>Ga0073919_1000050_pt1 | contig 23264 bp, 19 predicted proteins | sample GWRWT3_25Nov14_FD_71202 | JGI IMG/M metagenome (GOLD analysis project Ga0073919, IMG submission 71202) | Sand microcosm microbial communities from a hyporheic zone in Columbia River, Washington, USA - GW-RW T3_25-Nov-14 | ecosystem: Engineered > Artificial ecosystem > Sand microcosm >... | reverse complement strand
TCCATGCCGCCCGTGGTGAAATGGCCGTGAGGAATTGACCGCTTTGTGATCCGCCTGATCCCCTCCCTGTCCCTCCCTTTATAAGGGGAGGGGGTCAAGCGGGATGCAAGAGGGGCTGATTCCGCCCGATCAGGAAACGGTCCAGGCGTGCGGGGAAGATTCGAAGTTTGACGCCCTAATTCAACGGCACGGCCTCTATGCGCAACCCCAGCTTTTGCATCGCCTGCTGTTTTTGGTCCGGACCGCCCTGAAACAGCATGACAAAGGTGGCGATGCTGTCAGGGAATTTCAGGCCGCCGGGTGGGGCAAGCTGAATGTTCAGGCGTGACGGCTGGGTCAGGAATATCTGTCCGGCGGCGAGCAATTGCGAAGTCATCGGGTCATTGGCGGTTTGCGGATCAAGCGACACAAGCAGGGATCCCGCCAGATATTTGGCGCGCGCCTCCTCAACCGTCAGGCCCTGTTTGGCCCCGTCCTGCGCCAGCCAGCGATCGGCAAATTCCGTGCCGGTAAAATTCAGGTCACATTTGCGCAAGGTGGCGGGGTGACTGGCGGCTGCCTGCGCCTGACGGATAAGGGCGGGCGAAAACCCGTTCAGATTTTGCGCGCTGCAGGTTCCGGAAAGGATCGCGTCGGGCGAAAGTTTCAATGTGGTGTCCCATGTGTGCGATGCCGGCGCACTGAATTTATGGCGCGATTCCAGATCGAATTGCAGCCGGTCCTGCCCCAGCCATTGGCGAAGGGACGCCGCCATCGGATCGCGCAAATCCAGACTGGCGCCGCGAATGGAAAAATTTCCGGAAGCCGGAAAGGGTGCGTAATTTCCATCGGGATCAGAATTCAGTTCCGCGATGGAAAGCAGCCCGGCTTTTCCCTTGCGCACACTCACACCCTGCAGGTGCAGCGCGCCGTATGAATTGCTGTTCAGCAGACTATTCAGCAACGCATCTTCACGCCGCGCCGATTGCGGATCACGATGCGCGCGCACAGCGGCGCGGGTCACGGATTGCGTATCCACATTGTTCATGCTGGCACTGGCGATACGGATGGCATAGGCCGTCCCGGCAGCAGAGGCGTTGAGCTCGATATTGGAAAGCGTCAGCGCGCTGATGCGCGCGCCATCAATGCCTGATGCGGTGACAGTGGCGATGCGCACACTGCCCGGTCCGGAAAATTGCAAATCCGATGCGCCGTCGATACGGATATTTTCGGCGCGCAACTTGTCCAGCCGGAACAGGCCGGACGGCAGCGCCTCAAGCCCCTGCAACTGTATCTGGCCAATGTGTTGCACGGTTTCTTCGCCGCCTGCGGATTGCGCATGCGCCACAACATCGCGAACGGTGATGGTTGCGCCGCTGGTGTCGGCCGAGGCAAAGCTGATTTTCGCGCCGGGCGGCGAGAGGGTCGCAAGAAACTGCTGCACCATGGCTTGCGTCGCTTCGTCCGCCCTGGCGGGGCCAACGGTCATCAACAGACACAATAGAGCGGCAGGAATCAGGTTGCGCATTAATTTTCCCTTCGTTGGAACAAGCCAGTATGCGCTTGATAAACATAAATTATGGCGGAAATAAATCGCTGCTTTGCGGGCGGGCATTTCTTGTGTAGTTTGACAGTAACAGATTGCAAACAGAACAAATGAGGGCGGAAATGCAGCAAGCGGGGAAATGGCTAACCGGATTAGCCATGGGTTTACTGGTGCTTGGTCATGTTCCCGGCGCACAGGCGGCGCAAACGGCGGGTTCCGGGGATATATTGTCTTCACCCAGTACCGTGCAAACCCCAGCCAGGCAGCCAGTTGGCCCAGAGGCTGGCGTGACGGGGGATATGCTGAAAGCCGGCACGTCAAACCCGGAAAGCTGGCTGATGTATGGTGGTGATTATACCAATTTCCGGCATAGTCCGATCAAGGGGCTGACACCTGCTGCGGTTAAAAAACTGAAAGTGGCCTGGTCCTTTCCGACCGGCACGACGGGCCAGTTTGAAACCTCGCCCGTTATTTATGGTGGTGTGATGTATATCACCACGTCGCATAACCGCCTGATGGCGCTGGATGCAAAAACCGGTGAGATGCTGTGGCGTTATGATTATGCGCTGCCCGAAGGTCTGAAGGTATGTTGTGGTCCGGTCAACCGGGGCGTGGCGATTTCCGGCGATCTGGTGCTGATGGTCACGCTTGATGCGCATATTCTGGCGCTTGAACGGCGCACCGGAATTGTGAAATGGAATACTGAAATTACGCCGTACGAGGATGGGTTTGCCGCCACCTCGGCTCCGCTGATTGTCGGCGATAAGGCGATTACCGGCATTGCGGGCGGCGAATATGGCGTGCGCGGTTTTTTTGACGCCTATGACATCGCCACCGGCAAGCGCCTGTGGCGCCATTATACGGTTCCCGCAGCAGGCGAACCGGGCGCGGAAACCTGGGCGGGCGACAGCTACAAAACCGGCGGCTCGCCAACCTGGACCACGGGCGCCTATGATGTGGAAACCGACACATTGTTCTGGACCACGGGTAATCCATCACCTGACTGGAATGGCGATTTGCGCGCGGGCGACAATCTCTATTCAAACTCGATCATCGCGGTTGATCCCGCGACTGGTGCGCGCAAATGGCATTATCAGTTCACCCCGCATGATGTGTGGGATTATGACGGCAACAGCCATATTTTCCTGGTTGACGTAGATGTTGCCGGCAAGCCCGTGAAGGCGGTGGTGCAGCCTAATCGTAATGGCTTTTTCTATGCGCTGGACCGCACAACCGGAAAATTCCTGTTCGCGAAGCAATATACAAAGGAGCTGAACTGGGCGACGGGCTTTGATGAAGCCGGGCGGCCAATTGTGGATCCCGCCGCCATGCCGCAGGAAAAACCCACCATGCGGGTCTGCCCCGGCAATCTTGGTGGTCTGAACGGGGCATGGACTGCGACCTACAGCCCACTGACCAAACTGGCCTATGTGCCTTCGGTTGAAGGCTGCCAGAACTTTGCCAAAGGCATTGTCGTCAATGTGAAAGGCATTCCGCTGCTGGGTGGCATGCCCAACCCGGTCGACGTGATTGAGGGCAAGGATCATGGCGTGCTTTCGGCCATTGACGTCGCCACCGGCGAAATCAAATGGCGCTATGAAGATCCCCATCCGATGATGGGCGGCGCAATGAGCACGGCGGGCGGCGTCATCTTCAGCTCCACGCTGGATGGTCATGCCCTGGCGCTGGACGCCACGACCGGCAAGGAATTGTGGCGTTTCCGCATGGGTGGCGCGGGCCGGGGCCAGCCGGTTGCCTATGAAGCGGATGGTAAAACCTATGTCGCCATTCCTTCGGGTGGCTGGTCAGCCATTACCGCGCTGAGCGGCGGCCCAACCAATATACCCGAAGGCGGTCAATTGTTCGTCTTTACGGTGGATGAATGATTAAACATCTTTCGTTCTGCATACTGATTGTTGCCAGTGTCAATCTGGCGGCCTCTGCGCATGCGCAGGAAAAAATCCTGCGCGTGTGCTTTGGCGAATTTGACGCGCCGCGCGCAGACAAGGCCAGCGGCAAGGGTTTCGATGTGGATGTGATGCGTGCTGTGTCCGCACATATTGGCCGCACCCTGCAACCCGTCTGGGTTGAGCAGGAAGAGAAAATGACCGATGCGGAAAGCAGCGATCTGCCACTGCCGGAATTATCCAAAGGTCAGTGCGATGCTGTTGCCTCTGTGCCGGGCAAGGATTCGCTGCGCGGGACCAAAGGTGCGCTGGCCCTCAGCAGGCCCTATTATGGTGCGGGCTTTGAATTTGTCGCGCCGCCAGCCGGACCAAAAGATTTTTCAGAAATGAAAGGCAAACGCATCGTCATCCAATATATGACGGTGGGGCATCTGGCGGTGCAGGCTGCGGACCTTACCTGGATTGGCGCAACCTCACCCGATGGACAAATTGCAGAATTACAGGCGGGCATGGCGGATGCGGCGCTGATATGGGGGCCGGCCCTTGGTCCGCTGAAACAGGCGCCGAAACAGGGCACGCTTCCTGCGCAATCGCTGCGCTGGAACGAACATGTCGCCACCCGCGAAGCGGATGCCGAACTTGGTAAGGCAATCGATGCGGCGCTGGAAAAAATGCTGGCGTCGGGCGAGATCACAAAACTGATGCAGGCGCATGGCATTCCACCCCACGCGCCATTTGAGTCAGTATTTGATCAAATGTCCTTACTGAAACTTCAATTGCACAGGTAGACTATGGCTTTACAAAATTTAACGGTGGTGTTTGCCGCCGCCGCATTGTTATTGATCGGATGTGACGAAAAGCCGCAACAGGCGGCGGCCCCCGATCCGGCGGTAATTGCGCGCGGCGAGGCGCTGTTTACCGGCACCTGTGGGGCCTATTGCCACAAGGCAACCCCCGGCAATACGGACGCGCTGTTCCTGTTCGATTGTGAATGGAAACACGGTTCCACTGACGATGATATTTTCAAGGTAATCAACGAAGGTGTTGCAGGCAGCCGCATGGTGGCCTTTGGCGGCGCCTTTCCCGAAGGCGACAAGGACACCCGCGCGATCATCGCTTATTTGCGCTCGGCATCGCAGTGCAAGCAGTGATATAAAGCCCTAATTCGTATTTCTTACCGGAGCCGCCATGAAATTGCCTGCAGATTTTTACCGCCCGCTTGCCGTTGGCGCGCCGACGCCATTACGTTCGCTTCCTGTAAAGCCGGAGCGCGTGGTGCATTTCTTTCCGCCGCATAATGAAAAACTGCGCGCCAAGGTGCCGGAACTGATCACCCAGGCGGATGTGGTGCTGGGCAATCTGGAAGACGCCATTCCGATTGACGCCAAGGAAGCCGCGCGCGCCGGTTTCATTGAAGTGGCGCAAAAGCTGGATTTCGGCAATACCGGCCTGTGGACGCGCATTAACTGCCTGAACAGCCCCTGGGTGCTGGATGATCTGACCCAGATCGTGGCGGCGGTGGGCAACAAGCTGGATGTGGTGATGCTTCCCAAGGCCGAGGGGCCATGGGATATTCATTATCTCGATCAGATATTGGCGCAGCTTGAGGCAAAGCATAATGTCCGCAAGCCGATTCTGATCCACGCCATTCTGGAAACCGCACAGGGCGTCAATAATGTGCAGGCCATCGCCACGGCCAGCCCGCGCATGCATGGCATGTGTCTTGGCCCCGCCGATCTGGCGGCCTCACGCGGTATGAAAACCACCCGCGTTGGCGGCGGGCATCCGAATTACGGGGTGCTGGCGGACGCCGTTGCGGGCGGCGCCAATCGCACTTTGTTCCAGCAGGATTTATGGCATTACACCCTGGCCAAAATGGTTGATGCCTGTCAGGCCGCAGGCATCAAGGCGTTCTATGGCCCGTTCGGGGATTTCTCCGATCCTGACGCCTGCGAAGCGCAGTTCCGCAACGCCTTCCTGATGGGCTGTGTGGGGGCCTGGTCGCTGCATCCCAGCCAGATCGAAATCGCCAAGCGGGTATTCAGCCCGGAAGTGGACGAAGTGCTGTTCGCCAAACGCATTCTGGAAGCCATGCCGGATGGCGCGGGCGCGGTGCTGCTGGACGGCAAGATGCAGGACGACGCCACCTGGAAACAGGCCAAGGTCATGGTCGACCTGGCCCGCCTGGTATCGGAAAAAGACCCGGAACTAAAGGCGCGCTACGGGTTTTAGCCCTTCGGCGGGCACCCAAACTTAACAGCCCGCCTGTGGATACCCTTTTAAGCCGCCGGATTCGTTGACTCTTGTGTGAATCATTCGCACGGCTTATGGTGTGCCGTTTGGTGTTTGTTCTGTTCGCTCAAGGTGCGCGATGTTTAACCCTGTTCTCGATGGCTTGCCGGAGAACGCTTTTCCGCGGCTGGCCAAACTGATTGTCGGCGTTCAGCCGGGCGGCGGCAATGGCGCGCCGATTCTGATGTCGCTGGGTGAACCGCAGCATCCCATCCCCGCATTCATTGGCGATATTCTGAATGCGCGCCTGAAAGACTATGGAAAATATCCCCCCATTCAGGGCAGCGATAATTTCCGCGCGGCGGTGGCCCGCTGGCTGAACCGGCGTTATGGGCTCAGCCGCCACCCGGTGAACACGGAAAGCCACATTCTGCCGCTGAATGGCACCCGCGAAGGGCTGTTCAGCATCGCCTTTCTGGTGACGCCGCCGCAAAAAAACGGGCGGCAACCGGCGGTGCTCATGCCCAATCCATTTTATCAATGCTATGCGGGGGCGGCCCTGGCGGCGGGGGCGGAACCGGTCTATCTGGACGCGACGCGCGCGAACGGTTTTCTGCCGGATCTGGATGCGCTTGGCCCTGAACTGCTTTCGCGCACGGCGCTGTTTTATTTATGCTCGCCTGCCAATCCGCAAGGTTCGGTGGCGGATATGGCCTATCTGAAACGGCTTGTGCAACTGGCGCGCGCGCATGATTTCGTGCTGGCGCTGGATGAATGTTACGCCGAGATTTATAATCAAAATCCGCCGCCCGGCGGCCTGCAGGCGGCCAGCGAACTGGCTGCAGACGGCGCGGCGGAACCCTTTGCCAATGTGCTGGTGTTTCATTCGCTGTCCAAACGCTCCAGTCTGCCGGGGCTGCGCAGCGGTTTTGTCGCGGGCGACGCACGGATTATTGAACGGTTCAGAAATTTTCGCGCCACTATCGGCCCCACCAATCCGCTGCCCGCAGACGCCGCCGCCGCGGCCGCCTGGTCGGACGAGGCGCATGTGCAGGAAAACCGCAAACTTTATGCGCAAAAATTTGACGCCGCCGATGAAATTTTGGCCGGCCGCTTCGGCTATGCACGGCCTGCGGGCGGTTTCTTTTTGTGGCTGGATGTGGGCGATGGCGAGGCCACCGCGCTGAAGCTGTGGCGTGAGGCGGGGGTTAAGGTGCTGCCCGGAAAATATCTGGCGCGTGGCGCCGTGGGCGATGCCTATATCCGGGTGGCGCTGGTGGGTCCGCTGGATGAAACCATTGAGGGGCTGCGCCGTATTTGCCGCACGCTCGAAGCAGAAACAAAATGAGGCAAAGTGACATGACCCGTATGCAGGGATTGAGCATGGCGCAAGCCCGCACCCTGTTACCCGATGGGGTAAAGCAGTTTTTGCGCGATAATCTGATCCGGTTTGGCGGCGCATTGATGCTGGCGGCAGCCGGATTTGTGGCGCTTGCGCTGGTCAGTCATTCCAGTTCGGATCCAAGCTGGAATAATATTGTCAACACGCCCGCTACGAATCGTGCGGGATTTGTCGGCGCTTATATTGCGGATTTCCTGTGGCAATGGCTGGGCATACTCAGCATTATGATACCATCCTGCCTTGCGGTGTGGGGTTTGCGTATTGTGTGGGAACTGCGCCTGCCTTTATGGCGTTGGCGGCCTCTGGGCCTGTTGTGCGGCCTGCCATTTGGAACGCTTGCGTTAAGCGCTGTCCCGGCACCCGCCATCTGGACTTTGCGGGTCGGGCTGGGCGGCGCGCTTGGGGACGGCCTGCGGGGCCTTGCAATGGGGCTGGTTGCGAAACTGCCGGTTAGCGTGCCTGCACCGGAAGTAATGCCGGGTCTGATGATTGGCGGACTTGCGGCGCTGGTTGCAATACCTGCATTGCTGTTCGCCCTGGCCATAACGCCGGGCCAATGGCGCGGAATTGCGGCACATATTTCAGCGATGATCGCTGCTGTTTCCCACATTGCAGGAATGGCCATTCTGTGGCTGCAACGCCAGCGAAAACAGTCAGAACCAGCACGGCACAGTTTTGATTTTGATCGTGCGCCGTCCTTGCGCAGGGCAGCGCAAGGTTCGGGCGCCCGCGAAAAGATCACCCCTCCACTTGCCGCCCCCCGGCAAGACCGCGCGCGCATTGCCCGTGGCGATAATGTGCGGCAAAGTAAAAGCAAACGTGCTGCGGCTGCCGATCAGGCCGCACTTGATCTTGGCCGTGTGGGTGAATATCAGTTGCCGCCGCTTTCGCTGTTGCGCCTGCCACCGCCCGGCAAAGGCAGGAATGGCAATCTGATTGATCGCATGGAAAGCGATGAAGCGCTCGAACAGAATGCCCGGATGCTGGAAACCGTGCTGCAGGATTTCGGCATACGCGGCGAAATTCTGAATGTGCGGCCTGGCCCGGTTGTTACCCTGTATGAACTGGAACCCGCACCCGGCATCAAGTCGGCGCGGGTGATTGGCCTTGCCGATGATATCGCCCGCTCGATGAGCGCCATATCTGCGCGCGTCGCTGTTATTCCAGGGCGCAATGCGATTGGTATCGAACTGCCAAATTCGCGCCGTGAAATGGTTTGCCTGCGCGAGCTGCTTTCTTCCAGCGCCTATGAGAATACTTCAGCGCGCCTCACGCTGGCGCTTGGCAAAACCATCGGCGGGGAGCCTGTGGTTGTCGATCTGGCCACCATGCCGCATTTGCTGATCGCAGGCACGACCGGTTCCGGCAAATCGGTTGGCATCAACACCATGATCCTGTCGCTGTTGTACCGCCTGCCGCCGGATCAGTGCAAATTCATCATGATTGATCCTAAAATGCTGGAATTATCCATGTATGATGGCATTCCGCATCTGCTTACGCCCGTTGTGACGGAGCCTGGCAAGGCCGTCGTCGCCCTGAAATGGGCGGTGCGCGAGATGGAAGACCGCTACCGTAAAATGTCGAAGCTGGGGGTGCGCTCCATCGCCGCTTATAATCAGCGGGTTCAGCTTGCAGAAGAACAGGGCGAAATTCTGAAGCGCACGGTTCAGACCGGATTTGATCCGGGCAGCGGCCAGCCGATTTTTGAAGAACAGGAAATGGACCTGGCGGCGCTGCCCTTCATCGTTGTCATCGTTGATGAGATGGCCGATTTGATGATGGTCGCGGGCAAGGATATTGAAGGGGCGGTGCAACGCCTGGCGCAAATGGCGCGCGCGGCGGGCATTCATCTGATCATGGCGACGCAACGTCCCAGTGTTGATGTCATCACGGGCACGATCAAGGCAAACTTCCCGACCCGCATCAGCTTCCAGGTCACGTCAAAAATCGACAGCCGCACGATTTTGGGCGAACAGGGCGCCGAACAATTACTGGGCCAGGGCGATATGTTGTACATGGCGGGCGGCGGGCGCGTCACCCGCATACATGGCCCTTATGTCAGCGATGACGAAGTGGAAAAGGCGGTGGCCTTTCTGAAATCGCAGGGGCGCCCGGAATATCTGGATGCGATCACCGCCGATCCGGAAGATGCCGAAATCACCGAAGACATGATGGGCATGGCCGGTGATGGCGATAGTGCGCTGTATGATCAGGCGGTGGCCATGGTGGCGCGTCAGGGCCGCGCATCGACCAGTCTGGTGCAGCGGCACCTGCGCATCGGTTATAATCGTGCGGCCCGTATTATCGAGGAAATGGAAACCCAGGGGGTGATCAGCCCACCCAACCATTCCGGCAAGCGCGAGGTGCTGATCGGCGAGAGGTAATATCAGCGGCCTGATGACGGATCAGGGCATAGGGCCGCTGCTATTGTTCAACCTGAATAAACAACGCTAATGTGAGACGACTGCTTCTTCGCCGGTCACGCCGCCACAGGCGGCAAGCTGCGCCGTCAGTTGCGCAATGCGCGCCGCACGGCGCTTTTTATCTGCATCTGTCTTGCACAGTTCATTCAGAATCGTATTGCCCCAGGCAATGTGCTTTCTGGTTTTGCGGATGATGTCTTCCAGAATTTCGATGGTGGGCGCATCGCAAATCTGATCGGTTTCCGAATTGAATTTTTCATAGACTTTCACCAGATGCGGCTTCAGCACATCAAACACGCCAGCCAGTTTTTCAATGGTCTGGTCCGGCCGTTCGGGTGCGGCAATTTCCTGAATGAAACTGGCAAAGCCCTGATTGCCGGCCTGCGATCCCTGCTGGCCGACCTTGGTGCCACAACGCAATTCCGGTAAACGCTTGCCCAATTCATCCGCCGCCACAGCGCCATCCCAGATGATCTTGCCAAGCCCGGTCTTTACCGGCAGTTCAGGAACCGTCGCAACCCAGCCGCCCAGGGTCATCATTGTCCATTCTTCGGCATAGCGCCAATTGCGCACCCGCAAGGCCACCGCTTCCACATCATAGCGGCCATGCAACTGGCGCAGGTCCGCCGGAATATCGAATGCGGAATAGGGCGCAAACATGGTGCGTTCATCCTGGCTGTCACCAGGATACATGCGGATTTCAGCCATTTTATTTCTCCCTATTCCGCAGCATTCTGGCTGGTGGACGCCTGTGCCTTGCGGGTTTTATGCCGCTCCTTCAGGATGGCGACTGCTTTTTGCAGGGTGTCCTTGCTGGGGCCGCCCGCACTCAGGGTTGCGATCTCGTCGATCTCGGCCTGGGTAAAGCCCGCATCAAGGCGGTCCTGTTCCGCAATGCGGATCGCCGCATCCGAACGCGCACTGCGCGCGCCGCCAAAGCTGAAACGCTTGTCCACTTCGCGGCGGAAATCCTGGGTGCGCTTAAGATAGTCCGGGTCACCCTTGGTGAATTCCTTCACCCATTCGCTGCCAAAGCGAACATGGGTGATTTCATCGGCCAGCACGAAATCCATCGCCTGCTTCATGGTTTCGTCGTCTGCCGCCTCGCCATAGCGGATCATGTCGCGGAACACGTCGCAGGCCAGCCCTTCCAGGCCGCGATTGACGCCCGCCACCCGCATGGCCGGGTCTTCTGAACAGGCCGCTTCGAACAGGAACGTGCTTTCAGGATATTGGCCGATTTCGCCGCCGACATGCGCCAGCAATTTTTCCTGAATCTGTACATGGCGGGCTTCGTCCCACGCCTGACGGGCCATATTCATCTTGAATTCCCAGGGGGCTTCGGGGAAATCCCACAGGGAGCGCGCGGCCCCTTCCAGGGCCTGTAATTCGCCCACTAAAATCCCATGCAGGCGCATGCGCAGGCGTTCCACCACTTTAGGGTCATCGGCGCGGATCGGCTCGTTCAGAACTACAAGCTGATAGGCCGGGCCATATTCTTCATACAGGGGTTCGGCGGCCGTGCCCCGGGTCGCCGCTTCAATCAGCGGATCGAATTTCTCGAACACATCCACCACTGTATTCACATCGTCGGGCAACATGGCCATCAGATTGCTGGCGGCGCTGTTCTGCCGGATAAACCGGCTGTCGCGGGCCAATTCATCATAATGGATAAAGCGTTTCATGGGGGTTCTCCTCACAAAGGGACCGGTGGCTGTGATATGGTCGCGCCACTCTAATACAGAGATATTACTGAATCCCAAAAAAGAGGTCCAGCACTATCCTGACCTGGTGCGAACTAACTGGATTTACCAGGGCCGGAAGCCCTATATAGCGGCCATGAGCGCGATTTCTTTCATAAAGATGCACGGGCTGGGCAATGATTTTGTCATCATTGACCTGCGCCAGCAGAAGCTTGCCCTGGATCCGGTTCTTGTCCGGCGGATCACGGACCGGCATCGCGGCGTGGGTGGCGACATGCTGATCACGATGAATACGCCGCGCAATGCGCGTGCGCAGATTTTCATGGGCATCCATAACGCCGATGGCGGCGAGGTGGACGCCTGTGGCAACGCCACACGCTGTGTCGCGCGGCTAATGATGGAAGAAACCGGCAAGAAGCAGACGGTTATCGAAACCAATGCCGGATTGTTGCAATGCTGGGCGGCGGATGGCGGGCTGATCACCGTCGATATGGGCGCGCCGAAATTTGAATGGCAGGACATTCCCCTGGAAGAGCGCATGGATACGCGCGGCGTCGATATCAAAATCGGCCCTATCGACGATCCGGTGCTGGCCTTTCCCGGTGTGGTGAATGTCGGCAATCCGCATTGTGTTTTCTTTGTGCCGGATGTTAACGCGCATGACCCGGAACGCATCGGGCCGCTGGTGGAAAATCATCTGCTGTTTCCTGAACGCACCAATGTCGGCTTTGCGCAAATCCGCGCGCGCAACGATATTCGCCTGCGGGTGTGGGAGCGCGGCGTCGGCCTGACACAGGCCTGTGGCACAGCGGCCTGCGCTGTTGTTGCGGTGGCGGCGCGCAAGGGAAAAAATCTGGCGGACCGCAAGGCGCGTGTGGAACTGGATGGCGGCGTTCTGGAAATCGACTGGCGCGAGGCCGATGATCACATCTACATGACCGGCCCGGCGGCGCACAGCTATCGCGGCATACTGGCACCCGAACTATTGGCTGCACCATGAGTGAAACCCAAATCATCAATTTCGGATGCCGCCTCAATCAATATGAGGCCGAACTGATGCGCAATCGCGCGCGTGACGCGGGCCTTGAAAACACCATCATCATCAATAGCTGCGCCGTGACCGCAGAGGCCACAAGACAAGCCCGGCAGGCGGTGCGCAAGGCGCGCCGTGATCATGCCGGTGCGCGTATCATTGTTACCGGCTGCGCCGCGCAAATTGAACCACAACGCTTTGCCGATATGCCGGAGGTTGATCTGGTGCTGGGCAATATGGAAAAGCTGGATAGCGCCAGTTACACCACACAGGCGCAACGCAATGATTTCGGCGCGCGCGACAGTGAGCGGGTGCGCGTCAACGATATCATGTCGGTGCGCGAAACCGCCGGACATCTGATAGAAGGGCTTGAGGGCCGCGCGCGCGCCTTTGTGCAAATTCAGAATGGCTGTGATCACCGCTGCACTTTCTGCATCATTCCCTTCGGGCGGGGCCCATCGCGCAGCGTGCCTGCGGGCGAAGTGGTCGATCAGGTGCGCCGTCTTGCCGCCAATGGCTATCGCGAAGTGGTGCTGACCGGCGTGGACATCACATCCTATGGGGGTGATCTGCCAGGAAGGGTCACGCTGGGCCGTCTGGTGATGCAGATTCTGAAACATGTGCCGGAACTGGCGCGTTTGCGGCTTTCCTCGCTGGATGTGGTTGAACTGGACGAGGCGCTGTTTGAGGCGGTCGCCAGCGAAAAACGGCTGATGCCGCATCTGCATCTGTCCCTGCAGGCAGGCGATGACATGATCCTGAAGCGCATGAAACGGCGCCATTTGCGCAATGACGCGATCGCGCTGTGCGCGCGGCTGCGCAGGCTGCGCCCGGACCTTGTACTGGGCGCGGATCTGATTGCCGGGTTTCCCACAGAGACAGAGGAGATGTTCGAGAACAGTCTGCGTCTGATTGAGGATTGCGGATTGACCTGGCTGCATGTGTTTCCCTATTCGGCGCGCGAAGGAACGCCTGCGGCGCGCATGCCGCAACTGCCCGGCGCGGTGCGCAAGGAACGTGCGGCGAAATTGCGCCATGCCGGCGCACAGGCGTTGCAGCGGCATTTGCAGGGGCTGATTGGTTCACGCAGGCTTATTCTCATGGAAACAGCCATGCGGGGACGAACCGAATGTTACACAGAGGTCGAACTGGATCACATGTGCGAACCCGGCGCGTTGCAGACAGTACAGATCACCGGCGTTTCGGGTGACCATGGCGCCGGTACGGCGGTGTTTTCCTGATGCGCCTGCCATGGGGTAAGAAAAAGGGCGAAACCCCGGATGCGGCGGTAGCGGCGCCTGAAATTGCGCCTGAAAATCCCGTAGCGGAAATTCAGGCGGCGCCGGAACCCGCCGCCGGCAAAGGCTGGTTCAGCCGGTTGCGTCAGGGGCTGAGCCGTTCGGCAACCGCCATATCCGAAGGTGTGACTGGCATCTTCACCAGGGCCAGACTTGATTCCGCCACCCTGGAGGAACTGGAAGATTTACTGATCCAATCCGATCTTGGCGCGGATGTCGCGATGGAAGTGACCCAGGCACTGGGCAAGGAGCGTCTGAACAAGGATATTTCTGCATCAGAGGTGCGCGCCTTTCTGGCGGCGCAGATTGCCGGTATTTTACGCCCCGCCGCCGTGCCGCTTGCCATAAACGCCAGCAAAAAGCCCTATGTCATTCTGGTCACGGGGGTAAATGGAACCGGCAAAACCACCACCATCGGCAAGCTGGCGCATCTGCTGCGCGGCGAAGGCCACACGGTCATGCTGGCCGCAGGCGACACGTTTCGCGCCGCCGCCATCGAACAATTACAGATTTGGGGCGAACGCGCCGGAGCGAAAGTCATTGCCGGCAATCAGGGATCGGATGCATCCGGTCTGGTTTATGAGGCCCTGTCCCAGGCCCGCACAGCGCAGGCGGATGTGCTGCTGATCGATACGGCGGGGCGGCTGCAAAACAAGACCGGCCTGATGGAGGAGCTGCGCAAGATCAACCGGGTGCTGGCCAAGCAGGACGAGACCGCACCCCATGCGGTGCTGCTGGTGCTGGACGCCACCACCGGGCAGAATGCAATTTCGCAGGTGGAAGTGTTCCGCGAGGTGGCCAAAGTCAGCGGCCTGATCATGACCAAGCTGGATGGCACCGCGCGCGGCGGCATTCTGGTGGCGGTGGCGCGCAAATTTGGCCTGCCCATCCACGCCATTGGGGTTGGCGAAGGCATCGAAGACCTGCGCCCATTCGATGCAGATCAATTCGCCCGCATCCTGACCGGCGCAATGGACCCGCAATCATAAAAAACCTTTTATATTCAATATATTATTAAAAATTAATATGTCTGCATCCGTTAGCCCCATGATGCGCATCAACACTTTTTCCTTGAAAGGCCGCAAACAATGGCCTACATCACCAGCGGGCTTAGCACTCACATATGCCGAGTGCTAGGCGTCTACCCATTTATATTCAGAGAACCGAATTGGCGCCATGTCAGATGTGCGCCAACAGCTTGAGGGAGTTGCTCTATGACATTTCGGCCATTGCATGATCGGGTGCTGGCGCGGCGCATTGAGGCGGACGAGAAAACCGCCGGTGGCCTGATTATCCCGGATACTGCCAAGGAAAAACCACAGGAAGGCGAAGTGATCGCCGTTGGCGCCGGTGCGCGCACCGAAAAGGGCGAGATCATTCCGGTTAGCGTCAAAAAAGGCGACCGCGTCCTGTTCGGGAAATATTCCGGCACGGAAGTAAAAATCGAGGGCGAGGAACTGGTCATCCTCAAAGAAAGCGACATTCTGGGCGTGGTCGACTGATCCTGTCCATCTAATCCACGCGAATTCCCGCAAATTGCAAGAAAACGAGGTCAACGATCATGGCTGCTAAAGATGTAATGTTCTCCACCGACGCCCGCGACAAGATGTTGCGTGGCGTTGATATTCTGGCCGATGCGGTGAAGGTCACCCTCGGCCCCAAAGGCCGCAATGTGGTTCTGGACAAAAGTTTTGGCGCGCCGCGCATCACCAAGGATGGCGTAACGGTAGCCAAGGAAATCGATCTGGAAGACAAGTTCGAAAATATGGGCGCGCAGATGGTGCGTGAAGTTGCGTCACGCACCAATGACGAAGCGGGCGACGGCACCACCACCGCCACCGTTCTGGCCCAGGCGATTGTGCGCGAAGGCGTGAAGTCCGTTGCCGCCGGCATGAACCCGATGGATCTGAAGCGCGGCATTGATCTGGCTGTCGAAAAGGTCATCAAAAAGCTGATGAGCGAAACCAAGATCATCAAAACCTCTGCGGAAATTGCCCAGGTCGGCACCATCTCGGCGAATGGCGAAGCGTCCATCGGCAAGATGATCGCCGAAGCCATGGCAAAAGTTGGCAAGGAAGGCGTCATCACGGTTGAAGAAGCCAAAGGCACCGAAACCGAACTGGATGTCGTGGAAGGCATGCTGTTTGACCGTGGCTATCTGTCGCCCTATTTCATCACCAATGCCGACAAGATGACCGTGCAACTGGATGATCCGCTGATCCTGCTGCACGAAGCCAAGCTTTCCAACCTGCAGGCGATGATCCCGCTGCTGGAAGCCGTGGTGAAATCCGGCAAGCCGCTGCTGATCATTGCAGAAGATGTCGAAGGCGAAGCGCTGGCGACACTCGTTGTCAACAAGCTGCGTGGCGGCCTGAAGATCGCGGCCGTCAAGGCCCCGGGCTTTGGCGATCGCAGAAAGGCCATGCTGGAAGATATCGCCATTCTGACCGGCGGCACCGTGATCTCGGAAGATCTGGGCATCAAGCTTGAAAGCGTAACCCTTCAGATGCTGGGCCGCGCCAAGCGGGTGGATATTTCCAAGGAAGAAACCACCATCGTTGATGGTGCGGGCAAGAAGCCGGACATTGTGGGCCGTTGCAACCAGATCCGTGCGCAGATCGAAGAAACCACGTCAGATTATGACAAGGAAAAACTTCAGGAACGCCTGGCGAAACTGGCCGGCGGCGTTGCCGTCATCCGCGTTGGCGGCATGACCGAAGTGGAAGTGAAGGAGCGCAAGGATCGTGTGGACGATGCGCTGCATGCCACCCGCGCGGCCGTGGAAGAAGGCATTCTGCCAGGGGGCGGCACCGCGCTGATGCATGCGTCCAAGGTGCTGGCCAAGCTTGAAGGCGCCAATCACGACCAGACCGTTGGCATTCAGATTATCCGCCGCGCCATTCAGGTACCGTTGCGTCAGATCTCTGAAAATGCCGGCGTGGAAGGTTCGGTTGTCGCCGGCCGCCTGATGGACGAGAAAAATTTCAATGTTGGCTTTGACGTGCTGACAGAAAAATATGTCGATATGATTGCCGCCGGTATTGTGGACCCAACCAAAGTGGTGCGCACCGCACTCCAGGACGCCGCATCGGTTGCCGGCCTGCTGGTCACGACAGAAGTCATGATCGCCGATTGCCCCGCACCGGACGCCAAGTCCAACGATCCGCATGCAGGCCATCACCACTAAAAAATAAAACAGGGGCGCAGCTGCGCCCCTGTTACCAGCATAAATAAAAAACGGCCCCGTCTAAACGGGGCCGTTTTGGTATTAGTTCTTTTTGTTCCCGAACCTGAAGTATTTCTCCATATCCGCCTGCGCCTCTTTGGTATGGGACACATAGCGGTAGAAGCCGCCATTATAGGTGCCATCCTGGCGGCGGTTGAACTCACCCTCGAAGTTATAATAACCCGGCGTGCATTCCTTGTTGCGGTCGGTCTTGCCACGGAAATTAATCACTTCCTGCACCCACCAGTCTTCCGCTTCCGGCGTAACTTCGATGGTGGCGTAGCCATGTTTGCGGGCATAGTCGATGCAGGCGGCAATATGTTCGCCCTGGGCGTACAGCATGTCGGTCAGGTTGAACTGGAACGACGCCTGATAGCCCGCCATGATGAACATGTTGGGATAACCATTGGAGTGCACACCGAACATGGTGCGGATGCCATCCTTGTATTTTTCATTTATCTCCAGGCCATTGCTGCCGATGATCTGGTTATAGATGCCGGTTTTCTGCACATCAAAACCGGTGGCGTAGATCAGCACATCCACTTCGTAGACCTTGCCTTCGAACTCGGGGCCTTTTTCCGTGATGCGGTGGATGCCCTTGCCGTGCGTGTCAACCAGATGCACGTTGGGCCGGTTGAAGGTGGCCAGATAATCTTCATGGAAACAGGGGCGCTTGCACATCAGCATGTACCAGGGCTTCAGGGCTTCCGCCGTTACCGGGTCTTTCACCTCCTGCTCAATGCGCTTATGGATGCGCATCATGGCGTCTATGTTCGCATTCTCCTGCTTGCGGATCTTTTCCTCGGGCGAAATGGCCGCCTTTTTGGCCCTTTGATCATCCGTCTCATTGGTTGATTGCAGCGCCTTTTCGCGCCGTTTGGCCTGCCAGCCCGGCTCCAGTTTTCGCGCCCAGTTGGGATCGGTCGGCCAGTCATGACGGAAATCGATTGAAGACGGGGTGCGCTGGAACACATAGAGTTCCTTCACCGCCGCGCCAAGCTTGGGAATGGCCTGCACCGCCGTCGCCCCGGTTCCGATGATGCCCACGACCTTGTCCTCCAGGCCGGACAGATCCTTTTTGGTATAGGCGTAATCCCAACGCCCGGTATGGAATGAATGGCCTTTGAAACTTTCAATGCCATCGATCCTGGCCAGCTTGGGCTTGGACATCGGGCCATTGGCGCAAACCACAAAGCGCGCCTTCATCGTATCGCCACGATCCGTTTTGATCGTCCATAATTGCTCAGTATCATTCCATACGGTGGAGGTGACAGTGGTCTGAAACACCGCCAGTCCGTACAGATCATATTTTTTGGCGATCGCCTGGCAGTGCTCGAAAATTTCCTCGCCCTTGGCGTAATGGTCGCGTGGCACATAGTTCATTTCATCGAGCAAAGGCAGATAATCATAGGACACCACGTCGCAGGCAATGCCGGGATAGCGGTTCCAGTACCAGGTGCCGCCGACATCCGCGCCGCGTTCAACAATGCGGATGCTTTCGACGCCATATTCGCGCAGCTTGGCCGACGCCAGCAGCGCCGAAAATCCGCCGCCGATGAACAGGCATTCCACCGTGTCATTGATGGCTGCGCGGGGTTTGATTTCGCCGCCATAGGTGTCGATTTCGTAACGGGCCAGATCGCCTTCCAGCTCGTAAATATATTCATTGGTGCCGGCTGGCTTGTATTTCAGGCGCAGGTCGCGTTCTTCGGCGAATTTTTTCTTGATCGCGTCATAATATTCCTGAGGACGCTCCGACTTGGGGGGCGTTTTGTACAATTGCCCCCGCTGAAGGTCGAAATATTCCTGCTCTTTTTGCGGGTTTTTTTCCTGGGTCTTTTCCATGGTCTCTCTCCTGTTCTGGTGTTTTTATGGATCAATTCTTCGCTGGGGAGAGTGTATTAGCCCATTTTTGCTGTGGCAAGCGCCGCTTCAACCCGCAGGGGGGGAGCTGCGCACCCTTGCCCGGGTTGTCGGGCAATGGCGGAAGGTTTTGCAGACGGAAATCCGTCTAATTCATGATCTGCCAATCGCCGTCGGGTGTGCGGCAGGCGGTGCCATAGGCCTGTTCCCGGCGGCCGCCGACGGTGGCCAGCGCCTGATATTCGCGGCAATACCGACCGTCATTGGCCTGAAACGTGCGCACAGGCGTCACCTGATAGGCCGTCCCGTAATCCGGGTTCTGCCATGCCATGGTCTGATTGCTGGGGGTTGCCTCAAACACGCTGGCCGCATGACTGTGATCATAGGGGCTCATACCCCGGCCAATATTGCTGCCAAACATGGCGCCAATCAAAGTGCCGCCGATAATGGCTGCGGTGCGTCCATTGCCGTCGCCAATATGCGAACCGGCGATGCCGCCAACCGCCCCGCCAAACAGGCCGCCCAACAGATTGGGATCCTGCCTGCCATGCCCGCCATAATAGACGGGCGGCGGCGCATATCTGTATGGCTGATAGGCGGGCCTATAGCCGTAGCCATAGCCAGGTCCATAGCTTTGGCCAATAATAACCTGAAAATTTGTATGCCGGTCATGGTGACGGTCGTACCGGCGGCCATGGTCCCAATTGTGACCCCGGTTATGGCCGCGCCAATCGTGATGCCTGTAGCCACGCTTCCAGCCATCATCATCATCATCCCCTGCCTGAGATGGCAGCGCCCCCTGTGCCGTAAAAATCGTGATCAGTGAGGCAGCAAAGAAAAATTTCCGAAATCCCGTACGGCGCATAACACTCTCCAATGAGAAAGGAACTATTCCCAAGGCCATCAGATAGCCCTGCATTCGGGCGTTTTCATGGCCAAAATAAGATATTGCGGCTGTTTCGGAAAAAATTTTCCAAACCGGTTATTGTTCTGGCCGATATACATGGCCTATACCGCCATGACGCAGACACTGTGAACAGACCTGAAATCATCTAGCTGAGTCACCCGCTCCCATCACCTTGGGGCGCGTAACCGGCTAATCCTCATCAAACGGCGCGTGCCGTTGCAAATCCATGGCGTCGTGCAGGATGCGCAGAACGTCAATATTCTCCCGGCCCTTCTCGCTGGTTACACGAAACATCACGAAATGACGCGCCTTTCTTCCGCCGCGCCCGGCGTGCAAACTATACAGCCCCCTGGCGATATCATTGCGCTTTCTGACGCCGTCCGCCTCTGGCCCGGATTTGCTCAAGCTTACAAGCGCGGCGGACAGGATTTGCGCGTAAGAGGCCGCCTGCCCCGGGCCAAACTGCCGGGCGGTCCAGCGCACGATCTCCTGAAAATCCGTTTCAGCGGACGCTGAAAGGCGAACGGGCCATTCGCCCCGCCGTTGTGTCATGAAGCTTGCGCAGCGCTGTCTTTGATGGCGGCGGCGGCAATCCTGTCAAGATGACCGTCAAGCGAGGATGCGTCGCCAAACGCCGTGTAACGCCCCGTGGCCATGTCTGCAATCCCCGCGCGGGCCGCATCGCGCAGCGCCTTCAGCCGCGCCTTGTCCTCGGCAATGCGCAGCTCGACAAGTCGCAAGCCGTCGCGCAACACTTCGCTTGCATTCTGATAGCGCCCGGAGGCGACCAGGCGCTCAACCAGTTCCGCCTGATGATCGGTCAGCACAACATTACGGGTCGGCATGGCTAATCTCCAGCTGGCAGTTTTCTCCAGTGGCATATTATGCCAATACGTCTTTCCCCGCAAGTCCCGCCTCGATGCGAAAGCCGCCCGGTGGCGCGACTGTGACGGTGGTCACAATTAACAATGATTTGCCGCCTCCGGCTAAAGACATGCCTAAAAATTTCTTAATTGCGGTTGACTCTTCCGGGGGGGAGTAATGTAGCTTCATAAGTATGAAGGCAATCAATTACAGGGCCAATCTATTCAACAACATCCGTATGGAGAAATACTATGAAACTCCTCAGTGCGGGCTGAGAAATTTATAGCCGGAACAGTTGCAGTAAAAATCTTTTGCCGGGGGCCTTTGTCGTGGCGCTGCTGCTGTGGCCAGAATTAATGTCAAAACTTGGCGGGGAGCAGTGTCGGTTCCGAGCGAATCCCTGGTTTTTGCTAAATTCACGCCGCTCTGGGGAACCTGGAAGAGGAAGACATAACTATGCATGAAACGCTGAAACTTCCCCGTGTTGATATTCAGGCGCTTCGTGGCCTTGCGGTGTTGCTGGTTGTGTTTTACCACACAAATATCGGCAATGTGGCGGCGGGCTATCTTGGTGTCGATATATTCTTCGTGATATCCGGGTTTCTTATCACCACGCTTGTCGCATCGGGAATTGATCGGGGAACTTTTCGCCTAAGGGATTTCTATTTTAGGCGTGCGAAGCGTTTGCTGCCGGCTGCCTATGTTACCTTCGCGGTCACCGCCATCTTCGCGCCGTGGGTGCTAAACCAGCAGGAGCTTGGAGACTTTGCCGCGCAAATGGTTGGGGCGGTCACATTCACCGGCAACTTCGTTCTTTGGCAACAAACTGGTTATTTTTCGGGATCAGCTCACTTAAAACCGCTGCTGCATGTTTGGTCCCTTGCAATTGAAGAACAATATTACTTTCTGTTGCCAGCCATCTTACTCTTCACAAAACCCACTCGCTGGCTGGCAGGCGCCGTGATACTGGCCGTATTGAGTTTTGCGCTTTGTGTTTTTGGCGAGATGGTGGCGCCAGCCCCGACCTTCTATCTTTTACCTAGCCGGGTCTGGGAGTTGCTTGTCGGCTCTATCGGCGCATTGTGGGTGATGCGTGGCCGGACGAATGAAAACCACACTATAACGGGCGCTCTGAATTTGCTTTTTGTTCCCTCTTTGCTGTGCTTGCTTGTATTGCCCTTCGCGCCATTCAAGGGCGGGAATCTGGGTGTAAATGCGGCCCTTGTTTGCATGGCGACCCTGATTGTGATTTTGCGAAACAGCGCTTGGCTCAATTCAGCATTTCCCACCAAAATTCTTGCTTATGTCGGCGATTTTTCATACTCGCTTTATCTCGTGCACTGGCCAATCATTGCTTTCATGAAAAATTCCTGGATGGGCCTCAGCCCTCAAGTGCCAATAGATCTAAGACTTGCAACGCTTGTGCTCTCTTTCGTGCTTGCTTATGCCCTATATCGATTTATTGAGGATCCGATAAGAAGGAGTGGCCTGAGTTTATCAAAGCCGCTAGCCGTCAAGGTGGTACTTGGATCTGCGCTACTGGTTCTGGTTACACCGGCCATGATGTATGCGTTGCCCTCACAAATGGACTTCAAGGAGGCGCGAAAGCATAACTATGGCCTCTCTGATAAATGTGAATACAGAGGGCTTTTCGCGCCAAGGCCTGAATGCCAGAACGGTGAAAATCCAAACCTGCTGGTCTGGGGTGATTCATATGCGATGCATGTGGTCGCGGGTGTGGCAAACGAATGGAAAAGTGGCGGGGTGATTCAAGCTACCCAGAGCCATTGCGGCCCATTTCTTGGTGTGGCAATGCGCCGGATCAACACGCTCAAACTGGTGGCTGACATAGATAAATTGCGAAGACGCGACTGTATCGGTTTTAATCAATCGGTCATGGACTTTTTACGCACGACGCCTTCAATTAAGACTGTCGTACTCTCAAGTGCACTGTTTGCAATCCAGCCGTCGAAAGGGGTCGAGCACGTGGTTCAGAAAGGCAATGAACTTAGTTCATTGCCTGTCAGTTCCGCTACCGTACTTGCAAGCCTGCGATACACGGTAGAAGAGATTCGCGCACTAGGGAAGCGTGTTGTGTTGATCGCCCCACCTCCGTCGGGTGGCTTTAATATTGGCGATTGCCTGGAGCGGCAGCTCAGTGGCAAGTTAACTTTCGGCGGAAGATCGAACTGCAATATCGATCGCGCTAAGTATCAGACCAAAAGCGCTGATGTGTTTAAATTTTTAGAAGCGGCTGTCTCTGATGCTGACGTTGCTGTCATTCGATTCGATCCATGGCTGTGCGATTCAAATTCCTGCAAGACGTTACTGGATGGCACTATGATCTACCGCGATGGTGGTCATTTCTCATATGCTGGATCGGTGTTGGTGGCCGAACGCATGCAACTCGCAAAGCTTATCCGTGAGCAAGCGAAATAAACTTAGGGAACCCCAACAGCCTGAATACAAAGCCGCCTACTTACGTAAACAGTATCAGTCTGACCCTGTTTACCGCTCTTCCTCTTGCTTATCCAGTAGCGCCAGCCCCCCGCGCGAAAGCCGGTTTTCGGGCTGCTCCAGATGGGTATGGCAATATCCTCACATTATGCGATGGCGCCTTCCGTCGGCGCCTGAGCCAGAAGTCGCGAAAAGCCGCCTGGCTCATTCCCCCCCGCCTTGAACATGCGAACGGCCCCTATTGTGCCGCGTGAATGGCCCGCACATGATCACCTTCGTTCATACGGTCGCGCAGCGTGCCGGACGCATATTCTTTGCGGAACACACCACGCTTTTGCAATTCGGGGATCAGCATATCGCTGAGATCCTTGAAATAGTCCGGCGCGTAATAAGACGGCGTGATCTGGAATCCATCGCCGCCGCC
>Ga0073919_1000048_pt1 | contig 23697 bp, 19 predicted proteins | sample GWRWT3_25Nov14_FD_71202 | JGI IMG/M metagenome (GOLD analysis project Ga0073919, IMG submission 71202) | Sand microcosm microbial communities from a hyporheic zone in Columbia River, Washington, USA - GW-RW T3_25-Nov-14 | ecosystem: Engineered > Artificial ecosystem > Sand microcosm >... | reverse complement strand
CAAAACAGCAAAACAGCAAAACAGCAAAACAGCAAAACAGCAAAACAGCAAAACAGCAAAACAGCAAAACAGCAAAACAGCAAAACAGCAAAACAGCAAAACAGCAAAACAGCAAAACAGTCTAATCTGTCGAGGACAAGAGGTTTATTCCGCTTGGAAAATTTCCGGTGGGCGTTTTTGCTTTTTGCTCGCGTGAGAGCGGGCTGACCGGCTGACGGACGAAGTAGCCACGGCGATCGAGGCCGTCTATGGTGAACTGCTGGGAAATTTGGACTTATAGAGCAGCCCGCGATATAGAGTAATTTTCTGCATTAAGCTCGAGCCTCATGGCTCGAACTTAATGCAGATTTCTCTAGTAAAAACAATGCGTTAGAATTATTGAGTAGTTGGGCAGTAAGGAGCTTGACAGTCATGATAATCTGCTGTCAGATTCAGGCGCCCGCAACCTTATGGCCGGGGTGTTTGCGCTGCTGACCGAGGTGAAAGGTAAATATAATGCGGAGTTGGGTTTGGGTATATGCGGCGCTGGGTGCGCTTGCTGTGGCGTCTATCGGTTTTTTCTTTTTCATGGCCCCGCCGGAATTGGATGAGGGCTTCATTTACGCCAATGGTCATATTGAGGGGACAGAGATCAGCATTTCCACGGAGGTGCGCGGCCGGGTGGTGAAATCCTATCTGGAGGACGGTAAAACCGTCAAAGCAGGTGACGTTCTGGTTGAATTGGATCGGGTGGATGCCCAAAGCAATCTGGCCAAGGCCCAGGCCGGGATCCGGGAACTGGAGGCTGGGCAAATGCGATTGCGCGCCGAGCTGGCCACCGGGCAGGCCTCGCTGGCGGTGCTGCGCCGTGATCTTGCCCGTTATACCGAATTGAAGGCCACCGGCAATGTTTCTGATCAGCGTTTGGATCAGGTGCGCACCGCGGAACGCGAAGTGCGCGGCAAGGTGGAAGTCCTGGACGCGCAAATCCAGGAGTCCGATGCCCGTATCGCCGCCGCCGCCAGTGATGTCGCATTGTTGCAGAATGCCTATGATAAGGCGGTCATCACTGCGCCGATTTCCGCCACCATCCTGACCAAGGGCATTGAACTGGGCGAACTGGCCGAGCCCGGCCGGGTAGTCGCCACTCTGGTAGACATGAATGACCTGGAGGTCAAAGTCTATGTACCCGAAATAGTGATCGGCAAGATCAAGCTGAATGATGAGGTGCGCCTGCGCGTCAACGCTTTTCCTGATCGTTATTTTAAGGGCCGGGTGAAGCGCGTGGATCAGCATGCGCAATTCACGCCGCGCAATATCAATATGCCGGAAGAACGTGTGCGCACTGTGTTCGGCCTGACACTGGCAATTGATAATAGCGAAGGCTATCTGAAGCCCGGCATGCCGGCTGACGCCTGGGTGCGCTGGGACAAGAACGTCGCCTGGGCGCAAACCATGATCGTTCCCAGGTGAACGCCCCATTGATAACGCCGGTGGACGCGGTGGCGGCCGCGCCGCTGATTGAAACCCGCGGGCTGGGACGCGCATTCAAGGGGCGGCTGGTGCTGCGCGACGTGGATCTGACGGTCAACAAGGGCGAAATCTTCGGGATTCTTGGCCCGGACGGCGCGGGAAAAACCACCCTGATGCAGATGCTGGCCGCCATCCTGGACCCCAGCGAAGGCAGTTGCAGCGTCATGGGCAAGGACACGGTCAAGGACGCGTACTGGATCAATTCCCATATCGGCTACATGTTTCAGGGCTTCACGCTCTATGACATGCTGTCGGTGTCGGAGAACATGGATTTCTCGGCGCAAATTCGCGGCGTTCCGAAAGAGCTATATGCCGAACGCCGCGATAAGCTGCTGCGCATGGCGGGGCTGCTGCGGTTTATGGACCGGCCGGCGGGCAATCTGTCGGGCGGCATGCGCAAGAAATTATCGCTGTGCGCCAATCTGGTGCATGAACCGCCCCTGCTGCTGCTGGATGAGCTGAGCCTGGGGGTTGATCCCGCGTCGCGCCGGGAACTGTGGGATATTCTGCACGCCTATCGCAGCGGCGGCACGACCGTGGTCGTCACCACGCCGTATATGGACGAAGCCCAGCATTGCGACCGGCTGGCGTTTCTGGACGAAGGCCGGGTGCTGGCCATCGATACGACTGCGGCGCTGAACCAGCGCTGCGCCGGACGGGTGTTTGAGGTTGCGCCAAAAGACAGGGCCGCCATCCATAATATTCTGCGCGGCGATGATCAGGTGATCAGCATCCGCCACCTGGCCGAACATGTGCATTTTCAGATCCGGGAGACACAGCCAATATCACCGGCGCTGCGCGATCAGCTTGCCAGCGTGGCTGGTCCCATAGAGCCTGCGCCCTCATCGCTGGATGACGCCTTCATCGCCCTGAGCGGTGGCGAAAAAGGCGCTGCCTATGCGCCGCCGCCGCCAAAACTGAATCTCGCAGCAAAGCCGCCCGAAGGCGGGCGCATCCATTCCGAAGGGCTGACGGTGCGGTTCGGCGATTTTATCGCCAATGATCATGTCACGCTTGATATTGCGCCGGGCGAGGTGTTTGGATTTCTGGGCGCCAACGGGGCGGGCAAGACCACCTTCATTCGCACCCTGTGCGGTTTAACCAAAGCCACCGAGGGCGACGCCTGGATCGGCGGGCTGAGCGTCACCACCCAGGCGGCGCAACTGCGCCAGCATATCGGCTATATGTCGCAACGTTTTTCGCTCTATCCCGATCTGAGCGTAGCCGAAAATCTTGAGTTTTTCGCCGGTATATACGGCCTGCGCCGCGGCGAACGCAAACTGGCCATTGACTGGGTCAAATCCGCCACGCAACTGGAGGGCTATGAGAATCAACTGGTCATGGATATGTCCGGGGCGCTGGGGCAGCGGGTGGCGCTGGCCTGCGCCATCATGCATCAGCCCTCGGTGGTGTTTCTGGATGAGCCGACCTCCGGCGTCGGGCCTTCGGCGCGCTATAGCTTCTGGCAGCTTATCCAGACCCTGGCCGAGTCCGGCACGACGATTTTCGTCACCACCCATTATCTGGAAGAAGCCAATTATTGCCATCGTCTGGGCATGATGCATATGGGCCGGCTTATTGGCGTTGGCACCGCCGCGGAACTGGCGGCCGAGCTTCCCAACGGGGCCCAGATGGAGACCATCGAGGAAATTTTTCTGGCGCATATCCAGCTGGAAGATGAACGCCACGCCGCGAAAGTTGGAACATCCGCATGAAACTGTCCCGTATCCTTGCCGTCATCCTCAAAGAGACGCGGGAAATTCTGCGTGACCGTGTGACCCTGGCGACAAGTTTTGTTTTCCCGCTGGTGATGCTGTTCGGCTTTGGCTATGCGGTGTCGCTGGAAGTGGAAGATGTGCGCTTTGGCGTGCTCGATCAGGATCAGACGCCCGCCAGCGCGGCGTTGATCGACGCTTTCGACAAGACCAATTATTTCACTCTGGTGCGCGCCTATAGTTCCGAACAGAATATTCAGCAATCCATGCAGAGTAATGAGGTGAAGCTGGTGGTGGTTATTCCACCCAACTTCTACACCTCGCTGTCCCGCGAGGGTGCGCCGCCGGTGCAATTGCTGGTCGATGGCACCTATTCGTCCACCGCGTTGATCGCGCTGAATTATGGCATGAGCATTGTTTCCAGTTTCCGGCAGGAAGCCGCAAGCCGGATCAATATCGAAACCCGCGTATGGTATAATCCGAGTCTGCAAAGCATGATCTATATCGTGTCCGGTCTGTATGCGGTGATCATCGCCGCTTTCCCGCCACTGCTGACGACCCTGGCGATTGTGCGCGAAAAGGAAAGTGGCTCGATTCAGCAAATTTATGCTTCACCGCTGACGGTCAGTGAATTCATGATCGGCAAGCTGCTTCCCTATGGCGTGATTTCCGCGATCCAGATCGCTTCGATCATTCTGACCGGCTATTACTGGTTCGGCGTCCCATTTCAGGGCAGCATGAGCTTCATGGCGGCGGCGTCGCTGGTCTATGTGTTCTGTAATGTGGGCATCGGGCTGCTGATTTCGACCGTCACCAACAGTCAGCTTTTGGCGGTTTTGCTGGCGCTGGTGGTCACCATGATGCCGGCGACGCTGTTTTCCGGGTTTATTTTTCCGGTGTTCGCCATGGCGGAGCCGGTGCAGCTTTATACCTATCTTTATCCGGCGCGTTATTTTATCGAACTGTCGCGCGGCATTGTGCTGAAAGATGCGGGGCCGTTCGAACTGATCGAACCGCTGCTGCTGCTTATCCTTTACACTTCGATAGTGCTGACCAGCTCCGTCCTGCTGTTCAAAAAGAAAGTCGCGTGAACCGGAATAAATGTCTTGAAGGAGCATGATCATGGGTGGACGCATAATGAGCTTGATGCTGAAAGAACTGATCCAGTTCTCACGCGACAAGGTGATCCTGGGGGTGATTCTGTGGATGTACACGCTGGAGGTCGTGTTGTGCGGCTATGGCATGACATTTGAGGTCAAACAGCTTCCAATTGCCGTGGTGGACCATGACCAGAGTGCGGCCAGCCGCGCGCTAATCGAGAAATTCGATCTGTCGGAGGCCTTTACCGTCGCCACCTACGCCACCAGTCAGGAGGATGCGGCCCTCAGCATGCGCAAGGGCGACGCGCAATATGGGCTGATCATTCCACCCGATTTTCAAAGCATGCTGAAGCGCGGCGAAAGCCCGTCCATGCAGGTGCTGCTGGACGGCACCAATTCCAATGCCGCGACCCTGGCCAAGGATTACACCACCCAGATCGTGGCGCTGTTCGAATCCGAGTTCAGGGAAAATCTGGGCGCGCCCACGACCGTGCGTCCGGTGGTGCAGATCTGGTATAATCGCACCCAGACGCTTGAATCCTTCGTGGTGCTGTCGATGATTGCGGTGGCGGCGCTGATGGTCGGCTCCATTCATCCCGCCGCATCCATCATGCGCGAAAAAGAAGTGGGCACCATCGAGCAGCTAATGGTCACGCCCACCAAAGTGTGGGAAATATTTATCGCCAAAACCGTGCCAACTTTGGGGGTTGGATTGCTGGCGATCTTTCCCAGCCTGCTGGTTATCTGGTGGTTCGGTGTGCCGTTGAAAGGCAGCCTGCTGCTGTTTGTCGCCCTGACGGTGGTGTTCCTGCTCAGCGCCATCGCCATTGGCGTATTGTTCGCCGCCATCACACGGACGCTGCAACAAACCCTGCTGTTGTGTTTTTTCGGACTGTTCCCGATGCTGTTCCTGTCGGGCAACATGACGCCGATTGAATCCATGCCGCCCTTCCTGCAAAACTTCACCGCTTTCAGCCCGTTGCGCTATTACATGGACGTTATTCTGGGCATCTTCCTCAAAGGCTCCGGCATGGCCGAACTGTGGAGCCCGGTCTTGCATATGGCAGGCCTTGGCGTGCTGCTGTTCAGCTTTGCCGCCTGGGTCTTCAAACGCAACATGGCATGAGGCGGATTATTCCCCTTTCGCCAGATACGGCGCGATGGCGCGCACAATGTCTTCTACGGGAGTTTCGTAGGCGAAGGCCTCGATCAGGCTGGTTCCGGGGGCCATGAAATAGAGGGCGGTGCTGTGGTCCATGCCATAAAACGGGTCGCGTTCGGCCAGTGGGTCAGTGGGAATTTTGGCGTAATATACCCGGTAGGCTTTGGCGGCGGCCCTGATCTTGTCTCGCGGGCCGGTCAGGCCGGTAATTCTGTGATCGAAATTTTCCAGATAGGCGGCAAGCATTTCGGGCGTGTCGCGATCCGGGTCCAGCGTGATGAACAGCGCATGCATCTTGTCCGCATCGGGTCCAAGCGCCTGCAGCACAGAGGTCACGGTTTGCAGGGTGATCGGGCAGAAGTCGGGGCAGTTTGTATAGCCAAAAAAGATCAGCCGGTGCCGGTCCGCATAATCAGACTCGGTGACGGCAATGCCGCGATGGGTGATCAGCGAAAATTTTCCGCCAGTGGTGGATTCGGTTCCCGGCGGCAGCGGCCCTTCGGGCCACAGGGTCTCGCGGACAAAATCCCCCACCGCGATGACGGCGAAGGCCATGATGCTGAACACAAGGACAAGCAGGATGTTTTTCAGGCGCATATCTGCCAAACTGTGGGCGTTAAATTAGCGTAAGCGTGGCGATAGCAACAGATGCGCCACACAAATACAAGGCCAGTGTTCATGTCATCCATCATATCATCCCGCAAACCACGCGCGCCGCGCCGCCGCCTGTTGATGGCGCTTGTGGCGATTACGATTGGCGGCGCTGTCTATGCGCTGCTGAAGCCGCAGGTGATGGCGGGGCTGGCGGGCGGAACCCAGTGGATACTCGAAGTCTGCGGGTTCGAGACCGGCGAAGGCGCCCAGGCGCCCGCCAACGAACGGCTGCGTCAGCTCTGGTACGCCATCCGCATGTTCGAAGCCCCGCCGCCCAGAGAGCTGGACCCGCTCGACCAGCAAATGGCTCAGACTTATCCCAATATGGGGTTCGGCACGCTGCGCACCCTCAGCCGGACACCGGCGCGCGTGGTGATCGGTGATTGGCTATACACTGTTCCCCGCACCTATTTTTTTGACGCCCGTGATGGCCGCGATGGGCCAGCCGATCTGCTGCGCCTTAAAGTGTCGGCGGCGGATTTCGCGCCGATCAGCAGCGCGAGGATCAGCGATTTTCTGGCGGCGGCTTCCCCCAATGTGCTGCGCATCACCCTGGCGGGCGCATTGCCCGGTGCGGATCAGGCCGCAACGGATCGGGATCGCACCGTGCGCAAACCGGAATGGGACCGGGCCGGATATCATGCATTTGCATCGGACGTGGCGGCCGCGTCCCACTACCGGATTTATGAGACTTTGGCCGGCCCATTTCCAGGTCAGCAAATCCGCTGCACGGACCCGGCCTGGAATGCGCAACAGCACATGCCCCATTGTATTTTGCGCTTTCGCCATGCAGGCGATCTGGAAGTGGAGCTGTTTTTTGCCGCGGAGCATTTCAATGACTGGCCACGTTTGCGGCGCGGCGCGGACTCGCTGCTGTTTTCTTTCCGTGGCCGCGGTCTTAACCAATAGGCGCACGAGTGCGCAAGGCCATGGCGCGCGTCAGATGATCTCATTGCCCGGGATCGAGCAGGCGGTGTCCTTCCCGATCCATCATACTGTGGGACTAAACGGCTAGAGCGGCCCGCATTTAAGTAGAGTCATTTTAGGGGATTCCCCACGGCCTCGAAATATTAGAGAATCATACCGTCATAATCAGGGAGGGACGGTGGCCTGCTGCCGGTTTGGTGGACACTGGGATGAGCGGGTAAGCATGACGCAATTGTGGCCCGACTATCTCGATACGCTGAGATCACTCCCAGCAAAAACGATGGCGACTAACATTTCGATCGCAGGATTTACAAATCGCGCGCCTTCCTCTGATAATGCGCTTACGAATATTCGATTACCGCCAAAATCTGATCTTCTTCGACCTGATCCTGTTCCACGACGCAGATTTCCGCCAGCATGCCTGCTGCGGTGGCCTCAATCGGGATCTCCATTTTCATGGATTCCAGGATCATAATCGTGTCACCCACCTGTACGGATGCACCCGCCAGCAACTCCATTTTCCAAACCTTGCCGGCCACACTGCTCAAAATTTTGGTTCGCGCCATACTCTCTTTCTCCCTGTATAATTCCACCAAATACAGAATAGATACTGACCTTGTCGGTTAGTTTTACGCGATCGCCGTTACTTCGTAATCGTCCAGGTTTGCGGTTCTTGTCATTTCCCAAAAGCGTTGTAAGGTCCAGGGATGATTTGCCACGATCCGTCCCTCCTCATTGCGGTAACGGCTGGCAATACCCGGCTCGCTCCATACCTTGAATTGCAAACCTTCATCGAGCCGGCGGTTGTAATCTGTGTTGATTTCTTCTCTGCACTCCACCGTTTTGACGCCTTTGCCGATCATTTGCACGATGCAGTCGCCGATATAGTTGGCCTGGCACTGGGCGATATGTGTCGCGCCGCCGCCGTGGCCGATACTTGAATTGGGTCCGAATATGCTGAAGAAATTCGGAAAGTCAGGCATCGCCATGCCCAGATAGGCGCGTATGTTATCATTCTTTCCCGCGATCTCTGCGGGTGTGCGGCCGCTGCGGCCGCGGACTTCGGCCGGCCAAAGGAAACGCGTACCGTAGAAACCGGTGGCGTAGATAATGACATCCAAATCATGGTGTTTGCCGTCTGAGGTCACAAGCCCGTCGCGCGTGGCCCTGGCAATCGTATCTGTCACCAGTGATACGTTCGGGCGTGTGAGGGACTTTAGCCATCCATTATCCGTCACCATCCTTTTCGTATATGGCGGATAGGCGGGGACGAGCTTTTCGATAAGGTCTTCGCGGCCCCCCAGCTGTGAGCGGATATATTTGATAAGTTGTGCGCGCACGCGCTCATTGGCCTCGGAGATGCCGCTGCCCCGCCACTCGGGATCACGGTTCAGATTTTCGAAGCCCTTGTCTCCGGTCAGCCAGTACATGACAAATCTATGCCACAGCGCATAGCCGGGGACTTCGCGCAGCAACCAGCGCAACTGTTCGGGAACCTTGGTATCGACAAGCGGGTTCGCCGCAGTCCATGCGGGCGAGCGCTGAAAACTCGTCAAGTGGCTTGCCCTGGCGGCGAGAGTTGGACCGACCTGAAAACCGCTCGAACCGTTCCCAATCAAACCGATGCGCCGCCCTGACAATTGCACGTCGGCGCGCCATCGTCCGGTGTGAAAAGTTGGCCCCTGAAAGTCTTCGATAGAGTCGATTTGAGGATATTTCGGCTGGTTGAGCGTACCGAGCGCGGCAATGACAATATCCGATCGAAATTCCCGCATGCCGGATGGCGTCCTGACGGAAAGAATCCATTGCTGTTCCGGCGCCGACCATTGCATCTTCTGAACTTCGCAGTTCAGATGGAGATTATCACCAATACCCTGCCTGTCTGTTGTCTTGCGTATATATTCGAGGATCTCGTCCCGCTTTGCGTGATATTCGGACCAGTCCGGGTTTAAGGCGCTTGCGAAAGAGTATATGCAGGTGGGGGTGTCTACCGCACATCCGGGGTAGTAATTCTCATGCCAAACCCCACCAACTTCATCATGCTTTTCAAGCAGTTGAAACGGCACTCCGAGTTCTTTCAGACGGATTGCCATAGTCAGCCCGCAAAAACCCGCCCCGATTATAATGATGGATGGGATTCGCACATCTGTTGCATGCGTTAAGGGCGAATTTGTTGCTGCAAAACTCTCGCGCAATAGCGATGAATAGCTTGACGGCATCTGATGCCCGAAGATGAACTCCACAAGCTCGTCCGAAATATGTTCTCCGGAAAGCCTTGCGGAACCGCCCGTGCCGGTGAGCAGTTTTTTCACGGCAGTGTGCAACGCTTCTTGCGCTTGCCGTTCCGCCCCCGCCTTGGGAATTTCACTCTCGGCCAGCTGTTCGGCCGATTGGGTGACCTTCTTGACAGGCGGCAGCAAGGATTTAAAGGGATCGCTGATCCAATGTTTGTCCCCTGTCGCCTGATAGGCGATCGCGGCCAATATGCGGTCATCCGCAGCCTGCAAAGCCAAATCCAGTTGCTCCGGTGAAGCAGATAATGACGTGCGATCCAAAGTTTCGGGCATTTTCTTTTAACTCACGATGCTAAGACGGAAGTGGCTTTTCACGGCCCGCAATCATCTTATCGCAACTATTCGCAACTATTCGCAACTATTGTACCATTTGACATTTTGTGTATCATAACGCTGTTTTGAGTGTCAAACTCCAGTGAATTGTCGGGGGATAGTTCAAAAATTGTGGTGATAGCACGCGTTTTTTCGTACAGGGCTTCAGAAAAGGCGGGCCTGAGTAGAATTAGCAAAATGATAATTCAGGGTTGCGCGCCTGTTGGGGCGTCAAAGTGTGAGGGTGAATGGATAATCGTGTGGCCACATGGGATGATCTGTTAGGTGAGCTTGCGCAAGCCCACTCCACCTCTCAGGCTTTGGGCGGCGCCGAGGCTATTGGCCGTCTGCATGGCCGGGGCAAATTGACGGCGCGCGAGCGGCTCGAATTGCTGTTCGACCCGGGCACATTCCATGAAATTGGGCTGTTGGCCGAAGGCTTGATTAGCGTATCGGGACGTGCCCCGAGGGCGGTTCCCGCCGACGCGGTGGTCACCGGTTGGGGGCGCGTTGATGGACGGATCGTCTTCGCTATCGCGGATGACGGGACCATTGCCGCCGGGGCGCGCGGTGTTATCGGGGGACGTAAAGCCGGTTTCATACGTTCCCTGGCCCAGCGCACACGGCATCCGCTGGTGCAACTGCTCGAAGCCTCCGCCGGGCGTATGCAGGATATGATGGGATCACAGTTCGCCGGTGCGGCGGGCGCAAGCGGTGGCGGCGCGTCTGCGGGCCTGACCTGGGCAAGCGGGAGGATTCCCACCGTTTCGGCGGCAATGGGCTTTTCGTTTGGCGGACCATCCTTTCAGGCGCCGGTCACGGATTTTATTCTGATGACCCGGGAGACGGGCTTTTGGGGTGTGGGCGGTCCGCCGGTTGTGCGCGGCGGGTTGGGGCTTGAGGCAACGCCGGAAGAGATAGGCGGCGCGGAGGTTCATTCAAAAAAGACTGGTTTTGCGGACCGGGTTGCCGCGGATGACAGCGCATGCATTGCCGACATTCGGCGTTTTCTGGGCTATCTGCCATCCAGTTGTTACAAATATCCGCCTTATGTAGCGCCCACGGATCCGATAGTGCGCAAAAATGAGAGGCTGATCGAAATCGTCCCGTTCGATCACCGCAAAGCCTATGACGTTCTGGACGTTATCGCAGAGATCGTCGACGACGGTGAATATTTCGAGATGAAACCGGAATATGGGCGCAATATTGTCACATGCTTTGCCCGTTTGGGCGGACACCCGGTCGGAGTAATTGCGAACCAGCCGAAAGTGAACGGGGGCATCAACGACGTAAGAGCGGGGGCCAAGACGAACCGTTTCGTGCAGATTTGCGATGCATACCATATTCCGTTGCTGTTCCTGCAAGATCAGCCGGGTTTCATGGTTGGCCCGAAGGCCGAGCGCGAAGACACTGTGCGCGCAATTGCGCGCTATCAGAATACGATTTTCAGCGTCGACCTTCCGATCATGACAATCATCCTGCGGAAGGCTTATGGTTACTCCTATTGGCTGCTCGGAGGCAAACCGGTTGGCGCGGACCTGATTGCCGCATGGCCGAGCGCTGCGATCAGCCTGGCAGGGCCGGAAGTTGGCGTGAATACAATATTGGAGCGTGAAGCAAAGAGCGGGCAAATGTCGGAGGAACGCCGTCAGGCTCTGTATGCCGGCTACCGAGAGGATTCGAAAGCACTCAAAGCGGCGCGGGGCTTCCGTATTGACGATGTGATAAACCCGGCGGACACCCGGCGCTATCTTTGCGAAAATCTGGAAATCGTGCTGGCAAAGCGCCGCTCAAACCCCGGCCCGAGGCGTCAGATCGATGCTTAGACAGGAACTCGTCCAGTTTCTCGATCAGCTCTTCCAACAGGAACCGTTGGTGCTGGGGGATTCAGACGATTATTGGGCCGGCATTGGCGTTTGCGGTGCGTATCAGGTGTTTATGCTGGTTCCAAGGAGCGGAGAGCCGCCGTGGGAAATAATGCGGGGGGCTGCACCCCAATGCGATCTGGCCGTCCTGGTCGTGAGCGGGGATATTGACGGGACGATGCAGGCGCCGCATTTGGATATACCGTTGGTGGCGGTCATCGATGGAGAAGTCAGCGCCCGGGCGGCTACCTCTCTGCGCCACGCGGATATCGTTGTCGCGACCCAAAAGGCGCCAAAGCCTTTGCGGGAAGCTGCAGATCTCATGTGTGACGATATTCATGAAGGGGCTGCCCTGATTGCGCGGTTCACGAAAACCATTCAACCGGGATCCGTCAGCCCCACGCCTGCAGCACAGAATAATATTCTTGAGATCGTACCGGCCGATGTGGAACAGCCGTTTGACGTTCACGTGTTATTGGACACTTTGTGCGCAAAATCCTTTGTTGCGTTGAAAGGCGCCGGTGCGCTGGTGCTGGGCGCGGGTCAAGTAAACGGTAACCCGGTCATGATCCTGGCCTCGCAACCCGCCATTGATGGTGGGCGTATTGGTGTAGAGGATTGTTACGCCGCAGTTCGTCTGATCGGGCTTGCCCAACGGCTGCGCCTCCCTGTTCTGGTCATTCAGGATACCGCTGGGATGACAAGCGAGGATGGGCTGCCGGAAGCGGTTGAAAAATTACTGAAAGCCTGGGCGACACTCGACATGCCTGTAGTAACGATGGTTGCCGGGCGCGCCTGCGGTTTGGCGCATGTGGCGCTTGCGGGGGCGGGTACGCGGCCAACGGCGCTTATTGCCTGGCCCCGCGCATGGATTTCGCTTGATGACCCGCAGGCTGGTGATAAGCGCGCATCGGTCATGACGGCGGCCAAGGGCTTCGGCGTGAATGAAGTCATAGACCCGCGGGTAACAAGTGACACAATTTCTGGTTGGCTGACACTCTGGCGGGATTAATTTCCATGGCGTCCGAAGAAAATAACATTCTTGCTGAATGGCGGGCAAATCTCCGTGAAATCGCGGAAGAGAGGGCCGAAGGTTCGCGGCGGCGTGAGGATGGCCATCGATGGATAGACAAAGTTCTGGACTCGCCGGAATCCTTTCAGGAAATCGGCGCCTTTGGCCAAAACAATGGTGAGACAGATGCGCTCGTCTGTGGTTGGGGGCTGGTGAGCGGCGCTAAAGTGTTTGTGATTGCAGATAATTATCCTTCAGCGGATGAGCCAAGAACGCCCACGGGAATTGCAAAAGCCTCCAGAGTCCAGCAATTGGCTGCAGACCGCGGGACGCCAGTCGTCGAGCTTGCCATCAGGCAGCGCCGGGACGGGGCAGAATTTGTGGGTGCGGAACTCGGGATTTGGGGCTTCGGGGTAGATTTTCATGGTTTGCGCAGACTGCGAGAGTCAGCGCCTCGCGCAATTGTCATAGATGGCGCCATTACGGCGCAGAGCTGCATGGATTGTACGCTTGCCGATTATGTTGTGCTGGGGCCTGGTGGCGCAGTCGGTTTGCAAGATGCGGTAAGACCATCTGCGGGCAGTTATGGTTTGCATGGGGTGGATTGGGTTACCGATGACATGTCGCAGGCAATAGATTGCGTCGTGCAGTTCACCGGTCTGGTGACGGCGCCGGTCACTGAACCGGTAGCGCCGGCGCCGGGTTCGACACTGCTGAGCACATTATGCGATGCGGGTTCCTGCCTGGAGATCGCGCCAGTTTCAGGGTCGGCCGTTCAATTAGCGCTCTGCCGTGTGGACGGCGTGAGCGTTGGCGCAATTTGTCTGCAAAAAGGTAGCTGGGGCGCTGAAACTTACAGGCGGCTGGAGAACTTTGTCCGATTGTGTGAACGGCGGCGTCTTTGCCTGCTCTGGATCACAACCAGCGCCGTAGACGAGGCAAGCATGCTTCCACGAGAGGGCGCCCTGGTCTGCCGGGCGCTCGCCGAGGCCAATCTCGCGAGCTGTCACCTGTTCGATAGGGACCATACAAACGAATTGACGGATCAATTGAGCAACCGCACCCGCACCCGGCTTGCATTGCCATTGAACACGCCACCACTTAGAGCCCGCGCCCTGTTCGGTGCGGCCTTGCAAAATGCGTATGGCGTAACCGCAGGGCGGCGGGGAGGCTAGATCATGACCGGCTCTCTGCGAGTAATCGATACAGAACGTAAACGTGGAGCACAGCCTTGAAGGGATACCGTACGGGCCGGGCAATACGACTCAATGGGCAAACGGCCCTTTCCGCAGACAGGATTTTATACGGCAATAAGGGGATATGGGAATGGCGGAAAATGGCATTGCGCGGATCAGCGCGGCGGAACTGCGTGAATTGTTGCTTGGCGATGGCGAGGTCGCGCTGATCGATGTGCGGGAGGAGGGGGCATTTTCGCGCGCGCATCTTCTGGTCGCCTCAAACGTGCCGGCTGGACGGCTGGAACTGCTCATCGGCGATCTGGCGCCGCGCCTCGATGTGCCGCTCGTGCTGTGTGATGAGGATGAACGGACCGCCGGGTGGTGCGCCGCCCGCCTTGCCCCTATGGGCTATACGGATTTGCGTGTGCTTGCAGGCGGCGTTGGCGCCTGGAACGCGGCGGGCTATGCCCTGTTCGACGGGGTGCATGTGCCAAGCAAAGCATTCGGGGAACTGGTCAGCGAAACGCGGCATACCCCGTCAATTACGGCCGGCGAATTGCGCGCCTTGCTTGATGGGGAGGCGCCGCCATTTCTGATCGATTGCCGTCCCAAAACCGAATATGCGGCCTGGAGCTTGCCTGGCGCGATCGATTTGCCCGGCGTTGAGCTGGCCTATCGGCTACAGCAGGTGGATGTGCCGCAGGGACGCAAGCTTGTTGTCAATTGCGCCGGCCGCACGCGTAGCATCATCGGTACACAGACGCTGGTGGATCTGGGCCTGGTTTCCGATGTCGCCGCGCTCGAGAACGGGTTGATGGGCTGGCGTCTTGGCGGCTTTGAGACGGGTAGTGGTGGGCCGGGCATGGTGGACGACCGGTCGCGGGCCGTTCAGAATATCCGCCTGCCCGATGCGCCAGCCGGGACCGGCACACAGGTTGCCCGGGCCGTTGCGGCGCTTGCCGGTAAGACCGGCGTTGTGACACTCGATTGGCCCGCCTTCGCGGCATTGCGCCGCAAAGCGGCAGGCCGCACGCTGTATCTCATCGATGTGCGGACGCCGGAAGAGTTTCTGGCCGGTCATCATCCGGATGCCGTATCCGCGCCGGGTGGTCAGCTCATTCAGGAAACGGACCGCTATGTTGGCGTGCGCAATGCGATTCTCGTACTGACTGACGATACCGGTGTGCGGGCGCAGCTCACGGGAATCTGGTTGCGGCGGCTTGGCTGGCCGGAGGTGTACGCCCTGCCGGCCATAAACGAACAAATCGGCCTGGTCTCAGGGCCAAGGTTGCCGCGGCTGCCCGACCCGGTGACGGATATGCCGCTTGTCGATGTGGCGGGCCTGCAGGAAAAGCTGCGTAGCGGCGAGGCTGCCGTTCTCGATCTGTCGCTCAGCACAGCCTATCAGGCCGGGCATATTCCCGGCGCCTGGTTTGGTACCCGCGCGAAACTGGAATCGCAGCTTGGCGATTTTCCGGAAGGCATGACCATTGTGCTGGTATCTGAAGATGGGGCGCTTGCCAGACTGGCATATGGCGACATGCCCGATTGGCGCGGGCGCGCGGTCTTTGTGCTGGCGGGCGGCATGGCTGCCTGGCGGGCGGCGAACCTGCCCCTTGAGACGGGCATGACGCATGCGCTTTCAGAGCCGGATGACCGCTGGTGGCAGCCCGAGCGTCATCCCGGCGGCATGGCGGGTTTCATGCGCGATTACCTGTCCTGGGAGGTTGGGCTCGTGGAGCGGGTACTCGCCGACGGTACGGCTCACTACGCCAGACACCTGATTGGCGCGTGAGTGCCGGAGCGGGCGGTTCCGGCAAAATAAAACGCTTATTAATACAGTAATATTATGGAAAATCCTTGACAGACTATTTAGCATAACGTTAATCAACGGTAACAATCAAGCAGGGGAGAGTAGCGTGCGCCGCCATAGATGTTGGACGCCGGGCCAGGCCGTCAAGGCGCCGGTAGCGAGTTGAGTAATGATTAATATCAAAACTTACGAAGATGTCGCGGCAACGGTTGAACGCGTTGCCAAAATCGTTGAACGCGAAGCGCAGGCCAATCACGATGCGGCGACGATCCTGCCTCCGACGCTAGACGCGTTCCGTGAATCCGGGATCCTCACCGCGACCGTTCCGCCCGAACATGGCGGGTGGGGCTTTGGCGTTCATAATGGACGCCCGCGCGACTATTGGCAGATCGTGCGCCGTATCGCACGCGCCGATACATCGGTCGGACAGAGTCTGCAGGTTCACTGCAACACCGTAGATTTCACCTGCGCCCTTGGCACACAGGCCCAGACCGCAGATTTGTGCCGCCGTGTGGTGGATGGTGCGATAACCGGCGCCTGGGGCGCGACGCGGCCGGGGCTCGACTTTGGTAGTGTTGCCCCGAAGGGGGACGGTTTTGTCCTCAACACAAAGAAGGCCTACGCGACCAATGCGGGCTTTGCCGATATCGCCATGGTGATGGTGGCGATGGACGAAGCGGCCGGCCGGGGCGCGGGCATTCAATGCGTGCTCGTCGATTGCAATCAGCCCGGCATCCAGATCGATCATGAATGGTGGGGTGCATCGCTCGCCATGCGTGCGACGGCAAGCCATAAAGTCATCATCGAGGATGTGGCGGTTGGCCCTGAAGCGCTGCTTGGCGATGTGAACGGCTATCTGACCGAACATTTGCAGATCCGGTCGTTATCGGCATTTGCATCGAATTTCCTGGGCACGCTTGAGGCATTGACTGATCAGGCGCGGGAGTATGCGGTCAAGACAAAGGCGCTTGAAGCGCCGCGCGTCGTCCGCCGTATGGCCGCGCTCTATCGCAATATCGTCGCTCTCGAAGGAACGATGAACAAGGTCGCGGCGGCCTGGAACGAAGGCAGCAAGGAAGTTCTGCTGCTGTCCAACCTGTATCGCTGGGCAGCGGGGGAGGCGCTTGTCGAGGCGCTCGACCATGTATCTGTTATCACCGGTTCAAGCACGTTGTTCGCTGACAATCCGGTGGGACGCCGGCTGATGGACGCGCTGATGTATGTCCGGCATGAAAATAATGACAGGCTGGAAACTACGGTGGGGCGCGGCTTTCTCGGGCTTGATGCCGACTTCAATTTCTCCGGTCTCAAGGTTGCCGACGGCTTTGCCGGCACCGGCTGAGATCATGTAATATCAAGGTAGGCGTCCCGATGCATCTGGCACTGATCATGAATTTCAGCGCGTCGCCCCACACAATCGGGCAGTGGCGTTTGCCGCGTTCGTTCCGTGGCGAGACATATCTCGATGCGTCCTATTGGGAGCGGATCGCGCGGACATTGGAGCGCGGCTGCTTCGATATGCTGTTCTTCGCGGATTCCTATACTTTGCACGACCGTTATCAGGATTCGCCCGATGCTGCGATCCGCTATGCCGTGCAGTATCCCCGGCTCGATCCGCTGCCGCTCATTCCGATGCTATCGCGTGTCGCACCCAATCTCGGCTTCGGCGTCACCGCCTCGACCACCTTCCTGCCGCCCTATTGGCTTGCCCGGAACATGGCCACGATTGACCATCTGACCGATGGGCGCATGGGATGGAATGTCGTGACTTCCTATTCGCGCAGCGAGGCGCAGAATTTCGGCATGGACGATATCCCCGAACATGATCTGCGTTACGACATCGCCGATGAGTATATGGATGTCTGCAACAAGCTGTGGGCGAGTTGGGAGGAAGACGCGATCATCATGGACCGGGAAGCCGGCATCTATGCAGACCCGAAGAAGGTCCATCGCATCAACCATGAAGGCAAATATTTCAAATCGCGCGGACCGCTTTGCGTGCCCCGCACGCCGCAGGGGCGGCCGGTTATCATTCAAGCCGGTTCTTCGCCGCGCGGGCTGAAATTCGCAGCACAGCATGCCGATGTTATTTTCGCGGTCCCCAATTCCTCCGGTGGCGCCGCCAAGCATCGTCAGGCGATCAATGCCGCGCTTGCGGAAGCGGGCCGCAGCCGCGACGATGTGAAGGTGATCTGGGGCATTACGCCGGTGGTTGGCGAATCGGAGGCCGAAGTCAAGGCGAAGCGGGAGGCCATTCTGGCAAACATCCATCCCGAGGCGGCGCTCGTGCTCCTGTCGGGGCATCTTAATTACGATCTGTCGACCTGGCCCAAGGACCGTCCGCTGTCCGAACTCGAAGTATCTGGCGTGCAGGCTTTCGCGCGCGCGCAGAATTATACGGTGGAGGAATATGCCCGCCGCATGGCTGAAGGGTCGGGCAATCTGATGGACGGAACGGCGACACAGATCGTTGACCGGATGGAGGATCTTTACGAGCAGACGGAGGGGGACGGCTTCATGATCGTGACCCATGCGCTGCCGAGTTCGGTTGATGATTTCGTCGATCTGGTGGTGCCGGAATTGCAGCGTCGCGGCCATTTTCGCGAGAAATATGGTGCACGAATCTTGCGCGACCGGTTCTTCAACGAGCGGCCGGGAGGATAGGATGTGTGCAACCCGCCCTGACCGGCTGGTCAGCCTGTTCGCTGTCGGTGATATCTATTTCAACCGTAAGGAAGAGACCGCGCCCTATCGCGACATGCTGCCCCTGATGCAGCGCGCGGATATCCGCTTCTGCAATCTGGAGGCGCCAGTCGCGCTGCCGCGCGATCCGCTGCCTGACCGCCCTTACCCGTTGCGTTCCCCGCCCGAGAATCTCGGCCTGCTTGCGCAGGGAAAGTTCGACGCCATCGCGATTGCGCATAATCATCTTATGGATTTCGGCGTGCCGGGTATGCGCGAAACGCTCAAATATCTGTCTGACCTGCGGCAGCCTTTTACGGGGGCGGGTGAAACCCTGGCCGAAGCGATGCGCCCGATTATTGTTGAGTCGCATGGCATGACATTCGGTTTTATCGCCATGGCATGTGCATTTCCTTCCGCATCGGGCGCGCGCGAGGATGCACCCGGAATTGCCGGTTTGCATATCGATACGCGCTATGAGCCTCTTCCAGGTCTGGCCGACGAGCATCCGGGCATTGCGCCGCGTATTGTGACCGAGCCCGACAAGGCTGGCCTGGCGCGCCTGTGCGAGGCAGTGCGTCTGCTGAAACAAAATGCCGATCACGTGATCGTTTCCTTTCACTGGGGTGTGCCGGGTCAAACCGCGGTGCTCGATTATCAGCGGACAATTGCCCATGCGGTAATTGACGCGGGCGCGGTTCTTATATTGGGGCATCACGCCCACGTCCTGCAGGGGGTGGAGCGTTACGCAAATGGGCTGATTTATTACGGCCTGTCGCATGTCATCTTCGACATGCCGGGAATATTGTCGGGATTTGGCTTTGATGCTGAGACCGCGGCGGCGGAGATCCACTTCTCGGAAGATGGAATAGCGGACGCCTTCATCCATCCTTTCATGATGGACGAAGGCGAAAGTGCGCGCACTCCGGCGAAGGACGAACGGGAGCGTATCGGAAAATTGTTGACGGAACTGTCGCGGCCGCTTGGCACGGAACTGGCCTATGACGCCGGTCGGAGCGCATGGCGTATCGCAAAACGGGAGAGTGTGGCTCGACGAGCCTGAAATGGGGAGGGAGTGATATGAGCCTGCGTATAGGACTTTTCTACCCGAACGCACCCGCGATGCATGTGATGTCGCGCAGTATCATCAAATTGAATCCGGATTTTCTGTCGCTTGATGTGCATCGGGAGATTGGCCGCACCTGCGAGGAAATAGGGCTCGATTATCTGTTCCTTGCCGATGGCTGGGCGGGTTATAGCGATGACGAGGACCGTTCGCGCCCAAGCCGGGGCATGCTGATATCTCCGGTTCTCGCCAGTGCGCTTATGGGCGTGACGGACAGGATCGGTTTGATCACTACGATCCATACCTCCTGGTTCCATCCGCTGCAGATCACGCGTATCGGCGCGGCCATGGCGGTTCTGAGCAAGGGGCGTTGGGGTATCAATGTGGTCAGCGGCAGCGGTTTTACCGATCATCTGCTTGGCCAGGCAATAGCCCATATCGGTCACGATGCGCGCTATGACAGGGCTGCGGAGAGTATGGAGATCGCGTTCAACGCCTGGCGCACGGGCCGTATCGACAGTCATGGCGATTATTTCGATATTGACGGCTATGCGCCGGGGCCGACAATTCCAGAGGAATATTGGCCGCTTGTCGTCAGTGCCGGAGCATCAGACGCGGGCCGCGCCTTTGCCGGCCGGTTCGCCGATTTCATCTTCATGCCGGGGCGCACGCCCAAAAAGCTGCTCGATGAGCGTGTCGGCGATATTCGCCGGATTGCCCGATCCCATGGGCGTCAGGAATCCGATGTGAAGCTGCAAATGCATGCCTCGATCATCGTGCGCGAAACAAAGGCGGAGGCGGAAGCCGCCATTCAGCAGGTGCGTGACAGTGTCGATATGGATGCCGCCCTTGGCTATCTGAAATCGGTGCGTCAAAATGTGTCGACCTATGATGATATATACAGGGAAATGGGCGAATTGCAGGTGCGTGAAATCGGTATGGTTTCCGGTGCACGGGCGATTCACGGGGATGTCGGGGAAGCAGTGCGCCAGTTCGAGGCCCTGCACGAGATGGGGTGTAACGGGGTGGCAATGACTTTTCCGATTTGGTCACCCAAAGAAATTCGCCGGTTTGGTGAGCTTGTCCTGCCAGAGCTCGAAAAACGCGGTCTTTGGGAGCCGGCATGGAAGCGCGGGGGCGGCTGGTGAGCCAGCAGGGCTGAACAGGCATGTATGATCCGCCTCAGGACTTCTGCGGCGCAAGCACAGCTTTGCATTACCGTGCGCGGAGCTATCCCGGGGCTTTCGGTATAATTGTCATGCGAGGCGGCTGTTTACTCCATAGTTGCCAGCCAGAACGTAAACATGGAGCACAGCCTTGAAGGGATACCGTTTCAGGCCCTCTGTTGATCGCTGGTACATCCTGGGTGTGCTCTTCATTGTCTATGTGATCAACCAGGTTGACCGGCAGATTATGGGCATTCTGCTGGAGCCGATAAAACGGGAAATGGGCGCTAGCGATACCCAGATGGGTTTCCTCGTCGGCATCACATTTGCGCTGTTCTATGCAACGATGGGAATCCCCATCGCGCTGTTGGCCGACCGCAGTAACCGGCGCAACATCATCGGATGGGCAATAGCTATTTGGAGCTTCATGACGATCCTGTGTGGCTTCGCTCAGACGTTCGTTCAACTAATGCTCGCGCGTATCGGCGTGGGCATCGGCGAAGCAGGCTCCAATCCGCCGTCGCAATCGATGATCTCGGATATATTCCCGGTGTCCGAACGCGGAACCGCCATGAGCATGTACGCCACGGCGATGAATGTCGGGGTGATGTTGGCGTTCCTCGCTGGTGGATGGCTTAGTCAATATTATGGGTGGCGCACCACTTTTCTGGTGGTTGGTGTTCCGGGCCTGATTGTCGCCCTGATTGTGCGGTTCACGATCATTGAACCTGAGCGCGGCGCATCGGAGACCCGGGTGATCGAAGCGCCCCCGCCCGGAACCGCGGAAGTTATGCGCACAATGTTCGGTAATCATACTGTCCGCCATGTCATGCTGGGCGCATCGATGGCGGCGTTTGTCGGTTATGGCATGGTCATTTGGCTGCCCGCCTTTCTGGTGCGCTCGCATGGTCTCAGCCAATCCGAGGTCGGCGTAACCCTTGCCTTGCTTACCGGAGTCGTCGGTGGAGCGGGCACATTTATCTCCGGCCGAATTTGTGACAGGCTGTCCGTCCGGGATCCGCGATGGACACCCTGGATTGTCGCCATTGCCAAGGTGTTGACAGTACCGTTCACTGTCGCATTTTTTCTGTTTACGGATTTCATGCCTGCGCTGGCTGTTTATCTTATCCCCGCTTTCATAGGTGGTTTTTATCTGGGGCCGAGCTACGCGATGGTGCAGACCCTTGTGCCTTTGCGTATGCGCGCCGTTGCGGCCGCGATAAGCCTGTTCATGATGAATATCATCGGTCTTGGGCTTGGCCCCCAGCTTGTCGGCATCACAAGCGATCTGCTGATGCCGTACTTCGGCGGTCAAAGCCTGCGCTATGCGCTTATGGTATGTAGCTGTCTGAATTTGTGGGCTGCATTTCACTTCTACCTTGTCAGCCGAAGCCTAGGGGGCGCGTATGAGAAATTGAGTTTATCCCAGGCGGAGGCGGCGGCTGTTGAAGCGTAATCAGGTTTAGCATTATGATACATCATGCCAAACAGAATGGGTGGGAACTGGATATGAAGCGGGCGAATTTTACTCAAATACGTTTTGGCTGGTTCATCCCCACTGCGGGCGACACCACCGCAATCGGCGATCCCAGCGCCGAAATTCCCGCCAGCATGGAAATGTTCGAGCGGGTGGCGCTAGCGGCCGAGGATGCGGGCTTTGAATATGCGCTGGTGCCGGTGCAGACCGCGTGTTTTGAAGCGTGGGTTTCCTGTGCCATGATCGTTGCCAGGACCAGGCGCCTGAAAATGCTGGTGGCGGCGCGGCCCGGTTTTATAGCGCCGACGCTGACCGCAAAGATGATCAGCACCTTTGACCAGCTTTCCAAAGGCCGTATTTATATCAATCTGATTGCTGGCGGCGGCGCCGCGGAAATGGCCGCCGATGGGTGTTTCCTGGATCATGACGCCCGTTTTGAGGTGATGGATGAAACGGTTGCCCTGATGAAACGGGTGTGGACCGAGGCGGGACCTGTCACCCATGCGGGCAAGCATTTCCGGGTTGACAAGGCTATCGTACGCCCGCGTCCCTATCAGGCCCCGCATCCGCCGTTCTTTCTGGGCGGCATGTCGGATGCGGCAAAGGAGGTTTCGGCGAAACATTCCGATGTGCATCTGTTCTGGGGCGACACGCCGGAACGTATTGCGGTTGATCTGGCCGATATCCGCGAACGCGCGGCGCGCCACGGGCGGGCAGACAAGATCGGCTTTGGCATGCGCCTCCAGGTGATCATTCGCGAGCGCGAGGAAGATGCCTGGGCGGCCGCCGCCAGGCTGATTGCAAGCGCGAGTGAAAATCACAAGCGCATGATCGAGGAGCTTTGGGAACAAAGCGAATGCAACAGCCGGATGAAACAGCTGGGCAAGGCCGAGGGTTACATGCTGGCGCCAAATCTGTGGAGTGGCATCACTACGGTGCGCCCGGGTGCGGGCGTTGCCGTCGTCGGCAATCCGGAGCAGGTGGCGCGGACCTTGCAGAAATTTGTGGATATTGGCTGCACGGATTTTTGCCTGTCAGGCTATCCGCATGATCAGGAAGCCGAAAGGTTTGGCCGCCTGGTGATGCCCTATTTCCGTTCGCAAAAGGCTTCTGCTGCTGCAGAATGAAGCTGGTGATTTTTCCGCTGATGTTTACTGAACGAGGAAAACAGGACGATATTTGATCTCCAGCGAGCGATCCGGCGGGGGGGGGGGACTACGCGCGGCAGGAGCGCATAAGGGTTCACGTTACGCGATGATCACATGCTCCCCGACCGGGAGCATGATGATTTCAGTTGAACGGTTGAAATTACTGTTATTGGGCAGAACGACCGTGCGGGCATATTCGCCGCCAAAGCCTGCCTGAAACGCTTTCTCATCATCGAACCAGACCGTGGCATAGCCGTCTGCGGGACGGCTGGCGTCTTCACCTATCCCTATATCGACAACATACCGGCGTAAACCAGGAATTTTTGCGACCTTCGGCGCATGATCGTTGAGCCAGAAATCGCGAAACGCCGCCTGGCTCATCCCTTCCTTGCGCCGCAGGGCGAATACCGCTTTGAACATGCAAACCCCTATTCCGCCGCGCGGGCCGCGCGCGCTGCATCGCCTTCGTTCATACGGTCGCGCAGTGTGCCGGTCGCATATTCTTTGCGGAACACACCACGCTTTTGCAATTCGGGGATCAGCATATCGCTGAGATCCTTGAAATAGTCCGGCGCGTAATAAGACGGCGTGATCTGGAATCCATCGCCGCCGCC
>Ga0073919_1000047_pt1 | contig 24121 bp, 22 predicted proteins | sample GWRWT3_25Nov14_FD_71202 | JGI IMG/M metagenome (GOLD analysis project Ga0073919, IMG submission 71202) | Sand microcosm microbial communities from a hyporheic zone in Columbia River, Washington, USA - GW-RW T3_25-Nov-14 | ecosystem: Engineered > Artificial ecosystem > Sand microcosm >... | reverse complement strand
GGCAAAGAAAAACATGTCAAACTTGCCGCGCTCCAGATGCTGGGCGATTTCAACCCAATATTCGATCTCGGTCCATTGATGACGGATTTTCTCGCGCGGATACACCCATGACATGATCATATGCGGCGCCGGGCAATACACCATAAAACCGGTCAAATGCATCTGTTTATTCATGTTATTTTTTTCCCTGCGGTATGATTTAATTAGGCCGGTAAAAGGGCGGTCCATCGCCGGATGAATATGAAGCCCACCGAAGCGGCCCCCGCCCGTTTTCTACTTTTATGGTCTCAAACTGCATATCGTTTCCCCGCCTGATTTCGTCCTTATCCGATTTAGGGCTGCGGGTCCGTGCGCCGTCTGTGCGCCGTTGACTTTCTATTGTGATCAAGAGATGTTATCATTATGCTAAATTATGGCGTCAACATAAATCTTATGCCCGCCCGGCTAAGCGTCGTTGGGCCGAAAAACTGGAGGGGAAGCAATGTTAATCAAACTGTCGGATGATCAGAATGGCTGGCTTGAGAAAGCCAGGTCGGTGGGAAAATCGGTGTTGGCGCCACGCGCGGCGGAAGTCGACCGCACCGGGAACTATCCGCGCGACGGCCTGAATGCGCTGCGCGATGCTGGATTGTTTGGCATGCGGGTGGCGAAGGAATTTGGCGGCGGCGGGGCTGACCTGCTGTCCACCGTACTGGTGGTGGAGGAACTGGCGAAATCTTGCCCGTCCACGGCCATGTGTTACAAGATGCATATCGAGGCGAGCGAAATGATCGCCCGGGTTCACACGCCGGAGCAGGTGGAAAAGTTCGTCAAACCGCTGGCGCGGGGCGAGGCGCTGTACACGGTGGCGGGCGGCGAGACCAGCGGCAAGCAGGGCGATGACTGGCATCCGGCGGGTTCGTTCTCTGCCGCCGAAATCATGGCCGACAGTTACCGGCTGAACGGTGTGCGCAAATCCTATGTGACCTCGGCGGGTGAGGCGACGCATTATTTCCTGATGATCCAGGCCGGCGCAGACGCGCCCAAGGGCGCGCTCACCCCGATGATTGTCGAGCGTGACAAGATCGAGTGGAAGAAAGACGGCGAGTGGAACGGCGTTGGCATGCGCGGCAACGGCAGTTCGCCGGTTTATTTCACGGGTGACGTGCCCAAGGAAAACCGTCTTGGTAATGAACATGAAGGCGGCAAGGCGCTGGGCGTGGTGATGATGCCCGTGGTGGCGCTGACCTATGCAGCGGCATATCTGGGGATTGGTTCCGGCGCGTATGAAATCGCATGTGATGAGGCGACGAAACAATATGCCAGTGGCGCCAGGCGGCTGGATAACCCCATCAACAAGCGCCGCATGGGACAGATGAGCGCGCAGATCGAAGCGGCGCGTTCGCTGCTGCATCTGGCGGCCAAGGCGGGCGACGAAGGCCGGGTCAAGGCGCCCATTCCCTATATCCAGGCCAAGGTGGTGGCGTCTGAGACGTCGGTCGCGGTAACCGCGGAACTGATGACCATGTTTGGCGGCACCGCCTTTGCCGCCCGCCTGCCCTTCGAACGCTATTTCCGCGACGCGCGCGCGGGCATGGTCATGGGCCTGGCCAATGACGAAGCCTATCCCATGATCGCGGGCATGCTGTTTCCAACAAAACGCTAAAGCATGATGATTTTAGGGCCGATCACACTTCACCCTCTCATTGTCATTTCACCCTCTTCTTGTCATTGCCCGGCTTGTCCGGGCAATCAAGAACCCTAAATTCAGGCCTTTGGGTGAGGCATGGATTACCCGGACAAGCCGGGTAATGACAGCGATGGAAAAAACGGTTCAACTTAAAATCATTCCGCTCTAAAGGCGGGATGCGATCAGGTTGAACCTATCATCTCAACCTGATCGCATAAAGTTTCTGTGCAATTCAGACAGTCAAAAGCAGCGCCAGTACCAGAAGCATCACGAACAAAGTTTCGGCCATAATCAGCGCGGCGGGCCGCCAGCCCACCTTAACGAAGTCGCCAAGCCTGGTTTTCATCCCAAGACCCGCGATTGCCGTTATCAGGCACCAGCGTGAGGCCTCGCCTGCGCCCTGCACAAGTAAGGCTGGAACTGTGATTGTGGAATTCAGCGCCACCAGCGCCACAAACACAAGCAGGAAGGCAGGCAATAACGGTGGTCGCGCGCCTTGTGGTCCCTTGCTCTGCCTGTTACGGAACATTAGCGCAACAACAAGTGCTGCGGGTAGCAGCAAGGCCACGCGAAACAGCTTGACGATGGTGGACGTATCGCCCGTCACCTCAGATACCCCATAACTTGCGCCAACCACCTGGGCCACATCATGAATGGTGGCGCCCAGGAAAACACCGGTTTGGGTTTCACTGAAATGAAGCGCCGCCGCGATCAGCGGATACAGCACCATCGCGATGGTTGAAAGCGTGGTGACGCCTACAACAGTCAGAATAGTATCACGCTCGCGCTCCGGTGAAGGTGGCAGCACCGAAGAAAAGGCCATTGCGGCGGACGCCCCGCAGATGGCGACCGAGCCCCCGGTCAGTATGCCAAAATCCGGTTTCAGTTTAAGAAACCGCGCCACAAGCCCGCCGAATGTAATGGTCAGCACCACAGCGGTGACGGTAATCAGCAGCGTATCCGTTCCCAGCGACTGCACCTGTGTAAACGTGATGCGTGCGCCAAGTAACGCGACGCCCGTGCGCAACACGGTTCGCGTGACGAAATCAATGCCCGGACGGCAGCGGGCTTCCTGGCTCAGAAAGTTGACCGCCATGCCCAGCAACAGCGCAAACAGCATCACCGGCGCGGTGTAATGTTCAGCCAGCCACGACGCCGCCAGTGCAACGAGAACCGCAATGCCAAGCCCCGGCGCAAGCCGTTTGAATGTCGCAATCAGCCGGCGCGGAAAGGAGGCGTCACTTTCCAACGGCGCCCAGGCAGGCAGCCCTTCCATGGAGTCGAGTGACGCACCGGCAAACCGGTCCGGGATACGGCTGGCGAGTATATTTGGCGCACCCGATTTTTCGATAGTGGGCATACGTTACCACGCGCTGATTTTAGGGGATTGATGAATAAAACGAATAGCGGGGTTTTATGAAGCGACCTCTTCCAATGACTTGCCCTTTGCCTCCGATAACAGCATCAGAATGACGGGGATCGCTAAAAGAGGCGTCACGGAAAGCACCGCGACCGCTGTGCCAACCGAGCCAAGCCATAGAGATAAAGCGCCAACCGCGCCTGGCGCCAACACCATTCCAGTGCGTCCCAGAAGGTTATTCACAACCGCGTTGCCGGTTGCGCGTATTTCGGTAGGAAATATTTCGCTGGTAATTGTAGCAGAGATCCCCCACATGGCCTGCGTAGCCATAAGAACACAGTAGGATGCTATTATAATGGCTGGTGATTGCGTCAAAAAGCATGTCATGGCGCTGATCGTGCCAACGGTAAAGTAAGCACAGATAGTAAACCGCCGTCCTGCAAAGTCGATCATCGGGCCCGCCAATATATTACCGATTATTGCAAACACGAATCCCATCGAAAGGGTGGATGCAACTTGCGACGCATCCCATCCCCGCTCATTGGTAACGTAATATGTAAAGAAAAACAGGCTGCTGGCGCTCCACGCATTCACCGCGAACCAGATACTCGTGCCGGTGAGCATGCGGCGCCGGTATTTCGGCTGAAATATCGTCAACATCTCCCTGTAACTGGATAGTATCGACGGACGCATTTCGCCGGTGGGGCGCAGATATCGCTGCCAACGCCGGGTTTCCTGGAATCTTCTCCAATAAATCAGCAATACCGGCGCCACCGCGCCGCCCAGAAGATAAAGCCCCCGCCAGCCGAACTCAGATTTGACGACAAGCGGATAAATCATCGCACCGGCAATGCCGCCAATGATGGCAATGCCAAACACAAGCGTCACCGCCGCGCCGCGGTATTTTGATGGCATCTCTTCGGTAAGAATAATCGCTGCCACACCGATTTCGGTTACCATGAACAGCCGGGCTATGAATTGGTAGGCGACAAAATCGTAAAGACCAATTGAAAACGCGGTAAGCACAGTGAATATTGTGTAGCCGGTGACGGCGGTTAAAAATATCGTGCGCCGGCCAAAGCGGTCAGCAAGGCTAACCAGCGCGAAAGCCATCACGGTGCCGATGCTGATTACGCCCACGGCATAACCCAGCACATCCGAACTTGCGTTGAACTCCTTGCCAATATGCGGCAGGGAAAGGCTTACAATCAGAACGTCGTAGCCTTCAAACATTGTGCAAAAGCAAACAAAAAAAAGCAGATGAGCCAGATATCCGGGAGCATGCGTCACATCTGCGTCTGTCGTTCCGGAAGCGCGTTCAGTCTCAGCCATTTTCCATGGTCCTAATTATTATGTGCAGTCATAGACAGCGTTTCGAACGTAGGCGTCATACGCGAGAATCATCGTTCAAGATGAGCGCAAGAGCCGTCCGTAAGTTTTAGTGTCTGTTTCGGATTGTTTGAACCGCTCCCTCTCCTTGTCATTGCCCGGCTTGTCCGGGCAATCCAGAGTCGGCACGGCCTTTGTTTGGCGCGCTGGATGCCCCGGACAAGCCGGGGCATGACAGTTTGTTGGGTGTAGCAAGAAAAAACCCTGCATGATTCCATTTGCACGAAACAGGCTTTAAGCCAGGTGAGACCGAACTACCGCTATTTTGCACTTGCCAGTTCTTTCCCGACCTGTTTTTCGATGATCGTGCCCTTGAAGAAATCGGGATTGGGGCCGGCATAAAGCTGGACTGAATTGCCATAGGCGAAGGTGCGGAAGTCTTCGGGGCTGATCAGTCCGTTCTCGACCATCTCATACGCTTCCGCCGTTGCATGGGTCATGTCGGTAACGTCCCAGTGCCCCAGATCGAAGCTCATGATCGCCCTTACCTGCTCGTGCAGGGGGTGCAGCCGGCGGTCAAACGCGATTGCCGACAGCGGGTCATCCGCCTCGCAGCCGAAATAGAAATGCGGAATGAACAGATCCCGGATGTCTTCTTTCCTGGTGATCTGCATCGCGGCGAAATCATCGCGCACGTCCAGATCAATGGTCTTTGGCCCGAACGCCAGGGTATGCTCTAGCTGATCCAGCTTGGCCAGCGTGTCCCTGTCGCCATATTTCCCGAACAGTTCGCGCGCCAGTTTTTGATCGATGTTCTTGGGATCGAGATTCTCCAGGCTTTCCACACTGCGTTTTTCCCAGCGCGAAAACAGATCGCCATACAGCCGCACGCCGTTCATCACCCCGCCCTCAAGACAGGCCACGCGCAGTTTGGGAAAGCGCCGCGTGACGCCGCCCATCACCAGCGCCTTGGCCAGCATTTCGCCGGCCGCGCCAAAATGGCCCATATGATTATACATGTAATTCGAGATCGAGCGCCGGTCATCGAACCCCTGGGCGCCGGAATGCGACGCCACCGAGAAGCCCAACTCCACGCATTTGGCCCAGAACGGGTCATAATCATGCGCGCTGTCCATGCCGTAGCTGTCCAGCCAGTTGACGCGGCCCGCCAGTTCCGGATGCTTCTTGTGCAAATCCGGGAATGGGCGGCGGATATAGGCCGGGATCATCGCCACTTTCAGGCCCAGCTTTTTGGCGTGTTCAAGCTCCCTGACGCCTTCTTCGGGCGTGTTCAGCGGAATGACCGCAGCCACCGTCATGCGATCATTATACGGGCCGTAAATGGCGGCGGTATATTCGTTGAACGCATGGCAGGCGGCGGTGCGGAATTCGTCATCGCCGAAATTATGGTTGAACATCAGGCCGACGCTGGGATAAAGCACGGCGAAATCCAGCCCCACTTCGTCCATCCGCGAATGATAGAGTTTCGGCAGCATCGCGGTACAGCGGTCCAGCGTGTTTTTGGTCGGCAGCGCCCACCAGGGGCTGCGCATCAGGCGCGACTCGCGGCGCTCCTCCCAACTCATGGCGTACCAGGATTTGCGCGCATCCCCGCTGAGCGAGAAGCCCGCGCCCATGGTTTTAGCAAAGCGCGCCGCGACGTCCGGTCCGCCCGCATCTTTCAGATAGTCCAGAAACACCGGCGTGTATTCGACAATGTGTGAGTCACCGTCAATCAGCGGGTGGCTCAACTGAGCGCGTATCTTGGCTGCTTTTGAAACGATCGTGTCCATCTTGTGCTCTCCTCCGTTGGTGCGGCGCTGATGCGCGCTGGTTTCTACTGACCTGAGTAAAACAACTGAACTTTGCTTTGCTAGCCCTTCAACAAGATATGCCTTATGGCCAGATTTCATAGAGCGAGATAAAGTCATTACAGGCTGGTGATTTCACAACTCTGGAAAAGCCCGCTTCATTACTTAGTTCACGGACCATTTTTTCCGGCATTCCACAGGTGCCCAGCCCCTCGCCGCCCTGGGCCAGCGACGTGGTCATGCAGTAATGCAGACTCATGCCGTATTTCATCGCCGCCATCGGTCCGACATTGGCGTGCGGTTCGTCCTCGGACGTGATTTCCTGCATCACAAACACGCCGCCGGGGTTTAGATGCTCCCGGATATTACGCATCGCCTCCCGCGGGCGCGGGCTGTCATGGATCACATCGAAAGTGAATATCACGTCAAATTTGGCTGGCAATTTTTCCGCCCCGTCGCCCACCAAAAACTTCAGCCTGTCCGCAAGCCCGGCTTCTCCGGCGCGGGCATTGGCCCCTTCAACCTGCGGCGCGAAAGCATCCATGCCCAAAAATGTCGATTTCGGAAACGCCTCTGCCATGCGCATCAGCGCAGCCCCTTTTCCGCACCCGATGTCCGCCACGCTTACGCCACGCTGCAACATCGCCATTACATCCGGCATGGAAGGCAGCCATTGCTGTAGCAGCAGATTTTTGTAGCGCACGCCGCTGGAGCGGCTCATCCCATGATACAGGTTGGGATGGAAATGCGCCTGCGCTACACCGCCGCCATTTTTGAATGCGTCCACCAACTGCTCGAAGGGCGTCTGGGCATGGGCGAGCAATTCCAGAATACCGCCCTGAAATAAAGGGCTGTCTTCATCGGCCAATGGCTTGGCATGTTCTGCTGGTAACGCATATGACATGCGCGCGGCATCCACTTCCAGATATCCCGCCGCCGTCAGGCCCTGCAACCATTCACGCGCATAGCGTTCATTGATGCCCGTGCGCGCCGCCAGTTCATGACTGGTCGCCGGGCCTTGCTCCGCCAGCGCCTTGAACAGACCCAGCCGGTCACCAATCGCGCACAGGCGCGTCGACATTGCCCCGGCCAAATCTTCTTGAAACCGTGCCAGGAAAGCCTTGGCCTTTGATTTATCAAATGGTGTTGAGTTCGCCATTGTCTTGTCCCTTTATATTTTATTTGGGCTGTTTTTTCTCAAACGCGCTGAGCATTTTCCCGAACACTTCGTCCACCCGGTAGTCCAGATCGGCAACCGGAATATCAAGTTCCTCCGCGACAGTCTGCCGGAACACCACATAACCATAGGACAGCGCCGTCATCAGCGCCAGCAGCGCCTGCGGGTCTGTGTCCGCCGCAATTTTTCCTTCGGCAATGTCATGCTTAAAGCCATCAATCCATTGATCCTTCAATGGCGCAACGGGCAGCTTCTCCTGCCCGTCGAGTATAAGAAGGGTCGACAGATTGACAGCTTCCCGCTGGCCCAGCATGGTGCGCACCAATTGGCGTATGCGGGCATTGAACGGCAGACTGCCGCTGGCGAGGATATCCGCCAGCCGCTGTTTGACATCGCGGCGCAAGGCCGAGCGCAACAGCGCCTGACGCGATCCGAAATAATGATAGACCAGGCCGCGATTAACCCCCGCTTCATCCGCCACCTCGCGCAGATTCAAACCTGCCAGCACGCCGTTTTGCTGTAACAGCCGCAACGCCGCCGTCTCCAGCATTGCCTCGCTTGCCGCGCGGTCTGACGTTTGCGGTTTTTGTTGCACGGGAAGTTTATTATTCATCGGCGGATACTCATCTGTTTGCTTGCCTTACGAACTTTTTTCTTTCGGCCACGACATGGCGAAAAGCTGATCGTAGGCCAAGCCCCAGGGCGGACGCAAAAAGCCCAGCGCGCGCACATCCTGCGCCCAGCGTCCCAGCGGACTTGATCGTGAAAAACTCGCACCGCCAACCACCCGGCTGATGCGGCCCAGACAGGTTTCCGCCAGTTCCGCCACCGCCGATTTGCAGCGCGCGGCGGCCAGCATTCCCCCTTTGCCGCCCTCGATGGCGTTCAGCATGCCTTCATAGGCCTGGCGGATCAGCCAGCCTTCATTTTCCGCCCGCACCCATTCCACTTGTTCATAGGGCCGCATTTCGCCGGCCTTTCCAGCCAGCTTTTCGCGCGCAAAGCTAAGCGCCTGCTCAACAACAGCCACGATCACCGCTGTAAAAACAGCACCCCCCAGGGGCCCCGCCGCGGCGCCCGAAGCAGCCAGGCTGCCAGACCATGCGCTGCGGGACGCGGGAAAATCCGTAAACTTGAAAGCGTGCGATTGCGTGGCGCTCATGCCATGCCCATCCCATTCCGCAGCCAGATGTATACCCTCGCTCCCGTCCCACTTGGCGTCCCCGACGCGCATGAAGAACATGTCCGGGTAGGTTTCGCCCTCGGCTTTCGCAGTGGTGATCATATAGGTAGAGATGCCAGAGCCGCTGCCGAAATGTTTTTCGCCTGACAGAAGATACTGGCCAGGTTCGCCCGATGGTTTTGCAACTGAACGGGTTTTCATGATGTCGCCGCCGGAACCGGGTTCGGACGTAACCGTGCCCCACCAGGCGCCATCCTTGACCGTGCCAAAAATCCAGTCGCGTTGCGCGCGCCATGCATCCGCCAGCGGCGCGGGCGGCTCACCCGCCGCCAGCCATAACACCAGCACACAGGGGTGCATGGCGGCGACAAGCGCTACGGACGGATCGCCCATGGCGATGGTGCGTATCATTTCCGCATAGGGCCGGGTCGACTGGCGCACATCTTTCCACAGCCCGCCATCGGCCTCGGCAAGCCCCGTGCCCAGAAAACCGGCTTTCGCCAGCAGATCAAAATCGGCGCGTTCCAGATGATTGCGCGCCATCCGCGCCGCGCGCTGTCCGGCAAATCCGGCCGCAACCTTCTGTAAATTTGAAATCACCTGGTCAGAATTCACTGCAACACCCCTAACCGTAAAAAATGCATCCTCAATACACATCATAGCTGGCGCATTCTGGCATATCTAGCATATTGTTAATTCCCTGAAAAAATGATACTTCTCCGGCTATGTCCCATATTGAAACCAGAATAGAGCCATTTAAAGCTGAATATGATGCGTGCTTTAGCGTTTCGATAATCAGCGCTTCGCCGCATATGACCATATGGAAGTGTAAGGGAGATTTTTGAATATGCCAGATACAAATCAGATAATAAGCGGGCGGGCGATCGTGCTGGGCGCAGGCATTGCCGGGCTTGCGGCGGCGGGCGTCGCGTCCAATTATTTCAGGGAAGTCATCGTCATTGAGCGCGATAAACTTCCCGCGCAGCCGCAATCCCGCCCCGGGGTGCCGCAAGGGCAACAGATTCACAATCTATTGCGCTTTGGCCTCGACGCCTTTGAACATATTTTTCCCGGTTTCCAGGACCGTTTGAACGGGCAAGGCGGTGTGAAGGGCAATTATAGCCGGGATATGCGTGTTTATACCGGTGGCGTCTGGCATCCACAGCGCGATTTTGGGCTGACCACATATTTTCAGTCGCGCCCTTTGCTGGAACATACCATTCGTATGGCGTTGCAGGAACGGCCCAACGTGATTATGCGCGATGGCCTGAATTTTGAAAAATTCTCCGTTGCCAAATCGGGCGCGATTGATGGGGCTGTATGCCGGGCGCCTGGCGGGGCAGAGGAACTTTTTCATGCGGATCTGGTGCTGGATTGCATGGGGCGCGGCTCGCATACGCCGGAGGTGCTTGGCAGAGCCGGATATGGCGAGGTGGAAACGCAGCGCATCGGCATTCAACTGGTCTACGCTACCGCTTTCTTCAGGAAAAGCCCTGAACAGCTAGGCAAGCGGGATGGATTCCTGATTGCAAATACTTTTCCTGACACGCGGTTTGGCGCGATACTTCCCATCGAAAATGAGGGCTATCTGTGCACGTTGGGCGGCCAATTCGGTGAATACCCGCCCCGTGACATGGAGGGTTTTATGGCGTTTGCCAAGGCGCTGGCGCAGCCTGAAATCTACGAAAGGATCAAGGATCTGGAAGTCCTGCAGCCTGTTAAAGCCTATCGGCTACCGCAGGCTTTCTGGCATCGCTACGATAGGCTTGCGGCTTTTCCAGAAGGTTTTCTGCCGCTGGGGGATTGCGTCGCCGGTTACAATCCCGCTCTGGGCCAGGGTATGTCGATGGCCACCAAATACGCCATGATCCTGGATAAATGCCTGTCAGGGCGGGTGCGGGACGGCGGCGGACTTAAAAATCTGCATACGGAATATTTTCCGCAGATTACGCAAGAGGCAAACAGTGCCTGGGAATCGGCGATACCGGTTAATCTTGCGCATCCCGAGGCAACCGGTGACCGTCCTGCGGATTTAATGCAGCGGCTGCTGTTCATGAAGGGCATTGGCCGGCTATCGCTGGAAGACGAAGAAGTGCACCGGCTTGTGCTGCGCGTCCGGCATTTTCTGGAACCTTCCAGCGCATTGTTGCGCGATGATATTGTAACCCGGGCGATGGCGCTCGCCGTTTAACCCGCCGCGATAAATATATCAGTCATGGAATGGCCCGGTGTAAGCGGGCTGGTCTAAAGGCCGCTATAGCCCTGCTGAATGCACGGGCGCGCGCAAGACGCGCGTCACCGGCAACCCTGAATATGATCATGTGTCTACGTCGCATGTTGAGCGCGAGAACCTTACCATGAGCCCGAAGAAAACCAGCCCGTTCCACCGCGTGCCGGTAATCTTGCGGGCGATTGCCGATAGGCTGGTGTACCGCTGGCCATTGTATTCAAAGCCATCCTCAAGGGTGGCGACATGATGCTCATGCCCTTTCCATTCCCGCATGAGGCGTGTGCCGGTCGCCGGGCGATGCACCTCAAGCCGCTGGCGCTCCCTGGCTGGCTTGTCCAGGTCGCGTTCACAAAGGGCTGACAGCCGCTTGTCGATGCGGCTGCTGTCAACCCCGAAGGCAACCTCCTGAATGCGGTAAGCGAGCCGTTTTACATAGTAGGGCTTGTTGAATGGCGGCGGATCGGTCCGATACGTCTCCTTCCACATTTTTTTAAGCTCCGCCGCGCCCATTTTTGGCAACGCGGAAATCTGCGCCAGTACAGTGTTATCCAAGGTGTTTCTCCGTCTTGTTGACGGTTACACACACGCTTCCGGCGGGCGTGAAGTCCAGTGGAAGTTCTCCGGGAGGCGCGGATTTACTTTGTTTCTGGCGTTCCCGGAAACGCATGAGACCAGCAGCAAGCATCTCTGCCACTTCGCCTAATCTTTGTTCGTCCGTTAATGCACCGATATTCTTTTCCATGCCGTCAGAATGCTTCTGATGGGCGAAATCAACAATCCCGCATATCTTGGAAAAAGCCAGTATATCAATGAAATGGCATGAGAAATTGGCGAGGCTAACCGCATCTGAAAAGACGGATTAGGAAAGCCAGGAAAAACGCCCGGTTAAGCTGTGTACTCGACCCATCACAGGTGCACAGCCCGCAGAGAACATCGCGCCGGAGAGAGGGCTTCTTCAAAGAATTGCAGGTTTTGGGGATAACGCGGAAGTGCACAGCCATGCCCTGAAAGGCCGCACAGCATGGGGTTTTTCAGAACATTCACCCGCAACGGAGAATTTCCAAAAGCTGAAAATGGCGGAGAGGGTGGGATTCGAACCCACGAGACAGTTTCCCGCCTACACGCTTTCCAAGCGTGCGCCATCGACCACTCGGCCACCTCTCCTCAGCGTTCATAATCATTATGGCTATGATCATGTGCGGCGCGCACTATAGCGGGCGCGGGCGCGGAAGCAACTTGCTTTACGGTTGCCGGACCGATTTATATGATATTCTGTAACCTTCGGGGCTTTTTGGCCGAATAAAAGGGCATGTCAACCGGGTGAAGGAGGCGGGCAAGGAGGCAATTGTGACAGGCAAATCGGGGTTTTGGCGGATCGCAGTACGGCTGTTGGGCGCTGGCGTGATGGCGCTGGGCGGGCTGATGCTGCTGTCCGATCTGCACATCACCGGCGGCGGGCTGGCCTATCGCCCTGCGGCGCTGGGGGAAGTTTGGCACAATTGGCATGCGCCCAGCCTTAATCTGTTACAGGCGATTGTGGAACGCTATGTGTTGCCGCAATTATGGGCCTATGTGCTGCTGCCGCTGCTGCTGGCCCCGGCCTGGATCGTGATGGCGGCCAAGGGCATTATTTTAGTGGCGCTCAGTCATGTCCGCATCTCCGCCCACAAGGCCGCCAGCCCTTCGCGGTAAGTGGGATAGGCCAGCCGCACGCCCAGCTCGTGTTTGATGCGGTCATTGCGCACCCGCCGGTTGTCCCGGTAAAAACTGCGCGCCATGGGGCTCAGCTCTGCCTCCGCCAGCGGGATCAGCGGCGGTACCGGCACACCCGCCAGTGCGCAGGCATAGGCTGTGACATCCGCTCCCGCCGCCGGTTCATCATCACAGACATTATAAATGGCGCCGGGATTGGGCTTTGCGATGGATGCCTGCAACACGGTGGCGATATCTTCGACATGGATGCGTGAAAAAAGCTGTCCCGGCGCATCAATCCGTCTTGCGGTTCCCGCCAGCGCATTCACCAGCGCATTGCGTCCCGGCCCGTAAATGCCCGCCAGCCGGAAGATATGCAGCGGCAAGCCGTGTGCGCGATGCAGCGCCTGCCAGCCTGCCTCTGCCTGCGCACGCCAGGTGCTGCGTCCGGGGCCGGGTTGTACGGGCGTGTTTTCATCCACCGCGCCGCCGCCATGATCGCCATATACACCCGTGGTGGACAGATATCCCACCCAGGCAAATTGCCCTGCGCGGCGCGCCAGGCTTTCGCCCGCCATACGCAACACCGGGTCGCCTTGCGCATCGGGGGGAATGCTGATCAGCAGATGCGTCGCCCCATCCAGCCAGGCATCCGCAAAGGGATGCCGGGGACCAAAAGTCTTGATTTGCGGGGCATTGACCAGGGTGCGGTGGGTGCCGGTCACGACAAAGCCACCCGCCCGCAGCCTCGCGGCCAGAACTTTGGCGCTATAGCCAAGACCAAAACAGAAAAGCGTACTTGCAGGGACCATCATAGGATGACTATTTAGGCCCATGCAGCACATACCACAAGCAGCTCTCGTTCTGGCGGCATTATTGGCGGCGGCGGCGTCCGTTCGCCCTGCCGCCGCGCAGACAGATGCGACAGAAGCCGCGCAATATCGCGCCTGCCTGGCAAAGACCGAGGTCAACCCGGATGCGGCCTATGACGATGCGCTGGTCTGGCGTGACCGGGGCGGTGGCGTTCCCGCGCAACATTGCGCGGCGGTGGCGCTGGTGGCGCTGGGCAAATATGCCGAGGCCGCCACACGCCTTGCCGCATTGGCCGAAACGCCGGGCGGACGCGCCATGGCGCCGGCATTGCTGGGACAGGCAGGCAATGCCTGGCTGCTGGGGGATTTTCCCTCTAACGCCATTAGCGTGTTAAGCGCGGCGTTAAGCGCCGGTTCAAAAGAACTTGCGCCGCTGGAAGAGGCGGATTTGCGCATCGACCGGGCGCGCGCGATGGCGGCGCTGGAACGCTGGAGCGAAGCCCAGAGCGATCTTACCAGGGCATTGTCGCTTGATCCCGAACGCGCCGCCGCCTATCTGTTTCGCGCCACGGCGCGGCGCATGGAAAACAAATTCGATCTGGCGCTGGAGGATTTGCAGCTTGCGCTGGCGCTGGGTCCAAAAGATCCGGCGGCATTGCTGGAACGCGGCATTGTCTATCGTCTGAAACAACAGCCCGATCTGGCGCGCACCGACTGGCTGGCGGTGCTGGCGCTTGAACCCGAAGGCAAAGCGGCAGAGGCGGCGCGCGCTAATCTGGAAAAACTTGATATGAAGGCGGAGTGAATTATACCAGCGGCCCTATGCCCTGAGCTGTCATCCTGAGCGAAGCGAAGGATCTCCCGCCGCCTGCTCCGGCGCTCCGCCGATGGGGATTCTTCGCTTCGCTCAGAATGACAATGAGTCTGTTCATCAGGCCGTTGGTATTAATCCCACTCCGCGCGGACAGCGGGATCGGATTCCCATGCCAGAGTTTGCGCGCGTAACGGCGCAACCATTTCCGCAGGCGCCAATTGCCGGATCGCCCACACCGCCATGGCGCGCACCAGCGGTGACGCATCCTTCAGCAGGGGCGTGATAACCGGCAGCAGCGCGCCATCCCCGCTATTACCGGCCGCAATCAGGCAATTACGTATAAACCGGTCGCGTCCGGTGCGCTTGACCGGCGATCCGGAAAACCGCAAACGGAATGCCGCATCATCCAGACGCAACAGTTCCGCCAGGGTGTTTTCTGATATATCCGTAGACGGATGAAATGCCATTTCGCGCGCCTGTTGCGCCCATTTGTTCCACGGGCACACCGACAGGCAATCATCGCAGCCATAGACCCGGTTGCCCATGGGGGCGCGGAATTCACGCGCAATATGACCTTTATGTTCGATGGTCAGATAGGAAATGCAGCGCCTCGCGTCCAGCATATATGGGCCAGGAAACGCCTGGGTCGGGCAAATATCCAGGCATGCCCGGCAGGAACCGCAATGATCCGTCTCTGGCGCATCAAACGGCAAGGCCATTTCAGTAAAGATCGCCCCCAGAAACAGCCATGAACCAAATTCCCGTGACACCAGATTGGTGTGTTTGCCCTGCCAGCCCAGCCCGGTCGCCGCCGCCAGCGGTTTTTCCATCACCGGCGCCGTATCGACAAACACCTTTACCCCCGCGCCGGTCTCAAAATGCAGCCAGCGCGCAACCTGCTTTAGCCGCTTCTTGATCAGATCATGATAATCGCGGCCATGCGCGTAACAGGAAATATTGGCATTACTCCGTAAACGGAGTTTCTCAATCGGGTTTTCATCCGGGCCATAATTCATGCCCAGCATGATGACACTCTGCACTTCGGGCCACAGCACAGATGGATCGGCGCGCCGGTCAGCTTTGGCCGCCAGCCAGTCCATGTCACCATGGCGGCCCAGATTTAGAAATTCCTGAAAATGTGTGGCGCTTGCTGTCGCGGCATCGGGGCTTGTTATGCCGACGGCGTCAAAGCCCGCAGCAGCCGCCTGCGCCAGCAGGGCGGATTTCAGCGCAGCGCTGTCCGCGCCGTTCAAAAATCCAGATCCAGATAATGCGCAGGCGGTGTAAGCCCTGCGACACGATCCGCCAGAATGGGGCGAAAACTTGGCCGCGATTTTACCGGCGCATACCATTCCTTGACGGCGGGAAAATCATCCCACGGCACCGCGCCCAGATAATCCAGGCACGATAATTGCGCCGCCGCCGTAATGTCGGCCAGTCCAAATTCCTCGCCCGCCAGCCAGCGGCGGCGTTCCACCAGCCAGGCAATATAATTCATATGCACCCGCAAATTGGTCTGACCCGCGCGGATCGTGTCACCAGAGGGATTGGACGACTGGCTGGTCAGCCGCTTGTTCACTTTTTCGTAAAGGATATAGGTGGTGACTTCGCGTTGGAATTTATGGTCAAACCAGGCGATCAGACGCCGCGTCTCGGCGCGAAGGGCCGGATCAAAACCCATCAGCCGCCGGTCTGGATAGGCCTCGTCCAGATATTCACAGATCACCTGACTGTCGGGGATCACCAGCCGCTCGCCCTCCTCGACCAGCACCGGCACTTCGGCGGCGGGGTTCAGGGCCAGAAATTCCGGCCGCCGCTCCCACGGCAATTCCGTGCGCAATTCAAAGCCCAGGCCTTTCTCGGCCAGGGCGATACGCACTTTTCGGCAAAACGGCGAAAGCGGGATATGATATAAACGACGCATTGACGGATTGTAGATTAATTTTCGCCAGGATCAAAACAACAAGGCCACAATTTTACTGTTGCCAGCCCGGCCGCAGTGTTATGTGCCAGTTACTGTAAATAGAAGCGGGGTTGCGGGCGTGCCGATTTTGCATCTTGTTGTGCTGGCCATTGTGCAGGGCATTACCGAGTTTTTTCCGATTTCATCTTCGGCGCATCTGATTTTAACGCCTAAACTAATGGGCTGGGCGGATCAGGGGCTGCTGATTGACCTGGCCATGCATATTGGCACGCTGCTGGCGGTGATATTATATTTTCGCGCCGAGATGTGGCGCATGACGCTTGGCGGCGTGGCGCTGTTGCGCGGGCGCTATACAGAAGATTCGCGACTGTTTTTGCTGCTGTCGCTGGCCAGTGTCCCGGCGTTTGTGGCGGGTGCGCTGATCCATTCACTGGGCGGCAATGAAGTCATGCGCAATGTCGAACTGATCGGCTGGACGACGCTGATCTTTGGCGTGCTGCTCTATATTGCCGATCAGTATGGCAAGCATCATTACCGGCTGGAGCATGTCAACTATCGGTATGCCGCGATCATCGGGCTGGCCCAGGCGCTGGCGCTGGTTCCGGGCGTCAGCCGGTCCGGCAGCACCATGACGGCGGCGCGTTTTCTGGGGCTGGAACGCGCCGAGGCCGCGCGCTTTTCATTTTTGATGTCCATTCCCGTCACCATGGCGGCGGGCGGGCTTGGGGCCGTCGAAATTTATCAATCGGGCCAGGTTGATCTGCAGATCGATGCGATCATCGCGGGCGTGGCGGCGTTTTTCACGGCGCTGTTCGCCATTGCGGTTTTGATGCGCTGGCTGGCCAGATCCAGTTTTACGCCTTTTGTGATCTACCGGATGCTTCTGGCCGCGGGTCTGCTGATCTGGACATATTTTTAGGCCGGTTTGCTGGCTTCGAACTGGCCGGTGCGGCGGTAGCGGTACAGATAGGTGGGCAGCACCACTTCTGCGGATGTGGGCTGGGTAATGCCCAGATCCTTCAGCGTCAGCGTGCCTTCGGAGACGATATTATCCTTCTCAAGCAGCCGCACCTGATCCACCGTCAGCAGCGGCTTAGGGAGGATTTGCAGCAGCGCCGCCTGCATGCGCGCGGCAAAAAACGGCAAAGGCAGCAACAGCCGCCGCCGCCCGGTCTGTTCCAGCACCAGCTCCATGATCTGTTTCATGGTGTAAATGTGCGGCCCGCCCAGTTCATAGGTCTTGCCATCACTTGCGGCGTCATCCAGCGCGCGCACAATGGCGTTGGCGACATCCGTGACATAGACGGGTTGAAACTTTGTATGGCCGCCCCCGATCAGCGGCAGGGCCGGAAGCAGGCGCGCCAGCATGGCGAAGCGATTGAAAAAATCATCTTCCGGTCCAAACACCACGGATGGCCGGATAATCGTGGCGGCGGGGAAATGTTCGCGCACGGCCGCTTCGCCTGCCGCCTTGCTGCGCGCATAGCTTGAAGGGGAGGCGGCATCCGCGCCGATGGCAGATACATGCACCAGCTTGCGCACGCCTGTGGCCGAAGCTGCGCGCGCGATGGCGGCGGCGCCTTCTGCCTGCACCCGGTTGAATTTCTGCGGCCCGCTTTCATACAGAATGCCGACCAGATTGATCACCCTGTCGGCCCCGCGCATCGCCTGTTTGATCGAGCTTTCATAGCGGATATTGGCCTGTACCGGCTCGATCTGTCCGGCATCGCCCATTACTTTGAGATATCCCGCCAGATTTGGCTGGCGCACCGCCGCGCGCACCCGCGCGCCGCGCCTGGCCAATGCACGGATGACGTGGCGGCCAATAAAGCCGGAGCCGCCAAAAACGGTGATCAGTTCATTCGCCATCGGGTCATCTCGCCTGTTGCATGCGGTTGAATCAGCCCTTTTAACCTAATCCACCGGCACGGGTACAGTATTGAATAATGCAATATTTTGCACGAAGCGCACAAATAATCTTTGACATTGGGGCCCTGCATGGCTACCTCAACGCCTCTACTGCCCCGAATGTGCCCAGGTGGCGGAATTGGTAGACGCACTAGCTTCAGGTGCTAGCGCTCGCAAGGGCGTGGAAGTTCGAGTCTTCTCCTGGGCACCATCCGCCTTCGCTAATTTTGGCGAAGCCAAAATTTAGCTGCGGCGCGACTGCACCGTTGCGTGCGAAGCGGATGTCGCGCCATAGTTCCGAAGGAACGGCGGCGGACACCTGCTACGAGGATATTTCACATGAATGTTGATCTGCATATTGGCGATCTGCCGGATAATATCTCTTTTGGGAATTGCGTCGCCATCGACACCGAAACCATGGGGCTGAACCCGCATCGCGACCGGCTGTGCCTGGTGCAGCTTTCGGCGGGCGACGGCACGGCGCATCTGGTGCGCTTTAATCTGGGCGATTATAACGCCCCCAATCTGGTGCGTCTGCTGGCCGATAAAAATGTGATCAAGCTGTTTCACTTCGCCCGCTTTGATGTGGCCATGCTGAAACATTATCTGGGCGTCGATACTTCCCCGATTTACTGCACCAAGATCGCCTCAAGGCTGGTGCGCACCTATACCGACCGCCACGGCCTGCGCGATGTGGTCAAGGATTTGCTGGGCCACGAGGTTTCCAAGCAGCAGCAAAGCTCGGACTGGGGCGACCCGAACCTGAACGAGGCGCAACTGAAATATGCCGCCAGCGACGTACTGCACCTGCACGCGCTGAAAGCGAAACTGGACGACATGCTGGCCCGCGAAGGGCGCACCAATATGGCCAAGGCCTGCTTCGACTTCCTGCCGGTGCGCGCGGAACTTGATCTGCTCGGCTGGCCGGAAATGGATATTTTCTCGCATTAGTGTATGATTCGGTTTGATCTGGCTGCCGGTGCAGCTTTACCCGATATGGGAAACCGATCTTGAGTGTAGAAAAGACAGTGTCTAAACAGTCACCCAGTCCCACCCTTTCGCCGGAAATGGCGGCGGCGCGCCGGGTGCTGGAAACCGGTGCGCGGGCTTTAACAGCCATGGCCGAAAGCCTGGATGGGGCGTTTATTGCAGCGCTGGATGTTCTGGGCGCGGTCAGGGGCCGGGTGATTGTCACGGGCATGGGCAAAAGCGGCCATATTGCGCGCAAGATTGCGGCAACCTTTGCGTCTACCGGCACGCCTGCGCAATTCATTCATCCGGCCGAGGCCAGCCATGGCGATCTGGGCATGCTCACCCGGGCCGACGCATGCCTGATGCTGTCCAATTCCGGCGAGACGCCGGAACTGGGCGACATTATCGCGCATACGCGGCGTTTCGCCATTCCGCTGATCGGGATAGCGCGCAATCCGGACAGTACGCTGCTGCGCGCGGCGGATGTGGCGCTGATATTGCCGCCAGCGCCGGAAGCCTGTCCGATGGGATTGGCGCCGACCACTTCGACGACCACCTCACTGGCGCTGGGCGATGCGCTGGCGGTGGCGCTGATGGAGCGCAAGGGGTTTTCCGCGGATGATTTCAGGCTGCTGCATCCCGGCGGGCAGATCGGTAAATCCCTGTTGCGCGTGGCTGATGTGATGCATACGGGCGACGCCCTGCCGCTGGCGCACCTCGATATGCCGATGAGTGAAGTGCTGATGGTGATGACCCGGCAACGCTTTGGCTGCGCCGGAATTATTGCGGATGACGGCAATCTGGCGGGTATTATCACAGATGGGGATTTGCGCCGCCAAACCATCACCGGGGATCTGCTGCAAAAAACTGCGGCGCAGATCATGACCAAAACCCCCAAAACCGTTCATCGGGATGCGCTTGCCGCCGAGGCGCTGGGATTGATGGCGGATAAAATCACCTGTCTGTTTGTCACTGCGGAACCTGCAACCGTTCCGCAGCCGCCCATTGGCATTGTGCATATTCATGATTGCTTGCGGGCGGGCGTTATTTGATGGCGAACACGATTACCGGTGGCCCGCAGGACTGGCATCGCACGCGCCCCCTGCCAGGCAGTGGCGAGGATCCCCGCCGGCGTCTGATCATGCGGCTGGTGAAATTTGTGCTGCCTGCGGTCGCACTGATTTTTCTGGCGCTGATGGTCGCGTGGCCCCGGCTGTTCCAGGAAGAAAGCAGGTTCGAACTGACCACTTCCGAAATATCCGCAGTAAAAGACGATCTGCGCATGAGCAGCCCCCGCTTTACCGGGATGGGCGCAGATAACCGTCCTTACAGGGTCACGGCCGATGCCGCCGTGCAGGATATGAACGACCATGATCTGGTGCGGCTGGAGGCGTTGCAGGCCGATCTTTCCATGACAGATGGATCCTGGCTTTCGGTCAACGCAAATAACGGGCTGATGCATAATGGCCTGCAAACCCTGCAACTGGACGGACAGATCGAGGCTTATTCCGATTTCGGTTATGCATTCTATACGCAAAGCGCACAGATCGATTTGAAGGCAGGTTCTTTATATTCGGATCAACCTGTCCGGCTGCAGGGCCCATACGGCCATCTGCGCGCCAAAACCATGCACGCCACAGAACGGGGGCAGCGGTTGCATTTTGCAGGCGATGTCAAAGTCATTATCTTTCCACGATCCGGTGGGGCCGGATGATGGGAGCTTTCACCATGCGATTTTTTTATATGCTGTGCGTGATGTGTGCGCTGCTGACGTCCGGCGCCGTGCCGGTTGATGCGCAGGAGGCCAAAAGTTCAGCCGGACTGGATTTCAGGCATGATTCATCCCAGCCGCTTGAAATTACCGCCGACACGCTGGATGTGGCGCAGGCGGATCAGACCGCAATCTTTTCTGGCAATGTCGTGGCCATCCAGGGTGAATTGCGGCTAGGTTCTGATAATCTGCGGGTTTATTATCGGGGTGGTGAGGCGCGCACGGCGGCGCAGGGCGCGATTTCCAAGCTGGACGCCATCGGCGCCGTCGCGGTCAGTTCACCCCGTGAAACTGCCACCAGCGAATGGGCGGTCTATGATGTGGATACGGGCCAGATTACGCTGGGTGGAAATGTGGTGCTGACGCGGGGTGAAAATGTGTTGCGGGGTGAACAACTGGTGATTGATCTGGAAAGCGGGCAAAGCCGTATCGTGGGCAAACAGGGTAATGGCGGGCGCGTCAAAGGTCTGTTCGTGCCGAACAGGAAGCCATAATCAGGTTAAGGGTGCAGTGATGACACAAGCCAATCAGGCAGAAAAAGAAAACCCGGCAGATGGCCCGCGTCTGGTGCTGGAAAATTCGGGTCTGGTGGTTGACCGGATCGGCAAGGGTTTCAATAAACGCCCTGTGGTGCGCGGGGTCAGCCTGAACTTGCAGCGCGGCGAAGTGGTTGGTCTGCTGGGGCCTAACGGGGCAGGCAAAACCACCTGTTTTTATATGATTACGGGCCTTATTCCGGTGGATTATGGCGTGATCACACTGGACGGCCACGATATCACCCGTCTGCCAATGTACCGCCGCGCGCGGCTTGGCATTGGCTATCTGCCGCAGGAAGCCTCGATCTTTCGGGGCCTGACGGTCGAGATGAATATTCGCGCCGTGGTCGAAATGGTTGAATCCGACGTGTCCCGCCGCGAGGCGATAGTGGATGATCTGCTGGGCGAATTTTCGATCACCCATCTGCGCCGCACCCCGGCGCTGGCGCTTTCGGGGGGCGAGCGCCGCCGGGTGGAAATTGCCCGCGCATTGGCCACCCGTCCGGCCTTTATGCTGCTGGACGAACCCTTTGCGGGCATTGACCCTATTGCAATTGGGGATATTCGCGAGCTTGTCGGGCATATCAAGGCGCGCGGCATCGGGGTTCTGATTACCGATCATAATGTGCGTGAAACCCTGGACCTGATCGACCGGGCCTATATTATCCATGAAGGACAGGTACTTATGGAAGGCCGCCCGGATGAGATCGTCGGCAATGCAGATGTCCGGCGGGTTTATTTGGGCGATCGCTTCAGCCTTTAACCTATTGAAACCATTACTGCCTATTCTTATGCTGTAAGCATGCGCAAGAATCGGTACAACAGGGCTGTATAGGTCACCATGGCACTTTCGCCGCGTTTGGATATAAGGCAAAGCCAGGGGTTGGTGATGACCCCCCAATTGCAGCAGGCGATCAAGCTGCTGCAAATGTCAAATTTTGAGCTTGAAGCCTATGTCGAAGGGGAGCTGGAACGTAATCCGCTTCTGGAGCGCGACGAATCCGCCCACAAGCCAGATGCGGTCGAGCGGTCCCCTGACGAAACGGTCTATTCCGAAGGGCCTGAGAACGACCTGCAATTGCGCGATGATACCTCTTTGATATCCGCCACAGACAGTCTGGATACGGATTATGACAATCTGTATGACGGCGATAGCGGGGCCGACCGGGCAATGGCGGATCAAAGCGAGCCCCCCTTTAATTCCGACTGGACCAGCGTCGGCACAGGTGGCGGCAGCTTTCAGGAAAACGAATATAATCTCGAAGATCGCATTTCCGCACAGGTCAACCTGCGCGACCATCTGCTCGGGCAGTTGCAGCTAAGTATTCGCGATCCCCGTGAACGGGTTCTCGGCGCGCAGATCATCGATATGCTGGATGAGGCTGGCTATCTTGTTGAAACGCTGGAACGGATCGCTGCGCGTCAGGGGGCGGCGCTTGCCGATGTGGAGGCGGTGCTTAAAATTCTGCAGGGATTTGATCCGACCGGCGTATGCGCACGCAATCTTGCCGAATGTCTGGCGCTGCAATTGCGTGAACGCAACCGGCTGGATCCAGCCATGCAGATGCTGCTGGAAAATCTGCCGCTGCTGGCGCGCAATGATCGCGCCGGGCTGATGAAAATCTGCGGCGTTGACGCCGAAGATCTGACCGACATGATTGCGGAAATCAAGGCGCTGGATCCCAAGCCGGGCCTGACTTTTGGCGGAGAGCCTGCGCAACCGGTGGTGCCGGATGTATTTGTACGCAGGGGCGCCGATGGCGCCTGGATGGTGGAGCTGAACAACGCCACGCTGCCAAAAGTGCTGATCAATTCGCAATATTGCGCGCGCGTCGTGAAACAGAAAATCAGCTCGCAGGACAAGGCCTATATTTCAGAATGTCTGAGCAACGCCAACTGGCTGGTAAAAAGCCTGGAACAGCGCGCCCGCACCATTCTGAAAGTGTCTGCTGAACTGGTGCGTCAGCAGGAAGGATTTTTCGAGCATGGCGTGTCACATCTCAAGCCGCTAAATCTGCGCACCATTGCAGATGCGATTGAAATGCACGAATCCACCGTCAGCCGCGTAACCGCAAATAAATATATCGCCACCCATCGCGGCATCTATGACATGAAATATTTCTTCACCGCGTCCATTGCGTCCAGCGAAGGCGGCGATGCGCATTCCGCCGCAGCCGTGCGTCACAAGATCAAGGCGCTGATCGACGCCGAACTCCCCGGTAAAATTTTGTCCGATGACAGGTTGGTGGTTTTGTTGCGCGAATCGGGAATGGACATTGCGCGGCGGACGGTGGCGAAATATCGCGAAGCCCTGCGGATCCCCTCGTCTGTCGAACGCCGCCGCGTGAAACAGATGCGCGCTTAAACTATCAATAATATCATGCAGTTAACCTGAAATTTGCTTTCGTGGGCAAAACGCGCTATCCGGTGGAATCTTATGCGGATAATTTGGAGGAATGCTGCTGGGGTTTTTGAACTGTAGCGCCTTTCAACAGCAACTTTACACCGGCTGACTGGACACCAGGTTTTGACCTGCATGTTTGCAGCCGAGATGTTAAGGATAGAAATTTATGTCGCTTGCGGATATTTTGAAGCCTGAAGGGATAATCGCCAATCTGAAGGCACGGGGCAAAAAGCAGGCATTGCAGGAGCTTAGCGCTGTCGCCAGCAAGTTGTGCGGATTCGAGGCGCAGCATATTCTCGATAAATTGCTGCAGCGTGAACGCCTTGGCACTACCGGCGTCGGGCAGGGCATCGCCATCCCGCACGCCAAGTTCGCTGAAGCCGACAAGGTTGTAGGCCTGTTCGCAAGGCTGGAACAGCCGATTGATTTTGAATCCATCGATGACCGTCCGGTGGATTTGATTTTTCTGCTGATCGCACCCGAAGCCGGTGGCGCAGAACATCTGCGCACGCTTGCCCGCGTGTCGCGG
>Ga0073919_1000045_pt1 | contig 25137 bp, 29 predicted proteins | sample GWRWT3_25Nov14_FD_71202 | JGI IMG/M metagenome (GOLD analysis project Ga0073919, IMG submission 71202) | Sand microcosm microbial communities from a hyporheic zone in Columbia River, Washington, USA - GW-RW T3_25-Nov-14 | ecosystem: Engineered > Artificial ecosystem > Sand microcosm >... | reverse complement strand
ATCCTGCAGGCTCATAACTTCCTGCTTTTCGCGAGTATACACCTCATTAAAGAGGTCAAAGACGTCGTTCATGGCGCACCTCAATGTTGCCTCGAAACTTGCCCCGCGCTGTCCTCTCGTCCGATCCCTACTGTTTTTTTATTAGGTTTCTGCTTGCCCGATGATGAGCCGTCCATGACTCACTCTAAGACTCCCCGTGCAATAACACTATGTGCAATAACTATGCCCTTTACATAGTTAACAAGAACTAAAAATGCGATGTTATTTGGTCACATCGAATCATTAATTCCTGAATATCATTTAACGCCAAAAATTGGCTGATTCTGTAGATTTTTATGTGCTTTTCCCGAAGCGACACAAAATCAGTGCTACTGCGTGACATAGGCGCAACAACGCACACATGCCCGAAAAACATATTCAAAATCGCGCTTTCAGCAAAATCTGCCTATTTATCCGTCACATAGGGATTTTCGCGGGCGCGCAACAGCAACCGGATCGGCACCCCTGGGATGTCAAAATCCTTGCGCAGGGAATTGATCAGATAGCGTGAATAAGAATCAGGCAACGATGCCGCGCGCGCCGTAAACACCGCAAATGCCGGTGGCCGGATACTGACCTGGGTCATGTAGCGCAGTTTAATACGCCGCCCCTGCACGGCCGGCGGCGGATGCCGCTCGGTTGCTTCCGCCAGCCAGCGATTAAGCGCAGCAGTGGGAATGCGGCGGTTCCACAATGCGTAAACTTTTTCCACCGCGGGTAACAACCTGTCTACCCCCCTGCCATTAAGTGCCGACAATGTCACCAGCGGCACGCCCGCGACCTGCGGCAAGGACAAATCCAGTTTCTGGCGCAACGCGGCCAGTTGCGCCTTCGGGTCTTCGATCAAATCCCATTTGTTAACGGCAATCACCATGGCGCGGCCTTCGCGTGCCACCTGATCGGCAATATGCAAATCCTGTTTTTCGAACGGTTGTGTCGCATCGATCAGCACAATCACGACTTCGGCAAAATTAAGCGCCCGTTTGGTGTCCTGCGTCGACAGCCGTTCCAGTTTTCCCGTCACCCGCGCCTGTTTGCGCAGGCCCGCCGTATCGAACAGTTCTATCGGGCGCCCCTTCCACTGCCAGGTCACACAGATCGAATCCCGTGTAAGTCCCGCCTCGGGCCCGGTCAGCATGCGCTGTTCGCCCACCAGCTGATTAACCAGCGTGGACTTGCCGGTGTTGGGACGCCCGACAATGGCAATCTTCAGCGGTGCATCCGGGGCGCGTTCTTCGCCCTCTTCAAATTCATCACCAAATTCATCGCTGGGGGGCGGTGCCGGCATATGCTTGCGCAGGGCGTCATACAATCCATCCAGCCCCTGGCCATGCTCCGCCGAAATCGGAACCGGCTCGCCAAGCCCGAGCTTGTAGGCTTCGAAATGCATGGCTTTACCGGCATTGGTTTCACATTTATTGGCCACCAGCAGCACCGGCGTCCTGCCCTTGCGCAACAGTTCGGCAAAATGCGCATCCAGCGGCGTTACCCCCTCGCGGCCATCAATCATGAACAGACACATATCCGCGCCCGCAATGGCGCGTTCTGTCTGGCGGCGCATGCGGCCTTCCATGTTCTCGCTGGTGGATTCTTCCAGCCCCGCCGTATCAACAACCGTGAATGTCAGATCCGCAAGTTTGCCCTGGCCCTCGCGACGGTCGCGCGTCACGCCCGGCGTGTCATCAACCAGCGCAAGCCGTTTGCCAACCAGCCGGTTGAACAGTGTCGACTTTCCGACATTAGGCCGGCCAACGATTACAAGCGTGAACATATTCTCTTTCTCACCCCGCCCCATAAACCGGGTGTGGGTTGTTGGCTAACGCTGTCCATGCAAAAACACCCTAACGATACGCCAATAATTGCGCATCATGTGTCAGGATATATAGCGTCTCATTGGCCACCACAGGCGGCACGAAGGATCCATCCGGAACGGTGATATAACTCAGTACCTTGCCAGTGTACGGCGACACAGAAATCAACTGCCCCATACTGGACACGGCAATCAGCCGGTCGCCCGCCAATACCGGCCCGCTCCATTCCACACGGCCTTCCTGATCTTCCTGATCCTTGAAGCGCCGCAATTGCGTGACCCAGCGCACCCGGCCATCGCGCCGTGACAGCGCCGTAATCTCACCTTCCAGCGTCAGCAGATAAATAAAATCACCTGCAATCCAGGGCGTCTGCACGCCTGCAATATTGCGCGTCCAGATACGTTCACCGGTGCGCAGATCAATGGAAACAATATTGCCGGAATGGCTTATGGCGAACACGCGCCCCCTGTCAATCACCGGACGGCCCGCAATATCGTTCAGCTCGGATATGGGCGTCAGACGACTGCTTTTGATCAGCGTATCGGTCCAGGCGGTGCGGCCATTTTCCGCCCGCAAGGCAACCAGTTCCCCTGATGTAAAGGGGGCAACGACCGTATCCCCGGCAACAGCAGGCGAAGCGCTGCCAAGAATGCCGGCACTTTCGACCAGCGCCTGATAGTTCCACAGAACATGGCCATCCTCTGCTGACAGGGCGTAAAGCTGATTATCCTGCGTAGTGGCGAATACCCGCCCGCCATTGACCGTGGGCGCGCTGCGAATGGGCACATTCACGGAACGACGCCAGATTTCCTTGCCCGTCCCCGCGTCCAGCGCGGCCACGAATCCATAGCCGCTGGTGACAAAAATACGTCCCTCATCAAAGGCGATACCGCCCCCGAAGGAAGCATCCGCCGCCTCTGCTGCACCCGATACAAATGGAAGCGATGGCGGCCAAATGGAAAATCCGAAATCCGTTTCGCCGGTTGGCTCAAGAACCGTACGCCAGATGCGCCCGCCCTTTTTCTCATCCAGCGCGCTGATCCCCGACTGGGCGTCCAGCACAAAGACCTTGCCATCCGCAATAATCGGTTCCGCAAGTATGCGCGTGTTGCTTCCCGCGCCCTTGCCGCCATCGCCGCTCCAGACTTTTTTAGGCGTTTCCGCCAGCGCCAAATGATGCATCGCATGGTCGGCATACCCGCCCGGTTGCGGCCAGTCCGCATTCACATAGGGCTTGGGAACCATGACCTCAATTTCACCAATGCGCGGATCGGATTCCAGTTTCTGGTCCAGCGCCAGCACCGATATGCGTTCGCCTTTCAGTTTCGGCCCGCCCGACGCCTTGAACAGGTCACACCCGCTCAAGCCTATGGCGCTTGCCAAAGCCAACACTGGCAACATATAATTTTTACGAAAAATCATCTGGCTACTGCTCATATGTAATTATTTCTTACCTGGATCAGAAGGCGGCACAGCAACAGGCGGCGCAGGGGGCAAAGTCTGTAAAATTTCTGCGGCCCGGGCGCGAATGCCCTGAGGCGCCGCCAGCGCATCCGCCAGTTCCTGAAACTGTTTGCGCGCCATATCAGCAGAATCATCGCGCAACGCCAGAAAGGCCAGCATCTCGCGCGCCGAATACCGTACCGGACCATCATCTTTCGCCAGCGGCAGCAACCGTAACTTCAATTCATCCGCACTGGCTGTATCAAACAACAACATCGCCGCCTTCAGAGACGCCACCGCCCGTAATAAAGGATCCAACCCACTGTCTGCCGCCAGCGCATCATAGGCGCCAACAGCGCCGGGCACATCCTTTGCCTCTATTTTTGCTGCGGCCTCCTTCAGGCGCGCCAGCAGGGCATAGCCCTCAATCCCGGTTTCCTGTGCAAGCTTTGCAAAATGCGTCACAGCCTCTGTAGCTTTTCCATCCAGCAGCAGCTTTTCACCCGCAAGAAATTCCATCGCAGCCGCCTCACGTTTAGTGCGCTGCATATCCTGCCAGTACACGCCTATGCCGGTCGCCACCACAATCGCCACGGCCGCGCCGATGACCAGAATGCCATAACGGTCCCACAACGCCCTCAATTGGGCGCTACGTACGTCCTCTTCAACTTCCCTGAAAATATCGCTCAAACCGGTGCCCCAGAATCATGCCGCCCCGGCAGGCCGCCGGGGCTTTCAAATTGTCCCCCCATTTATCAGGATTATTCGGCGCTGGCAAAGAAACCCCACAAATATCGCTTTTTGGAGGAAATTCAGGTTATTTTATAAGCTGTAAATCGGCTTCGCACCATAACCCCGCCAATGGGGATTTCAGGGAGACAGTCATGCAATATGTCAATCTCGGTACAACCGGCCTCAGAGTCTCTAAAATATGCCTGGGCTGCATGACCTACGGGTCCAGCAAATGGCGGCCCTGGGTCCTGGAAGATGCGGCATCCCAGCCGCTGTTGCGCAGGGCGCTAGAACTCGGTATCAATTTCTTCGATACCGCCAATGTCTATTCCACAGGGGTGAGCGAAGAAATCCTGGGACGCGCCATCCGGGAACATGGCGATCGCGATAATATGGTGATTGCAACCAAGCTGTTTTTTCCGATGAATTCCGGTCCCAACGGCATGGGCCTGTCGCGCAAGCATATCATGCAGGCGATTGACGCCAGTCTGAAGCGGCTGCAAATGGATTATATCGACCTCTATCAAATTCACCGCTTTGATCCGCGCACCCCGCTGGAAGAAACCCTTGACGCCCTGAATGATGTAGTGCGGGCGGGCAAGGTGCGCTATCTGGGCGCATCCAGCATGCATGCCTGGCAGTTCATGAAGATGCTGGCCATTCAGCAGCGCGAAGGCTTCGCCCGGTTCGTGTCCATGCAGAACCAGTACAGCCTGTTATACCGCGAAGAAGAACGTGAAATGGTTCCGCTGTGCAAGGAAGAAGGCATCGGCATGATCCCCTGGTCGCCACTGGCGCGCGGACTGCTCGCGGGCAGTCGCGCTGCGGGCACACAACGCGCGCAGACCGACGAGATGATGGCGCAACTGTTCAACCCCGAAGCCGACCAGCCCATAATTGACGCGGTCGACAACATCGCCCGCGCGCATAACACCGGCATGGCGCAGGTGGCGCTGGCCTGGCTGATGTCAAAACAGCCCGTATCCGCCCCCATTATCGGCGCCTCCAAAATGGCGCAGCTTGATGATGCGGTTGCATCTGTGGATGTCAAACTGAGCGCCGACGAAATCAGACAATTGGAGGCCCCCTACCGGCCCCGCCAGATCATTGCGTTCCGGTAATCTTTGGCAGCGGCGGTTGCGCGTCAAAATTTATCCTTGTTTCAATGCCTGAAGCCCAGGCAAAGGCCGAGCGCCGCCAGATCTGGACAGATGGCGTCAGTTCCTTGGCCTGGCGCGCCGTGCCAAGACGCAGTGAGAAGGTCTGCGGATTGACGGGTTCCGTGCCATACAGATGCGTTCCACATTCAGGACAAAATGCCAGCGCCCGCTTTGCGCCACTTGCAGCGGTTTTGACATAGGTTTTCAATTGTCCTGTCACGAGGTGAAAATCATCCTTGCCGACCGGCACAACCACACGAAACGCTGATCCCGAATTGATCTGACAATCCGTACAATGACAGATCGCGACCCGCTCGGGATTAATGTCCGCCTTATAGGTGATCAACCCGCACAGGCAGCCGCCATCAATTTTCATAGCCCTTCATCCTTCTGCGCAATTTTCGGAATCGCGATTGCCGCCCCCCATTTCGTGGGCAAGACCGGCGTAACGCCACACGCCTCTGCTGCATATCTATGTCAGAACCCGGGCGGCATTGCCATTGGCTCTGACAAGCTTTACGGCCTTTTTGTCGAATGAGACAAAGGCTTCTGCGCCAAGCCAGCCGCCTTCATGCGCGATGACGCCATCGGCAAAATCTCCGCCCGCCTCCAGCATGGCCAATCCGGCTTCAACCGCCACATGGTTCACAGCGACGCTGGCGCCGTTGGTCAGGCGGCGGATTGCCTCAGCAATTTCCATCGCCGGAATTTTATAGCCCTGCGACAGCACCCAGACCAGTTCACATAATGCAGGAAGCGCCAGCGCCACCAGTTCCGCCTTCGCCAATTCTCTTTGGGCCGCTTTGCTTTGCCGCACGTCGTCTCCCATGATAGCGCGAACCAGAACATTGGTGTCGGCGGTGATTTTCACGATTTCCCCGCCCAGCCCCGTGCGGCAATCCGGTTCATTTCCTCGATGCTCAGGGACGGCCCCCGGGCGCGTTTCAGAAGATTGAAAGCATCCGAAATATTTCCCGCCGGGCGCGCGGCCCGAACCTCAATCCGGCCATCGGGCAATTTATCAACCGCAATCTTTTCGCCAGGATGCACGCCAAGATGCTTCAGAATATCCTTGCGAAGCGTAACCTGCCCCTTGGCAGTGACTTTAAGCATTCCCATGAGACACCTCCGCCAGTTTGCAGTAATGTAAGGTAAAAAAGCCTTACTTACAAGCGGGATTTGCCGCCATCAATTTTCATGGCACTTCATCCTTCTGCGCCAATCCGCTTCCAGTAAATCATGGTTCCGGTCAGCCCGCCATGAGGCAACAGTACATAATCCGGAATTATTCCGGCCAATATATACCCCAGCCTCTCATACAGCGCCGCACGTATTTGCGGCGAGTCCTGCAAGGAAGCAATTTTGATCCCCGGCATGGCGGCTATCCGAACAGTGTCTGATACATATCAGGCTTGAACCCGACCACTATTTTATCCCCCGCAACCAGCACGGGGCGTTTGATCATCGATGGCTGCGCGGCCATCAGGGCTATGGCTTTGTTTTCGGTAAGTGCGGCTTTATCCGCATCAGGCAGTTTGCGAAATGTCGTGCCTGCCCGGTTCAGCAGCACTTCCCATCCCACCTGCTTCACCCAGCCTTCAAGCAGTGCCCGATCAGCCCCCGCGTTCTTGTAATCATGAAACGCATGGGAAATTTTGTGCGTATCGAGCCAGGCCCGCGCCTTCTTCATCGTGTCACAATTCTTGATGCCATAGACTATAACGATTTTAGTCTTCGCCATATCATTCCCACTCGATGGTCAATTGATACGTCATCTATCTGAAAAATATATATAATAATTTTCGTAAAAATCATAAATACCGTCAAATATACCGTCAATTTCCTACGCTTTTGAAAAGATTGACTTTATGCAGTCTCAATCCCGGCATGCATCTTGACGACTCAATTGTCGCCTATGTGCGGGAGAATGATACGATTTGCCCCGTTTTTCTGCAGCAAAGACTGTATTGATGCTTACAGACGCGCAAGCTAACGGGGTCACATTGCTCCAAGCTTGGACAGAAACTGATAGATTTCTACCATCGCGAAAGTATCGAGTTTGCAGTAACTGAGCAAATTGCGGGCCATACGATCAGCCTCATCACCGTCCGAAGCGATCATCTTCTGCCACGCGTCCATAGCGGTGGCACCATCCTGCACATCAAGCTCCTTGTAGCTGAGCCCGGGACAAATAACGGGGAGCACTTTCTTGATGGAGGTCGAGCCGTCAAAGCGGGCATCAACGTAATCGGCTTTGAAGACCTCCTCTAAATCAGCCATGCGCTCGTTCAGATCGGCGAGGAATGCAGCATACTCCGGGAACAGCCGTGCGATCTCATTGTTCTGCGTCCTCTCGAACGAAGCGTGCCACGAAACGATACTGCCTTCGCTGCCGATATCGGCATTCAATTGGGCAACTAGGCGATCAGGAAGCCGCGCCTCGCGCTCCAGATATTCGTGATGTTCAAGCGCACCGTCGGCATGAAGGACGTGCAGCGAATACTGAACCGGAAAATGCTTGTGGGGGCTCGTCCTGTCGAGCAGCGGCACGGCTGACGCATAGGTCTCGTAGTCGAAGAAATAGAGCGGGAATCTGAGAGCCGCGAAAAAAGCCCTGATCCCTTCGAGGTTAATGATGGGCGCACCTGACTTTGCTGCCTGCACAACCCCTGTCTGATTGACGGTGAGCGCGTAATCATCGGGAATCGCGAGAAGATCGAATATGCCGTTCGCGATCAACTCCGCCCTCTTTTTCGCGCTCAGTCTTGGCAGGCTGTAGATCGAGGGTTGAGGGATCGCCGGATTGAAGAGCGCGAATGTGTCGCAGTGATTGCCCCTGGACTTGTGTAGACAAGAGCAGCCGTTCCGGTTGATCTCGATTTCGCGCAGCAGTTCGAGCGCCTGACCCATCTCGATCACCGTATCGGATTCAATCTCACGAACCCGATCCGTCACGTCCTCGAAGACAAGCAACTCTTCAGGGACAATTTCCCCTGCGCGCTCATACTCGCCGTTGAGATGAACGATGAAAACACGATCAATCCGTTGCCCGGACCGCTCAGCACAGATCACCTGAAAGCAGGCGTCCTTGATGTGATTGTGCACAGCGTCAGTCTTCACGCTGGTCGAGGATTTAATCTCGTACAGGATCGTCCTACCGTCATCCATCTGCTCCAGTGCATCGGCACGGGCAAATAGGCCATCGGGCGTCTCGAAGACTCTCTGGAAGTCTGCCGTCCTATCTTCAGCCCACTCAAAGAACAGTCTGACATAGCGCTCGACCTCATAGCCCTCGCGCGTCAGCTTTTGCAGAAAAACAGAAAATTCGCCGTGCGGGTATTCGTCGGGCGCGTTCTTCAGCAGCCAAAGAGACTTCTGGCAATTCAGATACTGGATGAAGTCTGTCTTGGTGAACTGCATATTCTCTCTCAATCAATGGCCGGATACCGTTTAACCAACTCTGGAGTATCCGTAGGCGTTTTTTATGTAGGTGTTCAGAAATCTACCTTTGGAACCAGCCTGCATGAGTTGTTTATACATATTTTCTGATACTCCATAGTATTGGTAGATCGAACCATTCAGGAATTCGACCTCCAGAATTTGTGATGAACCATCATATCCAATGGACACGATGTTAGATGACGCAACAGAGTATCTCTCCATGAATTCCTCCTAATCACCCTCTGATTCGTCATCGACAGGCTGACGCTGAATCTCGACGGTATTGATTATTGCTCGCGGGCGCTGAGCACGCCATGAGGCCACCACACGATCGTATCCTTCTTCACGACGGGGTATCGACCAACGCTCACTGACTCTTGGGTCACTGCTTCTGGGTTGATGCTCTTCTGGCGGCAACGTGATGCGGCAGCGCATCGGAAGCTTCGCGGCCTCACCCATGACGATAGCCTCACCTGTTCGAAGGACAGGTAGCACCTCAAGTAGACTGACAAGGCCATCGGGCAATATACCCTGAACCCTTGCTCGATCCTGAGGGTTCGAGAGGCGCAACGCAAAAAAGGTACCGCACTGAGACAATATGGTCTCATCCACCTCGGAAGGCCTTTGGCTAATAACCATGGCCCCCACCCCGTACTTCCTGCCTTCTTTCGCGATTTTTCGGACTGTCTGGGAAGCTAATCCGTTCGCGTTACTCGACAGGTAGCGGTGTGCCTCCTCCATCACGACCAACAAAGGCCGCTCAATGCCTCCTTCAGATTTCTCTCTGCTCCAAAACATGGATTCATAGACAACCTTAAGGATCGAACCTACCAACCTCTCCAGCACAAGGCTGGGAACACCCGATAGATCGAGGATCGTGATTGGCTTGGGACGGCCAATCCAACCAGCGAGCAGTTCCAGCGGTTGATAACCGAAAACGGCGTTACCTGCTCAATGAGCCGGTCTGGCAACTGCTGGGACAACGCCGCCATGGAAAGCTTCTTCTCCTCGCTCAAGACCGAGCGGATCGCCAGGAAGGCGTATCGCACAAGGGACGAAGCCAGGGCTGACGTGTTCGATTATATCGAATGCTTCTACAACCCGACCCGGAGGCACTCGACCATCGGATACAAAAGCCCCATCGACTTCGAACGCGAGGCCGGTGTAGCATGAATGAGCCTATCCTGGTGTCCACCAAACCGGCAGCAGGTCACCCTGGCCTTACGGCTTTAACGCCTGCCTTCTTGGTTTCCGCCTTCTTTGCCTCTATCCAAGCGTCAATGTCGGCTTTCCGGAAAGGCCAGGAACCTCCGGCCTTGAAGCCAGGCAACGTGCCATCCGCCGCCAGCCGGTATGTCGTCTTTTCCGTCAGGCGGAGATATTCGGCCACCTCCGGCAGCGTCATCACATCCGAACTCATGCGGTTCCCCATGATTTCATCATGAGAAAGTACGGCAAAAACCGGAAATGACAAGAAATAGAAAGCCCTATGCGGGAATATTGTGGTTATTCGTCGTGCCTGCGACGCCGACGCCCACCGCGTTTGGCCGGCGATGCCCCGCCGGTTTTCCAGACTTTGACATTCTGCGCCTTCCAGCGAAGCGCCGGACAGGCTTCAATAGCCGCCCGCACATCCTCCGGCGCGTCCAGCCGCGCGGCGTCGATGATGCCTTCTTCAAGCACGCCGGTCAGGAACGCCATTTCGCCTTCGCCGAATTGGAAAAGCGGTTCCAGACCCTGGCGGCATTCCGCCGTCACCTTGTCGATCCAGCCCTTCTGCCCGCCATATGGTTCAAAAAATGCTCCAGGCAGGCAGGTGATCAGCTTGGCGGCAAGGTCCTTCCCGTCGCAGCCGATCATGTCCACGGATGCGGTTCGCCAGTCAAAGCTGCGGGCGGATGCGCCGATCATCAGGGTGCCGAGCTTGATCTTCGACCAGTCCAGACCGGGCATGGCGATGATGCGGTGGGCGTCAAACAGATCGCGCGCCGTGCGCCGGGTGATCAGGGCGACCAGCTTACCGGCGACGATCTCATGGATATCAAGCACCGGCACTGCCATCGCTTGGGTGTCGCCAAGCGCCGCCGACGGCATTGGCCGCACACCGAAAAGCGGTGTGCGGAAAAGATAGTTGAGGTCGATCTCGATGGAACCGGCGCCGCCCAGCACCGAGGCGTAGCGAAAGATCCATTTGCCGCCCGCATGTTCAGCCGGTTCGCGCCGGGGCGAATAGCCCTTCGATTCCATCAGGCGCAGAATGCGGTCTTCGAGACCAGGCCGATCCTCATCCATGCTCGCCTTGTCGACAGCGCCAACATAGTTGAGGTCGATATCGACCGACAACCGGTCAAACGCGGCGTGAAACACATTGAGCGCCGTGCCACCTTTGAGCGCGACGCGCGGGGCGATCAGACTGTCTGCGGCAATGGCGTCGAGGATGTCGAGCAGGCGGATCACACGCTCCAGCGTCGCGGGCTGAAACTGCCGTTCGGCAGCAATTCGAGCAAGGCTTTGGGCCGATACTTCCATTCACACACCCTCAAAGCCGGTTTCAACCGCCTGTGGCGGCAGGAGAATACGCCAAGGCTCGACCAGCACCGCGTTACCGGGCTCTGCACCGAGCGCATAATGCTTCGAACGCGGAAGAAGCGCGCGCAGGCGGTCAAGGACGCTGTCGGCTACACCAAGCGCGGACTGCCGCCGCTCCAGCCACCAGCCGGTGAGCGCGGCGAGCGAGCGGAAGCCAAGCAGTTCAACATAATCGACGAGTTTTTCAGGGTCGAGGTAGCGCACCATATCGAGTGATTGCAGCACCTCTTCGACACCGCCCGCTATGTCCGGCCGGTGCAGCACATCAACCAATGTTCGCTCGATGGCTGTTACTTTGATGGGCACGCCCAGACGATCCATGATGACGGTGAGATAGTCCACCTGGTCCGTGTCCAGCAGCGCCTTCGGCGGCCCTATGAAGCGGCAGAGGCCGAAGGGCAAATCGGCCAGTTCAGTGCGCCCCCGGCTTATCAATTGAACTTCGTTGAATTCGGAATAAGCGACTCCATGCAGTTCCAGCGCAGAGTGATAGCCCAACACGCCATCGGAGCGCAGCTTGCTGGCGGCTATGATCCGATCCACTATCAGATTCTCCGCCGACAGATGCGCCGGAACGGCCGCGAAAACCTCGCGGCTCAGCCGTTTGATGTTGCCGGCCTTCAGGTGATGTTTGAGCAAGCTGGTGATGCTCGCAGAGCCTGCCGGGCGCTCGAACGCAGCGGCAAACTCCACCCGGGTAAACACCGGATGGGCCGAGAGGAAGGATGTCGTCCTGTGCGTGCGCGTTGACATTTCGGTTCGTGAAGTTGCTATTAACTGGGCAATATATATACATTTCAACGCTAAATTGTCAACAATCTCTCTCTCTCTCCCCCTGTTCTGCACGGCTCGGCATCAATCCTCCTGTGGCTGTGATGCAGCTTGAGCTACGGGCGAAGCGGGGCCGACATTGCCCGCGCGGGGTGAGCGACCACGGCGAGTTGACTTTTCGACATCAACCTCCGGCAGCCCCTCTTTCCGGGCCTTGGCGAAGGCGCGGTCGCTGTCGAGGAAGGCCTCCAGCATGAAGGGAATGAGTTCTGCGACGGTCTCCGCCTCGCCATAGGTGGCGCGGTAGAGCGCGGCGTAATCCCGGAGCGCCTGGTTCAGCTCGGCACCCACCGTGACGGTGATCTTCGCCGGCGTGCGGTCGGGCAGTTTTTCGAGCTTCAGATTGGCCATGATCGATCCTTTCAGCCCTTGTAAGGCCGGAGCACGATGTCGCGCTGGACGATGACCCTGAGCGGCCAGCCGGGGCGGATGGTGATGGTGGGCTGGATGTTGAGATTCTTCCCGGTGATGCGCTGGCCGGCCTGCGCCACGTTCTGCTGGGTGGACTCGCGGATCGCCCGGACCAGATCGCTTTCGTCTGTACCCAGACTGAGTTCCGTGCCGACGCCAAGTAGCGTCGCCATGGCGATGCCCTTGAGGAGCCGCCAGGTGTGGTAATCGACCTCGTCCTCGAGCCCGGCGTAGCCGGCTGCATCCGTGGCGGGGAGGTTGCCGATCTCGATGGAGGAGCCGTCGGGCAGAATGATGCGCTGCCAGACAAGCAGCGCACGGGACTGGCCGAAGGCAATCACGCTGTCATAGGTGCCTATCAGCCGTGCCCCTTGCGGGATAAGCAAGGTCTGGCCGGTCACCGTGTCATAAAGATTCTCCGTCACCTGCGCGACGACAAGGCCCGGAAGGTCGGAATTGATCCCGGTGATCAGGCTTGCGGCGATCACGCTGCCGGCCATCACCTGCCAGGGCGAGACCGGCGTCTGCAGGGCGTACGGGTTATAGATGCCGCCGGTATCGCGCTGGCTCAGGAAGTCGAGCTTGCGCTGCTGGTTGTTCTGGTCGCGCTCGGGATCGAGCGCCAGGCGGTCAGCATCGGGCGAAACGGTTTCTGTTGCTGCCGTTTGCCGGGACCGGCCCGTCACTGCCGGCGTGTCCTGCCGCGGCCGGTTCTCGATGCGGAAAAAGACGGCGGATTCCTTGGCCTGAATGGCCTGCTGGGCGAGCCGCTGTTCGGCGGCGGATAATTCCGTCCCTCCCGGCGCGATGCCGAGTTGGCGCTGGCGTTCAAGGATCGGCCGCCCGAGATCTCCGGGCAGCGGCGGGCCCAGCTCAGGTGCTTTGGGTTGGATCTGCGAATAATCCCCAGGCAGCGCAGCAAGACCGTCGGGCGTCGGTTTCTTGTCGGTGTTGTAAAGTTCTTCGGCGGATTGGCCGGTGCGCAAGTTTGGTGTTTGCAGCGCCAGCATGGTGACGCTAAGAATTCCGGCGGATGCGATGGCAGCCCCGCCGATCACCACGCCTTTCTTGAAGCGCACCAGTTTGCGGCGCGGTGCGGCGCGGAGATTGAGCTTTTCATCCTGTTTCGCTGTCATTTCCTGCCCTCCGCATGGCTCCGGGCGTTCGTTGCTGCAATCGATTCACTGGATCGATTGCTGGCCTTCGGCCACCGCGCCTCACCCATGCCGCCAAGGAGACTGGTCCGCCGGGGCGTGCCGTCCGTCCGCGTAATTCGCACCACTTGCTGGGGCTTGGTCCCGAGGCGCAGCTCGGCGGCGGCGAACAGCCGATCGACGATGTAGTAATTGCCGCGCATGCGGTAGTTGACCAGTTCGCTGCCCCCATCGGACCCGACGACAAACAGCGGTGGCGCTTCGCCCTGATCGATACGGCGTGGGAACTCGATATAGACTTTGTGACCATCGTCGAAGGCGCGCAGCGGCTTCCATGGCGGATTGTCGCCACTGATCGCGTAACGGAAGCGGATATTGTTGAGCGCGATATTGGAGGTGACCGGCAAGGCTGCCTCGGCCGCCGCGTTCTGGCGACGCAAGACTGCGATATGGTCGGACGAATAAGTCCAGGAGATCGCGGCCATCGCCGTTTTCTCGGTGCTGTCCAGTTGCAGGTGATAGCTGCGCCGGTCGGTGGTGATGACCAGATTGGTGGTGAGGCCCGGTGCGAAGGGTTTGACTAGCACATGAGTGCGCTGATTGTCACCGGCACCGCTCAACGTGTCGCCGATCACCCAGCGCACCGTGTCGCCCGCCGAAACAGAGGTGAGCGTCTCGCCCGGTTGCAGCACAATGTCGCTGACCCGCTCCGGCGCAGCATAGAGTTGGTAGAGCGCGCCTTCCACATAAGGATAAACCTGGATGGCGTTGATATAGCCGTGCTTGGTCGGCTCTTGTGTTGCCGCCTTGTTGGCATCCTCGACGCGCACGGTCGGCGGACGCTTGTCTTCGGTAACTGCACGGGGCTCAGGCTGAAGCTGGCCCGGCAGCGGCAACACCTTCGGCACTTCGACGATCTGCACCGGCTTGGCCGGTTCCTTCTCGATGACGGCCGGTTTGAAATCGTCGGTGTCGTAGCTGATTGCCGGTGGCAAGGGCTTGGTGGCGCAGGCGGACAGTGCCAGCGCGGAGACGGACAGGATGAGCAGATTTCTCATTGGGAAGACTCCTTGGGTAATTCGGGAATGAGCGTTGGCACGGGCACCGGTTGCGGCGCGGGGCCCGGTGCGACCGCGTCAAGCTCGCGCGACCAGTCGATGGCACTGACGAACAGGCCAAGCGGGTTCTTGCGAAGCTGTTCGGCGGAGCGCGGCGGCTGGATTATGGTGGTCAGGATCGCGGTCCAGCGCTCGGTCTTGGCGAGACTGCCGCGCTCGAACACCTGCTCGGTCCATTTGACCTGAAACGAGGTGTCGGAGGCGCGCACTACGCTGGTCACCTGCACGGAAACACTGTTTGTGCCGATCTGGCCGAACGGGTCGTTGGTCCTGGCGTACTCATTCAAAAACAGCGCGGCGCGGTCGGTGGCGAAATCGTAAGCCGCCAGCCAGTTCTGGCGCACCAGCACCGGATCGGTGGAAACGCCACGGACATGGGTGATGAAGCGGGCGAGATGCCAGGCGATCTGGGCGTCGGCGGGCCGGTAGCTGGCGTCGGCCGGGGCAACGGTCCGCGCCTCGCCGAACTTGTCCACCTCGACCACATAGGGCACGACGCGGCTCTGCATCGATTGCCAGACCAATGCGCCGGACAATGTGACCGACAGGGCGAAGCAGCCGAAAGCCATGAGCCGCCAATTGCGCGCCTGCACACGGGATGCGCCGATACGCTCGTCCCAGAGTTGCTCGGCTTTTTGATAGGGGGTGACGGGTTCGGGCGTCCACCCGTAACGCTGAATGGGTCGTCGGAACATGGATCAGTCGTCCTTTTGATGAATGGAGGGATTGGCGCCCTGGCCGGGCCGGTCACCGTCTTTGATCGCTTGCGTCACCGCATGGCGGCTGGCGCGGGCGGTCTGTTCGGAGCGGATGCGCTTCGCCCAGTCAGGTGGAGAGTTGGCGGGCGCGGCATTGCTCTGCGGGCTGACGGATGCGGCGGCCTCAGTCATGGAGGCGGTCGGCGTGCCGCCGGTGGCGGTCCAGGCGCCCCGGCGTCCGGCATCGGAATTTTGCTTGAGAGAGCCTGCCGCGCGACCCGCGACGGAACGCGCGCCTTGTGTGACGGCGCCACTGGCGGCACGGGCAACGCCAGACATTCCAGCGGCAACTCCGGCAATCTCCGAAGCGCCGGAGGTGGTCTGGCCCAGTTGGAAAGAGGTTGAAACCGCCGATCCCATGGCGGTTCCGGCGCGAATCGCGGAAAGACTGCCGCCAGCGGCCATGCGCCCGCCCGCCATGGCTGCACCGCCCGCCAGCATCATGGCGCCTGCGGCAGCGCCCGCCGTGCCAAGCGCGGCACCGGCGCCCAATTGCGGCGCGCCGGACACTAGCCCCGAGGCAATGCCAGGGCCGAAAATACCAAGACCGAGCAAAGCCAACGCGCCCAGCACCTGCGACATAGCGGCGGCAAGGTCCGGCTCCTGTCCCTGAAGGCCGGTCATGAAGGTCGAAAAGAGTGTGCTGCCGATGCCGGCGATGACGGCGAGCACCATCACCTTGATGCCCGAGGAGATGACGTTGCCCAGAACACGTTCGGCAAGAAACGCGGTCTTGTTCCACAGCGCAAACGGCACCAGCACGAAGCCGGCGAGCGTCGTCAGTTTGAATTCCAGCACGGTGATAAAGAGCTGGATCGCCAGAATGAAAAAGGCGATGAGGACCAAAAACCACGCCACCAGCAGCACGAAGACAGTGAGCGCGTTGCCGAAAATCTCCGGAAAGCCGACGAGATTGCTCACCTGTTCGAGCAGCGGAGAGGCGGCCTCATAGCCGGTCGCCGCGATCTTGCCGGGCTTCAAAAGATCGTCGGCGGTCATGCCACCCGGTGCGGCCTGGATGCCAAGGCCGGAGAATGAGCGGTAGATAATGTCGGCGAGGTTCTGGAAGTTGTTCAAAATGTAGGCGAAGACGCCGACATAGAGCACCTTCTTCAAAAGCCGCCCGATGATATTGTCCTCGCCGCCGAGCGCCCAGAAGAGGCCGGCCAGCGTGATGTCGATGCCGATCAGGATCGAGGTGAGGAAGGCGACATCGCCCGACAGCAGCCCGAAGCCAGAATCGATATACTGGCTGAAGGTCTCCATGAAAGTGTCGATGATGCCGAGGTCATTCATGACGCCGCCCCCTGATCGTCAGTTGCCGGAATAAGCGCTGCCGGAGCCCAGGAAACGCTTGGTCGTCTCGCGCGCGGCTTCTTCTCCTTGCGCTTTGCGGGCGGCGTCCTCGGCTTGCGAGCGGTAATGCGCCGCCATCAGCGTCTGGATCTGCATTTGCTGCTTGGTGCTGAGCGCGATGAGCTGGTTGGCGGCCTGCTGCGCCTGCAATGCGCCGACGGCGCCCTGGCTCTGATTGACGAGATCGGTGAGCAGCCCCTGATCGGTCTGCACATTCTCGACAATCTGCGACTGCACGCGCATGGTTTGCTGAAAGGCGTTCATGGCGTTCTGCCAGCGTTCCCGTGCGGCGGTCGCCATGTCGTTCACACCGATAGAGGCATCGTAGCTATCAGGATATTGCTGCCGCCACTGGCCTTCGAGCTGCGTCAGGTCGAAGCTCAAGCCCTCGGCCTGCATCATCAGCCCGTCGATGCGGTTGAGCGCGCCCTGCATCTGACCGAGTGAGGAAAAGTCCAGCCGCTGAAGGTTCCTGGCCATGTTTTGCAACATGGTCGCCTGGTTCTGGAGCTGCTGAATCTGGTTGTTGATCTGCTCCAGGGCGCGGGCCGCCTGAAGAACATTCTGGCCATAGTTCGTGGCATCGAAGACGGGCCAGGCGGCATGAGCCGTCTGCGGCATGGTGATGGCCAAAGGAACGGCCAAGGAGAAGGAAAGTGAAGTGGCGATGAGCGCCGCGAGGGAGGTTCGTTTCATGATGGTTCTCCATGTTGAGGAAATTGCGTGATTAGGTCGGCGGCCCAATCGAGACCGCGCGCGGAAAGGAACCGGGCGGCGAAATCGTCCGGCCCATGTTCGGCGAGGCTCGCGTCGATGAGGGTTTGCGCTTCCGTGTCGGATGCGCCGCAGATCGCCAGCGCGATAGGGCCAAGCCCCAGCTCGAACAACCGGTTGCCCCGCCGTGATTGCAGGTAATAATGGCGCTTGGGCGTGGCGCGGGCGATCAGCTCAATCTGGCGTTCGTTCAATCCGAAACGCTCATAGGCGTCCCGTGCTTGCGGTTCGACCGCCCGGTCATTGGGCAGAAAGATGCGTTGCGGGCAGCTCTCGATGATGGCCGGGGCGATGGAGCTATCGGCGATGTCGGCCAGCGACTGGGTGGCGAAGATGACCGAGACATTCTTTTTGCGCAGCACCTTCAGCCATTCACGGATGCGGGCGGCGAAAAGCGGATTATCAAGAAACACCCAGGCTTCATCGAGGATCAACAGCGTCGGCCGCCCGTCGAACCGTTCTTCGAGCCGGTGGAACAGATAGGTCAGCACCGGTAGGACCACGCCAGCCTGGTGCATCAGTTCCTCAGTCTCGAAGCACTGCACATCTGACAGCGCCAGCCGGTCATCGGCGGCATCGAGAAGACGCCCGAAGGGACCGTCGAGCGTATAAGGTTGCAACGCCGCCTTGATCGGGTTGGATTGCAGCAGGACAGATAGGCCAGTAAGTGTGCGTTCCGCCACTGGCGCGCTGGCAAGGTTGGTCAAGGCCGACCAGACGGCTTCCTTCGCTTCCGGCGTGACGGGAAGCTTTTCATGGGCCAGCAATGCGACGATCCATTCCGCCGCCCAGCTTCGGGTGGCGGGATCGTCGATATTACGAAGCGGCTGAAAGGCAAGCGAACCGTCCGCACCCAAAGCATGATGTTCGCCGCCCATGGCCAGCACGGCGGCACGGGCAGAATTGCCCTTGTCGAAGATGTAGACCTGAGAGCCTGCATAGCGGCGGAACTGCATGGCGATCACTGACAAGAGCACCGACTTGCCGACGCCGGTCGGGCCGACGATCAGCATGTGGCCGACATCGCCGACATGGGTGGACAGCCGGAACGGGGTGGAACCGCTGGTCTCCGCGTAAAACAAAGGCGGGCCGTCGAGATGGGTATTGCGCGCCGACCCGGCCCAAACCGCCGAAAGCGGCATCAGATGGGCGAGGTTCAGTGTGTGAACCAGCGGCTGCCGGACATTGGCGTAAACGTGACCGGGCAGAGAGCCGAGCCAGGCCTCGACCGCATTGACGCTCTCGCGAATACAAGTGAAGCCAAGCCCATTGACGATCTGCTCAATAGCGCGGGCCTTGTCTTCGGCGGCCTGCCGGTCCTCATCGAACACGGTGATCGTCGTTGTGAGATACCCAAATCCAACATGATCTCCGCCCAAGGCTTGGAGCGCGGCGTCGGCGTCGAGCGCCTTGTTGTCGGCATCGCTGTCGACCAGGGGCGCCGCCTCGTTAGTCAGCACCTCACGTAAAACTGCGGTGATTGACTTGCGCTTGGCGAACCATTGCCGACGCAACCGCGTCAGAACCTTGGTCGCCGCCGTCTTGTCGAGCGGGATAAACCGCGTCACCCAGCGATAGGCGAAGTCCCGATGGTTGAGAGCATCGAGAATACCGGGGCGAGTGGTATTCGGGAAACCAAGGATGGTCAGTGTACGGATATGCTTCTCGCCCAGCATCGGCTCCAGCCCGCCGGTGAGCGGCGTGTCGACCAGAACGCCGTCGAGATACATCGGCGTTTGGGGAACATTAACCGGGTGGCGCTTTGTCGAAATCGTCCCATGCAGGAAGGTCAGCGTCTCAGTGTCATCAAGCGCGTGGATCTCGGGCAGGAAACCGCTGAGCAGATCCAGCATCCGCTCGGTCTCTTGCCCAAACCGGGCCATTTCCTGCCGCCAGTTCCGAACGCCGGCGGCCCTTTCTCCCTTCCGGCCTCGATCCAGCAGCGCATTTTCGGTACGCGCCTGCGCGTCCGGCGGCGGCATATATAGGAGAGTGAGGTGGTAGCGGCTCTCGAAGTGCTGGCCTTGCTTGTTCGCCGGGCAATCGCTCCACTGGAGCGATTGCTGATCCGGCTCACCTTCAAAAGCCGCGCGGCGTTCCTCGTCGACCAGCCATGAAGCGGCGTCCGGAAATTCCGATGATGGATAATGCTGCGCCTCAAGGCGTTCGGCGTCGAAGAACAGCGCCCAGCCGGAACCAAGACGCTTCAGCGCGTTATTGGCGCGGGCGCAGAGACCGACCAGTTCGGCTTCGGTAGCACTTTCCAGGTCGGGACCGCGAAAACGGAAGGTGCGCTGGAAGCTGCCGTCCTTGTTCAACACAACGCCCGGCGCGATCAATGCCGCCCAGGGCAGCAAATCGGCAAGACGGTCGGCTTTGTTGCGGTATTCGCCAATGTTCAGCATCGCCACCACCCCCGTTGACGCAGGTGACGGGCGAGCACGGCCATGAAATCCGGATCGCGCTTGGCGGCGAACACGGCGAGCGTATGCCCGGCAACGAACAGAGCGATCCCGGCGATCCATTGCTGGAGGCCGAGGCCGATGGCGGCGGCGAGCGTGCCATTGAGGATGGCGACCGCACGCGGCGCACCGCCGAGCAAGATCGGCTCGGTCAGCGCGCGATGGACGGGGACTTCAAATCCTTGGGAAACGCCCATCACAGAAGCGCCCCGCCGCCAAAGGAAAAGAATGAGAGGAAGAACGAACTGGCCGCAAAGGCGATGGACAGACCAAAGACGATCTGGATCAGCCGCCGGAACCCGCCCGAGCTTTCGCCAAAGGCCAGCGTCAGACCGGTGAGGATGATGATGATCACCGCGACGATCTTGGCCACCGGCCCCTGAACCGATTCCAGAATGCGCTGGAGCGGTTCTTCCCACGGCATGCCGGAACCGGCCGCATAGGCCGGGGCCGTAAACGCAAACGCGATGGCGGCAGAGAGAAAAAATCGAAGCTTCTTGCGCATGGATAGGTCCTTTCGAGAGATCAGAGAGATTGCAGTTGCGGAAGAGACAGAGGTTTGACGTCGTAATCGCCATGCTCATCGAGGCCGGTCACTTCGGCGATGGTCTCGATGCGGCGATCACTGCCGCGGTCGGCGATAAACACCACCATGTCGATGGCATCGGCGATCAGGCGGCGCGGAACGATGGTGACGCTTTCCTGCGCGAGCTGTTCGATGCGATAGAGCGCCGAGCGCGCCGAATTGGCATGGACCGTGGCGATGCCGCCGGGATGGCCGGTGTTCCAGGCCTTGAGCATGTCGAGCGCTTCGCCGCCACGCACCTCGCCGACGATGATGCGGTCTGGCCGCAGGCGCAGGGTCGAGCGCACCAGATCACCCATCGACACCGCGCCCGCGCGGGTTCTGAGCGCCACGCAATCCTTCGCCGCACATTGCAGCTCGCGCGTATCCTCGATCAGGATCACCCGCTCGTCGCAATCGGCGATTTCGGCAAGCAGCGCATTGGCGAACGTGGTCTTGCCGCTGGATGTGCCGCCGGCGACCATGATGTTTTTCCGGTCCCGAACGGCCTTCCGCAAAGCGTCGGCTTGGATCGGCACCATGATCCGGTCACGGACATAATCGGCGATTGTCAAAATTTTGGTTGCCGGTTTGCGGATGGCGAAGCACGGCCCCAGCCCCACCGGAGGCAACAGCCCTTCGAACCGCTCTCCGGATGGCAGTTCCGCACTGACGATAGGATTATCGGCATGCACCTCGGCGCGCACATGGCTTGCGACCAGACGGATGATCCGTTCGGTCTCGGACGGATGGATTCGCACGCCGATATTGCCGCGGCCTTCACCGAGCCGGTCGATCCAGAGCTTGCCATCGGGATTGACCATCACTTCAATCACAGCAGGGTCGCCCAAAGCCTGCGCAATCACCGGCCCCATGGCGGTTTTGAGCATGGCGCGGCGGCGCTCTTCGGATGTGTCACTCATTCGGAATCCTCCTCGGTGTTTTTGAGAGAGCGCTTGCCGCCCGCGATCTGGCGGCCAACCTGCTCGACGAATTTCTGGAAACGGTCACGCGCCACCGCCTGCGCCGCTTGGTCGGGCACGGGGGTATGCGCGTTGAAGGTGAGATAGAGCTTGACGAAAAAGGCGAGGCACTCGGTCAGCACATCGAGGTCGCGGCGAATGAGACCCATGTCGCGCGTCACCCGGTCGAGGCGGATTTTCAGCGCCTCATCGATCTGATGTGCGCCGCGATGGCGGATGTAGTGGCGGATGGCATCCGAGACGATAGCCGACTTCGATGCACCAGGCTTTGCCGCCAGCGCCTCCAATTCGGCGCTGGTCTCTTCGTCGATGTAAATATTGTGACGCGGTTTCATGTATTCTTGTCCTAACAAATAGAAAGTCAGAACAAGGATCGTCTAAGCCGCTGGAATCTCTTATATCCTTTATGTACGATGACGCACGATCACTTGCGGAATATTCATGGGCCAATTGGGGGATGTATTTTGAAAGATGATTTGTGGGCATCAACGCCCAAAGAACGACTACGCGCAGCCCGAAGTCTCCCTGCAGATGAACTTGCACAAATCCACAAGGCGCTCGGGGAACATTGCCCAGTCGAGCCTTGGCCCTACGGCAACGCAACCGTCATCAATCCGTTTCTTGTGACGTTGGGGGTTTCGCCGGGCGGCTCGCCAGCAGCAGGCGACACCAAGGCGACACCAAGGCACCTGCCATAGGCGGCGACCCGCTTCGGACAGCAGGCAAGCCGCATCCTGGCACGTACTACCGCGATACCAGGGGATATTGGGACAAGGTGCGATTATTGGCACGCTTGACAGTAATGGGGCAGGCCACGGATGAAAACGAGTCGCTTCCGCTTTTCGGTAATCTCAACCTCAACACAGGCCAGAGCGGCGAGGCTAGGAACGTGGCCGTAAAGTTTGACTTCGCAGCATGGATCTTGCGCGCAATCCGCTACGGGCTCCAGCCTCGATTTGTCGTAATGCTTAGCCTATCGACCTACTTACGCACCAATCACGGCACCGCAGAAATTCTTGAAGACGTTTTTCTAGGTTTCGATCTGAAGAAACCGCATCGCGAAGTCTCTTTCTCTGCCTATTCACAAAAGAACCTTGTTTTTCGAGAATGGGATATTCCGTTCGCGAATGGAGATGAATTGACGCTTGTCATGTGGCCCCAGCATCCCAGCCGCGCACCATTTTCAAATGCTGAGCTTTGGCGTGCTTCGTGCGAAGAGTTTGCGGTGCGGCATCGCCTCCCACTTGGCTGTTAGAAAGAGGCTGCCTCAAAACCCGTCCAGCAGATCCCTGTCCGGCCCCATGGCTTCATTCACGCCATAGGCGCGCGCGGGTGTGGCGGCGCGATCGATCATGTTCTTGTCGGCGGCGTTGTCGGGATCGTCATCCAGGAGGTTCGGCAATTCGCCCTGCTCGGGTTCGGCGGTTCTAACAATTTCCTCGCCCAGCCCCGGATGGCGCTGTTGCTGCATCCCGCCTTCGTCAGTGGAGGTCGATTTTGCATCATCTTGGGCGGCAAGCCGCGTGTCAGCTTTGCGCACTTGCTTGCCCCAATCATCAGGCTGTGCATCGGGCTTGTCGGCATAATCATTGTCGGCCAGTTTCGGCGCGGGCAACACCCGCTCTGTGAAGTTCTCATCCTCATAATAGCGCAGCTTTTGGGCGCGGATCGGCGCAAGACCGGAGATCAGCACCAATTCATCCATCGGCGGAAGCTGCATGACCTCACCAGGGGTCAGCAAGGGCCGCGCCGTTTCCTGCCGCGATACCATGACGTGTGACAACCACGGCGCCAGCCGGTGGCCGGCATAATTGCGCATCGCGCGCTGTTCGGTGGCCGTGCCGAGCGCATCGGAAATCCGTTTCGCTGTGCGCTCATCATTGCTGCTGAAAGCAATCCGCACATGGCAGTTATCGAGGATGGCGTTATTCTCGCCATAGGCTTTGGAAATCTGGTTCAGCGATTGCGCGATGAGATAGGCGCGGATGCCGTACCCGGCCATGAAGGCCAAGGCCGTCTCGAAGAAATCGAGCCGTCCCAAAGCGGGGAACTCATCCAGCATCATCAAAAGCTGGTGCTTGCGTGTTTTCTTCGGGTCGCCCTCCAGCCGCTCGGTCAGCCGCCGCCCGATCTGATTGAGGATCAACCGCACCAGTGGTTTCGTCCGCGAAATATCCGAAGGCGGCACCACCAGATAGAGCGACACCGGATGTTTGCCGTCCATCAGATCGGCGATGCGCCAGTCACAGGCCGCAGTCGCCGCCGCCACGGTAGGGTCGCGATAAAGACCCAGGAATGACATGGCGGTGGACAAGACGCCCGAACGCTCGTTCTCCGACTTGTTCAGCACCTCGCGTGCGGCGGAGGCCACCACCGGATGCACCTTCGGATTTTCCGCCGTGCCCAAATGATTGGTTTCCATCATCCTTCTCAGCGTCGCCGCGAAGGACCGCTTCGGATCCGACAGAAAGGTCGCGACACGCGCCAGCGTCTTTTCTTCCTCGGCATAAAGCACATGCAGGATGGCGCCGACCAGCAGCGCATGGCTGGTCTTTTCCCAGTGGTTCCGGCGTTCGAGCGCGCCTTCGGGATCGACCAGAATGTCGGCGATGTTCTGCACATCGCGCACCTCGTCCGGCCCCTTGCGCACTTCAAGCAGCGGATTGTACCGGGCGGAACGCGGGTCGGTCGGGTTGAACAGGAGGCAATGCGAGAACCTCGCACGCCAGCCGGCGGTCAACTGCCAGTTCTCGCCCTTGATATCGTGGATCACCGCCGATCCTGTCCAGGACAGCAACGTCGGCACGACCAGCCCCACGCCTTTGCCCGAGCGCGTCGGCGCGAAAGCCATGACGTGCTCCGGCCCGTCATGACGGAGGTATTTTTCCTGAAACTGGCCCAGAAACACGCCAGCGGACCGAAACAGCCCGGCCTTCCTCATCTCCCCCTTCAAGGCCCAGCGCGAGGAACCATAGGTCGTCACCAACCGGTTCTGCCGCGCCCGCCACAGCGAACCGACCACCGCCGCCGCGCAGCCCATGAAGCCGGAAGCGCCTGCGAGCATCCCGGCGTTGTCAAAAATCTCGGGCGCATAAGCCTCGTAGAAATACCACCACTCGAACAGCTTCCACGGCTCGTAAACCGGCCAGCCGAACAGCACGAACCACGGGTTGCCGAGCTGCACCTGATAGCCCAGCATGTCCGCACACCACTGCGTCGCCGCCCATACGCCGAGAATGACAATGGCGAATACAATGGCTATCTGGCCGATCAGGAGCTTGGTGGGGGTCATGGCGATGGCTCCGTTCTTCGATAAGACAAACGGAGCAAGTATCGCGTGCATGGCCGAAATCTGTTATAGCCCTTATGCACGACGAAATGAGATCATGTCTGACCTGCGCCCCAACTTTCATCCATTTATGAGTAGAGTCCTTTGTTGATTTAAGCCTGTGTGGCCTGGTGGTGCAACGGGACGGGGCGCGGAGCCCCCAAATATCTCAAGCGCCCCGT
>Ga0073919_1000044_pt1 | contig 25235 bp, 23 predicted proteins | sample GWRWT3_25Nov14_FD_71202 | JGI IMG/M metagenome (GOLD analysis project Ga0073919, IMG submission 71202) | Sand microcosm microbial communities from a hyporheic zone in Columbia River, Washington, USA - GW-RW T3_25-Nov-14 | ecosystem: Engineered > Artificial ecosystem > Sand microcosm >... | reverse complement strand
TTTTTAATGTACTGCATAAAGCGCGTCCTTGAAGGGGGCGATACCGGCGCGGCGCACGGTGGCCAGAAAATTTTCATCCTTGCTGGTGCGGATTTTGAGATAGGTTTCGACCACTTTTTCAACCGCATCGACCACTTCATCATAGGAAAAGGCCGCGCCCAGAATTTCGCCAATGCTGGCGTTTTCATCGGCGCTGCCGCCCAGGGTGATCTGATAAAATTCCGTGCCTTTCTTGTCGACGCCCAGAATGCCGATATGCCCGACATGATGATGCCCGCAGGCATTGATGCAGCCGGAAATCTTGATCTTCAGATCGCCAATATCATGCTGGCGTTTCAGATCGGCAAAACGCTCACTGATGCGTTGCGCCACCGGGATCGAGCGCGCATTGGCCAGCGCGCAATAATCCAGGCCGGGGCAGGCGATAATGTCGCTGACCAGCCCGATATTGGGCGTCGCCAATCCATGTTCGCCCAGCGCGCGCCACAGATCATACAGATCGCCCTGACGGACATCGGCAAATGTCAGGTTCTGTTCGTGCGTCACGCGCAGTTCGTCAAAGCTGTAACGTTCGGCCAGATCGGCCACCACATGCATCTGCGCATCGGTGGCGTCGCCGGGAATGCCGCCAATGGGCTTCAGCGAAATATTGACGATGGCGTAGCCGGGAATTTTATGTGCGGCCACATTGCTGCGCACCCATGCCGCAAAGGCGGGATCAGCGTCTTTTTTCTGTACGTAGGAGGATGGATTATCCCGCAAAGTTTCATAGGCGGGCGGTGCGAAATAGGCGGTGATGCGGGCGATCTCTTCCGCCGGCACATCCAGTGCGCCATTACGGATATGGCTCCATTGTTCATTGGTCTGGCGGGTAAATTCTTCAATGCCGATTTCATTGACCAGAATTTTGATGCGCGCCTTGTAAATATTGTCACGCCGCCCGTGCATATTATAGACGCGCAGAATGGCTTCGGAATAAGACAGCATGTCGCGCTTGGGCACAAAACTGTTGATGCATTTGGCGATGACAGGCGTGCGGCCCTGCCCGCCGCCAACCCAGAATTCACAGCCCACTTCGCCCGCCTGATTTTTGACCATGACAATACCGATATCGTGCAGCTTGATGGCGGCGCGGTCATGCGGGCTGCCGGTAATGGCGATCTTGAATTTGCGCGGCAGGAATGAAAATTCCGGATGCAGGCTGGACCATTGGCGCAAAATCTCGCCACAGATGCGCGGGTCTTCCACCTCGTCCGCGGCAACGCCCGCATATTGATCGGCGGTGATATTGCGGATGCAGTTGCCGCTGGTTTGCAGCGCATGCATCTCAACCGACGCCAGTTCCGCCAGAATATCCGGCATGTCTTCCAGTTTGGGCCAGTTATATTGCAGGTTCTGGCGGGTGGTGAAATGCGCATAGCCGCGGTCATATTTGGTGGCGATGTCCGCCAGCTTGTGCAACTGCCTTGATGACAGCACCCCATAGGGAATGGCGACCCGCAGCATATAGGCATGCAGTTGCAGATAGAGGCCATTCATCAGCCGCAGCGGGCGGAACTCTTCTTCGGTCAGCTCGCCCTTCAGGCGGCGTTCCACCTGATCGCGAAACTGGGCGACCCGTTCCATGACAAAATTATGGTCGAATTCATCATAACGATACATTTTGCGGCCTCTGAAATCCTATTTTACCAATATATATGCAAGAAAATGATAAATATGTCAATATTAATGTGAAATAAAATTATTTACATTTAATACATGTATATTACTGTTCCCGTTCCACCTGGCTGTCATGCCAGCGCCGTAAAAGCAGTTTCTCCAAAGCGCTTAGGCAAAAGAAAATCGCGATGCCCAGCAGTGAGAGCAACAGCAGGGCCGCAAACATTTTGGCGATTTGCAGCCGGTTGCCGCTTTCCATGATCCGCCAGGCCAGCCCCATCGACGCACCGCTTCCCGCCACAAATTCCGCCACCACGGTGCCGATCAGCGCCAGTCCACCGGAAATTTTCATGGCCGACAGCAGATAAGGCAGCGCCGAGGGCAGCCGAATTTGGGTCAACACCTGCCAGCGCGTGGCGCCATAAAGCCGGTACAGATCGAGCAATCCATGATCGGCGGCGCGCAGCCCCAGGGTCATGTTGGATAGCACCGGAAAGAATGCCGCAATCCATGCCATCAGCAGCAGCGCCCGGTTGGGATTATCAATCCCCACCCAGATGACAATCAGCGGCGCAATGGCGACAATCGGCGTCACCTGTAAAATCACCGCCAGCGGAAACAGCGCCATTTCCACCACCCGGCTTTGCGAGAACAGCACAGCCAGCGCAACACCGCCGATCACCGCCAGAACAAACGCCGTCATACTGATCCGCAAGGTCATCCAGGCGCTGAACAGCAACGAAGAAAGATCATCAGCCAGCGCATGGCCAATCGCCGAAGGTGGCGGCAACACAAAGGCCGGCACCTGCCACAGATGCACCAGCGCCTCCCACAGGCCAAGCAGAACGAGCACCACCAGCACAGGGGAAAAAATCCGTGCGGCCTTCATGCGATTGCCTCGCGCAATGCAGCGGAAACTTCACCGCAATAAGCGGCAAATTGCGGCGAGTGGCGAAACCCATCCGCACGCGGCACGGGCGCGTTGATGCGCGTTTCACGCAATATCGTGCCGGGCCTTGCGCGCATCATCAGCACACGGCTGGATAGATACACCGCTTCCGCCGCGCTATGGGTGACGAACAAAACAGTCAATTTTGCTTTGCTGCAAATGTCCAGCAGATCATCGTTCAGTTGCTGGCGGGTGATTTCATCCAGCGCCGCGAATGGTTCATCCAGCAACAGCACCGGCGGCTTCGTCACCAGCGCGCGCGCAATCGCCACCCGCATTTTCATGCCGCCCGACAAAGTGCGCGGATAGGCGTCCGCAAAATTTTCCAATCCCACCAGCACCAGCATTTCCATGGCGCGGGCATGACGCTCGCGCGCTGCAATCCCTGCAATGCGCAACGGCGCCTCGACATTTTTCCGGGCATTGGCCCAGGGCATCAAAGTGGGTTCCTGAAACACAACGCCAATGCCGCCCCGCGCGGGTGGTCGCGTCCATTCCATCTGCCCTGAACTGGGGGCGCTCAGCCCGGCGACAATGCGCAGCAGGGTGCTTTTGCCGCAGCCCGATGGCCCCAGCAGCGACACAAATTCTCCCTCAGCCAGGCGCATATTGATATTACTCAGCGCCGTGACGCCGCCGGAGAAGGTTTTGCCAAGATCGGTAATGGTCAACATTTACTGGGGCTTACCGCCAATAAACTGCAATGTATAGGCCGCGCGCACATCCAGGTCCGGCGCATAGACGCCGCTATCGCGCATGACATTAAAAAATTCCAGCCAGCGCGCATCGCTCATGGCGCCAATGCCCAGTGTTTGCGTATCGCCGGATTCAACAATGCCATGGGCTTTGATTTTTTGTATGGCCTGCGCGATGGTTTCTGCGCTCATTTCCGGATTGTCGCGCTGGATCAGCGCATTTCCGGGGGCGGGGTCGCCATGCAGATAATCGCGCCAGCCATCAATGGTGGCGTCCACAAAAGCCTGCACCATTTCCGGTCTTGTCTCAATCACCCGCGCATTCACCATCACCAGCGTGGCATAGCTGGGATAGCCATGATCCGCATACAGAAAGATTTGCGGGTGTTTTCCGGTTTCACGTTCATACATGAACGGCTCAGAGGTCAGATAGCCCTGCTGGATGGCCTTTGGATCAGACAGGAACGGGGCCATGTTGAAAGTGTATTTGCGCACCTGCGCGTCTTCAAAGCCATAGCGCGCCTTCAGCCACACAAACACCGCGCCAATGGATGCGTCGGCCAGCATAATGGGTTTGCCCTTCATGTCCGCAAGGCTGGTGATATCGCCGCGAGGATGGGTCATCAGAATTTCCGGGCTTTTCTGAAACACCGCCATAACGGCCTTTGCCCGGATGCCTTCGCGCAGCATGTTCAGCGGCATGAAGCTGCTTGAGCCCATGCCAAAATCAATCGCGCCCGCGCCCATCAGCTGCGGAATATTCACCCCCGGCCCACCCTGGCGTATTTCAACATCCAGACCACGCGCCGCGTAAAACCCCTTTGCCACCGCCTGATAAAACCCGCCATGTTCTCCTTGCGCCTTCCAGTCGGTCGCAAACACAATGCGTTCGCCCGCTATTGCGGGCAAAGCCGTCAGGACAAGGAGTACAGTCATAAAAAAACGGTGCGCCATTTGTTATCAGTCCAGACAAAACAAAAAATGCACTATAAAGTGTGTGTGCTGAAATGAAAGCGGGGAGACGGAAATGAAGCTGGCGACGTTCACGCAATCTGGCCGCACGCGCATTGGCGTGGTGCAGGATAAGGGCATCCTTGATTTATCCGTTGCCGCCCCTACCCTGCCACAGGAAATGCGCAGCTTTCTGGAGGCCGGCGCCCCCACCCTGCAAGCTGCGCGCGCTGCAAAAGGCAGCCTGATCCCCCTTGCGGACGTACATCTGGAGGCGCCGGTAATGCGCCCATCCAAATTTCTGGCCATCGGGCTGAATTATGCGGATCATATTGCCGAAACCGGGCGCGCGACGCCGGAAAAGCAGCTTTGGTTCAACAAACAGACCGGCTGCGTCAATGCGCCCTATGGACAGATTCACCTTCCGAAAGTGTCCAGTTCGCTGGATTTTGAAGGCGAGCTGGGCTTTGTGATTGGCCGCAAATGCCGCCATGTGCCGCGTGAGCGCGCGCATGAGGTGATTGCGGGCTTTTGCATCGTGAATGATGTCAGCGTGCGCGACTGGCAGATGCATTCCCAGACCATGACCATGGGCAAAAGTTTTGACACCCACGGCCCATTCGGCCCCTGGATTGTCACCCCCGATGAGGTGGGCGATCCGCATAATCTGGCGATCCGCACCCTGTTGAATGGCGCTGTCATGCAGGATTCAAACACCCGTCATCTGGTTTTCAACTGTTATGATCAGATTGCATATCTGACACAGGCCTTTACACTGTTTCCCGGCGATGTCATCGCCACCGGAACGCCGGGTGGCGTCGGGGTGGCCAGAACCCCGCCACTGTTCATGAAAGCAGGCGACAAAGTGCGCATTGAAATTGAAAAAATCGGCGCCATTGAACATGAGATTATTCCTGAACCTGATAATACGGCATGCCTGATATGAACGACGAAAAACTCGAAGTCACCGCCCCCTTTGACGGCGCTGTCATCGCCAAACTTCCCCGTATGAATGCGGCGCAGGTCGAGGCCGCGCTGGCCTCTGCCTATGCGCTGTACCGCAACCGGGACGCCTGGATTCCCAAGGCGCGGCGCATCGAAATTTTACGCAATGCGGCAAAAATCATATCCGGACGCGCCGAGGAACTGGCCTTGCAGGCGGCGCGTGAAGGCGGCAAACCGCTGATTGATTCCCGCGTGGAAATCGCCCGCGCCATCGATGGCATTGATGTGTGCATCGAAACCCTGCGCACCGATGCGGGCAATGTCATCCCGATGGGGGTGAACGCCGCATCCGCCGGGCATCTGGCCTTTACCCAGCATGAACCGATCGGCGTGGTGGCCGCCGTCAGCGCGTTTAATCATCCATTCAATCTGATTGTGCATCAGGTGGGACCGGCGGTTGCCGCTGGCTGTCCGGTGCTGGTCAAACCCGCCAGCGCAACGCCGCTATCCTGCATCGCATTTGTCGAAATATTGCACGAAGCGGGCCTTCCGAAAGCCTGGGCCCAGGTGGTGATGCCCGAGACCAATGCGCTTGCCACAAAAATGGTGACGGATAAGCGCGTGGCGTTTTTCTCTTTCATTGGCAGTGGCGCTGTGGGCTGGGGCCTGCGTGCGCAACTGGCGCCGGGTACGCGCTGCGCGCTGGAACATGGCGGCGCCGCACCCGTTATTGTGGCCGCCGACGCCGATCTGGCGGCCAACCTGCCGCGTTTGGCCAAGGGCGGCTTTTACCATGCAGGGCAGGTCTGCGTTTCGGTGCAGCGCATCTATGCCCATGCCAGCATTGCCGAGGAGTTGGCGAATGAACTTGGAAAGCTGGGCGCGGCCATGAAGGTTGGTGATCCCACACGCGTTGAAACGGAAGTTGGCCCACTGATCAATCATGGCGAATGCGACCGGGTGCATGCCTGGGTTCAGGAAGCGGTGGCGGGGGGCGCAAAGCTGATTTCCGGCGGCGAAAAAATTTCCGCATCCTGTTATCAGCCGACTGTTTTGTTCAATCCGCCCGAAGACGCAAAAGTTTCCAGGTCCGAAGTGTTTGGCCCGGTGATCTGCGTTTATGCCTATACGGACATTAATGAGGCGATTGCACGGGCTAACAGCCTGCCGGTTTCGTTTCAGGCCGCCGTGTTTACCCGTGACATCGATACTGCGCTGCGTGTCTATAACCGCATAGACGCAACAGCGGTGATGGTGAACGACCATACGGCGTTTAGGGTAGACTGGATGCCATTTGCCGGCGCACGCGAATCCGGCCATGGTGTTGGCGGTATTCCACACACCATTCATGATATGCAAATCGAAAAAATGATGGTTATTCGCTCTAACGAAATTTGAAGGGAACAACAATGAAAGCGTCCGATCTGTTTGTAAAATGCCTGGAAGCCGAAGGGGTGGAGCGGATTTTTGGCATTCCCGGAGAAGAAAACGCCGATGTGATGATTTCGCTGCTGGACAGTAAAATCGAATTCATTCTGTGCCGTCATGAACAGGGTGCGGCTTTCATGGCCGACGCCTATGGGCGGCTGACCGGCAAGGCGGGGGTCTGCCTGGCGACACTGGGGCCGGGGGCGACCAATCTGGTGACAGGTCTGGCGGATGCCAATATGGACCGCGCACCGGTGGTGGCGATCATCGGTCAGGCCTCGACCAAGCGGCTGCACAAGGAAAGCCATCAGAACATGGATTCCATCGCCATGCTGAAACCGATCAGCAAATGGGCGCAAACCATCGTCGCCCCGGAAAATATTCCCGAAGTGGTGCGCAAGGCCTTCAAACTGGCCGAGCGCGAAAAACCCGGCGTCTGCGTCATCGAGCTGCCTGAAGACATTGCCGACGAGGAAGTGCACGCCGTGCCATTGCCGGTAACGCGCCTGCGCCGTCCAGCGGCGGACCACAAGGCCATCAGCCAGGCGGTCGACCTTATTCTGGCGGCGAAAAACCCGATCATTCTGGCGGGCAATGGCGCGGTGCGCAAACGCGCCGCCACGCAATTGCAGCGTCTGGCGCGTAAAACCGGCATTGGCGTCGTCAATACTTTCATGGGCAAGGGCGCGGTGCCGATGGACGATCCGCATTGCCTGTTCACCATGGGGCTTGGCGTCGGGGATTATAACAATCTGGCCTTTGCTGATGCCGACGTGATTATCACCGCCGGCTATGATCCGGTGGAATATAGCCCTGCGGCCTGGTACAAGCCCGCCTCAAAAGCCAAGATCATTCATATCGATTTTGAATCCGCCGAAGTGGACACGCATTTTCCCGTCACCGTCGATATTGTATCGGATCTGGCCGATGCACTGTGGCAGATGAATGAAGAACTGAACAAGCGCGCCGAAGGCCGCCTGCCGCTGTTCGATATTACGTCACGCAAAAAGCTTCGCGACACCATGTCGGCGGATTTCGCGACCGAAAAGGACGATACCGGTTTTCCCGTCAAGCCGCAGAAAATCCTCTGGGATGTGCGCAAATTCATGGGGCCGGATGATATTGTATTGTCCGATGTGGGCGCGCATAAAATGTGGATATCGCGGTACTATCAGGCGCAGGGCGCCAATACCTGCCTGATCTCGAATGGTTTTTGCTCGATGGGCTTTTCGCTGCCCGGTGCCATCGGGGCGAAGCTTGCCTGCCCGGATAAACGGGTGCTCAGCATCAATGGCGATGCGGGCTTTTTGATGAATGTGCAGGAACTTGAAACGGCGGTGCGCTACAAGCTCAATATTGTGGTGATGGTATGGGTCGACGGCGAATATGGCCTGATCAAATGGAAACAGCAGGACGCCTTTGATGGCCGCCATTCCAAACTTGAGTTTGGCAATCCCGATTTTGAGTTGCTGGCGAAGGCTTTTGGCATGTGGGGCAAAACCCTGACCTCGGCGGATCAGCTTGCCCCCGCGCTGGCCGAAGCGTTCAAACAGCCCGGCCCCGCAATCATTGCAGTGCCGGTGGATTACCGCGAGAACCGCAAACTGACCGCACGGCTGGGCAAAGTGTCGATACCGATGTAAGACGCCTGTGTTCGCCGGGGATTCATGGACAATTTACGATCTCGACGGCATAGTGCGTTCATATGTGTGGGATAGTTGGAATATTTCATAGCCGGGACGCACGTCCCATCGACCGGGAACTGTTGTCGCGGATGAACGACACACAGGTTCACCGTGGGCCAGATGGATTTGGCCTGTGGGATCAGCCGGGGCTTGGCTTTGGCCACCGGCGGCTATCGATCATTGATCTGGCGGCCGGGCATCAGCCGATGCTGACCCGCGACGGCGCGATTGGCGTTACCTTCAACGGTGAAATCTACAATTACCGGGAGCTGAAGCAGCAGCTAGAGGCGCAGGGCCATCAGTTTCAGACCAACAGCGATACAGAGGTCATTCTGCATGGCTGGCGGCAATGGGGCGCGGAATGTGTGACGCATTTTCGTGGTATGTTCGCCTTCGCCCTGTATGATGTGGCGCGCGAAACCCTGTTCATGGCGCGCGATCCCATGGGCAAGAAGCCGCTGCATTACGCTATGCTGGCGGATGGCGCGCTGATTTTTGGATCCGAGCTTAAATCCTTGCTGCCTTTTCCGGGGCTGGCGCGCGCCATTGATCCGCTGGCGATCGAGGATTATCTGGCCTATGGCTATATTCCCGATCCGCGCAGCATCTATAAAAGTGTGCTGAAACTGCCCGCCGCGCATCGGCTGGTGTGGCGGCGTGGCGATACGTCCCCCAAAATTGACGCCTATTGGGATGTGAAATTTGCCGATATGGCTGACACGCGCCAGGCTAGCGCCGAAGAATTGATGGATCAACTGCGCGAGGCGGTGGATTTGCGCATGATCGCCGATGTGCCGCTTGGGGCGTTTTTGTCGGGCGGCGTTGATTCATCGTGTGTCGTGGCGTTGATGGCAGGCCTGAGCCAGACGCCGGTGAAAACCTTTTCGATGGGCTTTGCAGACAAGGCCTTTGACGAAACCAGCTATGCGCAGCAAATGGCGGCGCGCTATCACACCGATCATCACAGCCGCATTGTCGATCCCGACAGCATTGATCTGGTGGACCGGATGATCGAATTTTATGACGAACCATTTGGCGACAATTCCGCCATGCCCACCTTCCGGCTGTGCGCGCTGGCGCGTGAAAATGTCACAGTGGCGCTGTCCGGTGATGGCGGCGATGAATTATTTGCGGGCTATCGCCGCTATCTGTTTCATGCGCGCCAGGAACAGATGCGCGCCTGGCTGCCGCTTGGGGTGCGCAAGGCGATTTTTGGCGCCCTGGGCGCGATCTATCCCAAGCTGGATTGGGCGCCGCGTTTTTTGCGCGCGAAAAACACCTTTCAGGAACTTAGCGTGGATTCAGCGGGCGGATTTTTCGCCAGCGTATCGGTGATGAACGATGCACTGCGCGCGCGGCTTCGCAGCCATGCGCAAACCCGCACAATTGCGGGCTATCATCCGTCTGACATCATCCGCACCCACATGAATGCGGCCAACACCGATGATGCGCTGGCGCGCGCGCAATATGCCGATATCAAAACCTGGCTGCCTGGCGACATATTGACCAAGGTGGATCGCGCCAGCATGGCCAATTCGCTGGAAGTGCGCTGCCCGATGCTGGATTACCGCTTCGCGCAATGGTCGGCGGGCATAAGCCCGGATCAGAAACTGCATGGCGGCGTGGGCAAATATCTGCTTAAAAAAGCCTGCGAGCCCTACGTTTCAGACGATATTCTGTACCGGCCCAAGCAGGGGTTTTCCATCCCGATGGCCGCCTGGTTTCGCGGCCCTCTGCGGCAAAAATTGCGCGACACCGTGGGCGGCCCTATATTGGCGGATAGCGGTTACTTCAATCCCGGCGTCTTGATGCAATTGGTGGACGAACATCAGTCGGGTCGGCGCGATCACAGCCCATCGCTATGGCTGTTGCTGATGCTGGAAGCGTTTATACGCAAGGAGATGGGGGCATGATGATAATGCGCGGCGTTTTATTCAGTGTATTTATTGCTGTATTTTCCGCCTCCGCCTTTGCAACCGGTATGGTGGACGCCATCAAACAGGTGCGCCGGTCCGTCGTTGCAATTGGCACCCACCAAAAACTGGGACAGCCGCCGATTCGCTTGATGGGTACCGGATTTGTGGTGGCGGATGGTTCTTACATTATCACCAATTCCCATGTTCTTCCAAAAATGCTGAACGCCAAAACCCAGGAATCCCTGCAGGCCTTTTACGGGATAGAGGAAAATGTCAGGAATTTTGAACTGGATGTGGTGGCCGAAGATGCCGAGCATGATCTGGCCTTGCTGCGCATTGTCGGATCTATGAAATTGCCGCCGCTTGTTCTGGCAAAGAGCATGGCCCCGGAAGGCACCCGCACGGCCATTACCGGCTATCCGCTGGGCAGTCTGCTGGGTTTGTATCCCATCACCCATGAGGGCATCATCTCGGCGGTGAAAGAACGCAGCTTTGCCGCCTATTCGCAGGGGCAATTAACGGCGGAACGGGTGCGGCGTTTGCGCAATTCATTCATTGTCTATCAGATCGACACCAATGCCTATCCCGGCAATAGCGGCAGTCCGTTATATGACACGGCTTCGCGGCAGGTGCTGGGCGTGGTGCAGAGCGTTGCCGTGCGCGAAAAAACCCAGGCCTCGGCGATTGAGTCGCCGACCGGGTTCACCTTCGCGGTGCCATCGCAATTTGTCTCGGCGCTGATGGCGCGCAACGGCTTGCCGGGTTATTAGTAAACAGGAATAGCAGATGGCGTTTTATTTGGTGACAGGCGGCTGTGGGTTTATCGGATCGCATCTGGTGGATGCTCTGCTGACCAATGGCCATACAGTGCGGGTGCTGGATGATCTGTCCACTGGCACAACAGATAATCTGCCTGCGGGAGTTGAGCTGATCACGGGCGATGTCGCGGATTACGACACAGTCGGCAGGGCGATGCGGGGGGTGGAGGGGTGTTTTCATCTGGCCGCCATTGCCTCGGTGCCACGCTCCAATGAAGAATGGCGGCGCACCCATGATGTCAATCTGACCGGGGCCATCAATATATTTGATCATGCCCGCGCGGACAGTGCGCATGCCCCACGCCCGGTAGTATATGCGTCATCGGCGGCGGTCTATGGCGCGCCTGCCTATATTCCGCTGGATGAACGCGCGCCCGTATTGCCGCTGACCGCCTATGGCGCGGACAAGCTGGGCTGTGAACAGCATGGCTATGTGGCCTGGGAGGTCCATAAGATTCCCACACGGGGCTTCCGTTTTTTCAATGTCTACGGGCCGCGCCAGCATCCCGATAATCCCTATGCGGGCGTGGTGTCGATTTTTGCTGACCGGCTACGCAAGGGACAAGGCATCAGGATATTCGGCGATGGCCAGCAGACCCGGGATTTCATTTACGTGCGCGATGTTGTGCAGATTTTACAGCGCGCCATGGCGCAGCCCTGGCAGGGGGCCGAAGTCATGAACATCGCCACCGGAAAAGGAACAACGGTGCAGCAGCTGGCCGAGGTGATCTCGCATATCTGCGGCAATGCCGCGCCGCAGATTGGCTGGGAGCCAGCGCGTACCGGCGACATCAAAATGAGTATCGGCGCCGCCCCGCGTTTGCAGGAAATTCTGGGCATCACCCCGCGCATCAGCCTGGAGGAAGGCCTGAGGGAATATCTGGCCAGCCTATAGCCCAGATTTTTTCAGCAGCGCCTTCAGATCGCCTTGCGGGCGCGGACCCAGATGCGCAATCACCTCGGACGCCGCAAGGGCCCCGATGCGCGCACTCACAGCCAGATCGCGCCCATGGGTGAGGCCAAACATAAATCCTGCTGCGAACAGATCGCCTGCACCCGTCGTGTCGATCAACTGTGCGGGTTTTACCGCTTCGATCACATGCACCTCATCGCCCGCCACAATCACGCAACCCTTTTCCGAACGGGTCAGCGCCGCAATGGCGCATTTGCCGCGCACTGCCTGTAATGCATCATCAAAAGTTCTGGTCTGATACAGCGACATAATCTCGGCTTCATTGGCGAACAGAATATCAATATTGCCCGCCGCCAGATGCTGAAACTCATCGCGATACCGTTCCACGCAAAAGGCGTCCGACAGGCTCATGGCCACTTGACGGCCTGCCTGGTGCGCAATGTCCATCGCCTTGCGAAACGCTTCCTTGGCATGGGGCGGATCCCACAAATAGCCTTCCAGATAGGTGATCTGCGCTGATTCAATAGTGGCGGGATCGACATCGCGCGGATGCAATTCCTGCCCCGCCCCCAGAAACGTGCTCATCGAACGCTGCGCATCCGGCGTCACCAGTATGAGACACCGCCCTGTCGGACTTTCGCTGATGCTGGCGGGGGTGTCATACTGCACCCCCAGGGTGCGCAGATCATGGGCAAATACTTCGCCCAACTGATCCTGCTGCACCTTGCCGATAAAGGCCGCCTTCCCGCCAAGGGCTGCGACCCCTGCGATTGTATTGGCGGCGGACCCGCCCGAAGTTTCGATGCCGGGCCCCATCGCGCCGTACAGCGTTGTTGCGGCAGCCGCGTCGATCAATGTCATGCCGCCTTTGGTAATAGCGTTGCGGACCAGGAAGGCGTCATCGCTTTGGGCAATAATATCAACGATGGCATTGCCAATGCCGGTCACATCGAGACTTGCGGGTTGGGACATAGATGCTGCTCCTTATTGTTGCGCCGCAGTATAGAGCCATGTGACAGGCATGCAAGCGGTCTGGCAGCGCACAATCCCGGTTGATACCAGTTGATAAAAGACGGTCAATCAGCGCATAACAGCATCATTAACAGTCAGGTTTGGGGCTAATGATTCGGCGGGAAAATATTCCAACAATCAGAACGCTGTTGCTGACATGCATGCTCGGCATAACGCTGAGCGCGTGCGCCAATGATGGACGGCTGGACCTGAAGAAGCTGGATTTTTCCAGGCTGAAGCAGCCAGACTGGCTGCGCTGGGACAAGGACGATAAGGCCTCTAAAACAAGCCCGCAGTCTATCGCAACACAGGCGGACACCGCCGCTAAACCCACGAGAGCGCAGGCGCCGGCAACAGCCATCCGCACAACTGCAAATGACCTGCCCCGGCCAAAACCATCGCGACCGACCGCTGCATATGTCGGCATTCCGAAAGCCACCTATCGCCAGACACAGACACCCGAAATAAAAGAACAACCGGCTAAAGCGCCACAGGGCAAAGTCACCTCTGAAATCCCGCAGGCCCTCGCCGCGCTGCCACCCCCTGATAAAGCGCCCCGCACAGGCGGCAAGGGGAGCTATACGACGAATGATCTGGTTGGCCTGGACGCCCCATCGGTAGAACGGCTGCTGGGCAAACCGGATCTCAGCCGCAAGGAACCCTTTGCCGAGGTTTGGCAATATGCACATGGGGACTGTGTGCTGTTCCTGTTCATCTATGCCGAGGCGGGGGGGACCGGACGGGTATCCCATGCCGAAACCGGCGCGCGTGATGGCGGCAAGGATCCCGATCCGGGGCTATGCATCGGGGCGATCCTGACCCGCAACGCCGCCACGCCCGGCTAAAAACCGTTTCTGTCAGGTGACGGTTTTATCGCCGTAATGACACACATCGCGCACCACGCAATGGGGGCAGTCGGGCTTGCGGGCCTTGCATACATAGCGCCCATGCAGAATCAGCCAGTGATGCGCATGGCGCATGAAGCGTTTCGGGATATTCGCCACCAGCCCGTCTTCGACTTCGCGCGGGTTTTTTCCAGGAGCAAGACCGGTACGGTTGCCGATCCGGAAAATATGCGTATCGACCGCCATGGTGGGCTCGCCAAACGCCACATTCAAAACCACATTGGCGGTTTTGCGCCCCACACCCGGCAGGGTTTCCAGCGCCGTGCGCGAACGCGGCACCTTGCCGCCATGGTCACGCACCAGTAATTCTGACAGGGCGATAATATTTTTTGCTTTGGTACGGTACAAACCAATGCTTTTTACATAATCGCGTACGCGATCTTCGCCCAGTTGCAGCATTTTTTCCGGCGTGTCAGCGGCGGCGAATAATGGCCCTGTCGCCTTGTTCACGCCCTTGTCCGTGGCCTGTGCGGATAATACGACCGCGACCAGAAGTGTATAGGGGTTCAGATATTCCAGCTCGCTTTTGGGTTCAGGATCGCGCGCGCGCAGGCGCGTGAAAAACTGCGAAATTTCCTTAGGCGTCATGTGTGTGGGCGTCATGTGTGCGTTAACCATACACTATGCTTAACGCATTTTTTACTTTCGCGGTATGCCCGTCTCGCCTAGTCTGGAGAAATGAACGCGCATACGAACATCACGTCCGGGATCACACCGGAAATTTCCGCTGACAGCGCCGCCGGGCGCACGGCAGGCGGATTGCATTTTGACGCCGTGCTGTATCCGCATCGCTCCCTGGGGCCGCGTGCCTTCATGACTTTGATGACGTGCCTCACGGTGTTCAGTTTTGTTGCGGGTCTTTCTTTTTATCTGATGGGCGCGTGGCCAGTGCTGGGGTTTTTCGGTCTTGATGTGGTGCTGATCTATCTCGCGTTCCGGATAAATTTCCGCAGCGGGCGGATTTATGAAACCGTACAGCTTGATGACGCCTGCCTTCTGATCCGGCGTTTTCTTCCCGATGGACGTATTCTTAGCTGGAACCTGCAGGCCTATTGGGCGCAGGTCGAACTGATCGCCGCAACGCCAAGCGCCCCTCTGCTTGCGGTGCGCTCGCACGGAAAATATCTGGTATTCGGAAATTTCCTGACAGCGGAAGAACGCAAGGAATTCGCCGCCGCTTTGCGCAAGGCCCTTGCGCGCAATCGCACCCATCTCTACGCCTGATTATTTCCGGGCTATGCCTGTACGCACTGCATGCGCTATAATGGTTGGACAGCATGAGCGCGGGGCGCGGAAAGAATGCGTAAAATATCCCTCACGGATGGCAGATTGTCTGTCGAAATTTTACCCGATTGCGGCGGCGCTATTTCGGCATTGCGCTGGATTTCGCCCGCCAGAAAAGCGTTTGACCTGTTACGCCCGGCACGCGCGGAAGATATAGCGGAGCGTAATGCAGATCAGATGTCTTGTATTCCAGTTGCGCCTGCCGCCGGCCCTGAAGACGGGCTGGCGGAATGGATTGTGCAGGATGCGTCAAATATCCGCGCCACGCTTACGTTACACAAAGACGCAGGCGAGAATGAAGCGCTGCAATCCAGCTATCAGCTTTTGCAGCGTCTGGCGCTGGACGCCAAAGGATTGCGGATCGATCTGACCGTTACCAATATTGGCGCCAGACCATTGGCGGCGCGTACGGGCCTAAGGCTGCACCCGGATTGGCGCGGCGAAAGCATCCTGCGCGGCAATTTAATGCCTGTTGATATGGACGCGAAACCCTCCGATGACGCCCTGCATCCAACCACAAGCGATTTTGCGGCGGGTTTGCGGTTCGGTGGTGGACAGGATGTGGACATTCTCCTGCGGCATCTGCGGCCGGAAATCCAGTATGAATGGCCGGAAGAAAGACTGGCGTTAATGCTGAACCAGATACAGGGAAATGAATATGTCAGGCTGGAATATAAGGCCAATCAGCATGATATCTGGCTTACCTCGCTTAGCCATTCCGGTACGGACAGTGCCGGCACATCAGGAACATCTATGTTACAGATGGGAGATTCGCTTTCCGCAAGTCTGCTGCTATCCCCCATAATACTGGCCTGACTGAACGGCGCCCGGCAAGATGGACGGCCAACGCAGGCGCGTTCTGGGACCACATCGCAACTTCATCCGGGAACACGGATTGCGCAGACGTTCGAACGCCAGCTTAACCCTGCCTCCCCCGCGCTTCCCCGATAAAATCAGGCAAGCCACGCCAGCAGAAACGGCCCCGAAGGGGCGCTCTGAACACATTGAAATCATTTGAAAAATCTGGAGCGGGCGATGAGATTCGAACTCACGACCCTAACCTTGGCAAGGTGCCCCACAGGCCTGCGCCGTGATATCCGGGGCTTCGCTACAGACGAAAAATATACTATAAAACATTAGGTTAGTATGAACACGCTCCGCCGTTCATATCCCAGAGATACCCCGCGACTTGCTTCAAAATGCTTGGAATCAACTCCGATAGAGGGTATGATGGGCAATTCTAAGCAGAATTCCAGCAGGGTATTGATATGGCTACGGAAAAGCTAACCAAGCGGATTGTCGATGCCCTGAAGGCTCCGGAACCTTCGAAGGTTGGGGTCAAGGTTCGGGAGAGTTTCGTGTGGGATCGTGAGTTGCGTGGCTTCGGGGTGCAGGTCATGCCGTCGGGCCTCAAGAGCTTCGTCATCCTGTACCGCAACCCGGAAGGGCGTAACCGCCGGGCCGTCATCGGGCGCTATGGCCTGATGACCGTCGAGGAGGCGCGCAAGATCGCCCACGAGAAACTCGTCGCCGTCTCCAAGGGCATCGACCCGGCCACCGGGGAAGCGAAGGCTGCCGGACTGCTGACTGTCGCTGAAATGTGCGACTGGTACATCACGCAAGCAGAGGCGGGCCGTATCCTGGGCCGCCGCCGCCGGCCGATCAAGGCATCCACCTTGACGATGGACCGCAGCCGGATCGAAACCCACATCAAGCCCCTGCTTGGCCGGCGTCAAGTCAGCGCGCTTAATCTCGGCGACATTGAGGGCGCGCAGGCCGATATCGCCACGGGAAAAACATCGAAGCCGCGCACCGGCAGCCGGGGCGGCGCTGCCACTGGCGGGGAAGGCGTCGCTGCCCGTACCATGTCGACGCTGCATGCAATCTTCGAGCATGCCGTGCGCCTCGGGCAGATTGGAACCAATCCGGCAAAGGGCGTGCGCAGGCTCTCCAGTACGCCGCGCCAGCGGCGGCTCAGCCGCAGCGAGATCGAGCGGCTCGGCAAGATGATGCGCACTGCGGCGCAAGAGGGCGAGCACCCAACAGGTCTCGCCGCCATCCGCTTTCTGCTCCTCACCGGTTTCCGGCGCATGGAGGCGCTGGGCCTGGAACGCACATGGCTTGATGAGGAAGAAGGCGCGATACGTTTCCCCGACACCAAGAGCGGCGCGCAGACCCGCGTGATTGGTCTGGCCGCCATTGATCTCCTCTTCGACCAGCCGAGGACGAAATCGCCCTTCTTCTTCCCCGCCGACTGGGGTGACGGACATTTCGTCGGCGTGGTGCGCGTACTCGACCGTGTCTGTGAGAAGGCCCGGCTGGCGGACGTCACCCCGCACACATTGCGCCATACCTTCGCCAGCCTCGCTGGCGATCTCGGCTTTTCCGAGTTGACGATCGCGGCGCTGCTCGGTCACTCCGCCCGGGGCGTCACCCAGCGCTATATCCATATCGACGAAGCGCTGAGGATGACGGCAGACCGGGTGGCCGGTGAGATGGCCGATCTGCTCGACGGTCGCGCAGCACCGCCACGTGCTCGCATCTCTCGCGGCGATCGGCACCTGGAAACTGTTGGATCATAAGAGTGAGACGGCCGATGTCCGAAATTTGCGGTAAATTTCGGACATACTGTGTGAGCCTCCTGCGAGCGGGTCACCCGAAAAGTGCCATACCGTTTTGATAGGGCTTTACGAAGTCCGAAAAATGTAGTATTTTTCGGACATGATTGCTCTCGCGCTTGATACAGACCTTCGTTCCCGCCTGCTTGACCGGATCGCCTACGATCCCGATGGGGTCTGGACGCCGGGCGATTTTGTCGATCTCGGCAGCCGCGCCGCTGTGGACAAGACGCTACAGCGCCTTGTCGCATCAGGAGAGCTCCGTCGCATCGACCGGGGTCTCTACGACCGGGCCCGCACAAGCAGCCTGACCGGTCGCGCAACCGTACCCGATTATCGGGCTGTCATCCGCGCCGTGACCCGCCGCGATCAAGCCCGCGCCGTCGTGGACGGCATGACTGCCGCCAACGATCTCGGCCTCACTACCGCCGTGCCGGCGCGCATCGAGGTGCTCGTTGACGCGCGTCTGAAGCCGATCAGGCTCGGCAATCAGGAGATCCATTTCAAGCTGGCAGCGCCCAGCCGTCTTTACTGGGCCGGCCGGCCAGCCATGCGTGTTGTCCAGGCCCTGCATTGGATGCAGGACATGCTGGCCAAGGACGACGAGCGTGCACGCGTCAAAACCGCGCTACGCCGCCTGTTCGCCGATCCCCAGCACGGACAGTCGATCCTCGACGATCTGCGCGCCGGCCTTTCCGCCCTTCCGATTTGGATGCAGGAATTTTTGCGTGATCTTCTTGGCCCGACCAGCACGGAAGGTGCGCGCCCATGACGACTGCCGCCTACAGACAGATCATCGCCGCGCCGCCGGGCGACCGTCTTGATCTGTTTCTCGCCACCGCTAACCGGCTCGGCACACCGATTGGTAATGTCGAGAAGGATTTCTGGGTCTGCTGGACGCTGAACGCGCTCTATCACGAGCGGCCTGTCACAGGACCGCGCCTTCTGTTCAAAGGTGGCACTTCACTATCGAAAGCCTATGGCCTGATTGAGAGGTTCTCCGAAGACATCGACATTACCGTTTTCCGCGAGGATATCGGCGAGGCCATCCCGGTCGAAGACCTGGAGGCTTTGTCGAACAAGAAGCGCAAAGCCAAGCTTGATGCGATACAAGACGCGTGCCGGACATATATCACGGGACCACTTTACGAGTTCCTCAGCTTTCAAGTAGCGGAAGCCACAGACGGCGCCGGCCGGATCGAGATTGACGAAGCCGACCCTGACGGTCAAACGCTGCTCCTCTGGTATCCCGAAGTAGAACCGCGTGATGGCGCCTATGTTAGGCCAGCAGTTCGAATCGAATTCGGCGCAAAATCCGCAATCGATCCGAACCGGCCTGTTTCGATTCGACCCTACATCGCCGAAGAGGCTCGGGGTCTGGACTTGACGGTTGTCAACGTCACCACGATCGAAGCGGGCCGCACCTTCTGGGACAAGGTGGTGATCGCCCATGGTTTGCGCCGCTGGTACGAGCGGCGCGGCGTGCTCCGGCAGGAAGGCCAGCGCGTGTCACGGCACTATTACGACCTGCATTGTCTGCTTGGCTCGGATGCCGGGAGAGCGGCGCTCGCAAAACCCAGCCTCGGTGCCGATTGCGTGCGCCACGCGCGCATGTTCTTCGACCGCCCTGACTATGATCTTGCCTCCGCAGTCTCGGGTTCATTCGCCATTGCTCCGATCGGCGATATGATCGAGGCTCTCAGCCGTGACTACGCCAACACCACGGCAATGATTTTTGGCGCGCCACCGGAATTCACGGAGATTCTGGCATCGGTCAGTGAAATCGAAAGCATTGCAAATGGGGCGCTTGGCAAGTGAGGGCGCGTCGACGAGCCGCATAGAGAGATACGGTTTCGGCTAAGATCCGACGACCCCATCTATGACCGTAGGATCTCGGGTCGAGCAACGCCACTTACTGGCATCCGAATAGCCCACGGATAAGGGGGCGTTTCCTCGCGTTGGTACTGGTAGACAATTACGTCCGGCAAGTTGCGCTTGTCATATAGCCGACCAAAGCGGAAGACGACGCTGTTCTGCGCCGCCAAAAAAATGTGCACCCGAGTTACACAGAGATTGCTGAGCGTAATCATGGTATCGAGAAACTGCTTTCCTAGTGCCTTTTGCTTTTCCTCTGACCAGTGGCAGTCCGGCGAGCCGTTCTCCAACTCCAACTGCACCAGCGGCATATCGCCCGCCTTGCGGCGCACGCCATCCAGATCAACGCCATATGATACGGAAACCGCGAGCGCCACGTCCCCTGATCCCACATGAACAGCGTCGAGCCCGATAATCTTGAAGCGATTGCCGTCATCATCACCGTTCAGCACCCGCCAGTTTCCGGCGTGTCGATCCCAATCCATCACCACAACCGAGCCCTCATCATCAATAAGGATGCCAGTCAAGAATGTCAGCGGCACAGGTGCCAGCCCGCCATAGACAAGAGTAATGTCGCGGCGATCAAGACCTTTCTCCCGCCGTTCGAGGTCCGTGGGGAGAGAAACCAGCCGTTCCACCGCAGCACTGGGGTCGATGATCATCCCGTCCTTAACGCGCTGCCGCAGATCGACCAGCATCTGGTCACGGTGACCTTCCAGCTTTTCGGGCACGGCTTCATGGAGTGGGGTACCACTCGTGTCCCTCAGTCCACGCGCCTCGATGACAATTACCTTCTTGCGTGCGAGCCGCCGTTGATCAGATCGATATCGAGCCATCTCCCATGTGAGGCCGACGACGATAAGTATTATCCCAAGGAACACGATTGCGTAGACAATGGCCATTGGGGTGCCACCGTCGGTGTTCAGGCTCAGATAAAATTGCCCCTCTCGAAAGGGGAGCGAGACGTCAAAGACCCAACCAGCACCGAAAGCAAGCGCAAGGCATCCGAGACCGGTGCGCATAACCAAAAGGGCAGGAGAGCGCCGTCTGAAAAGCCAATCGATGGCCGAGCGGATGAAATAGTGGAAGTGTCCCTTCATCAGCGTTTGCGTCCTATTGGATATTTACAATGAACTGGCCACTTCGGGCGGCCAAGAGACCATTTTTGACGATGAAGCACTCGATACCGTGCGTACCCGTGTAGAGCGTGTTTTCTTTTCGCGTCAGCTTACCTATCGTGATAATGCCCTCGTCGAATCCGCCACGGAGGCCACAGGCTGTCTCTGCTTCGCGACCCGTGTTCACAATCTGCCAATAGACTTTGTATGGCTTCGGCACGTTCGTGTCAGCCTCGAACCTGAGGCCGCTGTGCTTTGGCAGGGAAGAACTATCACTGTTGAAATCCTGTGGCCGATAGCCATTGCGTTCTATAATCGCCCGTTCAATTTGCACTTTACCTTGCGCGTCCATATTCCAAGGGGGTAATTGCCGATGGCCAGGGTTCAGAATTTTCCAAACCGCCGCTCTAATGCCCGGCAATAACGATTTGACCTCAATGCTTCCGGTTCCTTTCTGCTTGGCCTGCGCCGCCTCGACTAGCTGCTTGCCGAAGCTCGGCTGAAGGACGGTCAGGGCCGCATCGCGGTTCATCGTTTCGGCGGCATTCGCGAAGTCTGTGCGGACCTGTCCGAGCCACTCATAGAAAGCCCGCTTACGCTCTGGATGCTGCTGCCATCGATCTGCAAAGTTTTCTGCGGGGTCCGTCGGATTAGCGATCCACGCCAACCCGTTACGTTCTTCGATAAAACCATCCATGCGCCGCAAGATGCTATAAAGTGCGTCGGCCATAGTAGGTTCCTGCTGGTAAGCATGCGCCGCCAGAGTCGTTAGGATTATGGAGATTGGTTTGTCATCGGGGCGATCGACAAACATCATGTCGCGGTGCCGTTTTAGAATCTGAATTGCGTACTGGAGTGGGGTGCGAACCTCATAACCGGGAATATCCTCAACGCTTGTCCGCGCCTCCATGGCCATGAGCAGACGCCGCGCCTCGAACACTGTGGCCATACGCGATCTAAACCAATTGCTGTAGCCTTTAGGGTTGCTGTGCGGCCAATCATCCGAAATCTGTTGGTATGTCGGGTAATCGCGATCGGTGATGGCTATTGCCGTCTCTGACCACTGGGTCGAGTACCCACGCTGTTCAAGCAGCAGACGTTGCCGCTTGCCGTCAGGAATTGCCACCAGCGTATCCAGGTGGAACTGGGCACCGTCAGCGTAGTTCAGCGTCCAGCAGCGCCGACTTTCTTCGGGCTGCACCATGTTGTGGGCATCCGCGTACGCCTTGAGTTCGTATCCAAGAGTGGCTTTCAATTGAGCCTGGGTTAGCTGCGTCTTCGAGACGGATAGCTCATATACCATATCCACATCGTAATCTTCCGTCTCGGTGACAGGGCGGATCGTGGTGCCGAGACGGAAGGACCCCTGGATATAGACCTGTGGATCGGCGGTGCGCAGGCGGGAAGCCTCGCGGTGCAGCCATTCACCGACTGACTTATAACTGCGTTCCGCCGATTCATACCGGCTTGAGGGTATCTGAAGGGCTTCCGCCAAGTCTTCGAGTAGTGCTTCAATATGTTTTGCTATCATCATCAGCGGATTTCTTTCGATTAGCCTTTGGGCGGATGAGGGTCATTGCCATGACTGTCACTACTGGCAATACGGCCATCTTTATTATGGATGCGCAGTTCGGTGCCTTGATGGCGACTGACCTCGCGGCCACGCGCGACGGCGTCGCTCTTTGTGTCATGGTGACTGTTGGCGCGTTCCGCCCCTCCGCGTTTGACGTTCCAGCCGCCGTTCGGGTTGGGACTACGTGATGGGTTTTCAGGCCTTTGCTCATGGAGCGGTCTCCTTAGTTATCTGCGCCAATACGCGCACTAAAAGTTCTCTATCTAGAACATCATATGACGATTGCGATTTGGTAGTCAAGGTTATAAAATATGCCTATACTGAACATCGGAGATGACAGGAGCCGCTACCCGTGACAAATAAATTGGGAGAGAAAATACGCAAACTACGGAAGGAGCAGGGACTGACACTAGACAAGCTCGCTGAACTCACAGGGTCCGTTAAAAGCTATATCTGGGAACTTGAGAACAAGAACCCGCCACGCCCATCTGCGGAAAAGGTTACTAAGATCGCCATGGCTCTAGGGGTCACCGTCGACTTTCTGATGGACACTTCCGAGACAGTGAAGGTTGAGGATGCCACTGATACCGCCTTCTACAGAAAGTACCGGAACATGGATGCGTCGACCAAGGATAAGATTCGCCGGATGGTCGATCTGATGAGCGAGGACGAATGACCCGCGTATTCACCCCGGAACGCTGGGCGTTTGAGATCACCCATGTCCTCAATGCTGTTTTCGGGGCGGATAGGTTTCCGATCGATATACCGATGGTAGCCAAGGAATACACGGCCCAGAAATTCCCCGATGACCCAATTATCAGTGTGCGAGGAGAGAATCTGCCGAATTTCGACGGCGCACTCTTCCGTGCACCCGCCACGCGCAAGGGTTGGGGGATCATCTACAACAATGGGATCAGTTCGAAGGGGCGGATCAATTTTACGCTCGCGCACGAATTTGGCCATTTCCTTCTGCATCGCTTGGCTTACCCCAATGGGATTCGCTGCGGCGAGCAGGACGTGGTGCGTTGGGATTCCGCCTATGGACAGATTGAGCATCAGGCCAACGTCTTCGCCGCCAATTTTCTGATGCCGCTGGATGATTTTCGCCGGCAGATCGACGCCAAAGCCAAGGTCGATCTCGACATGATTTCCCATTGCGCCGACCGTTACCGTGTTTCGTTGATCGCTACCGTACTTCGGTGGCTTGGCTACACCGAGAAACGGGCCGTACTCGTCGTATCGCGCGACGGCTTTATTCTTTGGGCACGTTCAAGCACCGCTGCGCTGAAGTCGGGGGCTTTCTTTAGAACATCCGCTGGACCAATCGAAATCCCGTATATGTCGCTGCCGGTCAAGCAAGACGTGCTCTTCGACGGTCGGGCAAGTATCGATCATGGCGAAGGCGTTTGGTTCAGTGAACCGGTCCGGGAGATGACTGTGTTCGCCGAGCAGTTTGATTTCGCCATCTCGTTGCTGTTATTGGGTGATGCAGCGCCCTTCAGGTCTTTCGAGGAGGAGCCGGAAGCAGACGCTTACGAAAAGATGGCGCCGAAGGAACGACGGCGCGAGTGGTGATGCTTCCTCTGCTTTCTCCAGAACTAGCCGAGGTTTCGTCACATAGCGCCTAAAAAACCGGTAATACAGATCGACACTGGGAGCGGGATCAGAGGGGGAAAGCCTTCCCCTGCCTGCAACCCCCGCCAGCAGCGGTTTTCCGTCACCCCTTCAAGCGGGGAGACCCCGCAGCCCCCTGCTCCGCCTAAGCCAGGTTCACGACACCTTCGAAAATCCGTGACGAGGCAGATCGCCGCCTTGGGACTTAGCGCCGCCACCCCGCTCCTGCGGCTCCCGAGCGAGAGTGAGAGGGAGGTTGGGTTTTTCGTGACGGGTTTGAGGTGAGAGAGAGGCTTTCGCCGGCCCGTCGCGGAGATCTGCGATGCCACGAAACACCGTTCGCGTTCGCCCCGGCCGGGACCGGGCGAACCTTTATTCCGAAATCACCAGCAAGATTATCGCCGAACTGGAGGCCGGTCGCGTGCCCTGGGTCCAGCCTTGGGGCGGGCCGGATGTCTGTGCCGGGCTGGGCCTGCCCCAGAACGCCGCGACCCAACGCCGCTACTCCGGTATCAACATTCTCATCCTCTGGGGCGCGGTGACCGGGCGTAGTTTCTCGTCTCAGAACTGGCTCACCTTCCGCCAGGCGCTCGGTCTCGGCGGCAATGTCCGCAAGGGCGAACGCGGTACGACCGTTGTCTATGCCGATCGCTTCACGCCCGAGGAGGAACGGAGACGGGCCGAGCGCGATGGCGATGAACCGGGTGCAATTTCGTTCCTGAAGCGCTTTACGGTGTTCAACATTGATCAGTGCGAAGGGATGCCGGAAGAATTCACCACCTTGGCGCCGCCACAGCCGGAGGGACTAATCCTTCCGCAGGCTGAGGCGCTGATCGCAGCGACCGGCGCCGACTTCCGCATCGGCGGCGCGCGCGCTTTCTACAACTCCACCCACGACTTCGTGCAGGCGCCGCCTCCGCAAGCCTATTTCGAGCCGGTAAACTGGCACCGCACCGCGTTTCACGAACTTGGGCATTGGAGTGGAGCAGCTTCCAGACTCGGGCGGGACCTTTCGGGATCCTTCGGCTCGAAAAACTACGCGCGCGAGGAACTCGTCGCCGAAATGGCAGGCGCTTTCGTTTGCGCTTCGCTTGGCGTCGCGCCGACCGTGCGGCACGCCGACTATATCGGTTCCTGGCTCGAAGTGCTGCGTGAGGATGACCGCGCCATAGCGCGCGCCGCCAGCGCCGCCTCGAAGGCGGCCGATTATCTGCTCGCCTTCCAGGCCGGTCATGCCGAACCCGCCGGCGCCGATGCGGCGGCCAGCGGGCGGGAGGC
>Ga0073919_1000042_pt1 | contig 27137 bp, 26 predicted proteins | sample GWRWT3_25Nov14_FD_71202 | JGI IMG/M metagenome (GOLD analysis project Ga0073919, IMG submission 71202) | Sand microcosm microbial communities from a hyporheic zone in Columbia River, Washington, USA - GW-RW T3_25-Nov-14 | ecosystem: Engineered > Artificial ecosystem > Sand microcosm >... | reverse complement strand
TCCTGCCGGCGCTCTATGCCCCTGTCCTGGCGATGCTCCTCGCCCTCGTCTTCCGCGGCGTCGCCTTCGAGTTCCGCTGGAAGACGAAGCGCGGGCAGTTCCTGTGGGATTGGGCGTTCGCCGGCGGTTCGACGATCGCCGCTTTCGCGCAAGGCATCATGCTCGGCGCGCTCGTCCAGGGCATCCCGGTTGCGAACCGCGCCTACGCGGGCGGGTGGTGGGACTGGCTCACGCCGTTCAGCCTGTTCACCGGCATCGCGCTGGTGATCGGCTACGCGCTCCTCGGCGCGACCTGGCTGATCTGGAAGACCGAAAACCATGTCCAGCGCCGGGCCTACGATATCGCCTTCATTGTCGGTCCCGTAACGCTGCTGCTCATCGGCATCGTCAGTCTCTGGACGCCGTTCCTCAGCGACATCTATTGGCAGCGCTGGTTCTCATGGCCGCAGCTGGCGCTTGCGGTCCCGGTGCCACTGGCCGTTCTCGCTGCCGCCTTCGTGCTGATGAAAGGCCTCACCGAGCGGCGCGAGGCAAGCCCGTTCTTCGCCTCGTTGGCCCTCTTCGTCCTCTGCTTCATCGGGCTCGGCATCAGCTTCTATCCCCATATCGTGCCGATGTCGGTCACGATTTGGGATGCCGCCGCTCCCGCCGAAAGCCTCGGGTTCCTGCTCGTCGGGGCGGCTGTGCTCGTCCCGATCATCCTGGCCTATACCGGCTACGCCTATTGGGTCTTCCGCGGCAAGGTGAACTCGGTTGGAGGGTACCACTGATGCAGCCCGCAGTTCGGCGCGTTGGCTGGTTCGTCGCCCTCTGGGCGCTTGGCGTTGGCGCGCTTGGCGTTGTCGCCGCAGCGATCAAGCTTTTCCTCTAACCCCAACCCCGTGCGCAATGTCGAGGGCTGGAAGAATTCGGGCCTGCCCTGGAGCTACAAGCTCGACCGTAAGAAAATCTGGTTCCGCGACTGACCCCCGCCGCCGCGCCGCCCCGACTGTCGCGGCAGCGAGATTGGGGTGATTGCGTTCATTGGGGTCTCCTTGGCCCGCCGGTGCTGGTAAGGCAGAGATAGCGGCTTGCGCTTCATGAGTGAAACGAATTAGTTTCGTCACAGTGATCGTATATTGGAATTAAAGAATTCCGCGAACCAGGTTGAAAGGATAATCCAGATGAAGGGGTTTGTCGCCAATATCGAGGAACTGACCGAGGACAACAACGACTTCCGCCGCGTTCTTTACACCGGCCACAATCTTCAGCTCGTTCTCATGGCGATCCAGCCGGGGGACGAGATCGGCGAGGAAATCCATGAGGACCGCGATCAGTTCTTCCGCATCGAGGGTGGCGAAGGCGAAATCTGGATCGACGGTGTCTGCCACAGGGTGAAAGCCGATGACGGCATCATCGTGCCGCAGGGCGCGCGCCACAACGTCATAAGCCGGGGCACGGAGCCGCTGAGGCTCTACACCATCTACGGACCGCCCGAGCATGTAGACGGAACTATCCATGCGACTTGTGCGGACGCCAACGCCTCACACGAGCATTTTGACGGTAAGACCACGGAGTGAGCAGAGGTGATTGGCAGCAGGTCAGTTGAGCACCAGCTTGTTGAAGGGGATATCGCGCGAGGAGCTCAAGCGTATCTTCTGAACGGTATTAGCCATATTGGTTTCTCCTTAACGGGCGGCCGAAAGCTTCTCTCTCAACTTTCAAACCCGTCACTCAAAACCCGCCTTCCTCTCACTCTGGGGCCGCAGGCCCAAGCAGCCGCACAAGCGGCAACGCGGCTTTCAAAAAGGCCAATTAACCGGATGAAAATGAGGACGCAGGTCAGTCCCCTTCATGCCTGAAAAATGAATTGTTCACGGGCAACGGTTTGGTGTGCGGACAGTGCCGCTACCCAACACCGCCCTCAGGACACGTTAGCGATCAGTATGAGGCGCCAGGCCCCACGCGTTTTATGATTCAGGAAATACGATCGGCTTTACCGTTCTAAATACCGTTTTAATTACAACGTTTAGAACGGTTATCCCATTTAAGTACTTGATTTTATGGTGCCGGCTGCAGGAATCGAACCCGCGACCCCCTGATTACAAATTTCAAATTCTCCCTCACACCACCCCGCCATGCCCCGCAATAAACCGCAGAAACATTAAGTTTATATCGCCTCTTGCCGACATGCCCCGCCATGATTATCTTGTAATGTGGTCGCCAATTGGTCGCCAAAACGGAGGAAGCCATGGGTGCTAAAACTGATCCGCAACAGGGGCGCATCACCCTGCGGCAAGTGCAATCCTTACAGGCGGATGATGGCAGGGACAGGTATCTGTGGGATGGCGAATTAAAGGGCTTTGGCGTGCGCTGCCGGGCCGGGGGCGCAAAATTCTATCTGATCAAGTACCGGCACAATGGCCGGGTCCGCTGGCACACGATTGGGCGGCATGGGTCGCCCTGGACGCCGGAAACGGCGCGAAGGCAGGCAACCGCTCTCATGGGCGAAATCGCAGCCGGGCGCGATCCTGCGGGGGAACGTGACGCCAGCAAACGACGCCCCACGGTGACTGCGCTGGCGGGGATGTTTCTGGCGGCGCATATCACCGGTAAGCGCAAGGCCAGCACTGCGGCGCACTATCGTGACATTCTGGAACGCATCGTAACGCCCGTACTGGGCAACCATATTGCCGCCAGCGTAACGCGGTCTGACGTGGCGCGGCTGCATCAAAGCATGAGCCATGCGCCCTATCAGGCTAACCGGACACTGGCTGTTCTGTCGGTGATGTTCAATTGGGCCGAGAGGCACGGCTACCGCCCGGACGGTTCCAATCCCTGCCGCCATATCGGAAAATATCCCGAGCACAAGCGCGAACGCTTCCTGTCGGAAACAGAACTCGCCCGTCTGGCGGATAGCCTGAAACAGGCCGAGGCTGACGGTTCGGAAAGCCCGTACACTATCGCCGCCGTGCGGCTGCTGCTGTTCACAGGCGCAAGGCTCAATGAAATCCTGTCCCTGCAATGGGCCAATGTGGATATGGGGCGCGCCACCGTGCGTCTGCTGGATTCCAAAACAGGGGCAAAATCCATCTATCTCTCCGCCCCGGCGCTGGCCACGCTCGCGGCCATCCCGCATATCGAAGGCAACCCTCATGTGATCGCCGGAAACAGGGCGGGCGCGCATCTGGTCAATCTGCAGAAGGCCTGGCGGCGCATCCGTGCGCGCGCTGATCTGCCGGATGTCCGTCTGCACGATTTACGGCATTCCTTTGCGAGCATTGCCGCTGGCAGTGGAATGTCCCTGCCCATGATCGGCAAATTGCTGGGGCATTCCCAGCCCGCCACAACGGCGCGCTATGCCCATCTGGCGCACGATCCTGCCCGTGCGGCGAATGAGGCCATAGGCCAGCGCATTGCCGCCGCGATGGAAGGCGGCGGCGGCGAGATTATCCCGTTTGGCGCTCGCATCAAAACATGAACCTCAATCCTGTTGGCGCTCCCAGTTGGCGCGCCAGGACCCTTAAATGCCTGGAACGCCCAATGGAGGTGCAGATGCCCATTACCATTACAAATATGCCCAGCAATGGCCCCGATGATGCGCGTAAGGACGAATTATTAGACCAGGCTTGCGATGTGCTGCACGCGACTGGTGCAAAGCAGCGCAGCCAAGCCGGGGAGCGGGTGAGGGAGGTTATTACTGAATATAAAGCGGCAGTGGAAACAAACAAACTCTCGCCCAATCTCAAACAAGCTAAAGACACGCTCGTTAAATGCGCCGGTCTGGCTGAGACGCTTGTGCAGAGCATTGACACAGCGCTACCGGCGGCCCTTCCGTTCGGGACAGCCACGTTCAATTGGGCCGATTCGAAGAAACGCGGCGAAAACGACCCGGAAGTTTGTGAACTGACTGACCAATGGCGGGGCGTCAGCCAACAACTCAAGGTATTGGCGAAGAAAACGCGCGCGCGTAGCAAAGAGTGGAAACCCAGGGGCGGGAGGGGACTTACCATCAAATCAATGACGGATGGGCAGCCGCCAAGGCTTCTTGCTATGCTTTGCTACGACCTGTTCCTTGAGTTCAGAAATGAGACGCCAACCCCCACCCCCCCTGGGAAAAGGGCCACGGGAAAATTCTCTGAGTTAGTCGAGTGCGTGCATGAACTTGCCACCGGCACGGAAAAAATACCCGCCTCGCTGACCGATGCGATTAAGGAGGTGTGTAAGGCGCGGGGCAAACGGTCCAACGGTCCAACGGATTGAAATCATGAATGAACCAGGCGAGTCTAAGATAAAAAGGAAGGAAAGCGTCTGGGGCTTCTGGGATGGTTTGCAAGCGATAATCATGCTGCCTGTTATGCTGGCGTGGGGTGTGCTCGCAATCGCGTTGACAGCGCCACTGCGGACGTTGCTGCTGTTGCTGGCTATCTGGCTGTTCTGGCCGTGGCTGTCTGAACTGTTGCCGGAATGGCCGGAATGGCTTCCGCATGGCTGGGTGGGACTGGCGATGGCCGGATGTTTGGGAATTACCGGTCTGACCGGGCTGGTGGCGTTAGGATGGATGGGCGAATGGATGGACAAATGGGTGGAGAGGCTGCTGTTTGGATTGCCGTGGCCATACAAGCAGCTAGCGTCGGCTGTGTCGGTTGTCTTGCTGGTCGCAGCTGTTCTGGCCTGTATGGCCATCTATTTGCTGGCGGAGATGTTACTGGCGAGCTTCTTGGCGCGGCTGGCGATTGGCTCACCAGGGCTGGCAGGGGCGGTCTCTCTGGGCGTTGCCGGTCTGGCCGCCGTCTGCTTGATCTGCATCGCGCAGAGGTTCCCCGCTGACGAAGGGGCGCCCCCGGAAAACCCCCGCTCGTAAACTGCTGGTTTCCCCTATGACAGGCGACAACGGCAACCGCTAGAAACGGCCCCAGCACACCGCAATAACGCGGCGCGCAAGGGTGTTGGCGATGGACGATTCCGTTTTTTTAAATCAGACCGCGACGGCCAAGTTGCTAGGCGTAAGCCAGCGCACCCTTGAACGCCTTCGGCTTGAAGGCACAGGTCCAGTCTATCGAAAGTTCGGCAGGCGCGTTTTGTACGCGCGGGCAGATATTCTCGGGTGGGCCGATGCGCAGTGCCGCACCAGCACCAGCGATGTCAGTATGTTGCACGGCCAGCAATACTAAACGGACGGCGCGGGCGGTTGAAAGACGCTGGCGCGCCGTTCCATCGGGGTAACCAGGGGGCGCGGCCAAAGCCCAAACGCAGTCCAACAGGTGAAAGCGTGGCCGCCGGGAGATGCGTTTCTCTCGCAAGTAGTCACCTACGTCGGCGCGAACGCAGCGCAGCCGACGGCCCGCAAGCGAGGGGCCGGCTCCGCCGAGCAGAATCTACGCTGAGGGTATGGGGACCAACTCTGGCGCTTTGCCAGGGCTGGTCGTCCTATGCCCGAAGCTCAGAACCTCACCACCGAGCAGCCATCCAAGATAAGTAAAGCGGCAACGCGGAAAAAGATCGCAACGCAAAATAACAAACGGAGTGAATCGAAATGGCCAACGGAATTATTACTACGGTACCAAAAAACCGTGGAGAGCATATTCGGGTGTCCTTGACGGTGTTCAAGGGACACAACCTTGTCGATGTTCGAGTGTTTTGTGAACGCGACGGTGGGGCTAAACCAACGAAGGCTGGCGTTTCCGTAAATGTCGAACGGTTGCCCGAATTGCGCGCGGCCCTGGAGAAAGCGGAAGCGGCGGCGCAAAGGCTCGGGCTGTTGAAATTGCCGTCGGGCGCGTCCTGAAAATTCGTCCGCCCGCGCCCTAGGAGTTAAAGGAAGGCCTTCCTATCAATCTGGTCAGCACCGCCGCCGCCGCCGGGTCGCCCTTGGCCAGCCGCGCTATGAGCACTGTATCGTCCTGCCCGTCAGCCGGGGACACCTCAAGCCTGTCGCGAAACATGCCTAGCCGCTTGCCAAGAAGCTCGGCTGCGCGCACCGCCGGGCCGTGCTGGTTTGCGGCCTTGGCGTCCCTGTATGAATCCAGCAGCATGACGATCACGCTATCAACCGTGACCTCGTTGCGCTCAGCACTAATGCCTTGAAGCTCGGCAATCCGTTGCTTGACTCTAACATTCACCAACAGGCGGGGTCCCTGGACATGCGCCGTCGCAACGCTATAGCCCGCTCGCCTGGCCGCGCCGGTTGCGTTCAAATCAACAAGATACTCTCGGCAGAAACGGTCCTGTTTGGGGGTAAGAGCCGCTTGTGCTGTATCCATCAATTCCTCGCGTCGTAGCTTCGAAACATCACTATCCGTCAGTTAGCATTCAGCACGATCAGGGCATTTACTTTTCAGTTACAGGTGCTCCAAAGCTCGCTCCAGTGCCAGCACGTCAGGGTGCGCGGCACAGGCACAGGCGGAACCGGCGCTGCCGGAGCAGGCCTGAAGGCGTTTACCCAGATTCCAAACTGCTGCGCCCTGAATTGCCGCTCCTGCAAGGTTTCGATGTTGTTAAGTGTCTGTACCTGCCGGGCTTGCAACTGCGACTCGTAAACGGCCAAATCCCGTCTTTGGGCCTCAGAGTTTAGCAGCGACTGCAACTCACTAAGCGCAAGTTCTACTTGCGCCTCCGTCAATTTGCCCTGATCAAGCTGTTCGGCGTTCGCCAGCCGCGCGGCGGTCAGCTGGCGAACCAGATCCATGTACGGATAGTTTTCCGCTTCATAGGCGGCAATAATGCGCGGATTCGAGCATTGAATGGATTGTACGAAACCCGGAAATTCGCCAGCCAGCCGTTTTCCCCGGCATTCCTCTATCGCGGCTTGCGCCTGCATCTCGGCCGGGTGCGAATTGCTTAACCTCTCCACAATCTCATCAACTGAGTAGCCGGTTTCCGGCTGGCTGACAGTTTGCCCGCCCGCCTCGCTTGAGGCATTCAAAGACCTGTCCCCCAAAGCAGTAGCGAAGGGGGACGATCCGCAACCAGCGAGCGCCATCGCCAATATTAACGGCCAGCGCACCACGGTGACCTCCCCCGCAGAAGCGCCACCCGCAACTTACCCGCCGCAAGCTCCTCTTCAGCCAGACGGTCCTCAAGCCGCGCCCGGTCAACCGGCCAAATTGACGAGGCGGCCAAATACCCAATCACAAAGCCCAAAAATAAACAAAGCCATAGACTCCCAGACCATAACCCAACCCAAACCAGGCAACCCGCCAGCAAAAGAAATCCCGATACATACCACACCACCGAACCTCCCTCTCGGAGAACAGCACAAATGGAATATTATAGGCGTTATGTTACTGCAGATGGTGCACTCAGTCCATGCGATCAGTAACGGAACAGCGTCAGCCACCGCTCGATGATCCATAACCTGTAGGTGCTAGCGAACCCGTGTAAATCGCGCCCCGCAATGAGGGTGCCTACGGGGTTGTGGGGGAGGGACGGCCTGGGGGGCTTGCCGGGGGTGTCCGGGCCGCTTAATCTTGGCCAGTAATGTTCCATCCGGGATGCGAAACCGCGTCAATTGGTCGCCAATTGGTCGCCAGCGTTTTTAGCAATCCAAAATAAATCTATTAAGTATTTGATTTAATTGGTGCCGGCTGCAGGAATCGAACCCGCGACCCCCTGATTACAAATCAGGTGCTCTACCAACTGAGCTAAGCCGGCGTTTTGGTGATTATTGGCGGAACATACGCGCACAATCGCCAACAGGCAAGATGCCTGTAACCGGTTAAAGGAGCACTATCGTCCGGCCGCCCAATGGCTTATTCTGGTTCCATGACATATCCCGTTCCGGCATCCATTGACGATACACTCAAACTGCTGCACTCCGGCGGCTATATTGCGGGCCGCCCGCTGGCGACGGTGCTGTTTCTGGCGCTTAAGCTGGGACGGCCGCTGTTTCTGGAGGGCGAGGCGGGCGTTGGCAAGACCGAGATCGCCAAGGTGCTGGCGGCGTTGCTGGGGCGGCGGCTGTTGCGGCTGCAATGCTATGAGGGGCTGGACACGGCCAGTGCCGTCTATGAATGGAATTACGCCGCCCAGATGATCGAAATTCGCCTGGCCGAGACCGAAGGGGTGCAGGACCGGCGCGCGCTGGGGACCGATATATTTTCCGAACGGTTCATGATCAAGCGGCCGATATTGCAGGCGCTGGAGCCCGATATTGCCGGGCCGCCGGTTTTGCTGATTGATGAAATCGACCGCGCCGATGAGCCGTTCGAGGCCTATCTGCTGGAGGTGCTGTCGGATTATCAGGTTTCGGTGCCCGAAATTGGCACGGTGCGGGCGGTGCATCCGCCGATTGTGGTGCTGACATCCAACCGCACACGCGAAATTCATGACGCGCTGAAACGGCGCTGTCTGTATCACTGGATCGATTACCCGGATGCTGCACGCGAGCTGGAAATTCTGCATGCCAAGGCGCCAGGGGCGAATGCGCGGCTGTCGGCCGAGGTCGTGCGCTTTGTACAGGAATTGCGCAAGCGTGATCTGTTCAAATCGCCGGGCGTGGCGGAATCGATTGACTGGGCCAATGCGCTGAGCGCGCTGGATAAAATTACACTCGATCCGCAAACCATCAATGACACGCTGGGGGTGCTTCTGAAATATCAGGACGACATTGCCCGTATTCAGGGCGGCGAAGCGGAGAAAATTCTGGAACAAATCCGTACAGAGAAGGTTGCTGCGAAATAGATGCAAGCCCAGGGCAAGCTCGCCACCAATATCCTGCATTTTGCACGGCTTCTGCGCGCCAGTGGTATGGCGGTTGGTCCGGACCGGACGCTGGATGCGCTGACAGCGGTTGAGGCGGCTGGGCTGCAACAGCGTGAGGATTTTTTCTGGGCGCTGCATGCGGTGTTTGTATCCAAACACAGCGATCAGCCCTTGTTTGAGCAGGCGTTCCGTCTGTTCTGGCGCGATCCGGACTTGCTGAATAAAGCCATGGCGCTGATGTTGCCATCTATCAGCGCGCCTGCGCCGCCACGGACAGAAAAAACGCCGCGCCGCCTGGCCGAGGCGATGCTGCCGCAGACGGGCGATCAGCCGCAGGCCGGTGAGCCGGATGTGGAATTCGACGCGGCCCTGACCTTTTCCGATCAGGAACTGTTGCGCAAAAAAGATTTTGAGCAGATGAGCCTGACGGAACTTGACGAGGCCAGGCAGGCGATTCAGAAACTGCGCCTGCCCATTCAAAATATCCGTACACGGCGTTTTCGTTCTGGATCAAACGGCGACCGGGTGGATATGCACGCCACCCTGCGGCAAAGCCTGCGACAGGGGGGTGCGTTTCGTCTGCACTATAAACGGCCCCGCCGCCGTCATCCGCCGCTGGTGCTGTTATGCGATATTTCCGGTTCCATGAGCCGCTATAGCCGCATGCTGCTGCATTTCATGCATGCCATCACCCGGGAACAGGACCGGGTATTCAGTTTTGTGTTTGGCACGCGGCTGACCAGTATTTCGCATCTGTTGCGCGAACGTGACGTGGATGACGCGATGCGGCGCGTTACGGAAATGGTGGCCGATTGGGATGGCGGCACGCGCATCGGCCATTGCCTGCGCGAATTCAATGTGCGCTGGTCGCGCCGCGTCATGGCGCAGGGGCCGGTGGTGATCCTGATTTCCGATGGGCTGGACCGGGACGCAGCAACCGGCATTGGCCCGGAGATCGAACGGTTGCATAAAAGCTGCCGCCGCCTGATCTGGCTTAATCCGCTCTTGCGCTATGACAGGTTCGCCCCCAAATCCATGGGGGTACGGGCGATTTTGCCGCATGTGGATGAGTTTCGCGCCGCGCATAATCTTGATAGTCTGCTGGCGCTGGCGGATGCGCTAAATCGTCCGCAAACGGGTTTTGGTATGGAAAAATTCCGCAGTGAATTGAGGGCTGGCTGATGGAAGATCATGATAAGGTTCTGGAACAGGCCGCACTTTGGCGGGGTGAAGGCGCGGGCGTTGCCATTGCCACGGTGACCGCAACCTGGGGATCGGCGCCGCGTCCTGCGGGCAGTCAACTGGCGGTGCATGCGGACGGGCGTTTTGTTGGATCGGTTTCGGGCGGCTGCATCGAAGGCGCGGTGGTGGTGGAGGCGCTCGATATTATCCAGACCGGCAAACCAAAGCTGCTGGAATTTGGCGTTAGCAATAGTCAGGCCTGGGAAGTGGGCCTGGCGTGCGGTGGCAAGATCAAGGTTTTTGTCGAGCGTGTGGATTGATGCAAAATAAAATTCTTGAGCAATTATTGCGTGATCGTGCGGCCAAGCGCGCGGTTGCGCTGGCGACCAATCTTGTGACGGGTACGGAGCAATTACTCTACGCATTGGATGACGCGCAGACGGAACTGGCGCAACAGGCCCGCATTGCCCTGCGCGAGGACAAGGCCCGCACGGTGGAAACGCCGGAAGGCGAAGTATTCATCAATGTTTTTAACCCGCCGCTGCGCCTGCTGATTGCGGGCGCGGTGCATATTGCCCAACCGCTGGCGCGTATGGCTGCACTTGCCGGATATGATGTGACGATCATCGATCCGCGCCGCGCATTTGCAACGCAGGAACGCTTTCCCGGCGTCACCTTGCTGACCGAATGGCCCGATGCGGGCGTTGCCGAACTCAAGCCAGATGCGCGCACGGCCATTGTCACGCTGACTCACGATCCGAAACTGGATGATGCGGCGCTGAGCACGGCGCTGAACAGTGACAGTTTTTATATCGGTTGTCTGGGCAGCAAAAAAACCCATGCGGCGCGGCTGGAACGGTTGCGCCTGGCGGGGTTTGAGGATGCGGCATTGGCGCGCATTCATGGGCCAGTCGGATTGGCCATTGGCGCAAAAAGCCCTGCGGAAATTGCCATTTCCATATTGGCGCAACTGACCTCTGCCTTGCGCGGCGGCGTGGTGTCATGATTTTTGGGGATCTTCCGTTGGCGCAGGCCGAAGGCGCCATTTTGGCGCATTCCATGCGCACCGGCGGGCTGGTGTTTAAGAAGGGGCGGGTGTTGTCGGCGCGCGATATTGCCGGTCTGATTGCGGCAGGCGTTAACAGTGTTATCGCCGCCAAACTGGAAACGGGTGATGTGGACGAAGATAGCGCCGCAAATATGCTGGCGCGGGCCTGTGCGGGTGATAACATCACATGTGGCGCGGCGTTTACCGGGCGCGCAAATCTGTTTGCCGCGAGGGATGGGCTTGGCGTCCTTGACCGCGCGCGGGTTGATCAGATCAATCTGATCGATGAAAGTATCACCATCGCCACCGTTCCGCCCCATGAACCGGTTGAAAAAGGCCAGATGATCGCGACCATCAAGATCATTCCGTTTGCGACACCGCGTGAAAAACTTGATCAGGCGCTGGCGCTGCTGAAACAGCCGCTGGTGCAGATCGCGCCGTGGCGCGGGCGGATGGTCGGGCTTGTCTCAACCCTGCTGCCGGGTGGCAAGAAAAGCCTGCTGGATAAAAATTTGCAGGCGCTATCGGGCCGCCTTGTGCATATGGGCGATAATCCGGTGCTGGAGCGGCGCTGTCCGCATCATGCGGATGAACTCGCCACAACAATCCGGGAACTGATTGATGCAGGCTGTTCGCCGGTATTCATCTTTGGCGCGTCGGCCATTGTGGATCGCCGCGATGTGATTCCAGCGGGCATCATCGCTGCGGGCGGCGAAGTGCTGCATGTCGGTATGCCCGTTGATCCCGGCAATTTGCTGCTCTTGGGCAGGGTGGCTGATGTGCCGGTGGTTGGCTTGCCCAGTTGCGCGCGATCGCCAAAACTCAATGGGTTTGACTGGGTGCTGCAACGGCTGATGGCGGATGTGCCGGTTACGCCAACTGATATTATGCGCATGGGTGCGGGCGGCTTGCTGAAGGAAATTCCCACACGCCCGCAACCGCGTGCGGGCCGCGCACCACATATACGCAAGGCGCCACGCATCGCGGCGCTGGTTCTGGCTGCGGGCCGCTCTTCGCGCATGGGGCAGGAAAACAAGCTGCTGATCCGGATAGATGGCCAGCATATGATTGCACGGGTGGCAGGTGAGATCGTGGCGGCAGGGCTTGATCCCTGCATCGTCGTTACGGGGCATGAGGCCGAAGCGGTACGCGCGGCGCTTTCAGACAAAAAAGTTTCCTTCACGCATAATCCCGATTATGGGCATGGCCTGAGCGGTTCTCTGCGCGCGGGATTAGGGGCGTTGCCGCAGGATGTGGATGGGGTGCTGATCTGCCTGGGCGACATGCCGGATGTGCGCGCCGCGCATCTGCAAAAACTGATCGCGGCCTTTGACCCGGTGGAGGGCCGCGCCATCTGTGTGCCCACCTATCAGGGCAAACGCGGCAATCCGGTTTTATTCGGCGCGCAGTTCTTTGCGGAAATGATGGCGGTCGCGGGCGATACGGGCGCGAAGCATCTGATCGGCGAACACAGCGATCAGGTCTGCGAGGTGGCGATGGACGATGCGGCCATCCTGCTTGATCTGGATACGCCGCAGGCCATGTCGGAATATCAGAATTCAGTTCAATCCAACAGCCGCGCCTAAGGTCGGGCCCAATTCTGCATTCAACACCAGATCGGCCATGTCATCCAGGTCCGTTGGTTCGCGGTTGACGATTACCAGTTTGGCCCCGTTCTGTTTGGCCATGGCTGGAAAGCCCGCCGCCGGAAAAACCACGAGAGATGATCCGGCCACCAGCAGCAGGTCGCAGGCCAGCACAGCTTCCTGGGCGCGGCGCATTTCGTGTTCCGGCATGCCTTGTCCAAATGAAATTGTTGCAGTCTTGATCATGCCGCCGCACTGGTCGCAGACGGGCAGGGTTTCGTCGCGCAGAAACGCCACGCGGATCGGATCAATTTCATAGCGTTCGTGACAGCCAAGACAGCGCGCATAGCTGTTATTTCCATGCAGCTCGATCACCTGTTCATCGGGCACGCCGGAATCCTGATGCAGATTGTCGATGTTCTGGGTGATGACATGCGACACCAGGCCGCGCCGCACCAGTTGCGCGATTGCCAGATGGCCGCGATTGGGTCTGGCGCTTTCCAGCACACCTTCCATGGCGAATTTTCGCCGCCAGCTTTCGCGCCGCATATCTTCGGAATTGACGAAATCATCAAAGTAAATCGGCTTGTATTTGGTCCACAAGCCACTGCCCGGACTGCGAAAATCCGGAATGCCGGATTCCGTGCTGATGCCCGCCCCGGTAAAAACCACGGCGCGCTTGGCTCCCGCCAGCAAATTCCGCAAATGATCGATGCTCATGATGCCCTCTTTAGGGTGCCGGGCAAATGTCCCGCCCGTGGGGTGTTGGATAGCAGCAGGATTTTACTGTCAGATTCGCACCTAAATCAAACGGCAAAGGCCTCCGGGCTGGTTAAAGATGTGCCGGATGGTAAACTGCGCTATATTCGGGTCGTCACGCTGGAGGATGGCGAGAAGCTAATTGCCGTCGAGAGTGGACAAAGTGCGCGTTCCCTTTTTGCTTTTATGATGATCCGCTATCGAGAATATCCCAATTTTTGCGATACTTTGCCCAGATTTTTCCGTACCCCTTATACGGCACCTTCTCTGTCCATTCACCGCCAAAGAATAGGGCTCTGTGATTGCCTTTTTTTTTGGGTGTTCCATCTTTTTTCGGATATTGAAGAAATTTTTTATTACTTTCTTTTATTGCAGCATCGACTATTTGTGTCGGCAAAATGTAAAATTCTTCTGCTTCTCCAAGGCAAATTCGCACAATGACAACAAAATCACTTTTATCGTTCTCGTCTAAATTGTTAAACACAGACCCGTGGCTTTTAGCCGTATATTGAACACATTCGCCGCTTCTTTTAGCGTTTCCTTTGTAAGATTTTACCCGGATGCCAATTCTGCGGGCACCCATGCTCGCAAATAAATCATAAGCGGCGGCATTCTTGGTAGAGGCATTATAATTGCCGACGCTCCAACCCCGCTTCAGCAGCTCCATTTCGGTCGCGAGTTCTCCAAGACGCCCAATTACCTGTGGAGTTAATAAATCCTCTTTAGTCATCTTTCTTGCTTCTCGACTTCACGAACCGAAAATAAAAGAGACGTACACTCATTACACTCACTCCATGGTCATCGCGAGCGAAGCGCGGCGATCCAGGAGCCGAACGCGCAGGCTTTTCTACTTGACTCTGGATCGCCACGCTTCGCTCGCGATGACATTGTGAGAGATTCTAGGCCATTTTGTGAACGGATTGAAGCACCTTCAACCCCACGATGTCATTACCCGGCTTGTCCGGGTAATCCATGCGACACCCATAGGCCTGTGTTTAGGTCTGGGTTGCCCGGCTAAACCGGGCAATGACAATGAGGGTGTGTGATGCGCTTCAATCCGTTCACAAAACGCCCTATGCTGCACTCGCCACCGGCAATTTCTCCGCCCGTGCCGCATCCAGATAGCGGCAGGTTTTGACGGACAGATCATTGTTCAGTTCAAACGCCAGCGGATTGCCGGTGGGGATTTCCAGATGCACGATATCCGTGTCACTGATCTTCAGCAGATGCTTGCAGAGTGCGCGCAGGCTGTTGCCATGAGCGGCGATGATCAGATTTTCACCGGCCAGCAAATGTGGTGCAATTTCGGTCTGCCAGTAGGGCAGCACCCGGTCCAGTGTGCTCTTCAGGGATTCCGTTCCCGGCAATTGCGCCGCGCTCAGGCCCTTGTAGCGCGGGTCGAAGCGGGGATGGCGCGCATCATCCTCGGCCAGCGGCGGCGGGGGCGTGTCGAAGCTGCGCCGCCAGATTTTCAACTGTTCCTCGCCATGTTTCGCGGCGGTCTCGGCCTTGTTGAGGCCCTGTAACGCGCCGTAATGGCGCTCGTTCAGTTCCCAGGCCTTGATTTCCGGCACCCATACCAGCTCCATTTCCTCCAGTACGATCCATAGGGTGCGGATGGCCCGTTGCAAAACCGATGTATAGGCTCGCTCGAAGCGATAGCCGCCGGCCCGCAGCAATTGCCCGGCCTTGCGCGCTTCGGCCACACCCTGATCAGTCAGGGGCACGTCATGCCAGCCGGTAAATCGGTTTTCCAGATTCCATTGGCTCTGGCCATGGCGGATCATTACGAGTGAGGGCATGCGGTTTACTCTTTCTGAGCCTGTCAACGATGCGGCGGTGTTAGCCTATTTGGTCTTTTTCTTCCAGCAAGTTCGAAGAAGTGTTGAATTTATTTCAGAAAATGCTAGGTTCCCGAATTCCACATATGTTTGTGGATATTATATTATATAACATATAAGAATTGTAAAATAATAAACCCTGCCAGGCGTGTAACTTCGATCAGGTTGGAGAGGAATGTATCGATGCGCAAATTCATCGTGGGGCTTGTCGCGGCCTTGATGGTTTTGTCGCCTGCATCCGTGCGGGCGGCAGACGCCGTTCAGTTGCTCAATGTCTCCTATGATCCGACCCGTGAGTTTTACGAAAAGTATAATGCCCTGTTCGCCAGATACTGGCTGGATAAAACCGGTCAGGAAGTCACGGTGCGTCAGTCGCATGGCGGATCTGGCAAACAGGCGCGTTCGGTCATTGAAGGTTTGCGCGCGGATGTGGTGACGCTTGCACTGGCCTATGACGTGGATGCGATTGCGCAGAAGGGCCGAAAATTATTGCCGCCGGACTGGCAGCAGAAACTGCCCAATAACAGCGCGCCCTTTACCTCCACGATTGTCTTCCTGGTGCGCAAGGACAATCCAAAACAGATCCGGGATTGGGATGATCTGGTGCGTGAAGGCGTCGCGGTGATTACCCCCAATCCAAAAATTTCCGGCGCTGCCCGCTGGAGCTATATGGCGGCCTGGGGATACGCCCTGAACAAATATGGCAGCGCGGAAAAGGCGCAGCAATTTGTGACGAAACTCTATAAAAACGTGCCGGTGCTTGATGCGGGCGCGCGCGCATCCACCACAACATTCGTGCAGCGTGGCATGGGCGATGTGTTGCTGGCGTGGGAGAATGAGGCCTATCTCGCGGAATCCGAATTTGGCCGGGGGAAGTTCGATATTGTGATCCCTTCGCTTAGCATGCTGGCCGAACCAACGGTTGCACTGGTTGAAAAAAATGCCGCAAGGCATGGGACGCAGGATGTGGCGCGCGCCTATCTGGAATATCTGTATTCGAAAGAGGCGCAGGAACTGGCGGCCAGTTTTTACTACCGGCCAGGTGATCCCGAGATTGCGGCAAAAAATGCGGACCGGTTTGCCAAACTGAAACTTTTGCGTATTGATGCGTTGGGCGGATGGGGCGCGGCGCAGGCAAAACATTTTGCCGATGACGGTATTTTTGATCAGATCTATGCGCAATAAGATTTCCACATAATGGGTATAGTGGCAGGCATGAAAAACTTCAGGGAGCCGAGCGTCATACCGGGCTTTGGTATTACGCTCGGCATTACACTCACATATCTCGGGCTGATCGTGCTGATCCCGCTGTCAGGGCTGTTCATCACAACAGCAGGGGTCAGTTTTGCCGAATTCTGGAAAACGGTGACGTCGGCGCGGGTGCTGAGCGCCTATCGCATCAGTTTCGGGGCGTCTTTGGCCGCCGCCTTTATCAATGTATTTTTTGGACTGATCGTCACCTGGGTATTGGTACGGTATAAATTTCCTGGCAAGCGGATCATGGATGCGATGGTGGACCTGCCCTTTGCCCTGCCGACCGCTGTTGCGGGCATTGCGCTGACGGCGCTGTATGCGCCACAGGGCTGGATTGGCCGTTATTTCGAACCGCTTGGCGTCAAGATTGCCTTTACGCCGCTTGGCATCACCATTGCGCTGGTGTTTATCGGCCTGCCTTTTGTGGTGCGCACCGTGCAGCCTGTGCTGGAAGACATGAATCGCGAATATGAAGAAGCGGCTGTCAGTCTGGGCGCGACCCGCTGGCAAACTTTTTACTATGTAATCCTGCCGGAATTGACGCCCGCATTGATGACTGGCTTCGCCATGGCGCTGGCGCGCGCGCTGGGGGAATATGGTTCGGTGATTTTCATTGCCGGCAACATGCCCGGCGTTTCTGAAATCATTCCGCTGATCATCATTACCAAGCTGGAGCAATATGATTATACCGGCGCGACATCCATTGCGGTGGTGATGCTGCTGGCGTCATTCCTGATGCTGTTTGCAATCAACCTGCTTCAGGCCTGGAGCCGGAGAAGACGCGATGAATAACATCTCAACAAAGCGAAAATCGCCAATTGCGGGCCCCCCATGGTTCAGGTTCGTGCTTATCGGCACTTCGGTTGTTTTTATTACCGCGCTGATCGGGCTCCCGGTAGCCGCTGTGTTTGCAGAAGCGTTTCGTAAAGGATTTTCGGCCTATGCCGACAGCCTCCAGGCGGAATATGCGGTTGCTGCAATCCGGTTAACATTGATCGTGGCCGCTGTTGCGGTGCCGCTCAACCTTGTATTCGGCGTCATTGCCAGTTGGGCTATCACCAAATTCGAATTTTATGGCAAGCAATTATTGATTACCCTGATCGATCTGCCATTTTCCGTGTCGCCTGTTATTTCAGGGCTGATCTATGTGCTGCTGTTTGGGGCCAATAGTATTTTCGGCGAATGGCTGCACGATAATGACGTGCAGATTGTCTTTGCCGTGCCGGGTTTGATTATTGCGACAATCTTTGTCACCTTCCCCTTTGTGGCGCGCGAATTGATCCCCCTGATGCAGGAACAGGGAACCGAAGAAGAAGAAGCGGCAATCCTGCTGGGGGCAAGCGGCTGGCAGCTATTTTTCCGTGTGACATTGCCGAATATCAAATGGGGCCTGTTGTACGGGGTGCTGTTATGCAATGCCCGCGCGATGGGTGAATTTGGCGCGGTTTCGGTTGTATCGGGGCATATCAAGGGCGAAACCAATACCATTCCGCTGCATGTGGAAATTCTGTACAATGAATATAATTTTGTGGCGGCCTTTGCGGTGGCTTCCATTCTGACACTCCTTGCGCTGATAACACTGCTGCTGAAAACCCTGCTTGAAAGCAGATTCAGCAGCCCCACCAACCGGCACTAGAACAGGCGCGTACACTTATGGGCATTCAGGTCAACGATATCTCCAAGCGCTTTAACAGTAATTTTGTTGCGCTGAATAATGTCAGCCTCGATATCAAATCGGGGGAGCTGATTGCACTGCTTGGCCCATCGGGTTCAGGCAAGACGACATTGCTTCGCATTATTGCGGGGCTGGATTTTGCGGATTCCGGTTCCGTGATTCTGGATGGGCAGGAACAGCAGACCAGAAATGTAAAAGAACGCAATGTAGGCTTTGTGTTCCAGCATTATGCATTGTTCAAGCATATGACCGTGTTTCAGAATGTGGCGTTTGGCCTTAGTGTGCGTCCAAAAGCAACGCGCCCATCAGAGGCCGAAATCCGCCGCAAGGTGATGGAATTATTGGAGCTGATTCATCTTGAGGCATTCCATGACCGCTATCCAAGTCAGCTATCGGGTGGCCAGCGCCAGCGTGTGGCGTTGGCGCGCGCGCTGGCGGTGGAACCCAAGGTGCTGTTGCTGGACGAACCGTTCGGCGCGTTGGACGCCAAGGTGCGCAAGGAATTGCGCCGCTGGATGCGCCGCCTGCATGACGATATTCACATCACCACGATCTTTGTAACCCATGATCAGGAAGAAGCCATGGAAGTGGCCGACCGCGTGGTGGTGATGAGCAATGGCCACATCGAACAGGTGGGCACCCCTGAACAGGTCTATCACCATCCCATCAATGGTTTTGTGTACGACTTTCTTGGAAATTATAACGAGTTCGATGGCTGGAAAGATGAAAACGGCAAGGTCCATCTGGCGGAAACCGATATTGTGGAAATCCCGGAAGAGGCGGTTTTGCAAACCAGCAATACGCCCGGATGGCTTGGGCGTTATCCTGAAATCAGTCATGTGGTGAACAAGGTTGTGCCGGGCCTCCTGCCGGAAAAAACCGCCCCCGTTCTGGTCAAAAGGAAAAAAACCATCCGCAGGCCGGACAATGCCGTGGCGGTGAAATTATTTACCCGCCCGCACGAAATTTTTGTCAGCAAGGTGCTGGACGGCGAAGAATATGTCTCGGCGCGGGTCACGCATGTCAATCCGGCAAGCGCGCTGGTGAAGCTGGAGATGGAACGCCCCAGCGGCGCCATGGTGCAGGCGGAAATTCCTAAAACTGTGGTGGATGAGCTGAACATCAAAAGAGGCGATATGCTCTATATCCGGCCCAAGGCGACGCGGGTGTTTGAATAGGGCCGCGTAATGTTCTAGCATCCTTCCCAATCGTTCATAATAACAAGGGGAGGCCGGTATGGCGAAGTTCGGGAATTACAAACTGCTTGGGGTTGATCTGGGCGATGATTATGTCGCCACCGTCGAGATGCAGAATGGCGATCTGAATTTTTTTGATCTCGAAATGCTCACGTCGCTGGCCGACTGTTTTCACGATCTGGATAAAGAGCCAAAATGCCGTGTGCTGGTGCTGGCTTCATCCGGGCGCGCCTTTTGCGCAGGCGCCAATTTCGCCAGCGGCACGCGCGCCGAGGGCCTTTCCACCAGTAAGCCCAGCACCAGCGGCAGCCCGCTCTATGATCAAGCGGTGCGCATGTTCTCCAGCAAAAAACCCATTGTCGGCGCGGTTAATGGCGCGGCCATTGGCGGCGGGCTGGGGCTCTGCCTGGTTCCGGATTTTCGCGTGGCCTGTCCCGAGGCGCGTCTCGCCTGCAACTTCACCCAGTTGGGTTTTCATCCGGGCTTTGGTCTGACCTATACGTTGCCCGCGCTGATCGGCCAGCAAAAGGCCTGGAACATGATGTATACCGGCCGGCGCGTGAAAGCCGAAGAGGCGCTGCAAATGGGGCTGGTTGATCGTCTTGTCCCCGCCGGTAAATTGCGCGCCACCGCGCATGAAATGGCGCTGGAAATCGCCTCCGCCGGTCCGCTTGCCGTAATGTCGGTGCGCGAAACCATGCGCATGGGCCTGCCGGAAAAGGTGCGCGCCGCCACCGCGCGCGAATTGCAGGAACAGAATAAACTGCAAGGCACCGAAGACATGAAGGAAGGCATCAAGGCCACAGCCGAGCGCCGCCCTGCAAAGTTCGTGGGGCGGTAGCAATCTTAGAGGGATTTAGACTTTAGCCAATCAAGTTGGCAAACTCCCCCCACCCCTATCCCCTCCCCACGTGGGGGAGGGGAAGAGAATGTTGAAATGCTGAGTATGAACCCTCCCCTCTGGTGGGAGTAACAACTCTAACTGCATATTTTGCCCACCTAAGATCGGTGTCGGCTAGGCGACGCTCTATAAATGGGAGTTCATTTGTTCTAGACTCCCTCGTGTAGGAGCCGCGCAGCCACTTTCTGCTCAACATGTTCATGGAGACGTCAGATGAGTTTGATTGATATCAAGGCGCTCGAAACGAATTTCGAGGATTGGCGAAAAGAACGTGTTCCATCGCTTTCGATCAGCAAGGCATTTGAGCGTTTTGCCATCGAACAGATTCTGAAGGACGCCGATCTTACTGATGAAGAACTGGCCTCTGGAATCTTGGGCGGGGATGACGATGGCGGAGTCGATGGAATGTATTTTTTCGTCAATCGACTTCTTATTCAGGAAGAAACTGACCTTCCCGATCCGGCACTCTCGGTACATCTTTATATCATTCAAGCGAAGTATGAGACTGGCTTTGCCGAAACCCCAGTTCAGAAATTGGAATCATTTGCTCGCGATTTACTGAATTACGCCAGCTCTGTGGACAGCTTGGTTCATTTGAACACTAGCGTTCGCGAAGCAATTTCTATGTTTCGTCAAAAGTATGACAGCATATTAGGGTCTCAGCATTCGTTGCATGTAACGTTTGCATATGCGACGAAAAGCGATCAGGACGCAAATCCCAAGGTCGTGAAGCGTGTCGAAAGTCTGGTTAAATTTGTTCAAGAACAACTGTCGGCGGCAGTGATAGATTTCCAATATTGGAGTTGTCAAAGATTATTGTCTGCGGCTAGGACATCCCCAAAACGGCAACTGTCCGTCGAAGTAACGAAGCAATTTATGACTGATGACAATTGCGCCGTCTGCCTCGTCAATCTGAAAAAATTTGCTTTGTTTCTAACCGATGAGCTTGGTTTAATCAGACGAAGCATGCTTGAGCCAAATGTGCGCGATTATCAGGGCAAGGGAAATTTAGTTAATAAAGATATTCGAAAAACCCTCGGCAGCACCGGTCCAACTGAGTTTTGGTGGCTCAATAACGGAATAACGATATTGGCGACTAGCTGTTCGCTTACAGGGAATAAACTCACCGTAGAGAAGCCGGAGGTTGTGAACGGCCTTCAGACCTCTCAGGAAATATACAGATATTTTGAAGAACACCGTAGCCAGGCAGAAGCACGCAATGTGCTCATTCGTGTGATAGTTGCACCCGATGAACAGGTGCGAAGCAAGATCACGAAGGCAACAAATTTTCAAACAACGGTGGCCCAAGTTTCATTGCATGCCACAGATCAAATCCATTTTGATATAGAAGATAAGTTAAGGCTCTACGATTTATTTTATGATCGTAGAAAGGGCGAGTATCGCGAGTTGCGAAAACCCGTTCAAAAAATCATTAGCATCCGTACGCTTGCGCGCGCTGTGATTGCAATAGTTTTGAGGCGCCCGGACGACGCTAGGGCGAGACCGCAGTCGCTACTAAATAACGATACGACCTATTCCGAGATTTTCAACGACTCTCATAATCGCGATCTCTATGTTGTGTGCATCTTAATTGATCGAAAGGTGGACGCTTATCTCGCGTCGCGTGAAGACATCAAACCGGATGCAAAAACCGATGTAAAATATTACGTGGATATGTGGCTCATATGCGACTTGTTAAATAATGCCACCCCAACAGCGAGAGACATTGCCGCGCTGTTGCCAGTCGTTGGGGAAATTTCAGTCGCGCAGTTGACCGAGAGCAGCGCTAGCGTTTTGGCGATTTATAAGAGACTCGGCGCTACGGATAAGGTAGCTAAAGGGACTGACATGCGGAAGGCGGTAAGCGAAGCATTGACCGCCAAATTTCCTCTGGTTGCGCCGCTAGCAAAGGCAACCGGAAAATCCTGATGAGCACCGGTATTTGAGCTATCAACTTTTTTCCGCCATACTTTAGTCAGATTTTTTTCGAATGGCCGCTGGACGCGTTAGCGGACGGGCCAAACCCATTCGATAAACTACCCCTGATGATGTTCCCGCGCCAGAATTTCGCGCACGGCGGCCACCAGGTTTGCGCGCGGCACCGCTTGCTGGGCGGGCTGGTCTTCGCGCCAGGCGGCATTATCCTTGATGTCCTTGGATAGTTGATCGCCCAGCACCAGATCTTTCAGTGTCACCTCTCCTGCGGCGAATTCATCGCCGCCCGCGATCACCGCCACCGGCGCATTGCGTTTGTCGGCATATTTCACCTGGGCGCGCATGCCGCTGCCGCCGAGATAAAGTTCCGCGCGGATGCCGGCGCGGCGCAGCTCCATCACCATGGCCTGATAATCGGCGGCGCGGGTCTTGTCGAGCATCAGCACCACGACCGGCCCCCTGGGCGCCGGTGCGGGCTTGGCCCCCCGCAGCAGCGCGAGCGCGGCCAGCAGGCGGTCCACGCCGATGGAAACGCCGGTGGCCGGCACCAGAACGCCCCTGAAGCGCTGCACCAGATCATCATAGCGCCCGCCGCCCGCCACTGATCCGAACTGCACCTTGCGGCCGGTTTCGTCATGCACCTCAAAGGTCAGTTCCGCCTCGATCACCGGCCCGGTGTAATAATCCAGCCCGCGCACGACGCTGGGGTCGAACACCACCTGATCGGGCCCAAACCCGCCAGCAGTGAGCAGCGCATCGATTTCCTGAAGCTCCGCCACGCCTTCCAGACCGATCGGGCTTGCGCCGACGAGATCGCGCAGTGCGCCGCAGACCTTGGCGCGGTCCGCGTCGCCCGCGGCCAGAAAGCCGGTAACGCGCGCGATCTGTTCCGGTGCAAGATTTGCGCCTTTGGTGAAATCGCCCGATTCATCCTCGCGCCCCGGGCCGAGCAGCAGCCGCACGCCTTCCATGCCCAGCCGATCCAGCTTGTCGATGGCGCGCAGGATGATCAGTCTTGTGTGCGCATCATCCGCGCCAATGGTTTCCAGTACGCCGGTCAGAATTTTGCGGTTATTGACCCGCACCCGGTAATCGCCGCGTGCGATGCCCAGCGCCTCCAGCGCGTCGGCCAGCACCATGCACAGTTCCGCATCCGCCGCCATGGTGGCCGCGCCCACCGTATCCACGTCAAACTGAAAAAATTCCCGGAAACGCCCTGGCCCCGGTTTTTCATTGCGCCAGACAGGGCCGAACTGATAGCGCCGGAACGGCTTGGGCAGGGCATCGAAATGTTCCGCCGCAAGCCGCGCCAACGGGGCTGTCAGATCATAGCGAAGGGCCAGCCATTGTTCGTCATCATCCTGAAGCGCGAATACGCCTTCATTGGGACGGTCCGCATCGGGCAGAAACTTGCCGAGTGCATCGGCATATTCAAAGGCCGAGGTTTCCAGCGGCTCAAAGCCATAGGATTCGTAGACGCTGCGGATTATTTCCAGGGCCTGGCGGCGCGCCAGCACATCGCCTGCGAATTGATCGCGCAGGCCGCGCGGTTTACGGGCTTTTGGCCGGAATTCAGTGTCTTTGCTCATTTGCGGCTGAGTACTATCCTATTGAGGGGAATCGGGCAAGTTAACGCGCTTGATTTCCATGCGATAAAACCGCTTTATCGCGCCAATATGCATTTTGGGATTAAGAGGAATAGAAAATGTCAGATGAGTTCCTTGCCGTTACCGGTTTTTTCCATGAACCAAGCAAGACTGTCAGCTATGTGGTGTCGGATCACAAGGCCAAGCGGGCGGCGGTGATTGATCCGGTGCTGGATTTTGACGCCGGGGGCTGCCTGACCGACACCGGGCCAGCGGATGCGATTATCGAATATGTGAAACAGGAACACCTGGTGATTGACTGGATACTGGAAACCCATCTGCATGAAGAGCATCTGTCCGCCGCCCGCCATGTGCGTGAGGTTCTGGGGGGACAGATCGCCATTGGGGCAGGGGTCTGTGGCGTGCAGAAGGAACTGGCGCGTATCTTCAATATTACGGACTTTGCCTGTGACGGCAGCCAGTTCGACCGGCTGCTGGAGAATGGCGCATCGTTCAATATAGGAGATATTCCAGCGCGCGCCTACGCCATGCCGGGGCATAGCGGGGCCTGTATGAGCTTTCTGGTCGGCGACGCCGCCTTTGTGGGCGATACGCTGTTGATGCCGGATAATGGCACGGCGCGCGCCGATCTGCCGGGCGGTGATGCGGGCGAATTGTACCGGTCCATCCGCGCACTTTACGGTCTTCCACCGGAAACCCGGATATTTCCAGGGCATGACCCCGAACATAAGGGCCGTTCGCCCGCCTGGGAAACGACGATCGCGCTTCAGATGGAGAAAAACGTGCATATCAAGCATGATGTGCAGGAAGCGGATTTTATCGCCTATCGCACCCGGCGTGACCGGGGCCTGTCAAAGCCCGATCATTATTTTCAGGCCCTGCAATTCAATATGGCCGGGGGCGCAGCGCCCCCGGCGGACAGCAATGGGGTTTCGTATTTTCGCATCCCGTTCAATGCGCTGACCGGCGCGTCAAAGCCCTTTAAGCTGCGCCTGGTGCATTGAATGCAGCGTCTGGTGCGCGACGCGGCTTAACAGGTTTTTCGTTGATTTATATAACAAGTGTTATTATTTACTGCAGGCCGGAATGATATGATCACCAAATAAATTACAATCGTTATTTATTTGATAACAATTGTAATTTATTATAGGCTGATTCTCATCCTTAACGGCGCGCCAGGAACTGTCATGCCGGAGCAATCGTCTATAAGCCCAGGCAGAAGCAACAGGTCGAGCTATAAATCCGATGAGGATCGCCGTCAGCAGATTATCGCCGCCACATGGCGGGTGATCCGCCGGGAAGGCATAAGTGCAGCAAGTCTGCGTACCATCTCCGCCGAGATGAATTCAACGACAGGGCTTCTGACCCGTTATTTCCCCGAAAAACAGGGGTTGCTTCTGGCTGCGCTGGAGCAGGCGGCGGGGTTTCTCAGCCGCGAAATGAAGGTGGCGAGCGCCACGCATACGGGCATGGCGCGGGTCGAGGCGGCGGTGCTGGCGGCCCTGCCGGTAACGCCGGAAAGACTTCAAGTCTGGCAGGTATGGGTGGCTTATTTGGGCGCTTTGCCCGGCGAGCCAGAGCTTGCGCGGGCCCATGCCGTATTTTCAGACCAGCTACGCCAGACATTGGTGAAGAGCCTGCGCGAGGCCCAAATAGCGGGTCAGATCGCGCCACACACATATCCGCCGCAACTGGCGGATATATTGCTGAACCAGATCATCGGCCTGGGGGTGCGCGGGGTTAGCGAACCGGCCCGATATCCCGCGGAAAGGCTGCCGCGGTTGATCGCCCCGTTATTTTCCCGGCTGCTGAAATAGCGCCGGGAGTATAACGCCTGTCCGGCCCATGACCAGATTGCTTTCATGCCAAAATTAGTTTGTCCAGCAAAACATTAACAGGGTATTGCCACGAATTTTAAATTAAAGTAAATTATAAAACCATTTTGAATATGACTATAACGTAGGCGCGTTATTCAACCCGTCTGGTGAGTGTGAATCGTGAATAAGGCCGTGATGCGGGCGGATCGCAGTGAGCTGACTTTACTGAGCTCATTTTAATGAAAAGACCAATAACAACCGAAGGAAGGAAGGGCGACATGATGATGAAGAAGTTTCTGTTTGCATCTGCGTTAGGAACGCTGGTGTCTTCAGCGGCATTGGCAGGGGTTCCGGCAGAGGTGGCGAACCGTCTCGGCAATGACCTGACGCCTATGGGCTCGCAGAAGTCCGGCAACAAGGAGGGCACGATCCCGGAATGGACCGGCGGACTGCAATCGCCGCCTGCCAATGTTACCTACAAGATTGGGGATCGCCATCCTGATCCGTATGCGGATGACAAAATTCTGTTCACCATCACTGGCGCAAACATGGCGCAGTATGAAAAGAACCTGAGTGAGGCGTCGAGGTCCTTGCTTGCGGCCTATCCGGAAACCTACAAAATGAATATCTATCCGGGGCATCGTTCCTGCGCACAGCCGGCGGCGGTGTATGAAGTGCTGAAGAGCAATGCGCTGAACAGCGCGATTGACCCGGATAGTTCGGGCTTTAGCGGGGCAATCCGTTCCACAGTGTTCCCGATCCCCAGCGTTTCGCAGGAAATCATGTGGAACCACAAGCTGAAATTCCGTAACTTCAAGTTCACGCGGCAACTGGTATTTGCGGCGCCAACCCGCACCGGCGATTTCACGACCTATGTGGATCAGAACGAAGGCTATGTGAATTTTTCGGATCCTGCTGTGAAAGATGTCGCGGAGCTTGACAACATCGCGTTCAAATATATCTCGAACACCATCGCACCGGCGCGCAGCGCGGGTAACGTGATTCTGGTGCACGACACCATCAACCTTTCCAAGGGCCTGCGCAAGGCATGGGTCTACAGCCCAGGTACCCGCCGCGTGCGCCGTGCGCCGAATATCGCCTATGATAATCCGGGATCGAACAGCGACGGGTTGCAGACCACGGATGCGTTCGGCGGCTTTAACGGCGCCACCGACCGCTACGACTGGACCTATATCGGCAGGCAGGAAACCTACATGCCCGCCAATAATTACAGGCTATCGCAGAAAGAAGTTCAGTATAAGGATATTCTCCTTCCCGGTGGGCATATGAATCAGGATTTGCCGCGTTACGAATTGCAGCGCGCGCATGTGTTCGAGGCGAATGTCCGCCCTGAAACCCGGCATATCTATCCAAAGCGTAAATTCTGGGTGGAAGAAGATAGCTGGTTTGTGGTGCAGGCAACGCAATATGACGGACGTGGCAAATTGTGGCGTTCGCAGGAACAGTTCGCAATGACCTATTATGAAATTCCGGTGTGTGACCGGGCCGGCGCGGTTTCCCATGATCTTAACGCCAGCCGTTATCTGGTCGACAGCTTCTATAATCAGGAACCGCAGCTTAGCTGGAATGCCGAAGAGCTGACGGAAGACCGGTACACGCCGGACGCCATCCGCCGTCTGGGCGTGCGGTAATC
>Ga0073919_1000038_pt1 | contig 27735 bp, 29 predicted proteins | sample GWRWT3_25Nov14_FD_71202 | JGI IMG/M metagenome (GOLD analysis project Ga0073919, IMG submission 71202) | Sand microcosm microbial communities from a hyporheic zone in Columbia River, Washington, USA - GW-RW T3_25-Nov-14 | ecosystem: Engineered > Artificial ecosystem > Sand microcosm >... | reverse complement strand
GGTTTGAGGGGAGGCGATCATGTCCAGTCAAGCCGCCGATCTGGCGCACCGTCTCGCGCGTGACGCCGAGGCGGTATGCCGGCACTATCTCTCCAATGGACGCCGCGAGGGCCACTATTGGCTGGCCGGGGATGTCCGGAACACGCCGGGCCGCAGCCTCTATGTCCGTCTCACGGGGCCAGAGTATGGCCGGGGCGCCGCCGGCAAATGGACCGACGCCGCCACCGGCGAGCATGGCGATCTGCTCGATCTCATCGCCATGAACCGGGGGCTAGACCGCTTGCGCGACGTGCTCATTGAGGCGCGATCCTTCCTCGCGCTGCCACGACCCACGCCAAAGCCTGACGGTTTCCGACGAGCGACGGTTCCGGGCGGATCACCAGAATCCGCGCGCCGTCTCTTCGCCATGTCACGACCGGTTTCTGGCACACTCGCTGAAGCGTATCTGCGCAAGCGCGGCATTACGGCTCTGCACGGAACCGGCGCTCTGCGGTTTCACCCGCGCTGCTATTACCGGCCCCATGCCGCCCCTTTCACTGAAACTTGGCCAATCGAGACCTGGCCAGCCTTGATCGCCGCCGTCACGGATCTGACGGGCGCCATCACCGGCGCGCATCGCACGTATCTTGATCCATCGGGCGCAGGCAAGGCCCCTGTCGAAACGCCAAGGCGCGCAATGGGCCAACTGCTCGGCAACGGCGTGCGGTTCGGTGTGGCTGGCGATGTCCTGGCGGCTGGCGAAGGCATCGAAACCATGCTGTCGCTCAGAAGCGTCGTGCCGTTCCTGCCGATGGTCGCCGCGCTCTCCGCCGGTCACCTTGCCGCCCTGCTATTCCCGCCGGGCCTGCGGCGTCTCTATGTCGCGCGCGATAACGATCCGGCTGGCGGCGCTGCGATGACGGCCTTGACCAAAAGGGCGCAGGCAGCCAGGATCAGGCTGCTGGCACTGTCGCCAAGGCTCGGGGACTTCAATGACGATCTGCAACATATTGGTTTGGATGAACTCCGGGCGGCGCTGCATGTGCAGCTCGCCCCTGAGGACGTAACCCGCTTCACGGCTGTTGAGGACGGAACCGGAAAGGGGCGATGACGCCGGCGCCTGGCTCGTGGCGCATCGGATCGGAGTGATCCTGTTGGTTCGGAGGAGACCGCGCCCACGGCCTTCTGAGAGGGCGATCGGGCGGCAGCCTGCCCGGCCCGGCAACGGCGGTCAGCAACTATTTTCCGTCGGCGGCGCGCCGCCTTTACATCGCGAAACAAAATAGCCGCCGCCCGCCGTCCTCCGCTTTGCTACGGCCGCTTCCGCTTCGCTACGCGGTGCAGGTCCGGTCCGGCTACCGCCTCTCAACGCCTGCGAAGGCCGCGATGGGCGCGGCCAATCCAACCAAGGGAAACACCCATGACGACCGAATACGACGACACCAGCTTTGAGCCGCCGCACGCTTCATCCCCAACCGGTCACGTCCTCGCCGAACTCCAGCTCTACGGCCATCGTCCGTTCCAGGACGAACCCGACCCGAGACCGCTGCCCGACGCCCAAACCGTTGCTGTTTCCGCCGCCGATATTTTCGACGCCCTCGTCGTGGCGCTGGGTGACACCCGCCTGGAACCCGACCTCGAAGAGTTGCTCTGGTCAACCGTCAATATCTTCCACCGCACCGTGAGCCGGATCGAGCGCGAGTTGGACGACAACGAGCAGGCGCAAAAGCGCGGCCAGCGCGAACAGGACGGCTCGGAGGTCCGCTCAGTCGAACTCGAACGCCGCACCGCGGAGGGCATAACGCTCATCGAGCGGCGCAACTGCATGGAGTTCTTCCGCGATCAGGCCGCCGAACACTTCGACCGCCACACCGGATCAGCCTGGCGCCCGCGCAGCGGATCGATGGTCAACCATCGCACCCTGACCTCGGCGATGATCGACAGCCGGGATTTCCTTGCCGCCAAACGCCGGGCCGAGTCCGAAGTGCTGTTACCGGCAGGCCCCAAGGTCGCCTTCACCGGAGGGTTCGAGTTCAACGATCACCAGCTGATCTGGGACAGGCTCGACAAGGTTCACGCCAAGCACCCGGATATGGTGCTGCTGCATGGCGGCTCGCCGAAAGGCGCCGAGCGCATCGCCGCCCGCTGGGCCGATCACCGCAAGGTTCCGCAAATCGCCTTCAAGCCCGACTGGACCAAACACGCCAAGGCGGCGCCCTTCAAGCGCAACGATCAGATGCTCGAAATCCTCCCCGTCGGGGTCATGGTGTTCCCCGGCACCGGCATCCAGGACAACCTCGCCGACAAGGCGCGCAAGATGGGCATTCCCGTGTGGAGGTTCGGGAGCAGCGGCGCATGAGCGCCGTTCTCTCGACATCTATCTATGCGAGTTGCCAATGTCAGTGTTGCGCCAGGAGCGGACGTGCAAGTGTGCAGGCAGCGCTAACAGCGTGAAGCTTCGCGTTCTGGTCTTCTGCAAATTCACGCACTGACCTGAGCCCTTAAAACACTTTCAATGGCCGCTTCAGGACAGGGTGCCTGAACGCCCACTGGTTCATGAGCCTTGACGATGCGCGTTCAAAGATGGAGGAATGGCGAAGATACTACAATGAAGAAAGGCCGCATGGGGCAATCGGGAATAAAACCCCAATCACGTTACATAATCACGACGGCGCAGCCAGCCCACCATCGTGAAAAAGCTGGAAAACTCTAACTTCCAGCGGTCCAAAGAATGGTCTCGGATCATCTGGTTGGCGATTCGAAGTATTACCATCTGGACAATTAGCCACGTCCACAAATAGAGGTCGGATTCCGGAGTGTGAGGTAAAGATGCGGAAAATTTTAATTATAGGTATCGGTGCTGGAAACCCTGAGCATATGACCATTCAAGCTGTCAACGCGCTCAACAAAGCTGATGTTCTCTTCATTCCAGACAAAGGTACGGAAAAAGCAGCCTTGCAAAAGCTCCGTACAGATATTTGCGAACGCTTCATCAAAAACAAAACACACCGGTTTGTCGATGTTAAGGTGCCTGAACGAGCCAGGGTATTCTCCGACTATCAATCCAATGTCGATGAATGGCACGCGCAGATTGAAGAGAACTATGAAAATTTGCTGATGAAGGAGATCGCTGAAGGTGAATGCGGCGCCTTCCTCGTGTGGGGTGATCCGATGCTTTACGACAGCACCCTGCGCATCATAGAAAGAATCCATTTAAAAGGGTTCGCTTTCGAATACGAAGTGATCCCTGGCATCAGCAGTATTCAGGTTTTGGCGGCGAGGCATCGCGTTCCCCTGAATCGTATCGGCGAGCCGGTGCTAATCACGACCGGACGCAAGCTCGCCAACGGTTTTCCAGAAGGTGTCGACAGCGTCGTCGTTCTTCTTGATGGCGATCAAACCTTCAATCGCTTTGCCGCTGATAATCTCTATATCCATTGGGGAGCCTATCTCGGAACTGATAAAGAAATTCTCGTCGCAGGAAATCTTGCGGAAGTCATGCACGATATCGAGGCCATTCGAGAGCGTGCAAGGAAAGAGAATGGCTGGATTATGGACACCTACTTGTTGCGCAAGTCCGACGTCGCATAAGACGGCGGCGGGATATTTTTGCTTGGTCAGGAAGCCAAGACGAGAGCGCCTAGCACAAATCCAATTTCCGCTATCTGCTGACAGGCGCCCAGGACATCACCCGTCTGCCCGCCCAATAGACGCCGCGCCATGGCACTGACGGCAACGGCCCCCGCCATGCATCCAATCACACTTGCAATGGAAAGCGGAAAAGTGAGAGAGAGCACGGTGACTGCAATGGCAATAATAGATGATTGAGTAAGGATTATAAGCGTGGGCTGCCCAGCAGAGGCAGACAAGCCATTTGACCGGACGGCAGGCAGAAAATAAGCCGTGGCGACGATAGCGGCACGCGATGCCGCGCCAGCCGATACCAATAGCAATAAAACCGCCATGCTGTCCTTCTCATTTGCGTAAGCCGATATCGCGCTCACCCTGAGCAATAGTGCGAGAATAAGCGCAGTGACGCCGTAAGCGCCAATGCGGCTGTCTTTCATAATTTCGAGCTTGTGTTCCTGCGTCACACCACCATTCGCGTCCGCCATGTCGGCAAGACCATCTTCATGCAGCGCGCCTGTCGTACCGATCATGGCAGCAACCGCAATGGTCGACGAGACGAGATGTGGAAGACCAAACGCCGCGCTGGCAATGAAGACGGCGCCTCCAATAAAGCCTATCACCACACCCACAAATGGAAAGGCCCACATTGCATGAGCAAGAGCGCCAGGCACAGGAGCACTACTGCTTGTCGAAACCGGAAGACGGGTCAGAAATGCCAGCGCCATACGAACATCGTCCGCCACAGCGCGCAAGGATGATGGGGGCTGGCCCGGCATCAGAAGGAAACATTCGACACTTGCGCCTCTGCAAAGGTCGCCATATTGCGATGTATGGCAACCGCGCCGCGCACAACCATTGCCGCGACTGCCGCGCCAGTTCCTTCGCCGAGCCGCATATCGAGATCCAACAGAGGTTGAAGCCCCAATGCTGCCAGCAGATGTTTATGACCCTGTTCCTGGGAAACATGCCCTGCAATACAATGATCGAGCGCATCTGGGGAGAGACGCATAAGTGGCGCTACAGCGGCCGTTACGATATAGCCATCCAGCAGCACAGGAATGCCGAACTGCCGCGACCGCAACGTCGCACCTGCAATCGCTGCAAGTTCGCGTCCACCGAGGCTTTGCATTATGGCGAGCGGATTGCCAAGCTTTGCGGCGTGATGCTTGATCGCTTTATCAACGACGGCTCCCTTATGCCCGACACCAGCTTTGTCGAGACCAGTGCCAGAGCCAGCCCAATCTGCGCCTTTACCGCCGAAGATTGCAGCAGCGATCGCTGCGGCAGCAGTCGTGTTGCCAATTCCCATATCGCCCAGCACGATCAAATCCGCTTTTGGATCTACAGCATTGGCACCCGCATTTAACGCATCGAGAAAATCGCCTTGTGACATAGCTTCTGCTTCCGTGATGTCACCGGTCGGACGGTCGAGATCGAGAGCTATAATCGTAAGCGAAAGGCCATAGGCATTGGCGAGCACATTGATGGCGCCGCCGCCTTGCTCAAAGTTAGCCACCATCTGTTGGGTCACTTCCGCGGGAAAGGACGAAATGCCATGGCGCACGACACCGTGATTACCGGCAAAGATCAGAATTTCGATATTGTCGGCACGTGGCCCCGCCGTCTGCCACCCCGCCAGAAAACAGGCAATGTCCTCAAGCTTGCCGAGTGAGCCTGGCGGTTTTGTCAATGTCGCCTGCCTGGCTCTTGCGTCTGAAATCCGCAACTCATCGGGTGCCGGGAGATTGTTGAGCGCATAGTGTATGTCGTCGATAGTAGTGAATACGGTGGGCATATCTTGCATTTAGGCGTCCCTGATATCGATAAGATGGAAGAAGCAGCCGCTCACCCGGCCGCGAATGCTTCCGGCCTGGCCAAGTGATGCGCCATTGGCGTCACTTATGGCGAATAGTTGCGCATCGGCGCCACGATCAAGAACAGTCGAATAGTGAAACTCATGCCCCCGATACTGTGCGCCGGCCGGGCCAAGCGGGCTTTGCGCCAGCGTCGTAACCGCGCGATAACCCAAATTCATGCGGCGTTTTGCAAATGATGTGCGCAGCCCCAGCAAGCCGGTCATGGCATGCGCGCGGCCATCCGCATCTTCAAGCGTTTCGCCGAGCACCATATAGCCGCCGCATTCGCCATGCACCGGCGCGTCGAGCGCAAAGGCGCGCAGCGCCGATTTGAAATTCGGACTGGCGGCGAGTTGTGCGGCGTAAAGTTCTGGATAGCCGCCTGGTAACCAGCAAATATCGGCACTCATATCAGGCCCCTGATCGGCGAGAGGCGAAAAAGGCAGTATTTCAGCGCCCGCTTTTCGCCAACCGGCCAGCACATGCGGATAGACAAACGAAAAAGCGTTGTCGTGCGCCAGAGCGATGCGCTGGCCTGGCGGAGGAAAAAAACAAGCGGCTTGATCTTTCGAGGCGAAACTCACGCCTGGGGCGGCGAGCAGGGCGTCGATATTTACGTGCTCGGCGACGAAGTTCGCCAGAACGTCAAGTTGTGCGTTGAGGCCGGATGTTTCTCCCGCTTGAATAAGCCCCAGATGACGCTCCGGCAACGACAGATCTTTGTTATAGGGCAAAGCGCCCAATATATTCAGGCCCGCGCGTTCGATGGCAATGGCGCAAAGTTGCCGGTGCCGTTCGCTGGCCACCCGGTTCAGAATGACACCGGCAAGGTTGATGTCTTTACGAAAACCCGCAAATCCGGCCGCGACCGCTCCGGCGGACTGCGCCTGCCCGCTGACATCAAGAACAAGCAGCACGGGCCAGCCGGTGCGGGCGGCGATATCGGCGGGTGAACCATCGCCGCAGGCGCCTGGCGTCGCCACGCCATCAAACAGGCCCATCGACGCCTCGCAAATCACAAGATCGGCCGCCGAGGACAATTCAGATATCAGACCATCGAGAAGCGCGGGCCGCATCGACCAGCTATCAAGATTATAACTTTGCCGTCCGCACGCCGCCGTATGAAATGCGGGGTCAATATAATCGGGGCCGCATTTTGCCGGTTGAACGGCGACGCCCCGGCGCGTCAAGGCCCGCAAAAGGCCGAGCGTCAGCATGGTTTTGCCGGAACCCGATCTTGGCGCCGCGATAATAAGGCCGGGGGACATATTCATGCTTGCATCTTATTTCACACTAATGCGCGCTTGCACAGATGTGCGCGCTTGCCAGTTGTGGCGTTCCAGCTCGGGATCAAGATGTTCTTCATCCGGATATCCTAGGCACAGATAGGCGACAAGCCGCCAGTCTTGCTCCACCCCGATGATGCGTGTAACTGCCTCGGGATCGAGGATCGACACCCAGCCCAGCCCCAGTTTCCGGCTCCGCGCCGCCAGCCACAGCGTGTGCACCGCCGTGACGGCGGAATAAGATAGCATTTCCGGCATGGTGTTACAGCCAAGGCCGTGCCCTTGTCCGGCCGCGAGATCGGCGAAGACGGCGATATGCACGGGCGCTTCGTTAAGACCCGACAGTTTCAGGCGCGCATAAAGCGCCGCCTTTGCACCCTGATAGCGGGATAGCGCTTCCGCATTGGCGCGGCGAAACTCCTGCCGGATTTTTTCACGGATAGATTCGTTTTCGACAAGAACAAAACGCCAGGGCTGGCTGTTGCCAACCGACGGCGAACAGTCCGCCAATGCAAGCAGCTGATTGACGAGTTCCGGCTCGAGCGGGATCGTGCGGAACCTGCGCACATCGCGCCGCCAATGGAGAAGTTCTTCAAAATTCCGCTGGAAGACCGCGTCAAATATTGGTGCGGCAGGCGCACGGTCCCCACTCACGATAATGCCCCCTCAAGGCGCGCCCATTGCCCATCTTCCGGAATACCAAAGCGCAGCCAATGCGGCTGTGTGGCAAACCGGCGTACAAGAATACCGGCACGGCCTAGCCTGTCAAAAATGCCAGCGGCGTCCGGGCTTTCGGCCAAGCGAAAAAGTTTCGTTCCGCCGCAGACCCGAAGCCCCGCCCGGCTCAGGCTGGCGTCGAGCCGCGCCACATCGAGCAAAAGCCGGGCGGATGATTGGCACAGCCATGCCGCATCGGCAAGCGCGGCATGGCCGATCTCTATCGCCGGGCCCGAGACCGCCCAGGGCCCAAGCGCATCTCGGATAATCGAAGCCACATCTGGTGCGGCGAGCGCGAAACCCAAACGAAGACCCGCAAGGCCGTAGCTCTTGCCGAAGGAACGCAGCACGACAAGGTTTGGTTTTGGCAGATAGGGAGCGGCGCTCAACTCCGTCTCTTCGAAATCGGCGAAGGCCTCATCGACGATCAGAAGGCCGTTGCGTTCTGCAAGCCGATCCGCGAGACGGGCGATCTCCTCACCCCGGCACCGGCGTCCGTCGGGATTATTGGGATTACACAGAATGACATTTTGCGCGTCGCCAAGTGCGTTCCATTGCGTGATCGACTTGACCTCTGCGCCCGCTCTGCACCATGCGGCGCGATGTTCGGCATAGGTTGGCTCCAGAATCGAAATCTGTGTTCGTGGAAAAAGCCGCGGCAGAAGATCGATCAGGATTTGCGTGCCCGGCGCAGAAACAACCATTGCCGCATCCGATATGTGGTATGCGGAGGCGGCGATGGCCTGCAAGGCCTTAACGGATTCGGGCTCTGGCAAACGGGTGAAGACCTTCGTCCCCAGGGGTGGTATGGGATAGGATACCGGATTGATGCCGGTGGAAAGATCGATAAAAGGTTCGGGTGCACCAGGGAATAGACGCCGTGCCGCATTCAACCAGCCGCCATGCGCGGCTATTTCCGCCTGTATATCCAAACCCTGGGATGCGGGATCATTCATGCGCGGTCAAACCCATCTTTTCGTTTTAGCATTGGCCATCGCCATCGAAGCGGCCTTTGGTTATCCGGCGCCGGTGTTCAGGGCAATTCGCCATCCCGTCGTATGGATCGGCCGCATGATCGCATTGCTTGATCAGCGACTGAACCACGAGGATCTGCCCGATAGTATGCGCCGCCTCAATGGCGTCATTGCGCTTTTTATTCTTGTGGCGGTTCCTGTTGGCGTGGCGGTGATTATTGAAGCTGGTCTCGCCCGGTATTTTCCCAGGAGCATTGCGCTTATTCTGGTTGCGGTTTTCGCAAGCAGCTTCATCGCGCAACAGAGTCTTTGGGCACATGTTGCGGCGGTCGCCATTGCCCTTGAACAAGACGGGCTGGCGGCGGGGCGCATCGCCGTTTCCCGGATTGTTGGCCGCAACCCCGAGACGCTGGATGCGGCGGCGGTTGCGCGGGCGGCGATAGAAAGCCTGGCGGAAAATTTTTCCGACGGGGTCGTAGCCCCCGTCTTCTGGTACGTAGTCCTGGGGTTGCCGGGCATCGTGGCCTACAAGAGCATCAACACGGCTGACAGTATGATTGGTCATCGAACGCCTCGCTATCAGGCCTTTGGCTGGGCTTCCGCCCGCTTTGACGATTTCGTTAATCTGCCTGCCTCACGCCTAGCAGCATTATGGATTGCACTCTCAGCCCTCATTCATCCGAACCTTGATGCAAGAGGCGCGTTCAAGGCCATCCGCCGCGATGCCAAAAAACACCGTTCGCCAAATGCGGGCTGGCCGGAAGCCGCGATGGCGGGCGCGCTTGGCCTGCGTCTTGCCGGCCCGCGCATCTATGGCGCGACGCTGACCGCCGGCGCCTGGATGGGTGATGGAAGGGCGCAAGCCACCGCAGCGGACATTCGTGACGCCCTGTCGCTCTATCGAGCCGCCTGCGCGATCCAGTTTGCCTTCGTCGTCAGTCTCGCTATTATCATTGCGCAAGGCTAAGAAGCTTATCGGCATCAATATGTCTTTCGAGATGTGTCGCGAGAGCATCAAGCGTCCTTTCGATTTCATCTTCATAACAGAAGTTACTTTTGATATTGCCCAGCCGCAACAACCACGACGCGCGTTGACGGTCATCGGCAAAAAGTCCGTGAATATATGTTCCAGTGATGCGGCCATCCTCTGAAACCGCACCGTCATACCTTCCATCGTCAAAGCGTGCAAAGGGACGCGCTGCATCAGGTCCGCTCGTCTCACCGAGATGCATTTCATAGCCAGTGAACGGCATCCCATCTTCGAGCGAAATCCCCCCGACTGTGCGGAGCGCTTTTTGACCACCAAGCACCGTTTCAACGTCAAGCAAGCACAGGCCTTCAATCGAACCGGGTGCCCCTTCCACGCCATCGGGATCGGAGACGCGGCGCCCGAGCATTTGATAACCGCCACACATACCGAGAACTCGTCCGCCGCGCCGCCAGTGTGCCTTGATGTCGATATCCCACCCTTGCGCACGATAAAAAGCAAGATCAGCGATCGTCGCTTTTGAGCCAGGCATTACAATGAGGCCGCAAGATGCCGGAAGCGCTTCACCGTTACGCAGAGGTACAAAATCGATATCAGGCTCGAACCGCAGTGGATCCAGATCGTCGAAATTGGAAATGCGCGGCGCCATCGGTACAACCACGCAGAGCTTTGCGCCATTTTCCCGCCGCGCCCAACGCACAAGTTGAAGCGCATCTTCTGCGGGAAGACAGCCGACTTCTGAAAAGAAAGGTACAAGACCGAGTGCGAACCATCCTGTGCTGTTCGCAATATATGACATGCCATCCGCAAAGAGCGCCGGATCGCCGCGCATCTTATTGACGATGAAGCCCTTGATAAGCGCGGCATCCTCTTCGCCGATAACCAATTTCGTGCCGATCAGACTCGCAATCACGCCACCGCGCTCAATGTCGCCGATCAAAACGACGGGGACGTCCGCCGCATGGGCAAATCCCATATTGGCGATGTCGTTCTTGCGCAGGTTGATCTCGGATGCGCTGCCTGCGCCCTCAACCAGCACAAGATCGCTTTCGGCTTTCATGCGCGCAAAGCTCTCAAGCACCGGGGGCAGCAGATCGCGTTTTCGGCTTTGATAATCTCGCGCGCTACTGCTGGCGGCTACACGGCCTTGCACGATGATCTGTGCACCCGTTTCGCTTTGAGGCTTCAACAGAACGGGGTTCATATGAATGCTCGGCGGAACGCCACAAGCACGGGCCTGCAACGCCTGCGCACGACCTATTTCGCCGCCATCTATGGTAACCGCAGCATTATTTGACATGTTTTGCGCCTTGAATGGCCTAACACGGAGACCGCGACGGCTGTATAAGCGGCAAAGTCCGGCAACGAGGAGAGATTTCCCAACATCGGATCCGGTGCCTTGAAACATGATCGCGCGGGACGCCATCAGAATTCAATGCCTTGCTGCGTTTTCACACCCGCTGCGAAGTGATGTTTGACCAGTTTCATTTCGGTCACGAGATCGGCGGCCTCTATCAATTCCGGTTTGGCGTTACGGCCGGTGACAACGACATGGAGGTCATTCCGCCGGCTACGCAGTACCGACACCACCTCGGCAAGATCGAGATAGTCGTATCGCAAGGCGATGTTCAGTTCATCGAGTACAATGAGCTTTAACTCAGGCGTCAACATAAGTGCTTTCGCCTTGTCCCAGGCGCGTGCCGCCGCCGCCATGTCACGCACACGGTCCTGTGTTTCCCATGTAAAGCCTTCACCCATCGTGTGCCATTCAACTAAATCCGGGAAGCGGTCGAGCGCGGCCTTCTCTCCTGTGTGCCATGCGCCTTTGATGAATTGGACAATGCCGACGCGATGGCCATGGCCGAGCATGCGCAAGACTTGCCCGAAAGCCGCCGTCGACTTGCCTTTGCCGGCGCCGGTGTTGACGATCAGCAGGCCTTTCTCAATTATCTTCTCCGCAACCTCGGCATCCTGAACCCTCTTGCGGTTACGCATTTTTTCCGCGTGGCGCAGATTAATTTCATCTTCGTTCAGATCGCAGCTCATGGTTTATGCCTCACATCGCTATCCTTCATTTTACGGTCAGCGGCAGACCGGCCACCATAAAAAGAACCCGATCGGCTTGCGTGGCAAGGCGCTGGTGAAGCTGTCCAGTTGCGTCACGGAAGCGTCGCGCCAGCGCGTTATCCGGTACGATCCCGAGCCCGACTTCGTTGGAAACGAGAAAGACCGGAGCGGGTGAACGTTCAAGTGCTGCTTTGAGCGTCGCCGTTTCCGCATCTATGTCACGATCTGCATGCAAAAGATTGGACAGCCAGAGCGTCAGACAATCAACCATGATAGCATTTCCAGCAGACGACAGGATTGCAGGGGCAAGGTCAAGCGGCGCCTCCAGCGTCTGCCACCCGTCGCCTCGCTGCGCACGATGCTCGGCGATCCGTGTACGCATCTCGTCATCATAAGCCTCACCCGTCGCTATATAAGTCCAGGGCGCTGCAAATTGCGTAGCCAGTTTCTCGGCATAACGGCTTTTGCCCGAGCGAGCGCCCCCCAGCACCAAAGTAAAAGGCGAGCGAGTTGTTTTACGGAGGATGGGCATATCAGGCCAAACACGTCGTGGGAATGAGCGGCTTTGATATTCTCGCTACATCAGTCATGCTCTATGCCCATCATGGTGCGGGGCAGGCCTCTGCCATGGCGGGTATAAAGTGTACCGGCCACCCAGCCCATCATGCTCCAGAACACAAAGGCGACACCCAGCGCGCGCGCCGCAAATTCGGCTGCAAGTTCGGGCGGCGCTAAGCCAACGCTTTCGCCCACGGGCTGCGGCGCGCCAATAATATGCGGCGCAGCAAGCAGGAACAGCCCGACGGGAATAAGCCAGCGGCGTTTGCCGAACACCAGCGCGGTCAGCCCCGCAGCAGTGCCAAGCACGCACATAACCCACCAAACCTGCCGCGCGGACACATCCGCCGCAACCGCGCCCGGCACCTCTGGCGCAAGCCCCATGGAGGGCGCCAGCGCGAATGTGGCGAAGCCTGCAAGGCCCCAGAAAACGCCTTCCCGGCCAGAAAGGCTGCGTCCGCTAATGGCAAAGGCCCCGGTGAGTAACAGCGCCTGTCCGAGCGCATAACCGATGGTTAGAATGATCGTGGCTTCTGCGCTCGGCGCCTCTGTGCCCACTTCATGTTCATGCGCCGCAGCCTCGCCAGCAGGCGCGGCGCTCTGCGTCACAGCCTCCGCCGCACGCTCATATATTTCGGCATGCCGGATCAGCGGCATGAGCGTGAAATGTTGCAGAACAGTAAGGAAAATACCTGCGATAACGCCCGCGCCAAGCGCGGTCGTGGTGACCCGTTTCAGCATGACGTTAGCCCCTTAGTGACAGGGGGCGATATTGGCGTGCCGGACATCATGCGCCGCATCATGAATTGCCTGCGGAGAAGCAAAACCAATGATGCCGATGATGGTCGCGCCAAGCAGCATGGCGAAAAGGCCAGCCTGCAAGGCTTCTGTTCTTTCCGTTACAACAGAACGGGTCTGCGCAAGCGTAGTCATAGATATATCCTCCTATCGTCACCCCGACGCGGGCAGTTCTCGATGGGCGGCAGGTCTCCTGGCTTGCGGGTCATCACGTCCTGTTTACCTTCCCGGAATTTTCCGAACGCCCATGCGGGCCTACAGTCATTCCAGTGGCGTGAGCAACAGGACGCTCACCGTTTACAGTTGCGGGGGCAGCCACGGCATTGCATCTTTGCAAGATGCGCACCGCGTTCCCTTTTCATCTCTCAATGAGAGAACCGGCCATCAAATCCAAACATCAAAGAGATAGACTGCGACCGGATGCTATGCAAGCCCTCAATAAGATTGACAATGCAATCCGCATGGCTTTAGCTCACGCCTGACGGTGCTTCCCCAGCGGGAAGCTGAAAGAGGGAATATGGTAGGGTCTGATACCTGAAGCCATAGCTGCCCCCGCAACTGTAAGAGGCAAGGTTTTGCCGAAGGCCACTGGGCGCGCTGTGCCCGGGAAGGCGGCAAGACCGGTTGAGCCTCAAGCCAGGAGACCTGCCGTCTGACGTTTTTTTTGGGCGGGGCGCCCAGGGTTTGAGTGTGGCCTTGGTTTATGGCCGCTACCGTACCGGATTGATCCATACAATCCGGCGCAATGAATCCGTGCCCCCCTCGTGAATGATGACCGCAGCGCCATAATTAATGAGGGCAAAGTGCACAATACGGCCTTGCAGACCATCCATATCTGCGTCACCTGCCAGCGTCCGGGCGAAGCGCTGCCCCCCGGCGAACAGGCGGGACAGCAGCTTTATCAGGCCATCGCCGCGCGCGCCGCACAGGCCGGGGCGCGGCTTCATGTTGCCCCGGTCGCCTGCATGGCGAATTGCAAGCGCAGCTGTACAGTTGCCTTCGCCGCACCCGGAAAATGGACCTATATTCTGGGCGAGATTGATCCCGGCATAGCCGGCATGGCCGACGCGGTGCTGGCCTGTGCCGCGCTTCAGGCGGAAAGCCCGGACGGCACAATCTCCTATTTCAAGCGTCCGGAAATATTGCGCAAAGGGACCATTGCGCGCGTCCCGTCATTGTCATTGGGAGCCGAATTATCATGAGCCTCACCGCACAGGGTAAAATTCCAGCAACCATCGTGACCGGCTTTCTCGGTGCCGGAAAGACGACGCTAATCCGCCATATTTTACAGAATGCCGGAAACCGGCGTCTCGCGCTGATCATCAACGAATTCGGCGATGTGGGGGTCGATGGCGAGATATTGAAAGCTTGTGGTGTCGAGAATTGCCCAGAGCAGAACATCATCGAGCTTGCCAATGGCTGCATATGCTGCACCGTTTCGGATGACTTCATCCCGGCCATCGAAGCGTTACTTGCCCATGATCTGAAGCCCGAGCACATTATCATCGAAACCTCTGGTCTCGCTTTGCCAAAGCCGCTGCTACAGGCGTTTCAATGGCCCGCGATCCGATCACGGCTGACCGTGGACGGGGTCATCGCCGTTGTTGACGGGCCTGCGGTCGCCGCAGGCCAATTCGTCGACAGCCCGGAAAGCCTTGCCCGCCAGCGCGCCCTTGACCCCTCGCTTGATCACGATAATCCGCTGGAGGAAGTCTATGAAGATCAACTGCTATGCGCCGATCTTGTCATCCTGAACAAGACGGACCTGCTAAGCGAGGAACAGTCCCGCGCCGTCGCGCACGAGATAAATGCATTGATACCGCGCGCTGTGAAGACAGTCCTCACGCGCCAGGGGCGTATCGATCCGGACATCCTGCTTGGTCTGGGTGCGGCGGCGGAAGATGATCTTGCCGCGCGTCCCTCGCACATTGATGCGCTGGGTGAGCACGACCATGAGGATTTCCAGAGTTTCGTGGTGCGGATTGCGGAAATCGCAAATCCCGATGAACTTGTGGAACGGCTACAGCACGTGGTGCAGGCCCATGATGTGTTGCGGGTGAAAGGTTTTGCTGTTGTCCACGCCAAGCCGATGCGGCTGATCGTGCAAGGTGTGGGCAATCGCTTTCAGCATCATTACGACCGCATTTGGGGCGCAAGCGAGACGCGCCAGGGGCAGCTTGTCGTCATCGGCCGCATCGGCCTGGATCGCGACGCGATCACCACTGCCATTCTGGGCTGAGCGCGGCACCCATGCACATACTTGTCACCCAGGGGCAAAGCCTTGACGCCTTCGGCCAGCCGGTCGATCTGGACCAGTCACCGGGTGATCTTGTTGTGCTGTCATTTACGGACAGTGATCTGTCTGGTTTTGCGGCAGCGGCTGATCTGGCCTTTGGCGGGTTGGCAGATACCGCTCCGTCGGTACGTCTTGCAAGCCTGGCGCAACTACGCCACCCGATGTCGGCCGACCTTTACATCGAAAAGGTCATCGCCCATGCGCGTTTCGTACTGGTCCGGTTACTTGGCGGGCTGGATTATTGGCGCTATGGGGCGGAGCAGATTTTCGCTGTGGCGAAGCGGCAGGGCATCCCGCTGGCCATTGTTCCGGGCGATACGACGCCCGATGCGCGACTTGCATCTGTTTCCACGCTAACTCCGGAAACGCTTGATTTATTCGCGCGATATTGCACAGAGGGTGGCATTGCTAATCTTTCAAACGCGCTGCGACAAGCCGCCGTGCTGGCGGGGATGGCGGCAGAGGTAGCACCGCCGTGTGCGCTGCCGCGTTACGGCGTCTATCGCCCGGGCGAGGGCGTCACTGCATTCGATGCGATGCCTGCGGTCATGGGTGTAGATAAACCTGTTGCGGCGATCATATTCTACCGCGCTTTGCTTCTGGCGGGTGACCTTGCCCCCATCGACACGCTTCATGCCGCACTTGCCGTGCGCGGCATGCAACCGGTCGCATTGTTTGCCGCAAGTCTTAAGGAACCTGAAGCGGCCAATTTCATTCAGCAAAGTCTGGCAACGTTTCGGCCAACCGTGATCGTCAACACCACGGCGTTTTCGGCAAAAGCTGCGCCGCAAGCACCAAGCCCGCTTGATGCACCCGGCGTCCCCGTATTTCAGGCTGTTCTGGCCGGATCAAGCCGGGAAGCCTGGATTGCAGCGCATCGGGGCCTGAGCGCGGCGGACCTGGCAATGAATGTCGTCCTGCCAGAACTTGATGGCCGGTTGTTAACGGGGAGCATCTCGTTCAAGCGCGCCGCCGGACACCGGACCGATTTGCAGTTTACCCGCCATGTGCATGAACCGGACGCAGCAGGGGTTGCGCATACCGCAGATGTGGCCGCCGCCTGGGCGCGGCTCGCGGCCTGCCCGCGTGCGGACAAGCGCCTTGCCATTTTGCTGCCAGACTATCCGGGGAAATCTGGCCGTGCAGGATCAGGGGTTGGCCTTGATGGTCCTGCAAGTGCTGCCAGCATTCTCAATCTGTTGCGCGCGCAAGGATATGCAATTACCAAAGCCCCCAAGGGTGACGAAATATTCCGTCATCTGACGAATGGGCAATCAATGCCGTTCATGGATGCAGTGACGTACCAGCGTCTTCTGGAACGGCTTCCGCAAAGCGTGATCGCGCGCGTAACGGCAGCCTGGGGCCTGCCCAGCGAGGACGCCAGCTGTGTCGATGGGCTGTTCCATCACCACATCATGGAGCTTGGCTCTGTCGTACTATCCATTCAACCTGATCGCGCCGCGCGGATAGGCCGCAAGGACAGCTATCATGATCCCGCACTGCCGCCGCGTCATGCCTATATCGCTTTTCACCTTTGGCTCCGGTATATCCGTGAGGTGCATGCCATCGTCATGCTCGGCGCGCATGGCACGCTGGAATGGCTGCCCGGCAAGGCGGTGGCGCTGTCGCAAACCTGCTTTCCGCGCGCCATCATAGGATCAGTACCGGTTATTTATCCCTTCATCGTCAGCAATCCCGGCGAGGCTGCGCAGGCCAAACGGCGTCTTGGCGCCGTCACCATCGGCCATATGACGCCGCCATTGGTGACGGCGGGCCTGTATGGCGCTGCCGCCGGGATCGAACCGCTGATCGATGAGTTCGCAGAAGCGCAAGGCCTTGATCCGCGCAGAGCCACGGGTCTGGCGGACGAAATTTTATCGCAGGCGTCTGTAAGTGGTCTTGCCGCCGAATGCGGTATTGCAGCAGACATGGACCGGATTGCCGCCGTTGCAAAGATTGATGCCTGGCTGTGTGAAATAAAGGAAATGCGCATTCGCGATGGGCAACATATTTTTGGCGCAACGATACAGGCGCAAGCAGATGATGGAACCTCACCCGCTATGCGCGATACCTGCGCGAAAGCCGAGCAGGATGCACTGATTTGCGCCCTTGACGGGCGCTTTGTTTTGCCTGGGCCAGGAGGCGCGCCATCGCGTGGGCGCCGTGACGTGCTGCCAACGGGGCGCAATCTCTATGCCGTTGATCCGCGCGCGGTGCCCACACGCACCGCAATGGCGCTTGGCCACCGGGCTGCCGCCGAGTTCATCCGTGTACATCTGCAACAGCATGGCGACTGGCCGCGCCATGTGGTGATGGATTTGTGGGCCAGTACGGCCATGCGCACGGGCGGCGAGGATCTGGCGCAAGCGCTGGCGCTGCTGGGCGTCCGGCCAACATGGGATCACGCCTCGACGCGGGTGACGGGCTATGAAATTCTGCCGCTGGCAAAAATGCAATGGCCGCGAATCGATGTCACATTACGCATTTCCGGCCTGTTCCGTGACGTGTTCCCGGCACAGATAGATTTTTTTGACGCCGCCATATCGGCGGTCGCAAAGCTCGACGAGCCAGATGAATCAAATTATCTCGCCATGGCGTCGCGGCGGCGGGGCCAGGACGGCCCCCGAATTTTCGGCCCCGCCCCCGGCGCCTATGGCAGCGGCATTGAGCGCACGCTGGCCGAGGGAACATGGCGCAAGCGTGAGGAGTTGGCGAACAGCTATCTTGCCGCCTCGTCATATGCGTACGGACGCAATTGCGATGGCCAGGCAGGCAAGGCCGCGCTGAACAGCCGGCTTGCCTCGGTTGACGCTGTCATTCATGTGGCCGATATGGCCGAGGCCGATATGCTCGACACCGGCACGGTGCCCAATCACATTGGCGGGCTTGCCGCAGCGATCGCCGCTACCGGCAACCGGCCGGCGGCGCTGTATGAATCAAACACCAGCGATCCTGAGCGCCCCCAGGTGCAGGATTATCAAACAGTTGTTGCGCGCACCGTGCGCGGGCGCGCGGGCAATCCGCACTGGATTGCGGGACAGATGCGGCATGGCCCGAGCGGCGCCGCAGTCATGGCCGATACGCTTGATGCGCTGTTTGCCTTCGCAGCCACGACGGGCGCTGATTGCGAGGTCCAGTTCAGTCTATTGTTTGACGCCTTTCTTGGCGATCAGAAAGTGGCTGACTTTCTGCGCACAGCCAATCCTGCGGCGCTGCATGCGATTGCCGCGCGGTTCAGCGAGGCGATCCGGCGCGAGCTTTGGCGCCCACGGCGCAACTCGGCTGCCATGCGGCTGGCGCAGTTTGCGGGGGCGCCGCCATGAGTGAGCGCGCATCGCAGCGGCGCGGCTGGTGCCCCAGCGTCCTGCGCCCGATGGAATCGGGTGATGGGCTGATCGTCCGTATACATCCACGCGGGCAGTCTATTACCACGCCGCAATTACGCGCGCTCGCGCACGCCGCCGCGCAATATGGCAATGGCATTATCGATCTGACGCGGCGCGCTAACCTGCAAATTCGCGGCGTGACAGCGGATTCCCTTGCGCATCTGCAAGCGGCGCTGCGTGAGACCGGTTTATTTGATGAGGACACGGAAAGCTCCTCACATGAAGTGGTGAAAGGTTCTCTCGCTGCAATCGATCCACAAGAAATTCGCGTGAATATTGGATTTACCACAACGCAAACTGGCGCGCGGTTTGGCATCGGCATACCGTTCGGCGTCGGCTTCACCTCTCAATGGCAAGGTCTGGCAGGCCTGGCAGAGCGTTTCGGCAAGGATGAAATCCGCCTGACACCATGGCGCATAGTTATCCTGCCGCTTTTTGCCGCGCGCGATGCGCAGGTGCTTGCGGCAGAGGCCCATGCGCTGCATTTCATCACCGAGCCGCAGGATACGCGCCTTTCACTCGTGGCTTGCACCGGCGCACCCGCCTGCGCGTCTGCGATGGGCGGCACGCGCGAGATAGCGTTTATGCTGGCAGCAGAGGCGCCAACGCTTTTTGACGGCGCAACGGTGCTGCATGTGTCGGGCTGTGCAAAAAGCTGCGCGCATACCGGTTCAGCCACAATCACACTGGTGGCAGATAAAGACGGCTATCGTCTGGGCTTGAACGCCAGCACCGTAGAGATGGAAAACACCCGCCCGCTTCCTTTGAATACGATTACCACCTATCTGCGCACACTGGCCGCACGTTTCGCCTGCGAAGCGCAGCCCAATGAAAGCGCGACCGCTTTTCTCTCGCGTATCAAGCCAGCACTCCCAGGCACTATCGAAAATGTCTAGATCACATGAATATATACGCGATGGCGCGGAGATTTACCGCCGCTCCTTCGCGATTATCCGCGCCGAAGCTAAGCTGGATCGCTTCTCCTCCTCTGAAGCACTGGTTGCCGTGCGCATGATCCATGCCTGTGGCATGGTTGAGCTTGCGGACGATATTGTGTTTTCTTCCGGATTCGCCGATGCCGCGCGCAACGCCTTGCGCGCAGGCGCGCCTGTTCTGTGTGATGCCCAGATGATCGCGAGCGGCGTCACGCGCGCCCGGCTTCCCGCAGAGAATGAAATTATCTGTACACTGAATGATACGAGAGTTCCTGATCTGGCGCAAAAAATGGGAACCACGCGATCTGCGGCGGCAATGGAGCTTTGGCGCGACCGGCTTGGCGGCGCTCTGGTCGCTATCGGCAATGCGCCGACCGCGCTATTTCGCCTGTTTGAAATGCTTGATGAGGGCGTGGCCCCGCCAGCGGCCATTATCGGCATTCCAGTGGGCTTTGTGGGCGCCGCAGAATCAAAACAGGCGCTGGCCGAAGACGGACGCGCGCCATTCCTCATCGTACGGGGACGCAAAGGCGGTAGCGCCATGACGGCGGCGGCGATCAATGCGCTGGCAAGCGAAACGGAGTGAGAAGATGATGTCTGGAACCCTGTTTGGCATTGGCGTCGGCCCCGGCGATCCCGAACTGATGACGCTGAAAGCCGCGCGCATTCTGGCCACCGCGCCGGTTGTCGCCTATTTCGCCAAGCGTGGCAATCGTGGCACGGCGCGCGCCATAGTGGAGGGATATCTCGCCCGCGATGTTGTCGAGATTCCGCTCTACTACCCTTTTACGGTTGAGATTGAAGCAGATGGTGTCGCGTATGGCGGCCATATTACGCAATTCTATGATGAGTCTGCGCGTGAGCTGGCGGGTCATCTTGGCGCAGGACGCAATGTCGCCGTGCTGTGCGCCGGTGATCCGCTATTTTACGGCTCCTATATCTATCTGCATGACCGGCTGGCCCGGCGATTTGAGTCTGTCGTGGTTCCAGGCGTCACAAGCATTGCGGGCTGCGCATCGGTGGCGCGGCTTCCGCTATCCTCAACAAACGAGGTTTTTTCAGTGATCCCCGGCACACTGCCAGAAGACCTTCTGGAACGCCGCCTTGCAGACGCCGACGCCGCCGCAATTATCAAGATTGGCCGGAATTTTGCTAAAGTCCGGCGCGTGCTGGATCGTCTTGGGCGTTTGGGTGACGCCACCTATGTCGAGCGCGGCACCATGGCGCGGCAAATCCTGATGCCTCTGGCCGAGAAGCAGGATAACAGTAATGATGAGGTATATTTCTCGCTCATTCTCCTGCCTGGCCACAAGCCAGAAAAATGGCGGCAGGGAACTGCACAAGAAAGCAAGGCGGCGGAATGATTGGCACACTGAGCATTGTAGGTCTCGGACCAGGACCGGCGCGCTGGCTTACACCCGAGGCCAGTGAAGCGCTTTGCGCCGCCACGGACATTGTCGGGTATGCAACCTATGTTGGGCGCATGGCCGAACGGCCTGGGCAAGTCCGGCATGTCTCAGATAATGGCGCAGAGATCGAACGCGCGCGCCATGCACTGTCACTGGCCGTTTCCGGGCGTCAGGTCGTCATCGTGTCGGGTGGTGATCCGGGCATCTTCGCCATGGCGGCGGCTGTTTTCGAGGCCATTGAAACCGGGCCCGAGATTTGGCGCGCGCTTGATGTCAAAGTGGTTCCCGGCATCACCGCCATGCTGGCAGCCGCTGCCCGCATGGGTGCGCCGCTTGGCAGCGATTTCTGCGTGATCAATCTCTCGGACAATCTCAAGCCGTGGCCCCTTATCGAAAAGCGCCTTGCCCTTGCCGCAGAGGCAGACTTTGTAATCGTGTTGTACAATCCGGCGTCACGCGCGCGGCCAGACCAGGCCAAAAATGCCTTTGCGCATCTGCGGAAATATCGCGCAGCCACAACCCCCGTAATCTTTGCCGCCGCAATCGGCCGTGAGGATGAACAGGTGGCGCTCTCATGTCTGGGCGAGGCAGACCCCGTGCCTGTAGACATGCGCACCCTTATCATTATCGGCTCCAGCGCCACGCGCATTGTGCCCCGCGCCAATGGCGCATACTGGGTTTATTCCCCGCGCAAAACGGAGAGGCCCGCATGCTGATTTTCGACCCAGTCGCGCGCCGCCTCGACAGTTGCCACCGTTTGGGCTTCGGACAGAGCGGGCCGCGCCACCATTACCACAGGAATCCCAAGCCTGCGCGCAGCAACAATCTTTGCATAGGTTGCGCCAGCGCCGGAATTCTTGCTGACCACAGTCTCAATGCGCGCGTCGTTCATAAGCCGTACCTCATCCTCTACTGCGAAAGGGCCACGCGCCGTGATGACGCGTACGCGATTAAGCTCTGGCGGCGGCGTGAAGCTATCGACAGCGCGAATGAGATAATCATGCTGCGGAGCAACGCTGAAAGCACCGGTCTCAAGCTTCCCGATGGGCAGAAAAACCCGGCGCGGTACAGGCCCAAGGGCGCGCGCTGCGGCGCGCATGTCCGGCACTTCGGTCCAGATATCCCCTTCGCATTTCTCCCAGGCTGGGCGTTGCAGCCGCAGCAGCGGCAGATTTATGGCGCGCGCCGCATGAACCGCATGCAGGGACATCTGCGCCGCGAAGGGATGGGTTGCATCCACAAGCACACCGATGCTGTTGTCCCCAAGGAAACGGATAAGCCCATAGACGCCGCCAAAACCGCCGACACGGCAAGGCACGGGCGGAAACACAGGATTGGCCGTTCGTCCCGCAAACGACAACAGCACATCATGGCACCCTTCGCCAGCAAGGCGTTGGGCCAGTATACTGGCTTGCGTCGTGCCACCAAGGATCAGAATTTTCATGTCTCAATCCGCTGATAAGCAATCTGGATCGTATCGCGGTCCCGTGCCCTCAGATAACATCCAGGAGTGCTGGCTGTCCATTGTCGGTATTGGCGAAGATGGCGCAGACGGGCTGACGGCGCGCACGCGGGCGCTGATTGTCGGCGCAAGCCTGGTGATTGGCAGCGCACGTCAGCTAGCGCTGGCGGCTGATTTTATCCGGCATGAAAAACTTGTCTGGCCGTCGCCGCTTCTGGAGGCCATTCCCGCGCTGCTCGCGCGCCGTGGTGAAGCCACCTGTGTGCTGGCCAGCGGCGATCCGTTTTATTACGGCATCGGGGCCACACTTTCCGCACACCTGCATCCCAGCGAATTTATCTGCGTGCCAGCACCCTCCTCGCTATCGCTGGCCGCAGCAAAGCTTGGCTGGCCGTTGCACGAGCTTGCAACAGTGTCACTCCATGGCCGGGCGCTTGAAAACATTATTCCACATCTGCAGCCAGGCGCCCGGATCCTTGTGCTTTCCTGGGACGGCAGGACGCCACAGCAACTTGCCGAATTGTTGGATGCGCGCGGCTTTGGCCAGTCGGCCCTGCATATTCTCGAAGCGCTGGGTGGCCCGCATGAGCGGTTACGGCGCAGCACTGCGCGTGGCTTTAATCTAAACGGCATTGACCCGCTTAATATCATTGGCATTGAGGTGGTGGCGGAACCCACCGCCCGGATTATTCCACTGGCCGTGGGTTTGCCGGACAGTGCGTTTGAATCGGATGGACAGCTTACCAAGCGCGAAATCCGCGCCGTAACCTTATCCGCCCTTAACCCGCGTGCGGGTGAACTGTTATGGGATGTTGGCGCAGGTTCTGGCTCGATCGCGATTGAATGGATGTTGTGCCACGCCTCGTTACGCGCGATTGCCATTGAAGAACGGGCCGACCGCAGCGCCCGCGTTCACCGCAATGCGATGGCACTGGGCACGCCTCTGCTTAAGATCGTTGAAGGAGAAGCACCAGGCGCCCTGCATGATTTACCGCAACCGGATGCGGTCTTTATCGGTGGTGGCGCGAATGATCCCGGCTTATTCGATTGCTGCTGGGCTGCGCTGAAGCCGGGCGGGCGTCTTGTCATAAACGCGGTCAGTCTTGAAACCGAGGCGCGCCTGTTACAGTGGTATGCCGCATTGGGGGGCGAGTTGCGCCGTCTTTCGGTTGAGCGTGCAGATCCGCTTGGCGCCATGACCGGATGGCGTCCTGCTATGACCGTCACCCAGTGGAGCGTCGTCAAGTCATGATCGCCGCGGGATTAGGCTGCCGGACCGGCTGTCCAGTTGAAGATATTCTCGCGGCCATTGCGGGGGCTGTGGAACAAGCGGGGGTGTGCCTCAATGATATTTCTCGTCTCTGCGCGCCCGACTTCAAGCGCCACGAGATCGCACTGACCGAGGCCGCCAGGCGACTGCAGCGGCCCCTTGTTTTCGTGGCGATGGAAGCAATGGCTGTGCATGCAGCACAGACTGAAACCCGCTCGGATCGCGTCATCGCGCTTTACGGTGTGCCCTCGGTCGCGGAAACCGCAGCACTTGCCGGTTTGGACGCGCCAGCGCGCCTTATGGGGCCGCGCTTTACATCAGGTGGCGCCTCCTGTGCGCTTGCGGCATCGGGCGTCGCATCATGACCGTGCATTTCATTGGCGCTGGTCCCGGCGCACCCGACCTCATTACCGTGCGGGGCCGCGATCTGGTGGCGTCGTGCCCTGTCTGCCTCTATGCGGGCTCCCTGGTGCCCTTTGAGATCATAAAACTTGCGCCCGCCAATGCACGCGTCATCGACACCGCACCGATGAGCCTGGACGAAATTGAAGCGGAATTTTTGGCGGCCCACGCGCAGGGCCTTGATGTCGCACGGTTGCATTCGGGCGACCTGTCAATCTGGAGCGCGCTTGGCGAGCAGCTTCGAAGGCTTAACGCACACGCAATTCCTTATACGATCACGCCCGGCGTTCCCGCCTTTGCAGCAGCGGCCGCCGCACTCGGCAACGAGCTGACATTGCCGGAAATCGCCCAGAGCGTGGTGCTTACGCGCACCTCGGGCCGTGCATCCGCCATGCCCGAAACGGAGACGCTGGCGCATTTCGCACAATCGCGCGCGACGCTCGCCATACATCTTTCCATTCACGCGCTGGAAAAAGTCGTCGCGGAGCTTTTGCCGCATTATGGCGAAGACTGCCCTATTGCGGTGGTGTATCGCGTCAGTTGGCCGGACGAACGCATCGTGCGCGGAACACTGGCCGACATTGCCGAAAAAGTCCGTGCACAGCCTATTGAACGCACCGCACTTATTCTTGCAGGTCCCGTGCTTGATAACACGACATTCCGCAACAGTGCGCTTTACGATGCCAATTATCAGCGCCGTTTCCGGGGCCGCTCAGAATAATCGAGGCTTCATGTAACGATCCGCAATGGCCTGCGCGCAACACGTACCCCGGCACGGTCAAAGAGCACAATCTCAAGACCGCCTTCAAGCCCCACAGGACGAAACACACCAAGGCCGCGCCCTTCAAGCGCAATGATCAGATGCTCGAAATCCTCCCCGTCGGGGTCATGGTGTTCCCCGGCACCGGCATCCAGGACAACCTCGCCGACAAAGCCCGCAAGATGGGCATCCCCGTGTGGCGGTTCGGGAGCAGCGGCGCGTAAGCGCCGCTGCTCCGCAACTATCGTCTGTTCAGTTTCCGATCCAAAGCTGAAGTTCGACTGTCTATAAGAATTTCCCGATCGGGAAAACTGGCCTCATGCAACCGTCGGAAGGTTAGAAATTTCCCGTTCGGGAACTTCATTGACGCGCATTCACTCGGAGGCCGAAGGGCGGACCTAAGCAGCCGCCTCAGTCTGAACAGGCTTCGGCTTGGCGAGCCGCACCATATTTCCGCCACGCTTACCCGGCATTTTCGGCTACACTGCTTTCTGCGCCGTGGTGGTGGAAGGCGTAACCGTTCAGCCATTGTTACGGAGACCGCCATTATGATCATCATCGGCATTCTTCCGAGTATCGCCGGGCTGGGCTTTTTCTGCTGGCTGCTGTTCATGCTCGCCGTCTATGCGCTGCCATTCTTTGCCGCCGTATCGGTCGGAATGTTCGTCTATGACAGCGGCGCCGGTCCGGTAGGCATTATCGCCGCCGGTGCGCTCACCGGCATCCTCACGCTGATCGCTGGACAGGTGATTTTCGCTGCCGTGCGCTCGCCGTTAATCCGCATGTCGATTGCAGTGTTGTTCGCGGCGCCGGCTGCATTCGCTGGCTTTCACGCGACCCATGGCATCGCCGCGCTGACCATGCCGTCCGGGATCTGGCAGCTGATCTTCGCCGTGACCGGTTCGATTGCCGTTGGCTCGACCGCCTGGATGCGGATGGCAATGCTGACGCCCGGCCCGTCGATGCAGGCCAATCCCGGCAGACCGGTTCTGCCGTAAGTCCGGGGCGGCGGGCCTATAAGGGCAATGGGCATCCCCTTTGTTTCTGAGGTTGGCATAGATCGGGCATTGCCGGACGTTCGACCATGACCTTGAAGGGAAAAGTTTGCGGCCCGGTGGGCTTGGAGTTGCCGGCGCCAGTGGCGTGCCGGTCAACGGTATCAGTGACACCATCGTTTCCGTGGCGGCACTCGGGTTTCTGCATGGCGCCGCCAGGTTGAAGACCGGGTAGCGACTCGCCTGAACAGTTTGGCTTCCTTGCCGGTGCTGGAATGTCCGCCGGTTCTCCTTGGGATTACTCTGTTCGGTCGCACGCTATCCATACGGCCTCTTAAATGGCATGATCTGGCCGAAAGACGGCTACGCCTCGATCGCCTAAGCCACAACGCCGCCGGACGACTTTCTTCCCCTGGGCTGCGCCCATTCCTCGCGAGACAAGAAACTCGCCCGGCTGGCGTCCTTCGCTACGCTACGGCCTGCATGCAGGTGCGGCGCCGATCGCTTCCGGCCTGTTGATCGCCATCGAGGCCGCGATGGTCGCGGGCTCGAAAAACAGCGAACAAGGAGAACACTTATGGCTAACATTGGCACATTCAAGAAATCCGGCAACGAGTTCCAGGGCGAAATCATGACCCTCAGTGTCCAGACCAAGGGCGTGCGCATCGTCCCCGAAACCAACCGGGCCAACGATAACGCTCCCAGCCACCGCGTTTATGTTGGGCGCGCCGAGATCGGCGCCGCCTGGTCCAAGCGCTCCACCGAGGGCCGCGATTACCTCTCGGTCAAGTTGGACGATCCGAGCTTCAACGCTCCGATCTACGCCAACCTCTTCGACGACGAGGATGGCGAAGCCTTCACCCTCATCTGGTCCCGCAGCCGCAAGGCTAACGGCGACTGAGCCAGTCACCCGCGAAGCCCCGCCCGATCTACCGGGCGGGGCTTCCGCTTCGCCATATTCAGCGTTTCTTCTTTGACGTCGAACGCCCGTTCTTGATCACAGCGGGCTTTGGAATCAACGCTTCCGCGTCCGGCGTGATCAGATCGATTGGCGTGACGCCCAGCGCCTGGCTCAACTCGAAGAGCGTTACGACAGTTGGATTGCGCCGGCCGCCTTCCAGATCACTCAGATATTGCTGCGCAAAGCCCGACCGGTCGGCAAACTGCTCCTGCGTCAGGCTTTTTTCAAGCCTGATCCTGCGTACATTCCGCCCAACCAGTTTCCGCATATCCATGCGGAAGAATTGGCCTTATACATACTATAAGTTTATCAACTATAATATGTATTCATGGGGTATGATGAAATAATGTGCAGCAAATTACGCTAACTTCGTGTAAATATGATTGGCCCGGCAGGCCAAGAAGAAACGGACGAACCATGAACCGGCAACAGATCGAGATCGCCGATACCGCACCCAGTGAGCCGCGCCTCACAGATTATGATCGCGCGCATCTGACAACCTATATCCGGCTTCTCGATGCGGCGGCGGATAACGCCGACTGGGAGGAAGCCGCCAGCTTGATCCTTGGCATGGACGCTAAATCGGAGCCGGATCGCGCGCGCCGGGCCTATGATTCCCATCTTGCCCGGGCGCAGTGGATGATGGCGGCGGGCTATCGCGATTTACTTCAAAGCAGCAAAGAATGAAATAACTATCCCGGCCTCACTCGCAAACAGATGGTTGCTCGCCTTTTTCACACCCCTAAGTTGCCGCATCTTGGCCATAATCTCTGCCGAGTATGTGCCTGATGGCGGTCAAAGATTCGCACAACCCGGCCTGATCTCCGGGCTTCTCGTGTCCTGTGTGTCGCCCTGTACGCGATACATGGACTGGGGGATTGGCCATGCCCGACGAGAACTGGCGAACTACGGACGCCTACGACTACCTTGCCGATCTGGACATGGCGGGTGTCGCATTCGAGTTCTTGCGGCGTAACCCGGACTATCAGGCCGGCTGCAAGCACAT
>Ga0073919_1000034_pt1 | contig 29715 bp, 28 predicted proteins | sample GWRWT3_25Nov14_FD_71202 | JGI IMG/M metagenome (GOLD analysis project Ga0073919, IMG submission 71202) | Sand microcosm microbial communities from a hyporheic zone in Columbia River, Washington, USA - GW-RW T3_25-Nov-14 | ecosystem: Engineered > Artificial ecosystem > Sand microcosm >... | reverse complement strand
TTCCATTTTCCAATATCAAACCTGTCGGCTATCGCTGGCAGGGGCGCCGTACGCGCCGCCATAAGCGTCACGTGCAACCGCTCTAGCCGCACACGCTGATCCCGCCCCCCCACATCCTGTGCTACAATCCACGCGCGGCGCTCCATGCCATCAAAGGCGATGATTTGATCATAAAACCCCAGCGCCATGTCCGGCAAATGCATATCATCCGTACCCGGAACAGGAACCGGCTCCAGAAACCGGCCCATTTCATAACCAATATATCCCGCCGCACCGCCCTGGAATGACGGCAAACCTGGAAGCATTGGTAATCTGTTTCGCCCCAGCATATTTTCCAACTGGACGAATGGTTCATTCTGCACAGCCAGATCATCCACGAATAGCTGGCCACCCCTCACCATTAGCGTTCGGTACGGATTTACGCATATATAGCTGTAACGCCCCTGCCCCCCATCCTGCTGTGCGGAATCCAGAAGCATCGACCAGGCCTGTCCGGCCCATGGCGCAAAAGCCTGTAGGGGATCGAGATAGTCTATCTCTTCAACCGGCATGATCATTCGCTCAGGGGCGGCTAGCGCGCCCCGGTAAATCGCGCGGCAAGCCGCCCCAGCAATGGCCCCGGCGACGGCAGATATTGCGTCATTCCGCCAACACGCGCCTTCACTTTTTCAAATGCCAGCACATTCCCGATGCGGCGTTCGATAAAGCCGTGCATCGCATCCACATCATCACCGCCTTCGCCAAGCCAGTGTGTCATTACAGACACCACCACCGCCGCCAATGTTGCCCGCTTTGTATAAAAATTAAAATCCGTAGACTTATCCCCCACTGCGCGCCATATCGTATCCACCGTACGGTACAGAAAAACCAGACCCCCCGGAACATTCAGCGGCAATGCCTGCAAGGCCAGCGCCCTTCGCACCGCCTCACGATGTGGACGCAGCAACCCGATATAAATCTTTAAGGCTTCAGAAATGCGTTGCGACAGATGGTTGTTATGCAATCCGCGCCGGGAAATCTCCTGCGTCAACATACGGTCCCTTGATGACCAGAAAACATCCAGCAAATCGATTACGCCATCCGGAAACGCAAGCAGCACCAACCCGCTGTCCACACCTGCGTCCTGCACCGCAGCCCGAAACATGCGCTCCGACCAACCATCAAATGGCGCATGCGGAAGCGCTGCATCAAGCACCGCCTGACGAACGTCTGACAAATAGTCTGTAGACGGATGATCCATCTCACTCATTCGTCACTGCCATCGCGTGATGCGGCAATATAATGTCCGATCTCGGTTTCAAACAGTAATTGACTTAAATCCTGCATCCGTTGCGGGTACAGAATGCCATCCAGATGGTCACATTCATGCTGCACCACGCGCGCATGAAAACCGCGCGCCACGCGCGACAGCGGCTTGCCCGCCCGGTCCAGCCCTGAATAGCGGATATGGTTGTAGCGCGTCACCGCCCCACGCAAACCCGGCACGGACAGGCATCCCTCCCAGCCCGTCTGCATGTCCTGGTCCAGCACTTCGATCACCGGATTGATCAGTACGCTCAGCGGCGCTGTGTGATCAAACGCCTCTTCGCCATCACGCACCCCGGCGCGTTCGCCAGGCGCCTGAAAAATGACCAGCCGCAGGGATTCATACACCTGTGGCGCCGCCAGCCCTGCCCCATTGGCGTCGATCATGGTTTCAATCATATCATCGATCAGCCGCTGAACTTCCGGGTCCAGCGGATCCTTTATGGGCAATGCCGGTTTGCGCAAAACCGGATGCCCCATGCGGGCGATTTTTCTGATTGTCATGCGCCTAATATGGCCTGCCACAACCCCAAGAGCAAGATGCGCTAATGCTGTAGCGCTTTTACAATATCCTCAACCATTTTTTTAGCGTCGGCGAACAGCATCATGGTGTTATCCCGAAAGAATAATTCGTTCTCGACCCCGGCATAACCCGACCCCATACCGCGCTTGACGAACAGCACGGTGCGGGCCTTTTCCACGTCCAGAATGGGCATGCCATAAATGGCGCTGCTGCGGTCGGTCTTGGCCGCCGGATTTGTCACATCATTGGCGCCAATCACAAAGGCTGCGTCCGCCGCCGGAAACTGACTGTTAATATCTTCAAGTTCAAACACATCATCATAGGAAACATTTGCTTCGGCCAGCAGCACATTCATATGCCCGGGCATGCGCCCTGCCACCGGATGAATGGCGTAGGAGACCTTGACCCCTTCGTGCTTCAGAATATCCACCATCTCGCGCAAGGCATGCTGGGCCTGCGCCACTGCCATGCCATAACCGGGAACGATGATCACCGATCCTGCATTGCGCAGAATAAAGGCCGCGTCTTCCGCACTGCCGCGTCTGACCGGGCGGGTTTCGATCACACCGCTGACTGCATTATTCGTAGCGCCAAAGCCGCCCAGAATGACGCTGAAAAACGAACGGTTCATGGCCTTGCACATAATGTAGGACAGAATTGCGCCACTGGAGCCAACCAGTGCGCCGGTAATAATCAGTGCGGTGTTTTCCAGTGTAAAACCAATGCCCGCCGCCGCCCAGCCCGAATAGGAATTCAGCATCGACACCACCACAGGCATATCCGCGCCGCCAATGGGAATGATCAGCGTCACGCCCAAAAACAATGCCAGCGCCGTCAGGCCCCAGAAAGCCGCATGGGATTCGCCGGCGCAGAAAACAATCGTCAGCCCGATCAATGCCAGGCCAAACAGGGCGTTCAGCGCATGCTGGCCGCGAAACACCACCGGCGTACCCGACACCAGTTCATGCAATTTCGCGAACGCCACCAGCGATCCGGAAAATGTCATCGCGCCAATGGCCGCGCCCAGTGACATTTCGATCAGACTGGCAAATTTGATGCCGCCGGGTACGCCAAGCCCAAAAGCCTGCGGCGTGTACAGCGCCGAAGCCGCAACCAGCACTGCCGCCAACCCCACCAGACTGTGAAACGCCGCCACCAATTGCGGCATCGCCGTCATCGGAATACGCCTGGCTATCACCGCGCCTATCAATCCGCCAATGCCCAACCCGCCCAGAATCAAACCCCAGGTAAGCGGATCATATGCGCCCAGCATCGTCAGCGAGGTGCCAATCGCAATCCCCATTCCCAGCATGCCAAACAGATTTCCGCGCTGCGAAGTTTCCGGCGAAGAAAGACCGCGCAGCGCCAGAATAAATAAAATCCCCGATGCGAGATAGGCCAGTGCAGCAAGATTTGCGTTCACAATTGTTTCCTGAAAATGAATCCGGGCTTCCTATTTCTGCTTTTTCCTGTACATGCCCAGCATGCGCTGGGTAACAAGAAAGCCGCCAAATATATTTACCGACGCAAGGATAAGCGCAACGAACCCCATGCCTTTCGAGATCATGCCTGTGGCATCCGGAACGTCGGCCATGCTTGCCCCCGCCGCCAGCAGCGCCCCTACAACGATCACCGAAGAGATGGCGTTGGTGACCGCCATCAACGGTGTATGCAGTGCAGGCGTCACGCTCCACACCACATAATAGCCCACGAAAATCGCCAGGGCGAAGATCGACAACCGAAAGATAAAGGGATCAATTTCCATGGTTTGCTTCCATTTTTCCGCGCCCGCGGTCAGGCAAATTCCGTCTGTAGTGATGCATGCACGATCTTCCCGCCACGGGTCAAAGCTGTGCCTGTGATGATTTCATCTTCCCAGTCAATCGCCAGCACACCACCGGCGGCAATCTGCGGCGTCAGAAAATTCAGCAGATTTCTGGCATAAAGTGCCGATGCGTCCGTCGCCAGCCTTCCTGGCATATTGCGATAGCCGATAATGCTGACCCCGCCAACTTCCACACACTCACCGGCTTTGCTTAGGCTGCAATTGCCGCCCTGCTCTGCGGCCAGATCAACGATAACCGAGCCTGGCTTCATGCCGTGCACCATTGCTTCGGTGATCAGAACCGGCGCCGGACGCCCGGGAATAAGCGCCGTGCATATGGCGATGTCCTGCCTGGTCAGTGTATCGGCGATAAGGGCCGCCTGTTTGCATTTGAAGTCTTCGCTCATTTCGCGGGCATAACCGCCTGCGGTTTCCGCGCTGGCCATTTCGTCGCTGTCCACCATCACAAATTTGGCGCCCAGGCTTTCCACCTGTTCCTTTGACGCCAGCCGCACATCGGTCGCGCTGACGATTGCCCCCAGCCGCCTGGCCGTTGCAATCGCCTGCAACCCTGCAACGCCCGCCCCCATCACCAATACCCGTGCAGGCGCAATGGTGCCGCCGGGCGTCATCATCATCGGCATGGCGCGCCCGAACACATAACAGGCCTCAATCACCGCCCGGTAACCGGCAAGATTCGATTGCGAAGAAAGCACGTCCATTGATTGCGCGCGGGTGATGCGCGGCATCAATTCCATGGCGAACGCATCAATATGCCGGGCTGCATAAGCGGCAATCCCCGCTGCATCCTGATAGGGCGCCAGCATTCCAATCAACAGGGCGCCATGTTTGATATGCGCAATATCATCCGTGCTCGGACGCTGTACCGTAAAGATGATGTCCGCCCCGGATAAGGCAGCCTGCGGCGTATCCGCAAGGCCTGCCCCCGCCAGCACAAACGCATCGTCCGTAATGAAGGCGCACTTGCCCGCGCCACGTTCCACACAAACTTCAAGACCAAGCGCCACAAGCTTCTTCACCGTTTCCGGCGTTGCGGCAACGCGCGTCTCATGCGCCAGTCGTTCGCGCAGGATTGCAATTTTCATAAGGGTAAAACCCGGCTGGCGGACCTCATACTGAACAGCCGCCGTTTAAAAATGAGTGTATTCAGGTCAGAAAGGCCGCCATCAAAGCCAAAATGACGATAACAATGCCGCTTCCCCATTTTGTAAGGGTAAGGAACGTCCCCCACATCTCACGATGCGCTGAAATATCCATCTTGCCATGTTGGTGCTGTGCTGCCGCCATCTTGATCACTCCGCTAAACCTGATTCGCTTGGGTATTATAGACCAGTCCGGGGCGAAACTTACACCACCTCCCGGCAATATTCCATGCCTGTAATACAGGCCACAAATCATTGTGCGCCCCTATCCAATTTGACAAAAGCCCTCAAATATCCGGGCAAATCCGCAGATTAAAACCATTCTGAATTTCTAAGCCCAAAAAAAGGATTTGGCTGGACTTTTTGCAAAATATTGATATAAGTAACTAGGCAATTGTTTCATCCCACAATTGCGTGCGTGTCTTAGCGGACGCGTTGGGGTCAACATGTAGCCCCCAAGTGCATGTTGGCCCCGTCCGCGCCTGCTTTTTACGGCTTCAAAGCCAGCAAGCGCGGCAGGTCTGCCATGCCGGTGAATATCTCACCCCCTTCAGCCCTGAGTTTTGTCACATTGCTTTCCGGATCTCCGGCATAGGCGAACACCTGCATGCCTGCCGCCCGCGCCCCCATGACGCCCGGTACGCTATCCTCAATGACCACGGCACGGTCCACCGAAACCCCCATCTGTGCAGCCGCATGCAAAAAAAGATCGGGATGCGGTTTGCCGCGCGCCACCATTGTGCTGGAAAACAGATTATCACCGAAATAGGCCCGCAACCCGGTCAGGCCCAGCGTCAGTTCCATCTTGTCCGGCGAACCTGACGAGGCCACGCATAAGGCGATATTGGCAGCCTGAATATGTGCCAGAACCTCCCGCACACCAGGCACGGCGCGCAACGACCTCCGGAAAGCGGCATAGGTCTCTTCCTGCAAGGTCTGCCGCCATGCATCTGGAATTTGGCGCCCGGCCAACTCAGAGACATTCTCCATGATCTGCCGCATCGACAGACCGACAAAAGCCGCGCGCGTCTGCGCGACGGTCATGGGCAGGCCAAGACTTGTTATCGCTGCAGCAAGCGTGGAATTAGCAATCGGCTCGCTATCCACCAGCACGCCGTCGCAATCAAAAATCACCAGTTCTGGCGGCCCGAATCTACCTGTCATCACATAAATATATTTTGACCATTCATGTTCTTGTAAAGGCCCGCCACCTGTTCGCCATAGCCATTATACAGCACTGTAGGAATGGTGCCGCGCGTGCCAAGCGGTTCTTCCACCGCCTGACTCCAGCGCGGATGCGGCACTTCCGGGTTTATGTTCGCCCAGAAGCCATATTCCTCCGCATTGGTTTTTTCCCAGAAACTGACCGGGCGCGTGTCCGTCAACGTAAAGCGCACAATGGACTTGATCGACTTGAAACCATATTTCCACGGCAGCGCCAGCCGCAATGGCGCACCAAACTGCTTCGCCAACGGCTTGCCATAGGCGCCAGTCACCAGAAACGCCAGATCATTCTGCGCCTCTTCTATCGTTACAGCTTCCTGATAGGGCCATGGATACCAGAATTGTTTTTGCCCCGAGGCGACATCCGGGTTCTGGAACGTTTCCATGCGCACATAGCGCGCTTCGGGTTCAGGATCAGCAAGTTTCAGAATTTCAGACAGCGCAAACCCGGTCCACGGCACCACCATCGACCAGCGCTCTACACAGCGGTGGCGATAAATACGTTCTTGCAGCGGCATCCTGCGGATCAGCGTGTCGATATCCAGTGTCTGCGGCTTGCGCACCAGCCCATCAATGCGCACCTCCCATGGCCTTGTTGGCAACGCCTGGGCCGCCTCCCAAATCTGCTTGTGCGATGCGAATTCATAAAAATTATTATAGGTTGAACTCAGCTTCTCTGCTGTCACCGGCTGGTCAATGGGTCCATAGGCGGGATTGGCTTTTGCCGGATACAAGTCCGCCGTCGGATCACCCGGTTCCGCCGCAAAGGCCGTGCCACCGATTCCGGCCCCCGCCACCACCGCCGCACCGATGGCGCCCAGCATGAACTGGCGGCGATTGGCGAAAATATGTTCGGGTGTGACGTGATGTTCGGGAATTTCCCAACCCTGCTTGATTCTGATCAGCATGCGACCCTCACTGGCGATGATATGACGGTTCCAGATACATATACGCTGTCGCCGCGAAAAAAGTTACATTTGGACAAATTCATGCTGCCTTGCAGTTTGCGATCGCTTCTTCTGCCAATCGTCCCGAAAGTTCCTGTAAATGATCAAACCGCCATGTGTAAGAGCCAACACCCTGGCTAACCGAGCGCAATTCGGTAATCAGATCATGCAGTTCCGCCTGCGGTAAAGTGGCCGACACGCAATCCCAGCCAGGCCAGCCAGGACGCTGGTCAAAGCCCAATATATGGCCGCGCCGCGCCGATACAATGCCATTGACCCTCGCCGTGGCTTCGCAGGGAACCATGATCTCGACATGCGATATTGGCTCCAGCAAGACCGGTGCGCAATTCGGCATTGCTTCCTGCATGGCGATGCGCCCCGCCGTGCGAAACGCTTGCTCGGATGAATCAACCGTATGATATGATCCATCAATAAGCGCGACCGAAATATCGACCACGGGAAACCCCAGTGGACCGCGTTGCAAATAGTCCCGCACACCCGCTTCCACGCCGGGAATATAGTTGCGCGGCACCACCCCGCCGGTAATCCTGTCTTCAAAAACAAAACCGCTTCCGCGTGGCAGTGGAGAAATTTCCAGCACCACATCCCCGAATTGGCCATGCCCGCCCGATTGACGCTTGTGTCGGCCACGCTGGATTGCCGGTTTTCGAATCGCCTCACAATAGGGAATCTTTGGAACGCTGGTTTGCAGACTGAGGCCGAAACGGCCGCGCAGCCGCTCAACCGCAATGCGCAGATGCATCTCGCCCTGGCCATGCAGCACAATTTCGTGGGTATCCGTTTCATGCGAAAACCGGAGTGAGGGGTCTTCCTCACTGATTTTCGTCATGGCGCCAGTCAATTTCACTTCGTCCTTATGATCTGCAACCGCCACGGCAAGACTGAATACCGGCGAAAGTTGACTGCCATACGCCAGTTTCGGCACCGCGCCCTTCATCGTTCCCAGCGTATCGCCCGTATTAACATGTTCAAGCCGCCCGATAGCCACCAGATCACCTGTCTCAGCGACCGTACATTTCGCCGTCTGCTGACCCATCATATGAAACAGACCGGCCAATCGCGACGGTTCTCCGCCGGCGGAATAAATTGTATCTCCATCCCGCAGACGCCCGCTCAGAACACGCGCCATGGACAGTTTTCCGCCATGCGCCGTGTGGAAGGTTTTCAGAATCTGGCAAACCGCGCCATCCGGTGCCGTCAGTTTTTGACGTCTGGCGGCCACGCTGACATCTGGCGCCTCGTGACGCAGGGCCTTTAGCAGCCGGCGAACCCCATTATCATTTAGCGCCGATCCAAGCAGCACGGGAACAATTTGCGCATTCGCGAAATCACGGCTCAGATTGCTGAAAACCTCATCACGCGGCGGTGCTATATCCGACAATAAATCTTCCATCAGCTTGTCGTCATAATCCGCCAGCCGCTCCAAAAGTTCATAGCGCGCCGTATGGGCGCGGTTTTCAACGCCACCCGGCATTTCTATAATTTCAGACGGCGCATGCTCGCGATACACATAAGCACGCTCCAGCGCCAGATCGACAAAACCCGTTACGATGCCATCGTTCCATATCGGCGCCTGGCGCAGAACCAGCGGCATGGCGCTTGCCGGTTGCAGGGCGCCAAGCAGATCGCGCACCTGACCCTTGGCCTGATCAATCTTGTTTACAAACAGAAAATGAGGGATTTTCCGGCTTTGCAAATAACGCAAAAACGGTTGCAGCGCCAAAAGCTTGCCGGTCTCCGGCTCGCACACAATCACAGCGGCGTCGATGCCGATTGCAGCGTTCAGACTGTCCTGCATGAATTCAATGGAACCCGGACAATCAATAAAGGTAAATTGATCTCCTAAATATTCACAGGTCGCGATATTGGCCTCGACGCTCATCATGTGCGCGCGCGCCTCCGGCGATCTATCCCCCACTGCGCTGCCATCGCTGACGCTTCCTTTGCGGGTAATTGCGCCGCAAATATGCAGGATGCTTTCAAGGAGTGTTGTTTTTCCCGAGAGATAAGGGCCAACCAGCGCAATGGCGCGCGGACCCGGATTAGTACGAAGAACGCCATTACTCATGACCTGTCCTCCCCGTTGGCCTGCCTCTATCCGGCAGGCTGGAGTTCCATGCTCTCAGGCCCGGCGGGAAAGTGCAAGCATTTCGCTGAACTTGACCTGAGAATATTCTTTCGAGAAACCACAAGCCAAGGCCCATGGCCGGAACAAAGTTTTCAAACCCCAACAACCAGCCGGCTATTTTTCCCTAACACCTTTTGCGCAATCCACAGGGACAGGCAACTTATGGCGGTTATGGCTGTTATAAAAACCAGCAGGGAAATCACAGTGGCCGGGAAAAACTCGGCGCCTGTAAAGTAGTAATTCCCCATTTTGACGACCTGAAGAAAATAGCCATGCACAAAGAAAATGCCGAAACTCGCGGTTCCGACATATGAAACCCTGGCAAGCATGTCTTTGCCGTATAAATCCAGATAATAGACCAGAAGAATTGCCGTAATCGCCTTGAATACAAAGATATATTCGATGGGTGAATCCAAAATCATAACTTCAGCCCAAAACGCGGCGAGTGCGAGCGCAAGTAAGGGCCAGTGCCAGGCAACAACCAATCGCGCCACTTGATCCCGGAATTGCGAACAGAACATACCGAAGAAATAGATGGAAAACAGGTAAATGGCCTTGCTAATGGGAGAAAAATATCCCCCAAGCTGCGTGATCGTCAGAAATCCGTCGCGCCCTAACAGGGCTGACATCACCAATAAAACCGGAAGCGCATAATAGGGCCATTTAGCGCGATCCGCCGCAATCAGCACTGGCGCAAACACGTATATAATTGAAATAGTTGGAACAAACCAGAATGGCGCAAGATGTTTGCCGGTGATCAGAAAAAGGAAGACTTGCATCGCGATGTGTTTGTCTTCAAACCCCGCGGGCATTTCCTGATCAACAAAGGTAAGGGATCCGATTATCGCCGGAATGGACAAGATCAAGTATGGCGTGATTACATTTTTTATTTTCGTAATATAGTAATTTTTCGTATTATAATTCTTGGATAAATATTGGAACAAAAATCCAGCTATAAAGAAAAACCAAATGGATGACTCATTGAACAAAGCGTCAAAACTTCGAAATAATATCTCCTGATCACCCCAGTCGAAATTATGAAGTGAATGCGCCCCGACAATACCTAATATTGCAACGGTTCTGAAATTATGAATGTTAGCTAAATACATAAATTTCCTATTGTGCCCCTTGGGATACAGTCAGCTTGCAGCCAAAAAGCGCATGCCAAACTTGATTCGAATGGCGTCGGAACCAGGATAGCAAATGTACCTAAAGATTTCGATAAACTCCTCCTTAAAATTATGTCCCAGTGGTATAGCCGTGCGCTTTATCAGTCCACCTGTTAGTCTTTACCCGTGCAACTGCAAACGCGGAGATAATGGATGACACGATTGGCCTTGCTGGCGCCGGACGCGCTGAATGACGCACAGCGCAAAATATTTGACGCCATCACCAAAGGGCCACGCATGAAAAACACCGGCTCCAATATTGGCGTCAAACTGGATGCCCCAACCGGCCTGCCCGGCCCGTTCAATGCCTGGATGTACAGTCCCGTGATCGGAAATCTGGCGCAGGAACTGGGCGCGGCCTTGCGTTTCTCCAATTCTCTGCCCAATAATCTGCTGGAAATTGCCGTACTGATGGTGGGCAGACACTGGTTGGCGCAATTCGAATTCTGGGCGCATGCAAAGCTGGCGCGGCAGGCAGGCGTATCTGACACCGCCATCGAGGCGATCCGCATCGGCGCAGAACCGGCATTTGAAAAACCGGAAGAAACCCAAATCTATCTTTTCGCGCGCGAATTCATTGAAACCAAACGCATCAGCGATAAAACCTATGCGGCGACACGCGCCCTTGTGGGCGAACAGGGGCTTGTCGATCTGGTGACATTGATGGGCTATTACACATTGGTGTCCATGACGCTGAACTGCTTTCAGGTGCCGCTGCCAGAGGGACAGACCTATCCATTTCCTGAACCCGCCGCCGGATAATGCAGAACGGCGTCACCCTGATCGGCCCGGTCAGCCGCGACATTGTGCGCCTGCCGGAACTGCCCGAACGCCAGCAACCCGGTGGCGCAGTATTTTATGCGGGCATGGCCCTGCGCGCATTGGGTGTGCCGGTGAACGTCATCACCCGTCTCGCGAAACAGGATGAGGCAACCCTGCTGACGCCCTTGCGGCGGGCGGGCGCAACAATAACTGCGCTCGCGTCTGCGCACACCACCAGCTTCATCAACAGCTATGGTCTGAGTACGGATGAACGTACACAGGAAGTTTCTGCGCAAGCCGACCCCTTCCTGGTTGCTGATATTCCCGCCATCTCTACGCAATGGATATATTTAGGCCCCCTGCTCGAAGGCAATATTTCAACGGCGCTGATCCGGCATATTGCAGATCGCGGCGCGCACCGCATTGCGATCGATGCGCAAGGCCTGCTGCGCCATGTGCGGGATGGAAAAGTTTTGCCCGCCGACTGGCCGGATAAATATGAAATCCTGCCCCGCATCGATATTCTGAAAGCAGACGCGCAAGAAGCCGGACTGATAACTGGTCAAAGCGATCCTGAAATGAGCGCGCGCATATTGTGCGGGCGCGGTGTAGATCACGCACTCGTCACGCTGGGGGACGCGGGCGCAATCCTCTGTCATCGCGGCGCGCTCATCCGCCAACCCGCATTCAGACCCGCGGGTAAAACCTGGCCAACCGTGGACACTACCGGCTGTGGCGACACATTCCTGGCGGCCTATCTGGCCGGCATTATCGAGGGCAAACAGCCCGCAGAGGCCGGCCGTTACGCCGCCACCGCCGCAGCCCTGAAACAGACGGTCTTCGGGCCACTCCTGGCGGATATGCGGGAAGTCCTGCGGATGGCAGAAAAAACCTGGCTGTAACGTCTCAATAGGTTGTTCACAGGGAAACGATGAGGTGTGCGGGTTTTGTAAAAATCTGCCAGCCTCAGGGGGCTCCCCATGAACACGCACAAGAATGCCAAATTGACCCGTCTGGGTCGAGAACTAATCATCCCCCTGACCTGGCGGGCGAAACGCCGCGCTCCATATCCAGCGCCGTAGGCGTTTCGCCCGCCACCGTTTACAAATGGCTGCGCCGCTACAAGGCCGAAGGCATGGCCGGGCTTGAACGCCACATCAATGACCACATTGACCGGCACCCCGATCTTAAGCGCGATGCAGAGTTGCTGCACAGCATTCCCGGCATTGGCAAAACCACAGTGGCCAAGGTGCTGGCTTATGCCGGCGATGTGCGGCGCTTTACCAACGCCAAAGCGTTGGCCGCATTCATCGGCGTAACGCCACGCCAGCGCGTATCGGGCAGCTCCGTTAAAGGCCGCACGATGATGAGTCGCACTGGACACGCGGACTTGCGCCGCGCACTGTACATGCTGGACCTCGCCGCCAGGCGCCACAATCCGGTGCTCAAAGTGTTTGGAGACCGCCTGCATGCAGCCGGACTGGCGCCAAAGGCGGTGGTTGGCGCCGTAATGCGAAAACTGGCGCATCTGATCTACGGGGTAATCAAATCAGGGCATCCATTCGATGTGAACCTGTCCAACATGCGGCTTGATTTGCAAGACGGTATCTGACCCCGAGTTGCCCTGAATCACATCACCCGCCGCGTCACTGCGAGCGAAGCGCGGCAGTCCAGAGTCTCACGGAAAAGCTTGTGTATGTGGCCCTGGATTGCCGCGTCGCTTCGCTCCTCGTAAAGACGGAGGGACTGAATGGATAAATTAGATCGAAAAACAGTCTAACAGGCTACTGAAAAACTTTCCATAAGCGCAGGTTTTCCAGTGATTTGGATGCGATTTGCGGGTGAGTTTGAGTGCATATTCCCAAAATCCCCTCCATCGAGAATCGAGGTCAGGTCTTGAGAATCGGGGTCAGGTCTTGACATGACAGTTCTCCTTGGGTTCTTTGCACCCCCAAACCTCACCCCGCCCGCGTTACGCGGCGCCTGCGGTTATGCTCAGCCCCAGCGCTTCAAGGCAATCATGCTTTACGGTCAGGCTGGGGTGAGGCGGGTTTTTCATGGTCATGGGCATAATCGGTTACAGTATAGTGTTTTTTTCCCCGCGAGCTATGAAACTTGCGGTGGAAATTGGCCGTAAACCATATACTGTCCCCCAATCGAAGCACTTTGTGATCAAGTTGAGGCTGCGTGACTTTCCTGACTGTTGTTGAACCCCTCCCCAACCCTGTCCTTTGTAGTCGCCTGGGCTACGCCGGGGCTTCGCTCCGGCGTAGCCTGAAGGGGCGGGGGAGCCGCATCTCCCCCTCACCCGCCGCTGCGCCTTTGGCGCTATGGCGCGCCAGGCCCCAACCCTCTCCCGCAAGGGGGGAGGGCGCCACATATGAATTGGATCAGGTATCACGCGCATGGCGATAGCCCCTTTTTCCGCATTTGAATGGCTGGTGGCCGGGCGCTATCTGCGTTCGCGGCGGCGCGAGGGGTTCGTGTCGGTGATCACCGCGATCTCGTTTATCGGCATTGCGCTGGGGGTGGCGACATTGATTATCGTCATGGCGGTGATGAACGGGTTTCGTATTGATCTGATGTCGCGGATTCTGGGGGTAAATGGACATATGGTGGTGCAGGGGCTGGGCGGGCCGCTGGAAGATTTCGATCCTGCCGCCGCACGCATCAGCAAGGTGGACAAGGTGGTGCGGGTGGCCCCCATTGTTGAGGGGCAGGTAATGGCCAGCGGGCGCGAAGGTGCGGCCAGCGGGGCGCTGGTACGCGGCATCCGCCAGGAAGATCTGGCCAGGCAAAGCATGGTGGCCGGTCATATTCTGTCGGGAACGCTGGATGATTTTGCGCAGAATGGCGGCATTGTCATCGGCGTGCGTATGGCGCAGAAACTGGGTGTGCGCGTGGGCGACATGCTGACCCTGCTGTCGCCGCGCGGTACAGCGACGCCGTTTGGCACCGCGCCGCGGGTGCTGGCCTATCCGGTTGTGGCGGTTTTCGAAGTGGGCATGTCGGAATATGACAGCAGCTTTGTGTTCATGCCGCTGGCGGAGGCGCAGAAATATTTCCGGCTGGGCAATGCGGTCAGCGGGATTGAAGTGATGATCGAAAATCCCGATCAGGTGCTGGAAATGCGCGAAACCGTCAAACAGGCGGCGGGCGCGAATGTGCATGTGGTGGACTGGCAGCAGATCAATTCCAGCTTTTTCAGCGCGCTTCAGGTGGAACGCAATGTGATGTTTATGATCCTTACGCTGATCATTCTGGTGGCGGCGCTGAACATGATTTCGGGGCTGGTCATGCTGGTCAAGGACAAGGGGCATGACATCGCCATTCTGCGTACCATGGGCGCGACCAGTGGCAGCGTGATGCGGATATTCTTTATCTGCGGGGCCAGTGTGGGCGTGCTGGGATCGCTTGCGGGCGTGCTGACCGGCACACTGTTCTGCGCCAATATCGAGGCCATCCGGCAATGGGTCTCGACACTGACCGGTACCGCGCTGTTTTCACCGGAAATCTATTTCCTCAGCCAGATGCCCGCAGAGATGGACCCGATGGAAGTGACATCGGTGATCATCATGGCGCTGACGCTTTCGATGCTGGCGACGCTGTATCCGGCGTTCCGTGCAGCGCGGCTCGATCCCGTTGAAGCGCTGCGGTACGAGTAGCGCCATGGAAATCGCCCTGGCGTTACAGAATATTCAGCATGCCTATGCCACGGCGGCTGGGCCTTTGAGCGTGTTGAAGGGCGTCTCGCTTTCGCTGGCGCGTGGCGAGGTGGTGGGGCTGATCGCACCGTCGGGGGCGGGCAAATCGACCCTGCTGCACATTGCGGGCCTGCTGGAGCGTCCGGCTTCGGGGGCGGTTATTCTCAACGGGCGGGATTGCTCGAACCTGAATGACAAGGCGCGCACCCTGGCGCGGCGCCATGAGATTGGCTTTGTGTATCAGTTCCACCATCTGCTGCCGGAATTCAGCGCGCTGGAAAACGCCGCCATGCCGCAAATCATCGCGGGGGTTGATAAGGCAACCGCCGCCGTCCGTGCGCGGGAACTGCTGGATAAATTAGGGGTGGGTGCGCGCACAAGCCATCGCCCCGCCGAAATGTCCGGGGGGGAGCAGCAGCGCGTCGCCATTGCGCGGGCCTTTGCGAATCGTCCTGCCGTTTTGCTGGCGGATGAGCCGACCGGAAATCTGGACAGCGAGACGGCGGACAAGGTGTTCGACACCATGGTGGCGGCGGCGCGGCATGAGGGCCTGGCCGCGCTGATCGTTACCCACAACCCGGCGCTGGCTGCGCGCATGGACCGGGTGCTGCGGCTGGACCGGGGCGTGGTGGTTGCGGGGTGATTTTTGCGTTATTTGCCGCCATTATCCGGGCACGAGAATTATGGTTGACAAGACAAGAACAAATAGCGTACATATATTGAAACTAAGGAGAACGATCATGCATACATGGCTCAAAGACACGTTGGCTCTGGTTTCACTTTTTGCACTGTCCTGGATGGGATTGGCCTGGATCGCGTTGCTTGATTTGACGTGAGGGGGATAGTTACGCCTTGGGTTTTGCCGAGGATAGGCGTTGCTATTTTACAACAATCTGCTAGGCTTCATTGCAACACAGAACAAGCAGGCGCAGTGAGCATATGGACGCCCAGACGCAAGGCGGCACAGATATTCCGGGAGTATCCCGAAAATCCAGAGTCACGGATTTTGCCCGGGCCATGCGCCGTTTTGTCGAGCGCCATGCAGATACGATCGCCAGTGGCAAGGTAACCTTTGGCCTTGGATTGGCCGCGCTATCATCGGCGATCGCCACCTATCTGGCGATTTCTGATTTTTCGCCCTTCGAGACCAGCCCGCAGCTTGTGCTTGGGTTGCTGTTGCTGGATCTGGTGCTGCTGCTGGCGTTGGCGATACTGGTGGCGTGGCGGCTGGTGGCGCTATGGATGGCGCGGCGCAGTGGCACGGCTGGATCGCGCCTGCATGTGCGCATGGTCATTCTGTTTGGCCTGGTTGCCATCACACCCACCATCATCATGGCGGTCTATTCGACACTGACCATTAATCTCGGTTTTCAGGCCTGGTTTGGCTCACGGGTGTCGCAGGTGGTTTCTGCGTCGGTAAGTGTCGCCGAAGCCTATGTCGAAGAACACAAGATGATGATCCGCGCAGAAATTCTGGCGATGGGGAATGACCTTAACCGCGCCCTGTCGCTTTATTACAAAGACCGGGTCGGGTTTGCGGATCTCGTCAATCAGCAGGCGCAATTGCGCTCGCTTGCCGATGCCTATGTTGTGTCCAGCAGTGGCGAGATACTGGCAAAATCCGGGATGAGCTTTTCGGGGACTTTCACGCCCCCATCGGCGGCTTCGATTGCCCGCGCGACCGGGGGCGACGTGGTTATCCTGGCCAGCGAGCGCGATGCCCAGGTGCGCGCGCTTCTGAAGCTTGACCGGTTTCTGGATGCATATTTGTATGTAAGCCGGTTTGTTGATCCACGGGTGCTGAATACGGCAATGCAGGCGCGCCGGGCGGCCAGCGATTATGCGGTTCTGGAAAGCCAGCGTGGCGGCATTCAGATTGCTTTTGCATTGATCTATCTGGCGCTGGCCATGCTTGTCCTGTTGGCGGCGGTTGCCGTTGGTTTCTGGCTAGCGAACCGTCTGGTGGAACCGATAAGCCGGCTGGCGGTGGCGTCCGAACGGCTGCGGGATGGGGATCTGTCCGCCCGGGTGGAGGATACGCCGGGCAATGACGAAATCGGTGCGCTGAGCCGCGCCTTCAATCGCATGGCCGGCCAGTTGGAGGGGCAGCGCAGCGAACTGCTTGGCGCCAATCTGCAACTTGACCGCCGCCGCCGTTTTACCGAGGCGGTGTTGGGCGGCGTGACCTCCGGCGTCATCGGCCTGGATGCGGACGGGAAGGTGAATCTGGTGAATGGGGCTGCGATGAATTTGCTCGATAGCCGGGGCGAGGATCTGGCCGGGGTAAGTCTTGAGGTGGTGGTGCCGGAAATGCAGCCGCTGTTGCTGGATGCGCGCGCGCGGCCGGGGCGTGTCGTTGAGGGGGAAATTAATCTGGGTAGCGGGGACGCAGCAAGAAGCCTTCTGGTCCGGGTGGCGACGGTAAGTGACGCCGCCGAACGTGACGGCGGCGGGGCATTGCCGACGGCCGAGGAGGGGCGTGCGGGTTTTGTGGTGACATTCGATGATATTTCCGCGCTGGTATCTGCACAGCGCACGGCGGCGTGGGCGGATGTTGCAAAACGGATCGCGCATGAAATCAAAAATCCGCTTACGCCAATTCAGCTTTCTGCGGAACGCTTGCGCCGTAAATACAGTCATGAAATTTCTACGGATCCGGAAATTTTTGAACGCTGCACGGAAACAATCATCCGGCAGGTGCGCGAAATTGGCCGCATGATTGATGAATTCTCTTCCTTTGCCCGCATGCCGGCGCCCGTCCTGCGCCAGGAAAATCTGAATGAGATTGCGCGACAGGCGGTGTTTCAGCAGCAATTGGCGGCGCCTTTGATCAGCATTGGCTTTACACATCCAGAGCAGCCGTTGCGCATATATTGTGATCGTGCGCAAATCAGCCAGGCCCTGGTTAATATTATCAAGAATGCAACCGAGGCCATAGAAACAAGAAAACAGATGGATGGCGTCGAAGGGCGTATTGATGTGCGTATCACTGTCGACAGGGAGGAGCGGATTTTGCTTTCAGTTCTGGATAATGGCTGCGGTTTGCCGCGCGAGCTTCGCCGCCGGCTGACCGAACCTTATGTCACGACACGCGAAAAGGGCACCGGTCTGGGGCTTGCCATTGTGCGCAAGATTGCCGAGGATCACGGTGCGCGCATCAGCATACAGGATCTGGCCGAAAGTCCGTTTGCACCACAGCCGGGGTTTGGCGATACCGGCGCTATTGTGCAGATCATTTTTCCGCGGCAGATTCGCGATGATCCTTCGCATGTGGCGAATAGCCGCGAATCTGTTATGAGTGACGAAAATAACACAGACGCCGAATCGCTTTTCCAAACAGGTGCGTAATGTCCCGTGACATTCTTGTCGTTGATGATGAGGCCGATATTTGCGAACTGATCTCTGGTATTCTGGAAGATGAGGGGTTTCAGCCGCGCACTGCTGCATGTTCGGATACGGCGCTTGCGGCGATAGCCGGCCGTCGGCCATCGCTGGTGCTGCTGGATATCTGGCTTGAAGGTTCGAAGCTTGATGGCTTGCAACTGATGGAGCGCTTGCGCCGCGACGATCCTGATCTGCCGGTAATCGTCATTAGCGGCCACGGCAATGTTGAGATCGCCGTGTCAGCCATCAAGAATGGCGCCTATGATTTTATCGAGAAGCCATTTCAGACGGACCATCTTCTGGTGACCATCAATCGCGCGATTGAGGCGACCCGGCTGAAGCGGGAAAACCGCGAATTACGCCTCATGTCCGGTGGTGAAACCAATTTCTCCGGAGAATCCGCTGCGGCCAATCAATTGCGTCAGGTCATTGCAAAGGTTGCCGCAACCGGAAGCCGCGTGCTGATTTCCGGTCCTGCGGGATCCGGCAAGGAAGTCGTCGCACGGTTGCTGCACCAGCAGTCAGCGCGCGCAGCTGGCCCGTTTGTTATTGTAAACGCGGCGAATATGGCGCCCGAACGTATGGAGATGGAACTGTTCGGCACGGAAGCAGCGGGTGGCGGCTTGCCGGTGATAGGCCTGTTTGAACGTGCGCACGGGGGCACGCTGTATCTTGACGAAATTGGCGACATGCCGATGGAAACCCAGGGCAAGATTTTGCGTATTCTGGTCGACCAGAAATTTGAGCGTATAGGCGGCCGCAATCAGGTGCAGGTTGATGTGCGTGTTGTGTCGTCATCGGGCACGGATCTGCGCGAGAAAATTCTGCACGGCACTTTCCGCGAGGATCTGTTTCACCGGTTGAATGTTGTGCCGGTGCGGGTTCCCTCGCTTGCGGAGCGGCGTGAAGATATTCCGGTTCTGATTACGCATTTGATGCAGCGTCTGTCGGTTAGCCTGCGTACCCCGGCGCGGAAACTTTCGGAGGACGCCATCGCAACCATGCAGACTTATGACTGGCCGGGAAATGTGCGTCAGTTACGCAATGTCGTTGAGCGGCTACTGATTTTTGCACCCGATGATCCGGAGCGGGCCATTACAGCGGACATGCTGCCGGCCGAGCTTGGAGCGACGACACCGCTGCTGCTGCGCGCAGGCGGTGGCGGTTCCAGTGAGGTTGCCATGTCTTTGCCGCTGCGTGAAGCGCGCGAAATGTTCGAACGTGATTATCTGATTGCCCAGATTGAGCGCTTTGGCGGCAATATTTCCCGCACGGCTGCATTTATCGGGATGGAGCGGTCTGCACTGCACCGGAAACTGAAATCCCTGGGGGCGTATCCCAATGGCGGCGCGCAGGCGCAGATGGAAAGTGTTGATTAATGAAAAGGAAGCGCATCTATCAAATGAATGTCTGGAGCATGGCAAGTTGATGGGGCGGCCTGATTTATTTTGCACCGGGAGGGTTTTTCTGCAGTGAAAGTCATTGTGTGCGGCGCGGGGCAGGTTGGTTTCAATATCGCCAAGCAATTGGCGGCCGAGCATAATGATGTGACCGTCATTGATAATAGCGCTGACCTTATCCGCAAAGTTGGCGATACGCTTGATGTACAGGGCATGGTTGGCCACGCCTCGCATCCCGATGTGCTGGAGCGCGCGGGCGCGTCAGACGCAGACATGATTATCGCAGTTACGCAGAATGATGAAGTTAACATGGTTGCCTGTCAGGTGGCCCATTCGCTTTTTAATTTGCCGATGAAAGTCGCGCGTATCCGCACGCAAAATTATTTGCAGCCGCAGTGGCTGAATTTATTCAGCCGCGATCACCTGCCGATTGATGTGATTATCTCGCCGGAAGTAGAGGTCGGCCGCGCGGTGCTGCGCCGTCTTGCCATGCCGGGGGCATTTGAGGCGGCGCCGTTTGCCGATGATCGCGTGATGCTGATTGGTACGGCGCTGGAGGAAAACTGTCCGGTGGTGAATACGCCATTGCGGCAACTGACAGAGCTGTTCCCGGATCTGAATATTATCATTGCGGGCGTTGTGCGCAGTGGGAAACTGTTTGTGCCGCGCGGTGATGATCAATTGCGCGCAGGTGACCAGGCATTTTTTATTACGGCGCAGGAAAATGTTCGCCGTGCGCTGGATATTTTTGGTCACGAGGAAAAACCCGCGCGCCGGGTGATCATTCTTGGTGCAGGCAATATTGGCATGTTCGTGGCGAAACAGCTGGAACAGAAGCATTCAACAGTACGTGTAAAGATTATTGAACACAACAAGGAACGTGCCGAGATGGCGGCGGACCAGCTGCCTAATTCGGTTGTGTTGCATGGAGACGGGCTGGATCTTGAGATATTGCGGGAGGCGAATGTCGCTGACACGGAAACGATCGTTGCCGTTACCGATGATGACGAAGTAAATATTCTTTCGTCAGTTCTGGCCAAGCAGGGGGGCTGTCAGCGGGCAATAGCGCTGATTAATAACCCTGGTTACGGACCGTTGATGCGTTCGCTTGGGATTGATGTATTCATTGACCCGCGCGCGATGACCGTATCGAAAATTTTACAGCATGTAAGGCGCGGGCGGATACGCGGCCTTTACAGCCTGTTTAATGGGGCGGCTGAAGTGCTGGAGGCGGAGGCGCTGGAAACAGCGACGGTGATTGGCAAGCCATTAAACGAAGCAGAAATCCCACGGGGCATTATGATCGGCGCGATCGTGCGTGGTGATCAGGTGATTGTTCCGCGTGGCAATACAGTTATTCGCACGGGAGACCGGGTGGTGATTCTGGCGCTTGCCGATATGGTGAAGAAGGTTGAACAAATGTTCAGGGTCAGCCTTGAATATTTTTAAAAAGCTGAAGCCGTATTTTATGCCAGATGTGTTTAAGCCCCGGTCATTTGCAGGAGATATTCTGTGAAAGCAGATGCGGTGCTATGCGTTTTTGGCTGGCTGCTGGGCGGGCTGAGCCTGGCCATGTTCATTCCGGCACTGGGCGCGCTGATCGCCAATGATATAGAGCATGCAAAGGTTTTCTTTAATTCTGCGGCGATATGCGGTTTTTTTGCGGGTGCACTGGTTATCAGTTTGCGTGGCAAGGAAGCCGAACTGAACAAGCGCGGCAGCCTGTTACTGGTCGTGCTGGCCTGGACTGTTCTGCCGATTTTCGCGGCGGTGCCGATATATTATTCGGGTGCGGTTTTCAGCCCGGGCAAGGCGCTGTTCGAAGCGGTTTCCGGATTTACCACCAGTGGCGCGACGGTGTTAACGCATCTGGACCGGCAACCGGCGGCGATATTGCTTTGGCGTGCGGTCCTGCAATGGCTGGGTGGGCTATACACCGTCATCGCGGCAAGCGGTGTTTTTGCGGCGCTTGGCATTGGCGACCTGCATTTGCAATATGCGACGATGCCGCATGGGGACGGGCATACCCTGTTCGGCCGTTTGCGGCAGGCATCGCGCGCATTGCTGAGCATTTATGCCGCTTTGACCATGATGTGTTTTCTGGGCCTGTGGGGTGCGGGGATGCCGATTTTTGATGCGTTCTGCCATGCGCTGAGTACGGTTTCCACCGGCGGCTTCAGCACGCGCGATGCATCAATCGGGGCATTTAAATCCCCGATGATAGAGGCCGTAGCGGCCATATTCATGATATTTGGGGCGATGAACATGGCGCTGCACTGGGCCGCAGCGAATGGGCGCTGGCGTGGCTATCGTCTGGATCCAGAGGCGCGTTATCTTGGCGCGGCTATTCTTGTTACCGTAGTGATTTTATTCCTGGCGCTGATCGGCAATGATTATAAAGAGGGCGTGAGCATCGTGCATTGGGCGTTGTTCAATGGCGTTTCTTTTTTGACGACCACGGGCTATTGGACAGGCAACATTGCGGGCGCGCCTCTGGCCGTTGGATTAATTCTGATCATTGCCGTTCTGGTTGGGGGGGCGACGGGTTCCACCAGTGGCGGGTTCAAGGGAATGCGCGTTGGTCTGGTGATGAAGCAGGGGTGGCTGGAACTTGCACGGTTGATCAGTCCGAACGAGGTGCTGCGGCTGCGCTATGGCAAAGTTGGTGTGAAGGATGCGCAGATTGCCGCTGTATGGGCAGTATTTATCGGGCTTACTTTTATGTTGGCCGCAGGAACACTTCTCATTGGGTTAACCGGCCCCAACTTTGAACAATCCTTTGCGATTACCGCCGCAGCAATCAGCAATTCCGGCCCCGCGGCAGGACCGTTTTTTTCCAGCGCGGTGACACCCTATGCTTCGCTTTCAGAAACCACCCGGGCGCTGGCGATGATCGGGATGATTGTGGGCAGAATGGGAGTATTAACAATTCTCACCCTGTTAAGTCCGGCCTTCTGGCGTGGCTGACATAAATAAGGATGTGTCCGGATGAGCCGTATCGCCTATGTCAATGGACGGTATGTACCTCTGCGCAATGCGTTTGTGAATGTGGAAGATCGTGGCTTTCAGTTTGCAGACGGCGTGTATGAAGTTTTTCCGGTATATGCCGGGCGAATAGTCAATGGTGACTGGCATATGCAGCGGCTTGCGCAATCCCTGCAGGGGTTGCGGATTGAATGGCCGATCTCTTCCCGGATAGTGTCCGCCATTTTACCGGAAATCCTGCGCCGCAATCGAATCACAGCCGGTGGCATGATTTATCTGCAGATCACCCGGGGCGCATCACCGCGTAACCATATGTTCCCGGGCGCCGCTGTTCCCCCCACACTCGTGTTGATTGCGCGACCAGTGAATATGGCGGCACGTCACGCACAGGCGCAAACCGGGGTGCGGGTAATCACTGTGCCCGAAACAAGATGGACGCGACGCGACATTAAAAGCGTGGCGTTGCTGCCCAACATGCTGGCCAAACAACGGGCGGCTGAGGCGGGCGCCGCCGAAGCGCTGTTCGTGAATGACAGGGGCATTGTTACCGAATGCGCAGCTTCGACATTCTGGATAATCCGTGCGGACGGAAGCCTGATGACCCATCCGCTGGGGCATGATATTTTGCCGGGGGTAACGCGCCGGGCGGTATTGGCGCTTGCCGGGGAAATGGGCCTGAAGGTCGTGGAACAGGAATTTGGCCTTCCCGAAGCCATGGCGGCACGGGAGGCGTTTTTGACGAGCGCCACCAATTTTGTCATGCCGGTCACCCAAATTGACGCGCAAATTATTGGAAATGGCGCGCCTGGGGCGCAGTCTATGGCCCTCAGGCAGGCCTATATTGCGAAACTGGAAAAAATTTACTGATTGCCCCTTCTTTTTTCGCACCTGCAACATAATATAAGTATAATACAGGCTGGATAGTGGTGATGGGCGCCTTGGTTTGTTTGTGTTAGGCGTTTTCCGCTGCCGGTAGTGAATCAATAATGGGGACATCGCAAATGTCATCTGAAAAGTCCCAGAATTTGCAGGATGTGTTTCTGAACGCCGTCCGCAAAAGCAAGACGCCTTTAACAATATTTCTGGTGAACGGTGTGAAGTTGCAGGGCATTGTAACCTGGTTCGACAATTTCTGCGTTCTGTTGCGCCGCGATTCGCAATCGCAACTGGTGTACAAGCATGCCATTTCCACCATCATGCCATCCGTGCCGGTTGCGCTGTTTGACGGCGGACACGATGCGGAATAGTCTGCGTGGTAGAGAATTGCTTGCAGATCGATAAGCCAAGCGACGCGAAACCGGTTGGGGTAGAGCCCGGATCGGGCCACGCGCTGGTATTGCATCCCTATCTGAAAACATCGGTTTCATCGGCAGAAAATATTCTGAACGGGCGTACGCCACAGGCGCGCCTGGAAGAAGCCGCGCGCCTTGCCGCTGCGATTCAGCTTACTGTTTCATTCAGGATCGCTGTCCCTATTGCGAAAGCCCAACCTTCGCATCTGTTTGGTTCTGGCAAGGTTGCGGAACTGGCGGGGATGATTGCGGATATGGCGCCCGATGTGGTGATTGTTGATGGATCGCTGACGCCGGTGCAGCAGCGCAATCTGGAGCGCGCCTGGAATGTAAAGGTGATTGACCGCACCGGGTTGATACTGGAAATTTTCGGCGCCCGCGCCCAAACCCGTGAAGGGCGCTTGCAGGTTGAACTGGCGCATCTGAACTATCAGCGCAGCCGTCTGGTGCGCTCCTGGACGCATCTGGAGCGCCAGCGCGGCGGCATGGGGTTTCTGGGCGGGCCCGGTGAAACCCAGATCGAAACCGACCGGCGCCTGATTTCGGAACGTATTGCAAAACTGACGCGCGAGTTGGACCAGGTGAAGCGCACCCGCGAGGCGCATCGCAAGGGGCGTGCGAAAACGCCGTTTCCGGTGGTTGCGTTCGTTGGCTACACCAATGCGGGGAAGTCGACATTGTTCAACCGGCTGACCCGCGCGCAAGTATATGCGGATGATCTGCTGTTTGCGACGCTTGACCCGACCATGCGCGGCATCGCCTTGCCGGATGGGCGGCGTGCGATCTTTTCCGATACGGTGGGATTTATTTCCGATCTGCCAACGCATCTGATTGCGTCATTTCGCGCGACACTGGAAGAGGTGCTGGAGGCGGATTTGATCGTGCATGTACGCGATGTTTCGCACCCCGAATCACTGGCGCAAAAGCGGGACGTGTTGCAGGTGCTCGAAGATCTGGGCCTGCCGGAAGCACGCCGCGAGACAATGATCGAGGTGCTGAACAAGATTGATCTGCTGGACCCCGCGCGCCAGGATGAAGTGCGCAACACAGCGCTTCGCACACAGAATGTGTTGCCGCTGTCAGCGGTAACCGGTGAGGGATGCGAGGCGCTGCTGACGGCAATTGCCGCGCGGTTATCGGCGGGACGGGAGATTGTGGATTTGCGCGTGAAAGCTGGTGACGGAGCCAATCTGGCGTGGTTGCACCAGCATGCGGAAGTGGTTGAATTGCGCCATGGCGAGGATGGCGCGGCCTATGTGCGCGCCGCGATTGATCCCGAAGATCTGGCGCGCTATCGCAAGCGCATTGCCGCCGGTTAGTCCCGCACGAACGGATTGCTGCGGCGTTCATCACCAAAGGTGGATAGCGGGCCGTGACCGGGTACGAACACCACATCGGAGCCGAGCGGCCAGAGCTTCTGTTTGATGGAGCGGATCAGCGTGTCGTGATCGCCGCCCGGTAAATCGGAACGGCCGATCGATCCCTGAAACAGCACATCGCCGACCTGGGCGATTTTTGACGCGGGATCGAAAAAAATCACATGGCCGGGCGTGTGGCCGGGGCAGTGATAGACATCCAGCGTGATCGCGCCAAACCGCACCTGATCGCCATCGTTAAGCCAGCGATCCGGGGTGAAGGATTTTGCGGGCGCGAGGCCAAAGCGTCTGGATTGTTCGGGAATGCCGTCAATCCAGAATTTGTCGCCAATATGCGGCCCTTCAACGGGCAGGTTGAAACGTTCCGCCAGTTCCGCCGTTGCGCCCGCATGGTCCATATGGCCATGGGTTAGAAAAATCTTTTCCAGCGTGACGCCTGTCTGGGCAACCACATCCAGAATTTTTTCAATATCCCCGCCGGGGTCAACCAGAGCTGCATGCATCGTCTGTTCACAAACCAATAGGGTGCAATTCTGCTGAAACGGGGTGACGGGAATGACTGCGATTTTCACAGAGGCTCAGTCCTTCAGAAATTCTCTGGTCAGCCGCAGGAATTCCTCCAGCCTGTCATGGTGCACCCAGTGGCCCGCCCCTTCGATATTTTCCACGCGCACATTTTTGAAAAACGCGGCGCGCCCGTCTTTCAGCGGATCTGTGGCCCAGCTTTCGGTGCCGCGAAACAGCAAGGTGGGACAGGTGATGGCGGACCATATTTCCTGCAATTCCTCGGTCTCGGGCGGACGCGGGGCGAACACGCGCACATAATTATCGAACTTCCAGCTATAGCTGCCGTCCTCGTTCTGGTTCACGCCATGCACGGTCAAATGATAGGCCCTTTCGGGGCTGAGATGCGGATTTTCCTTTTGCATGCGCTCATAGGCTTCTTCGACCGAGGCATAGCGGCGCGGCATCCGGCCGGAGGCGTCGCGCAGTTCGCCGATCCAGGTTCTGACACGCTGTAAATTGGTTTGTTCCGCCATTTGCTCCGTGAAGGACGGCGGCGGCCCCATGCCTTCGATGGCCACAACCTTTTTCACATTGTCAGGATATAGTCCGGTATAGCGCAGCGCCAGATTTCCGCCCAGCGAATGACCAATAATGGTCAGCGGCGTCATTTTAGTCTGATGCAGCAGTTGCGCAATGTCATAGACATAATCATTGATGCTGTAGGCGCCGCCGATCATCCACTGGCTGTCGCCATGGCCGCGCAAATCCGGCGCGATAATGTGATAATCCTTGCGAAATTCCTCGGCCACCCAGTCCCAGTTGCGGCAATGATCGCGCCCGCCATGAATCAGCAGCATGGGTGGCGCGTCTTCATTGCCCCAGTCCACATAATGCAGCCGCAGGCGCTGCGAAAAATAAGAGTGCGAAGTTGGTCCGTGCATTGTTTTGCCTGTGCTGTTGTGCTGTCGTAATCGCGTCTAGTAGTTCAAGCCCTTCATCGCCCGGCGCAGGGTTTCGTGATAATATTGCAGCGCGGGTTCGTTGCGGCCATAGATAACCTCTTTTTGCGCGCCGGTGAAAAATCCGGCGTTCAGCTTTTCGCTCATGGGGAAATCTTCCTTCTCCACGGTGGCGATGGCAATATCAAAATTCTTGTCCCAATGGCGGCGTACACTGTCATTGGCGGGGGGTTCCGGCGCGAACAGAGTGAATTCGATCACCGTCCTGTCAATATTATCCTTGTCGGGATAGGCGCACCAGGCCTCGGCATGGTCGCCCTGCCAGATGAAGGTGATATTGGGGAACAGCATATAGACGATGGCCAATTGTGAGAGCACATCGCGCTCCTCATGGGGCTGGCTGCGCCAATTCTCGAAATTCTTTCGCGTGATGGCAAAGCGAAGATTGAGATCATAGGGGTCGAAGACATAGACCGAGGAGTCAATCAACGGATTGACCGTGGTCCGGTGCAGCACCGGCAGATGATAAATCTCAAGGAAAGTGTCCTGAACAATCTTCCAGTTGAAGTCGTAGGTCATGGTGACGGTGCGGTAATTGACATATTTCTCAAAGCCGTAGGCGCCGATTTCCGGCCCAAGCCCGCCCAGCATCTTGTCAATATCCACGGGAGCACCGGGAGTGGGGCGCACATAAATCAGGCCGTATTTTTCCGCTACGGGCAAGGGGGTTAAACCCAGTTTCTGTTTATCGACGGTTCCAAATTTATCTTCCTGCAGAAGGTTTACCAGCCTGCCGGCGGCGTCGTAGGTCCAGCCATGATAGGGGCAGGAAAAACGCCGTTTGCCCTTGCCGCAAGGTTCTTCCATCAGGCGCGCGCCGCGATGCCGGCAGACATTCAGGAAGGCGTTCAGTTCGCCATTCTCGCCGCGCATGATCAGGATCGGCTGGCCGGTGAAATCATTGGTGAAATAATCGCCGGGGTTGGGTATGCGCGAAGACAGGCCCATAAACAGCGGCAATTTTTTGAAGAACAGTTCCCGTTCCCGTTCAAAATAATCGCGATCCGTATAGATGCTCACCGGATTGGTGAATGGCGTATCCGCCATGGACGTTACGCCAGTATCCTTAAAGTTGAGCATCCGTTCCGAAAGGGCAATCTGTTCTGCGCGCTGCATTGTTTCATCTCCTCATACAGAAAAATTAATAAGCTTAGCCAATCATGCTATAGCCGCCGCTGACGCTCAGCACCTGTCCGGTTATATGGCCAGCTGCTTTTGACGATAAAAACACTACGGCGTTCGCCAGATCCTTTGGCCGGCCCAGCTTGCGCAGCGGCAGGGTCTTGGCGATGGCGGCGAACTGTTCCTCGGTGAACATGGCGTTGGGGTTTGTCCACATGCTGTTCGTGCCGACCTCATCGGCTTCCTCGGGGATAGTCACGCCGGGGCAGACCGCATTGCAGCGGATGCCATGACGGCCATTTTCCTTGGCGATTGTTTTCATAAAACTGTTAACGCCTGCTTTCATGGCGCCATAGACGGCCTCGCGCGGCTCGCCCTGGCGGCTGGCGTCGGAGCTGATCGAGACAATGGAGCCGCCATTCCCCGCCTTGATCATGTGCTCCAGCACATTAAAGGTGCAGTTAAGCATGCCGACAAAGTTGATCTGGATGATTTTCTGCCAGAAATCCGGGGTCGTCTGCATAAAGAATTTCAGATCGTCCCAGCCGACATTGTTCACCAGCGCGTCAATGCCGCCGAATTTGCCGGCCGCCGCGTCCACCATGGCCTTGACCTGGGCCATGTCGGTGACATCGGTCTTGATCACCTGCACATCGCTGGCGCCCAGTTTCAGGGCTTCCTGCGCCACCTTTTCGCCCTGAGCGGTGTCCAGTTCGGCGATGGTGATTTTGGCGCCTTCGCGCGCAAAGCCCAGGGTTATGGCGCGGCCGATATTCGACGCGCCGCCGGTTACGATGACCGATTTCCCCGCCAGTTCCAGATCCATATTTGTTCTCCCTGTTCTTGTCTTATTTGAAGTTCGGCTGACGTTTTTCCTGAAACGCGTTCAGACCCTCGGTGACATTATCGCTCATCAGGGCGGCGGGCGCTTCGGCGGCTTCCAGCGCAAGACCATGATCCAGATTGCCGGATAGTCCGTGTACGGTGAGTTTTTTCATCATTGCAATGCCGTTGGCGTTGCGTGTGGCCAGCGTCTGGCAATATTCCATGGCTTTGGCGTGCAGTTCCGTATCGGGTACGACATAATTCACCAGGCCCCAGGCTTGCGCTTCCTGGGCGCTGATCCAGCGCGCACTGAACATCAGATCAAGGGCGCGGCGTTCACCCACCAGGCGGGGCAAGCGCTGGGTGCCGCCCCAGCCGGGGATCAGCCCAAACTGCGCATGCTGGCAGCCAAGCCTTGCTGTTTCACCTGCAAAGGCCACGTCGGCGGCCATCATCAGTTCCAGTCCACCAGCCAGCGCAAGGCCCTGCACGGCAACCACAACAGGCAGCGAGGAATTTTCCATGGAGCGCAGCACGCCATGACCATAGCTGATGAAATGTTTCAGCGCGTCAAGATCGCTGCGCTTGCCTTTTACTTCGTCCAGATCGGCGCCGGTGCAGAAATGTTTGCCGGTGGAGCGGATCAGCACCACGCGCACCTGTTCGCCATCTTCAAAACCGCGCATGCCCGCATTCAGCGCTTCCATCACCGCCAGCGCAAGACAGTTGAACACCGCGGGGTGGTTCAGCTCCATGATCCCGACCTGGCCTTCGGTCCAGATGCGCACCACTTCATCACTCATGGCGTTGTTCCTTTATCCGCTCAGTAGGGGACGGCGACGCGGCCGATTTTTTCGCGCGCGATAATCATTTTCTGAATTTGCGGCGTGCCATCGCCAATTTGCAGGCCCAGCACATCGCGCAAGCGCTGCTGATGCGGCATGTCTTTGCTATAGGCGAAATGCCCATTGATGATGATGCAGTTATGAATCACATCAAACGCGGTTTTGGGCGCCCACCATTTGCACATGGCG
>Ga0073919_1000031_pt1 | contig 29990 bp, 26 predicted proteins | sample GWRWT3_25Nov14_FD_71202 | JGI IMG/M metagenome (GOLD analysis project Ga0073919, IMG submission 71202) | Sand microcosm microbial communities from a hyporheic zone in Columbia River, Washington, USA - GW-RW T3_25-Nov-14 | ecosystem: Engineered > Artificial ecosystem > Sand microcosm >... | reverse complement strand
CCTGACACCAATATTCTTCGCCTGACAGGATTTTGGGCAGGAACCGCTGTTTTTGTGCGGGACTGCCATATTGCATGATCACCGGGGCCAGCATGGTCATGCCAAAGGCGGACAGCGGCGGCGCGCCGGCAAGGGTCATTTCCGCGTCAAAGATGAACCGCTGCATCGTGGTCCATCCGGCGCCGCCAAATTCCACCGGCCATTTTGGTGCGGCCCAGCCCTTTTCAAACAGCTTTTTATGCCAGGGGGCCACATCGGCGCGGCGTGGCAGGGCGCTTTCGCGGGTCTGGGCGATCAGTTCCGGGCTTAAATTTTCCCTCAGAAAAGCGCGGACTTCATCACGAAATGCGATTTCTTCGGGGCTGAAGGACAGGTCCATGGCGGGTTTCCGTTGTTAATAATATTTAGTGTGCCCTAATTTCGAGACTTTCAACAAGCACTTCTATCGCCTATGTAGGATATTTGCAGATCATAAATGCTTAACGAAATCCTGTTAGGCTTCAAATCTGTCAATCGGAGTTGGCCATGCCCAAACAATTGTTACATCTGGTATTCGGGGGCCGCCTTACGGACCCGCAGAGTGTGGAATTCAAGAATACAGACGATCTTGATATTGTCGGGATATTTCCGGATTATGATTCCGCGCTAAAGGCCTGGAAAGCGGCGGCGCAGCGTACCGTGGATGATGCGCATATGCGCTATTTCATTGTGCACATGCACCGCATGCTGGACCCGCATATGGGGCATGGAAAACACGAAGCGGCCGAATAGGTTCGTCCTATTTGCGATTTTCCAGAATGGAGACGACGATAATCATATCGATATCGGCGCCGTTCGTTGCCAATGGCGCCAGACAGGATTCATTGCCCTGGAAGTCCTGCCCGGGAATGGCGGATTCAATCGCATAGGTGCGCAGGGGCGCGCGGGTTTCCAGCACCAGATTGATGCCGCGCTGAATGCGTTTGGAAAGCAATTGCGGCAATTCGGAAACAGGTTTGCCGTTATAATCCCCACCGCCCAGCGCATCGGATAAGGCTGTCCCAATTAACCGGACGCGGAACTCTTTACCGCCATCCAGTATGTCATACATGTTGATCCACGGAAGCAGCTTTTCAATTTCGCGCGGCGCAATATCCTTGCGGCTGGGAAATGACCGCGCGCCACGTTTTGCATTCCAATAGACCAGAAATTCAATCAATTCCGTGCGAACGAATTTTAACTCCAGATCGATGATAAATTTCGGGTCTTCTATGGGAAACATGTCTTCCCCGCTTTTTTGAGTCAATTATTGAAGGTATTCTTATACGGCGGCAGTGAAAATGATATCAATATCCGGATCGGACAGGATCGTCCTATTTGTGATTATTCAGGATAGTGGTCCCCATAATCACGTCAATGGCGGCGCCATCATTTACCTCAAAAAGATCAACATCAACACAGCCCTTGCCGGGCAACCCCTTGGCATCAAGGAAGTCGACGAAGGCATTTGGCTAGCCAGTTTTATAGACTATGATCTGGGCTATATCGATCTGGAGCAACGTACCCTGCAACCAATAGAAAACCCCTTTGGCCCGGGGGTGTCACCCATGTCTTAGGTACATAATGTTACCTATGTCTCCGGGCCGGACAAGGTGAGATTGGCTGGGGTGCCAGGATTCGAACCTGGGAATGGCGGCATCAAAAGCCGCTGCCTTACCACTTGGCGACACCCCAAAAAGCAGGCCCGACCTTGAACGGCAGGGCCCTGATTTCGGCGCAACATAGCGCCCCCGCTGGCGCGGCGCAACGGTAGAGGCACGGCGAATCGCAAATTACCCGGAATATACCGGTGCGAATGCCGCTTTGCGCGAATGCCTCTATAATCTGCGGCGATTTATGCCTAAACTGATCCGTAAATGGTTCGTCTCGCTGGCAGGCCCGGGTTCTGCCAACTTCCGGCTTATTACTGTTTTCCGAACGCACAGGATGCTTCTGTTTGTGTTTTTCAGCCAGCGCCAGTTTCGCAGTAGCAGGAATCAACGCGCTTGTTGGCATCGCAATTTTGCGCAAAAAACCTGCCCGCCACGAAATCCCTCTGGCCGGCTTTCCTCTGCTGTTTGCGCTCCAGCAGTTTGTTGAGGGGCTGTTGTGGATATTGCTTCCTGACGCGCCACAGGGGACGCCGGTAATTTCGGCGCTGGCCATGCTGTTTATTGTTTTTGCCGAGATCATCTGGCCCGTCATGACCCCCATTGCCGTGCTGATGATTGAAACAGCCCCCCAGCGGCGGCGGATATTGCGCAGCCTTACGCTGCTTGGCCTGCTGGTTTCCGGCTATCTTCTCTATGCGATTCTGACATCCCCGGTTAACGCTGAAATACACAATCACAGTATCCGGTATTTTAACGATTTTCCGTATCTGACATCGTACCGGCTGGTTTATGTGGTCGCGATCAGCGGGCCATTGCTGTTGTCATCACAGCATACCATCCGGATTTTTGGCGCACTGGTTTTTCTTGGCTATATAATCTCGCTTTACCTTTATATTGACGCACTGATTTCGGTATGGTGTTTCTTTGCTGCGGCAGCGAGCGGCGTGCTGTATTTCCATTTTCAGCGCCTGCGTCCGGTTTGAGAGAGCGAATGCGGGTTTTACATATCATCACAGGGCTGGGCGTTGGCGGTGCAGAAAATATGCTGGACCGCCTGTTGACGCAATTTGACCCCAGACAGGTGTCGAGCCATGTGATTGCGCTGAAGGAAGGTGGCCCGATGGCCGATTCTATCGCCGCGCGCGGTATTCCGGTTGAGGTCATGGGGCTTGATAATTTTTTACCACGCATGCTGATGCCGCTGCGGCTGGCGCGGCGCATCCGGCGCATCGCCCCGGATGTGATTCAGACCTGGCTATATCATGCGGACCTGATCGGTGGAATTGCCGCGCGCATCGCGCGGCCATTTGGCGGCGCTGTTCCCGTGGCCTGGGGCGTACGTCAGTCGGTGGTGAACCCGGAATTGCTGAAACCTGCAACCTGGCGGGTCATACGTTCCGCCGCCATCGCTTCGCATTTCATCCCGCAGACGATTGTGGTAAATGCCACTGCATCCATTGCCAGCCATGCCGCGCTTGGATATGACACTGGAAAATTTCTGCTGATTCCCAATGGTTTTGACAGTGAACGGTTTCGTCCCGATAGTGATGCACGGGCGCGCTTGCGCAAGCAGCTTGGCATAGCGCCAGAAACCATACTGGTTGGCCTGGCCGGAAGATATGATCCGCATAAGGATTATCCAGGATTCCTGGCTGCCGTCAGGGTGATCAGTTTGCAGCGGCCCGATATTGCCTTTGTGGCCTGTGGTGAAGGTGTTGATCGCAGCAGTCCAAATATGGCGCGCCTTCTGGCCGAATATGGCGCCTTGCCGCAACTGCATCTGCTGGGGCGTCAAACGGACATGCCCCAATTCTGGGCGGCGGTTGATATTGCCGTATCGGCGTCGGTGGGCGAAGGCTTTTCCAATTCTATTGGCGAGGCTATGTCTTGCGCGCTGCCCTGCGTGGTTACAAATGTGGGTGATTCCGCCAGCGTCATTGCGAATAATGGCTGCGTGATTCCTCCCGGAAATGCAGAGGCGCTGTCACAGGCCATATTAACGTTGAGCGCGATGCCAACAGAAAAACGGCAGGCGCTGGGAAAACGCGCCCGTACGCGCATACAAAATGAATATAGTCTGACATCAGCAGCGCAATCCTTTGTGAATTTATGGCAGAGCATGCTGGCGCAAAAACCGGCTTAAAATTTTATCAGGCAGGCAACATGACGGTATTGGTAACGGGCGCTGCGGGTTTTATTGGATCACATGTTTCACACGCGCTGCTGGCGCGCGGCGCGCAGGTCATTGGCGTTGACAATCTGAATGATTATTATCGAGTGCAGTTAAAACGTGACCGCCTGACGCCCCTGCTGAAAAATCCGGCTTTTCAGTTTTTTGAGATTGATATCTCGGACACCGCCGCATTTAACGCGGCATTGCGTGGCGCCAAGGTCACGCGCGTGATACATTTGGCGGCACAGGCGGGTGTGCGCTATTCCATTGAACATCCCTTCGCCTATGCAAAGGCGAATATCACCGGACATTTGACGGTGCTGGAATATTGCCGTCACCTGGATGGCCTTCAACATCTTGTCTACGCCTCTTCCAGTTCAGTTTATGGCGGCAATAAAAAGCTGCCATTTTCCGAAAGCGACCCTGTTGATAATCCCATTTCACTTTATGCCGCGACCAAGAAAGCGGATGAATTGATGAGCCATACTTATTCACATTTATACCGGCTTCCGCAAACCGGGTTACGGTTTTTTACCGTGTACGGACCATGGGGTCGCCCCGATATGGCGTTGTGGATGTTTGCCGAGGCGATACTGGCGGGCAGGCCCATTCGCGTGTTCAACCATGGCGAGATGAAACGCGACTTTACTTTTGTCGATGATATAGTGGCAGGCGTGCTTGCCTGCCTGGATGGCCCGCCTGTCGATGACGGGATCAACGCCCCGCACCGCATATATAATATCGGCAATCATCGTTCAGAAAAACTTACCCATATGATCGCGGTTCTGGAAAAGGCGCTGGGCCGCAAGGCCGAAAAAATATTTGAACCCATGCAGCCGGGCGATGTGGCGGAAACCTTTGCCGACATTACCGCCATTCAGCGCGATCACGGCTTTGCCCCCACAACAACTATCGATGTGGGCATTCCACGATTTGTGGAATGGTATAAAAGCTATCACCGGATTAATGACTGACAGATTACATCAGTTTACGGATAATTACCGACGCCCGCGAAAAAGGCGGCGCGTCGGGTGCGGCATCTATTTCTCTGCCGGCCCTTGCAAGGCCGCGCAGGCCAAACTGTTCACGCACCATCTCGGTTAGCCAGTGATGCGCCTGCGCGACGCGGGTGCGCGCGCCGGCGCCGGTTTGGGCCAGCCAGTTCCGATGCCGGTCAATCTCGCTGACCAGTTCACTAATTCCGTCATGGCGCGCCGCACTTAAACTCAGCACCGTCGTCATCCATTCATTGGCGCCAATTTCCGTCAGTCCAAGCGCGCCTTCCACATCGGCCTTTGCGCGCCGCGCCGCCGCATTCATATCGGCTTTCGTCACCACAGCGATATGCGGCACTTCCATGATGCCTGCCTTCATGAATTGCAGGCTGTCGCCGGAACCAGGCTGAATGCAGAAAATCACAGTATCAGACACATTCGCCACATCGGTTTCCGACTGGCCGATGCCCACCGTTTCGATCAGCACCACATCATAGACGGCGCGCATCAAGACCATCGCGGGAAGCGTCAGCGCCGCCAGCCCCCCCAGCCGCTCGCGCGCCGCCATGGAGCGCACAAAAACGCCATTGTCTTCCGGGTCGGTTGACAGCCGCGTGCGATCCCCCAGCAGGGCCCCGCCGGTTTTGCGCGATGTGGGATCAACCGCGATCACGCCAACCGTTCGCCCCTGGCGCCGCCAGCTTTTCAGCAGCGCATTGATCAGGGTGGATTTTCCAACACCGGGCGGGCCTGTGAGGCCAATTACATGGGCGCGCGCCGCATTCCATGCCGCATCCAGCAAGGCCGGCACGGCCGGATCATCCGTATACTGCTCAACCGCCGCCAGCGCGCGGGCCATGGCGGCTTTACCGCCACTGCGCAATTCAGCAAAGCTTGGAATATCCGGCTTCACACTGTCACGCGGCTCAGCCTTCTTCCTGCTGCACCGCCAGCACCGCATGGGCCGCTGCCAGCCGCGCAATGGGCACGCGGAACGGTGAACAGGACACGTAATCAAGGCCGATGGCATGACAGAATTGCACCGATGCCGGGTCGCCGCCATGTTCGCCGCAAATGCCAAGCTTCAGATCAGGGCGTGTAGCCCGACCGCGTTTTGAGGCAATCTGGACAAGCTCGCCCACGCCTTCCTGATCCAGGCTGACAAAGGGATCCTGCACGAAAATTCCGGCCTTCAGATAATCTTTCAGGAAACTTCCGGAATCATCACGGCTGATGCCATAGGTGGTCTGGGTCAGATCATTGGTGCCGAAGCTGAAAAATTCTGCCTCCTGCGCAATTTCGCCCGCGCGCAAAGCGGCGCGCGGCAATTCGATCATGGTGCCGATCTGATAGACAAGCCGGGCGCCGGTTTCCTTTGCTACCGCCTCGGCGACCCCAACAATACGCGCCTTCAGAATTGACAGCTCTTTACCCGTCGCGATCAGCGGAATCATGATTTCAGGATGTACTGGCGCACCGGAGGATTTCGAAGCCGCAATGGCGGCTTCAAATATTGCACGGGCCTGCATCTCATAAATTTCGGGATAGGAAATACCCAGCCGCGCGCCCCTGTGCCCCAGCATGGGATTGCTTTCTTCCAGCTCATTGGCGCGGGCATGCACCTTTTCCACATCGCATTTCAGCGCCGCCGCGACCTGCGCAAATTCAATATCGCTTTTTGGCAGAAATTCATGCAGCGGCGGATCCAGCAACCGGATGGTCACCGGCAGGCCCGACATGATCTCAAACAAAGCAGTAAAATCATCGCGCTGCATCGGCAGAATTTTCGCCAGCGCGGCGCGGCGCCCGGCCTCGTCGCCCGCAAGAATCATCTCCCGTACCGCGATGATGCGGTCGGCGTTGAAAAACATATGCTCGGTGCGGCACAGGCCGATACCCTCGGCGCCAAAGCGCCGCGCGGTGCGCGCATCTTCGGGTGTTTCCGCATTGGCGCGCACCTTCAGGCGGCGCACATTGTCGGCCCATCCCATCAGTTCGCCGAAATCACCGCTCATTTCCGGCTGCACCGTCGGCACAGTACCCAGAATAACCTCGCCGGTGCTGCCATCCAGCGTGATCATGTCGCCTTCGCGCACGGTTTCGCCGTCCACCATAAAAATCCCGGCCTTGTAGTCGATGCGCACCGCGCCCGCACCGGAAACACAGGGCCGTCCCATGCCGCGCGCCACCACCGCCGCATGGCTGGTCATGCCGCCCCGGCTGGTCAGAATACCCGCCGCCACATGCATGCCGTGAATGTCTTCGGGGCTGGTTTCCGTCCGTACAAGGATTACAGATTGGCCAAGCGCCGCGCGCTGCTCGGCCTTTTCCGGGGTGAACACCACTTCGCCGGTGGCGGCACCCGGCGATGCGGGCAGGCCTTTGGTCAGCACCTTGCGCGGCGCTGCGGGATCCAGGCTTGGATGCAGCAATTGATCGAGCGATGCCGGGTCAATGCGCGCCACGGCTTCGCGCTGGCTGATCAGGCCTTCTCGCGCCATATCCACGGCGATTTTCAGCGCCGCCTTGGTGGTGCGTTTGCCCGCACGGGTTTGCAGCATCCACAGCTTGCCCCTTTCAACCGTGAATTCGATATCCTGCATGTCGCGGTAATGCGCTTCCAGCCGGTGATAAATTTCGCATAGTTCGCCATACACCATTGGCATGGTTTCTTCCAGCGACGGCTTGGTGTCAGCGGCGCGTTCGCGGGCGGCTTTTGTCAGATATTGCGGGGTGCGAATGCCCGCCACCACATCCTCGCCCTGCGCATTAATCAGATATTCGCCATAAAATTCATTTTCGCCAGTGGATGGATTGCGGGTGAAGGCGACGCCGGTGGCGCTGTCCTCGCCCATATTGCCGAACACCATGGCCTGCACATTGACCGCCGTGCCCCAATCATCGGGAATGGAATGAATGCGCCGATAGGTGCGCGCGCGCGCGCCATCCCATGACTCGAACACCGCGCCGATGGCGCCCCATAATTGCGCATGCACATCCTGGGGAAAGGGCGCATCCAATTCACGCTGCACAATTTCCTTGTAGGTCTCGACCAGTTCACGCCAGTCTTCCGCGCCCAGATCGGTGTCCTGCGTCACGCCAAGCCCGCTTTTATGTTCGTCCAGCGCGTCCTCGAACAGATAATGATCGACCCCCAGAACCACATCGCAATACATCTGGATGAAACGGCGGTAACTGTCATAGGCAAAACGCGCATCGCCGGATTCCGCGGCCAGCCCCGCCGCCGTTTCGTCATTCAGGCCAAGGTTCAACACCGTATCCATCATGCCCGGCATCGAGGCGCGCGCGCCAGAACGGATCGACAGCAGCAACGGGCTGGCCGGATCGCCAAAGCGCCGGCCCACATGAGCCGCAACCTGCGCCAGCGCGGATTGCACCTGGGCCTCCAGCCCATCGGGATATTTTTTCTGATTGTCGTAAAACGCGGTGCAGACTTCGGTGGTCAGGGTGAACCCCGGCGGCACCGGCAGGCCAAGGCTGCTCATTTCCGCCAGATTGGCGCCCTTGCCGCCCAGCAGATTGCGCAATTTCGCCGCACCCTCGGCCTTGCCCGCGCCGAAAGTGTACACCCATTTGGCCGTTGCTTCGGTATTTGTGGACATCGCCTATCCCTTATTGGTACCTGCATCTTCAGGCTATTTTAGAAAAATCCGCCACAGTTTCCAATGTGCTGCGTATCTGTGACAATAGCGCCAGCCGGTTAATGCGCAGTTTCGCATCCTCTGCATTCACCGTAACCTTGTCAAAGAATGCGTCCACGGGCGCGCGCAACCGCGCCATTGCGGTCATGGCGGCGGTGAAATCCTCGTCTTTTACCGCTGCAACTGCCTGAGCCGCCACTGTGGAAATCGCGTCGAACAATGCACGCTCTTCATCCTGTTGAAAGCCCGCCGGGTCGGCATGGCGGTCATAACTTACGCCATCGCGCTTTTCCTCAATGCGCAGAATATTTACCGCCCGTTTATATGCCGCCAGCAAAATGGCGCCATCATCGGTGCGCAGAAATTCATCCAGCGCCTCAGCCCGCTTCACCAGCAGCACCAGATCATCCTGCCCGCCCATGGCAAACACCGCATCCACCAGATCATGGCGCATGCCGCGCGCTTCGCGCAGATGCACCTTCAGCCGGTCGGCAAAGAAAGAGAGAAGATCATCGGCCTGATCACCAAACAGGGGCGCCAGTTTTAGGCGCAGGCCATTTTCCAGAATAATCCGGATGACCCCAAGCGCCGCGCGGCGCAGTGCAAACGGGTCTTTTGATCCGGTTGGCTTTTCATTAATGCCCCAGAATTGTATCAGCGTATCGAGCTTGTCGGCCATCGCCACGGCTATGGATAAGGGCGCAGTGGGACAGGCGTCCGATGGGCCGGCGGGTGAATAATGGTCGCGGATGGCGTCCGCAACTTCCGCCCGTTCGCCATCGGCCAGCGCATAATAGCATCCCATAATGCCCTGCAATTCGGGAAACTCACCCACCATCTGCGTGACCAGATCGCATTTGGCCAGCATGGCGGCGCGTCCGGCAAGAATTTTATCCGTACCGGGAATAAATTCCGAGAGCTGTTCCGCAAGCTTTATATTGCGAAGTACCTTATCATGAACACTGCCAAGCCTGGCGTGAAACACCATCTCCTTCAGGCCATAAATACGTATTTCCAGCGTTTCCCTGCCATCCTGATCCCAGAAAAATTTCGCGTCCGAAAGCCGCGCCGCCAGCACCCGCTGGTTGCCCTGGGCAATCATGGCCCCGCCATCCGCCGCCAGCAGATTGGCAACGACGATAAAGTGTGGCGCAAATTTTCCAGACTTTGCGTCCCGCAGTGAAAAATATTTCTGATGCGCGCGCATGGCGGTGCGCAACACTTCTGGCGGCACGGCCAGAAACGCCTTGTCAAACTTTCCCAGCAGTGCGGTTGGCCATTCGTTTAGCCCCGACACCTCGTCCAGCAGTGTGTCATCGGGGATCAGTTCCAGCCCTGCCGCCGCCGCCAGCGCATTCGCCTGTTCCAGAATGCGCGCCTTGCGTTCAACGGGATCAAGACACACAAACGCCTTTTCCAGCGCTGCGGCATATTCCGCAAAATTCCGTACACGAATAATATCGGGCGCCATGAAGCGGTGCCCGCGCGTTGCGTCCCCCGCCTTCACGCCATCAATTTCAAACGTCAATGGCGCGCCGTCGAAACAGCACAGGATCGAATGCAAAGGCCGCACCCAGCGCAGGCTGCCACCGCCCCAGCGCATGCTTTTGGGCCAGGGAAATTCGCGTACCGTTTTTTCAACAATTTCCGCAACCACCTGCGCGGACGGGCTGCCCTTGCGTTCAGTCACGGCAAAATAAAATTCCGCCTTGCCCACTGCGCGCACTTCCAACTGTTCCAGCGTGAGACCAGTTGAACTTAAAAATCCGCTGATCGCGGCTTGCGGTGACCCCACGCGCGGTCCCTTGCGTTCTTCGGTGCGGGTTGGCTGTACTGCGGGAATACCGTTGGCGACAAAACACAAGCGGCGCGGCGTGACAAAGCTTTTCACGCCATCGAACGCCAATCCGGCGGCGGTCAGACCATCGGTAATCAGGCGCTGCAAATCCTGCGCCGCCCGCGCCTGCATACGCGCAGGGATTTCTTCGCAAAACAGTTCCAGTAAAAGCTCAGGCATCCTGATCCTCCACCGCTTCACCCTGGCTTTTCAGCCAGACGGTGGCGCAGCCCTTGGACAGCGCGCGCACACGGCCTATATAGGCGGCGCGCTCCGTCACGCTGATGACGCCGCGCGCATCCAGCAGATTGAACAGATGGCTGCATTTCAGCATCTGGTCATAGGCAGGCAATGTCAGATCGCGCGCCAGCAGCGCCGCGCATTCCTTTTCCGCATCGGCAAAATGGCGCAGCAAAATTCCGGTGTCCGCATGTTCAAAATTATAGGCGGAAAATTCCCGCTCCGCCTGATGAAACACATCGCCATATTTGACGCCATGCCCGTTAAAGTCCAGTTCATAGACACTGTCCTTGCCCTGAACATATTGCGCCAGGCGTTCCAGCCCGTAAGTCAGCTCGCCTGCCACAGGCTTGCAGTCATAGCCGCCAACCTGCTGAAAATAGGTGAACTGGCTGACCTCCATCCCGTCGCACCACACCTCCCAGCCCAGCCCCCAGGCGCCCAGCGTCGGGTTTTCCCAATCATCCTCGACAAAGCGGATATCATGCAGGGCCGGATCAATGCCGATGGCGTACAGGCTGTTGAGATATAAATCCTGAATGTCCAGCGGCGAGGGTTTCAGGATCACCTGAAACTGGTAATAATGCTGTAACCGGTTGGGGTTTTCGCCATAGCGGCCATCCTTGGGGCGGCGCGAGGGCTGAACATAGGCGGCCTTCCACGGCTTTGATCCCAGCGCGCGCAATGTGGTCGCCGGGTGCGAGGTGCCCGCCCCCACCTCCATGTCATAGGGTTGCAGAATGACGCAGCCCTGATCGCCCCAGTAACGTTGCAGGGTAAGAATAATTTCCTGAAACGATAGGGCTGGGCCGTGCGCGCTTTTCGGGGATGGGGACATACAGGCTTCCGGATTGGTGGTGACAACGTGTTGCGGCGCAAACTAAAGCAAACTGTGCGCCGTTACTATTTTTGATTGCCGCCGAAATCAAGTGCGGCCGCATGGCGCAGCACCTTTTCCGCCGCGTCGGTGTATTTTGCCCCCGGTTCGTGCAAAATCAGCCCCGGCAACAGGCTTAATGGGCCGTCATTTCCCTTATAGGCCCGCACAATGAAGCGTTTGGCGGCTTTGCCATTTCCGGGCCAGAGCGGAAAAATCTCGCAGCCACCCGCCCGGCCCTTCAGTGCCGCCAGCACATCGTCCAGCCGGTCCGCCCGGTGGATCATCGTAATGCACCCCGCGGGCCGCGCCATGGTTGTGGCGAACTTTATCCAGTCGCGCAGGCCAACCGCACTTTCCTGATGCGCGCCAAGTCTGCCCGGATGCGGGGATGCGCTGCCTGCACCCGGTTCCTGAAAGGGTGGGTTCATAAACACATGGTGATAGCTGTTGGCGGTAATCCGGTAGGGCGGGCTGGTGATGGAGCCACAATAGACCTCGATCGCATCGCCAAGGCCGTTTCTTTGCGCATTCTGGCGCGCCAGACCGGCCAGCACCGGGTCAATTTCCAGCGCATCCACGGATATGCCAGGCACACGCCGGGCCAGGCACAGGCCAACCGTGCCAACGCCCGCACCCCCTTCCAGCGTCAATTCCCCTGGCTTGGCCGGAATGGCGGCGGCCAGCAACACCGCATCAATGCCCGCCCGGTGCCCTGTGGCTGGCTGTAATATCTGCAAACGCCCGCCCAGCAGGGCGTCGTCCGTTGTTTCGCTGGTTATCTCGCTCTTCGCCTGATCGGCCATGGGCCTGCTCCGCAATCATTCTGCCTGACACCATAAGCTTATTTCGCAATGTCTTCTATAGTTGGACAAATTCTGTTAAACAGGAGCAATGCCATCCGCCCCTTATCAGGAGAAGTTTCTTGGGAGTAGTTGTTCCATTCGACAGTGAAGATGCGGGCGGCGAGGGTGCATTCATCGCTCTGCGGGATCTGGTCGCCGATGAAATGGCGCGCACCAATGAGTTTATCCTGAACCGGATGCAAAGCCATGTGCGGATGATTCCCGATCTGGCCGGACATCTTATCCAGTCGGGCGGCAAACGGTTGCGCCCCATGCTGACCCTGGCGGCCATCCGCATGTGCGGCTATCGCGGTGAAGACAATGTGCGGCTGGCGGCCAGTGTGGAATTTCTGCATACCGCCACGCTGCTGCATGATGATGTGGTGGATGAAAGCAGCCTGCGCCGGGGGCTTTCCACCGCCAACGCCATCTGGGGCAATCAGGCCAGCGTGCTGGTCGGCGATTTCCTGCTCAGCCGCGCGTTTCAACTGATGGTCGAAATCGGCTCGCTGCGCATCCTGGAAATTCTGTCCAGTGCGGCGGGCGTCATTGTAGAGGGCGAGGTGCTGCAACTGGAGCGTGCCAGCGACATCGCCACCACCGAGGATACCTATCTGCGCATCATCACCGCCAAGACCGCAACCCTGTTCGCCGCCGCCTGCCAGACGGCGGCCGTGATTGCCGCCCGTCCGGCGGTCGAGGAGGAAGCGCTTGAATCCTACGGTAAAAATCTGGGCATTGCATTTCAGCTTGTCGATGATGCGCTGGATTATTCTGCCAAACAGGCCAGTTTTGGCAAGACCATCGGCGATGATTTTCGCGAAGGCAAAATCACCCTGCCGGTCGTGCTGTCGTTTCGCCGGGGCACTGACGCGGAGCGCGCTTTCTGGCGCCGGGTCATGGAAGACGGCCAGCAAAATGCCGATGATCTGGCGATGGCTGTTCAATTGATGGGCCGACATGGTGCATTGAGCGACACCATCGAACGCGCCCGCCATTATGGCGACATGGCCCGCGACGCGCTGGCGATTTTCCCGGAATCTGACGAAAAAACCTGCCTTTCCGGGATTGTCGATTTCTGTATCGGCCGCGCACATTAATCACAGGTGGGGTTGCGGCCCCCCTGCGCAAGCGCTATAACCCGCAGCGCACATCGGAGTGTAGCTCAGCCTGGTAGAGCACTACGTTCGGGACGTAGGGGCCGGAGGTTCAATTCCTCTCACTCCGACCAATCTTCGCCACGTCCACTTTGTATCCGGATAGGATAGCTACCGGTACGCCGCGATAATCCCCAGGAAATCCTCTGCTTTCAGGCTGGCGCCGCCGACCAGTGCGCCGTTGACATTGGCCACCCCCATCAGCTCCGCCGCATTCGAAGGCTTCACGGAACCGCCATAGAGGATACGAAACGCCGCGCCGTCCGGGAAACGCGCTAGCAATTGCGCGCGGATAAAGGCATGCACCTCCGCCACATCCGCCGCTGTCGGGGTGCGTCCGGTGCCTATGGCCCATACAGGTTCATAAGCGACCACCAAATTGGCGGCTGTGGCCCCTTCGGGCAGGGATCCGGCCAATTGCCTGCCAACCACTTCCAATGCCTTGCCAGCGTTGCGTTCCGCCTCGGTTTCGCCCACACAGACAATCGCGATCAGCCCCGCACGATGTGCCGCCAGCGCCTTGGCCTGCACAACCGCATTATCTTCACCGTGATCGGCGCGGCGTTCCGAATGGCCGACAATGACGGCCACGCCGCCTGCATCCTTGATCATCTCGGCGCTGATGTCGCCGGTATGGGCGCCAGAGGCTGCGGCGTGGCAGTCTTGACCCCCCAATAATACGGGACCGGAACCCAGTTTGGCGTGCATGGGGGCCAGCAGGGTGGCAGGCGGGCACAGCATGGCCTCGCATCCCCCTGTCTGTCCTGAGGCGACCCCGGCGGCCAGTTTTTCGGCTTCCAGCAAAGAGGCGGTCAGGCCATTCATTTTCCAGTTACCGGCAACCAGCGGGCGGGGGGTGTTTGCAGACATAAGTGCTTATCCTTGTTGATAATTTTTACGGACCGCCGGTTAACCAAACGTTCCCGCTTTGGGTGTAGGTTATGCAACGGCAAAATTCATAAATTTGACTCTTCACGGTTTATTGACCTATTTGCAATCCCCTTTGGCACATCTAGCGGCGAAACCCGCCCCAAATGTGAGCAGGTCCGCATGAAACTGGTTATCGTAGAATCGCCCTCCAAGGCGAAAACCATCAATAAATATCTTGGCAGCGACTATCAGGTCCTGGCGAGCTTCGGACATGTGCGCGACCTGCCCGCCAAAAACGGCTCGGTGCTGCCCGATGATGATTTCGCGATGATCTGGGAAGTTGGCGACCGGTCCAAAAAGCAGTTGAACGAAATTATCCAGGCCGCCAAGGGCGCGGACACCCTGATTCTGGCGACCGACCCGGACCGGGAGGGTGAGGCGATTTCCTGGCATGTCTTGCAGGTGTTGAAAGACAAAAAGGCGCTGGGATCAAAATCCGTGCAGCGCGTGGTGTTTAACGAAATCACCAAATCCGCGATTTTGGAGGCCATGAAACATCCGCGCGAGATTGATTCGGCGCTGGTGGACGCCTATCTGGCGCGCCGTGCGCTGGATTATCTGGTGGGCTTCAGCCTGTCGCCGGTGCTGTGGCGCAAATTGCCGGGCGCGCGTTCGGCTGGACGTGTGCAATCGGTGGCGCTGCGCCTGATCTGTGTGCGCGAACTGGAAATCGAAAGTTTCGTTGCCAGGGAATATTGGACGGTCGAGGGCGATTTTGGACTAAAAAGCAGTCAGTCCCTGACCGCGCGCCTGACCAGGCTGGATGGTGAAAAAGTAGAGAAATTCACCATCGCAACGGCCACCGCCGCCGAGGCGGCGCGCGCGCGTATTGTCACCCGTGATTACAGTATAAAGAGTGTCGAAAGCAAACCGGCAAAGCGCAATCCGCCGCCGCCCTTCATTACCTCGACCCTGCAACAGGAAGCCGCCCGCAAACTGGGTTTCAGCAGCGCGCGCACCATGCAGATCGCGCAGCGACTGTATGAAGGTTTTGATATTGGTGGTGAAACCACCGGGCTGATCACCTATATGCGGACCGATGGCGTGACCATGGCGGGTGAGGCCATTGCCGGCGCGCGTAAAATGATCGCGCAGGAATATGGCAAGGAATATGTGCCGTCTGCGCCGCGCATCTATACCAGCAAGGCAAAAAACGCCCAGGAAGGGCATGAGGCCATTCGCCCCACCGATATGTCGCGCCTGCCCGCCGCGCTGGGTAAAGTTCTGGATAAGGACCAACACCGGCTGTACGAGCTGATCTGGAAGCGGGCCACCGCCAGCCAGATGGAAAGCGCCGCTTTGGAACGCACCACGGTCGAAATCGAATCCGGTGATGGGCAGGTTGGCTTTCGCGCCACGGGTTCGGTGCTGCAATTTGACGGCTTTCTGCGCCTCTATCAGGAAGGCGCGGATGATGAGACCGAGGACGAGGATGGCGGCCGCCTGCCTAAGGTGGCGGCCAGGGATCCGCTGTCCCTGAAGGCCGTGCGCCCTGAACAGCATTTCACCGAACCGCCGCCGCGTTATTCCGAAGCCAGCCTGGTCAAGAAAATGGAAGAGCTGGGCATTGGCCGGCCCAGCACCTATGCCAGTGTGTTGTCCGTATTGCGCGACCGCGACTATGTGACCATGGACAAGAACCGTTTCATCCCTTCCGATAAGGGGCGTCTGGTGACGGCCTTTCTGGAGAGCTTTTTCAGAAAATATGTGGAATATGATTTCACCGCCGATCTGGAAGAACAGTTGGACGATGTATCGGCGGGCAAGATCGACTGGAAACAGGTGCTGCGCGACTTCTGGAAGGATTTCAACGTTTCCATCGAGGGCATGTCCGATCTGCGCGTTACACAGGTGCTGGACGCGCTGAACGAGGTGCTGGGGCCGCATGTGTTTCCGGCCCGCGAAGATGGCGGCGCCGCGCGCCAGTGCCCGGCCTGCGCAGCGGGGCAGCTAAGCCTGAAAGTCGGGAAGTTTGGCGCCTTTGTAGGCTGTTCCAACTATCCCGAATGCGCCTTCACCCGGCAGATGACCACGAATGGCGAGGCGGCGCCAGCCGATGCAGGACCAAAATTACTTGGCATGGATCCCGTTACGGGGCTGCCGGTAACGCTGCGCACGGGACGGTTTGGCCTGTTCCTGCAACTGGGCGAGGCGGTTGAAAAAGGCGACAAGCCCAAGCGCGGCCCGGTTCCAAAAGACATGCCGCCCGAGGCGATCGATCTGGAACGCGCCTTGCAATTATTGGCGCTGCCGCGCACCGTGGGAATCCATCCCGAATCCGGCAAACCGATTGAGGCCGCCATTGGCCCCTATGGCCCCTATCTGCGGCACGATGGCAAATACGCCAATCTGACGTCTACGGATGAAGTATTCACCATCGGGGTTAATCATGCGGTGTCGGTCATTGCCGACGCAAAGAACAAGCCGCCACGGCGCGGCAATGCGGCCCTGCGCGAACTGGGCGTGCACCCCCTGGACGAGGCGCCGCTTTCGGTCATGAATGGCCGCTTTGGCCCCTATATCAAATGGAACAAGGTGTTCGCCACCATTCCCAAAAGCTATGATCCGCAAACCATCTCGCTGGAAGAAGCCATAGAACTGGTGAACGCCAAGGCGGCGCGCGGCCCATCGGTGAAGAAAACCAAAGCGGGCGCGAAAAAACCGGCGGCGGAAAAACAGGTTGCGAAAAAACCTGCCGCCAAAAAGCCTGCGAAAAAAGCTACTGCAAAAAAACCAGCAACAAAAAAGCCAGCCGCGAAAAAACCCGCTGCTAAAAAACCACGGCTCGCGGAACCTGTTGCATGAACCGGAAGAAGCCCGGCACAACCCGTGGCGCCGGGGCGATTGTGAAGCGCAGCCGCCGGCCGGACCGGCCAGGCGGTCTTCCCAGCAAGGCGGAAATCGCCGAATATATAAATGAAAATCCGGGCCGCGTGGGGACGCGCGAAATTGCCCGCGCGTTTAATGTCACCGCCGCCGGGCGTGTGGAATTGAAACGCCTGCTGCATGAGATGCGCGACGAAGGTCTGACCGGAAATGCGGCGCGCGCCATCGGTGGTGTGCGGACTTTGCCCAAGGTTCTGGTGCTGGAAATCACCGGGCGCGATATTGACGGGGAATTGCTGGCGCAACCTTTTGAATGGCGCGGCGCAACCCCCGCCCCGCGTATCCTGATTGTTCCGGGCGAAGGCGAAGGGGCCAGGCCCGCAGGTGTTGGCGACAAGGTTCTGGCGCGCCTGACGCCCGCCGATGATGGTTATGAGGCCCGCGTCATGCGCCATCTGGGCCGCCCGGCGGAAACCGGCGCGCGCCGGGTGCTGGGCGTGCTGCAACTGGAAGCCAGGGAATGCCGTGTGCGGCCCGTTGAAAAAGGCCGTGACGAAATTCTGATCAGCCGCGATCACACCATGGGCGCGCAAAGTGGCGAGCTGGTTCAGGTGGAGATGGAAGCGGGCAGGCGCTATGGCCCGCCATTGGGCAAAGTGGTTGAGCGTCTGGGGCTGGTCAATGACGCGCGTTCGGTCAGCCTGATCGCCATTTATGAACATGGCATTCCGGTCGAATTTTCGCCTGCGGCGCTGAAAGAAGCCGAGGCCGCAAAGCCGCCAAAACTGGGCAAGGGCACGGATTTGCGCGATCTGCCGCTGGTGACGATCGATCCCCCCGATGCGCGCGATCATGATGATGCGGTCTGGGCGGAGGCGGATAGTGATCCCAAAAACAAAGGCGGCTGGGTGGTGATCGTCGCCATTGCCGACGTGGCGCACTATGTGCGGCCCGGTTCCGCGCTCGACCGCGATGCGCTGAAGCGCGGCAATTCCAGCTATTTTCCGGATCGTGTCGTGCCGATGCTGCCAGAGGCGCTGTCGGCGGGCCTGTGTTCGCTGGTGCAGGATGAAGACCGCGCGGTGCTGGCGGTGCGCATGCGCTTTGACGCGCATGGCAAAAAACTTGGCCATGAATTTATCCGTGGACTGATGAAATCGCGCGCCAGCCTGACATATGCCCAGGTGCAGGCCGCACAGGATGGTGATGCGGATGACATTGCCGGGCCATTGCTGGAAACCGTTATCCGCCCGCTCTATGGCGCCTATGCGGCGGTGGCCCGGGCGCGCGATGCGCGCCACCCATTGGCGCTGGAATTGCCGGAACGCCGGATCCAGTTGAACGAAGCGGGCCAGGTGCAGTCCATCCGCATAGCAGAGCGTCTGGATGCGCACCGGCTGATTGAAGAATTCATGATCGCCGCCAATGTGTGCGCCGCCGAAACGCTGGAGAAAAAATCCACGCCCTGCATGTATCGCATTCATGCGGAACCCGCGCTGGCCAAGCTGGAAAGTCTGCGCGAATTTCTGAAATCGCTGGAATATAATCTGGCGCGCGGGCAGGTATTGAAACCCGAATTGTTCAACCGGATTCTGGAAAAAGCCAGGGATACGGAACACGCGCCGGTGATTAATGAAGTGATTCTGCGCGCGCAAAGTCAGGCCGCCTACAGTCCGGAAAATATCGGTCATTTCGGGCTGGCGCTGCCGCGCTACGCGCATTTTACCTCGCCCATCCGGCGTTATGCCGATGTGCTGGTGCACCGCGCCCTGATCCGCGCCTGCAATCTGGGTGATGGCGGGTTGCCCGATGGGCAGGGCTATGCTGAATTCATGTCCATCGGCGAGGAAATTTCCGCGCATGAGCGCCGCTCCATGGCCGCAGAACGCGACAGTTCGGACCGCTATCTTGCCGCCTATCTGTCTGATCGTGTGGGCGCGGAATTTGATGGCGCGATTTCCGGCGTCACCCGCTTTGGCCTGTTCGTTCGGCTGGTTGAGAGCGGCGCGGATGGGCTGATTCCCATACGTAATCTTGGTACGGAATATTTCAGCCATGTCGAGGCGCAACACGCCCTGGTGGGCGACCGCACCGGCCTGACATTCCGCCTGGGCGACGCCGTGCGCGTACGCCTGATGGAAGCGGTCCCGGTCAGCGGCGGCTTGCGGTTTGACCTGGCGGATTATGAAGCCGGACCCGCGCGCATTCGCCGCCCCGGCAGCGGCGCGGCTGGCGGCAAAAAACCATCCTCACGCCCCGGCGCGCCGCGCAAACTGCCCGGCCCGGCGGGCGGCCCCCCGCCCAAAGGCAGAAAGGGAAAAAAAGTCCGCAAGGCGAAACGGGTCAGGACGAAGAAATAGCTGGGACATTATGGAGCCAAATGAGCGCCTGTGTGTCCGGTGTGGACAATTTCGATATTGGGTGCGGCGGCGGGACTTGAACCCGCGCCCTTTCTGCCCATACTATCTCAGTACCACCGGCAAGTGTCACCTTGAAGTATGTAGAAAGCAGAATGCTCTATCCAGCTGAGCTACGCCGCAATAGCATTTAAGCCTTTTTTTGGCGTGCTACAGTAGCTTTCAGCCCGCCCCGACGGGTAGCTTGTTGCTTTATTTCTTTCGCTTTCTCTTTTGCTTCCTGAATTTCCGGCGCAATCTTTTTCATTTTTTCAACTAGGCCTGATAGATCATATTCATTAGTCGTTTTGCCCCCGTTTGGGAGGTAGCGTTGTACACGCCTTAGCAGGCCAGCTTTTTCCATATCCGCTACGTGGCGCTGCACTTGGCGTGCGCTTATATGCAATCGTTCGGCTATTGTCTCTTTGCTGGGAAAGGGCTTATTTTCGCTTGTCCACCAAAAATCAATTAGGTGTAGAAGTATTGCGAGTTGAGTCGGATTTAACCCAAGGCGTTGTTGTGCTCTCAGTAGAATTGAAGGGATCATGCAAAAACCCAGTTTTGAGACTTGGTGACCCCATTTCCTGTCAAATTCCTTGCCCTTTTTCAGTTGAGGTATGGCAATTACATTATCGCCCGTACTTTCAAACATGCTTTTTTTCATTTTAGAAATTCCCCTATGTTGCTGTGCTGCCCCATTTATATGGGTGCATTATCTTTATTGTAAAGCGTCACCCAGGAGATATATTTTACCTCTGGTATAGGTCATATTCGTTGCCTGCTCTACCAGTCACTGACGTCCGATAAACAATTACGAACCCTCATAAACCAGATCATAATCAAATCGAATATCTCTATACGTATTAACCACTAGACACAGATGACTTGTGGTCTACTGGGCATATGCCATTTTCCGTTTTACAGGGGAAGAACCCTGCGATGTGGATTTGACCGATTATCATTAGGAGGATTGCGCGATGGCCATGAAAAATCCCCCCCATCCCGGCGAGGTGATCCGGGAATTGTGCCTGGACCCGATGGATTTAAGCGTGACCAAAGCCGCAGCGGGCCTTGGCGTCAGCCGTAAGGCGCTGTCAGAACTGCTTAACGGCCATTCCGGCATTTCCCCGGAAATGGCGGTGCGGCTGTCAAAGGCGTTTGGCGGCAGCGCTGAGAGCTGGCTGACGCAACAGATGCTGTATGATCTGGCGCAGGTTCAGAAAAAGGCCGCGACAATCAAGGTGCGGCGCTTTGAGGTGGCGTGAATTGGGGCAATAAATATAAATAAGGTCTAACTTTATCTCTGTTCAAAACGATAGGTGAAACATGAGTCAACCGTTGGAAATTGAGTTCCATGAAGCGATGATGAACATCTATCGGAAGGCGAAAAGCGAAGCCAAATACAATGCTGTTCGCTTCTTACAAATGGTTGTCGACCGTGGGGGCCTAGAGACTGCACGGATGCTAATTAATTCGTCAACCGTTTCCGAGGGATATACCGCACTATGGGATCGGGGACGACTTGATCTAACTGTCGAGTTCATGATTCTAAGTAATGAAAAGTATCAATCTCTTTTCTCGGAAGAGGAACTTGCAATCTGTGCCAAACGATTGAAGCAATATGAACAACGTAGTTGAGGTGCTGACAACAAGCGCCTGACTCTATCGAAACCAAAATCGCGATTTGATGATGTGGAACTGCCCGGCCCCTACTCCCCCACCTGCAACAGCTTGCCGGTGCGGCGCGCAGATTTGAGGCAGGACAGGAACCACCAGGAAGCGGCGCCGAGATAAACGGCGTTCAGCGCCAGCGCCATGAACAGCAGATCCAGGCGGATTTTGTGATCGATCATGATGGCGCGCATACCTTCGAAGACGTAGGAGGGTGGCAGGCTCCAGGAAATCCATTGCACCCATTGCGGCAAAATCGCCACCGGGTAATAGACCGCGCATAGGGGCGCGAGGCCGAAAATCAACGCCCAGGCCAGGCTTTCCGCCCCCATGCCATAGCGCAGCACCAGGCCCGACACCAGCAGGCCCATCGACCATCCGGCCATGATCAGGCAGACAAAAAACGCCGCCAGCATCAGGCCAAGGCTGTACACATTGAACCCGAAGAACCAGATCGCCAGCAATGTCGCGGGGAAAATGCCGAATACCGTGCGCAACACACTCATGCTCAGCAGCGCATAGATGAATTCGCGCGGGCGCAGCGGGCTGACCAGCAGATGGCCCAGATTGCGCGACCATATTTCCTCAAAGAACGACAGTGCAAAACCCATCTGTCCACGGAACATCACGTCCCACAGCATGACGGCGCCCAGCAGCACGCCAAACGCCTGCGCAAAAAAACTGCTGTTTTCATGCAGGAACGAGGTAATGAAACCCCACATCACCATTTGCAGGGTCGGCCAGTACCATAAATCCAGCACGCGCGGCCACGAACCCTTGATCAGATAGACATAGCGCAGCACCATCGCGCCCACCCGGTGCACGGCGCTGTCGCGCTGGGCAATGGCGGCCTGGCTGCGCAATGGGTTGGGCGTATTCATCAGCCCTTCAGGATCGAGCGCCCGGCATATTTGGCCGCCGTTCCCAGAATTTCCTCGATGCGGATAAGCTGATTATATTTTGCCACCCGGTCGGAACGCGCCAGCGAACCGGTTTTGATCTGGCCGCAATTGGTGGCGACCGCCAGATCGGCAATGGTGGCGTCTTCGGTTTCGCCCGAACGGTGCGACATCACGGCGGTATAGCCGGATTTGTGCGCCATCTCGACGGCCTCTAATGTTTCGGTCAGGCTGCCAATCTGGTTGACCTTGACCAGAATGGAATTGGCGGTGGCGCGTTTTATGCCATCTTTAAGGCGGGTGGAATTGGTGACGAACAGATCATCGCCGACCAGTTGCACTTTGGCCCCCAGCGCTTCGGTCAGCGCCTTCCACCCGGCCCAGTCATCTTCGGCCATGCCGTCTTCGATGGAAATGATCGGATAGCGTTTCACCAGGTCGGAATAATAGGCCACCATGCCCGCAGCATCGAGTGTCTTGCCTTCGCCGGCCAGAATATAGCTGCCGTCCTTGTAAAATTCGGTCGATGCGGCATCGAGCGCCAGATAAATATCCTCGCCCGGTCTGTACCCGGCTTTCTCAATTGCCTTCATGATGAAGTCCAGCGCCGCGGTGGCGGAACCCAGTGCGGGCGCAAAGCCGCCTTCGTCGCCGACATTGGTGTTATGGCCTGCATCTTTCAGTCCGGCTTTCAGGGTGTGAAACACTTCTGCGCCCATGCGCACTGCTTCCGCGATGCTGCCTGCGGCCACCGGCATGATCATGAATTCCTGAATGTCGATCGGGTTGTCGGCATGCGCGCCGCCATTGATGATGTTCATCATCGGCACAGGCAGGGTGCGCGCCAGCGGTCCGCCCACATAGCGAAACAGCGGCAGTTCCAGTTCGTTCGCCGTCGCCTTTGCAATGGCCAGCGACACGCCCAGAATGGCGTTAGCCCCCAGGCGTGATTTGTTGGGTGTGCCGTCCAGATCGCACATCATGCGGTCAAGCACGACCTGTTCTTCGGATTCCATGCCCGACAGCAGATCGAACAGATCGTCATTCACGGCGGCCACAGCCTTCAGCACGCCCTTGCCCTTGTAGCGCGCGCCGCCATCGCGCAGTTCGACAGCTTCATGCGCGCCGGTCGATGCGCCCGAGGGCACCGCCGCGCGGCCCATGGCGCCCGATTCCAGAATGACATCCACCTCAACCGTCGGATTGCCCCGGCTATCGAGAATTTCGCGGCCTTTAATATCAATAATCGCAGTCATGGATGGACCGCCCCCCTTGTAACTATGTGGTCAGTGGAATCGTAATCCGTTCATAGCCGAACGCCGCAAGAATGTCATTGCGGTCGTGCAGAGCATCCGAAACTCAGAGCGGGCGCCCGATCAGCGGGTGCTGGTTTCGTTGCCGGGAAAAGGCGCGAACGGAAACGGCGGCGTATCATCAAGAAACAGCATGAACGCCAGCACTTCGCCCAGATAGCTCAGCAGGTTCCTGCTGAAACGGGCAATTTCCTCATTTTTTGACTTGTTGACGGCAATATAGATAAATTGCGTCACGCCCAACAGAATCAAGGCGTTAAAGGTGAAGTATCCAAGTGCGCCCACACCCAGCGCATAAAGCAGCCGCACCCGCAGGGGTTTGCCAGCGACGCTGTCTTCGGTTTTGCCAGGATAAGCGGCTCTTTCTGCATAACTCATTTTCAAAAATCCCGATTCAGTATGGCACTACCGCTCTATATAGGTATTAGCATTTATAAGTATAAAAAATATTAAGCGGATGGGGCACCGGACACTTTTTTATTTTTGACAAACACGACAATCAGTAATGCTCCGGCGACAAAGCCTGCAATATGCGCATCCCAGGCGATCAGCAAGACATGTTCGGCCACCCGGATACCGGTAAGCCCGAAAATAATATTGACCGTCAACCATACCGCGCTCATCGACAAAAAGTTGCGATTATTAAGGGACAGCAGGCGTATGGGCTTGCGGCCTTCCGGGCCGACATCCTCTGTTCGCCCTTCCATGATATCCTGCATGGAAAATCTGAAGGCCGCCCCCATCAGGCCGGATATGGCGCCAGACGCGCCCACCATGGGGGTCAGCGATGCAATATCCACTAAAATGTGAACAAGCGCGGCGATCACAGCGCAGATTAAATATAGAATCAAAAAGCGGGGCGTTCCGATCTTGCGCACCACCGCAGTTCCAAATGCCAATAACCAGGCGCTATTGATTGCCAGATGGGTATAGTTAGCATGCAGAAAAGCATATGTAACAAAGGAAGGAATAGCGGACCAGACGCCACCCGGGAAAGTTGAAATGACATCAGGCCAATATCTTCCAGGCAATATGCCAAACATAATCACAGTAAAATTGTCATATTCAGGCAGCAATAGGATCCGCAGCGCATGTACGCCAACCATCAAGGCAATTAATACAATGACGGTTCTGGGGACAAAAAACACCGGCTGCCGGTCGCTATGTCTAACCTCTGCGCGCATCGGCAGCTTCTGCTCCATTAATTTGGCAATTATACTGTGGCTAGTTAGTCACTGCTTTCTGATTCGGCATCCTGATACAGACCAGATTCCGGGGCAGGGCCGACTCCTCACTGTATTTTCTAAATATTACTGGGCAAAGAAGTGCATTATATCACGGAAAGTTCCATTAATCACATTATTGGTGCTTAATCATGTGCCTAAATGATGTTGATGATTTATATTGGCATAGAAGAGGTTGCTAAAGGAAGCTACCATTGGGTAGATTTGGGTTTTTGAGAGCTATCGTTATAGGTGACCGGGATGGGGCTGAAATTTTTCAGAATTGGACTTGGCGTTGTAATTTTTGCTGTATTGTCTAGTTCCGCCATGGCGGAGAAGCTGATAGTGGGCGCTGCGGCTGCGGTGGTGCGGCAGGTTGAGGGGATTTACGGCCCGGAAGTACGCCAGCTCAGCATGTCGGATAATGTTTTTTATGATGAAGTAATTTCCACCAGGGCGGACAGCGCCTCTAAAATCAAATTTCCCGATGATACGCTTCTGACGGTAGGGCCCAACTCCAAGGTGACCATTGACGCCTTTGTCTATGACCCAAATTCAAAAGATTCGAAAATGGTTGTTAACGCCACCCTTGGGGTCGCGCGTTTTGTGACCGGGAAAATGGGCAGCGCCGCTTATCAGATCAAAACCCCCACCACCACGATTGGTGTGCGTGGCACGGTTCTGACCGTGACGGTGGAAGAAGATGGCACCACAAGCGCAAATGTCGAAAATGGCGCAATTTTCGTTCAGGGACAGACCGGCGAGCCTGTTGAGGTCGGCGAAGGCATGTCGACAACGGCAGAGCCAGGTGAGCCTGCATCCGAACCCGCGCCGGCGGATGCGGATGTTGAGGCGGATGTCGCGGAGATGGATGTAACACTGATGCTTGACGGCGGTGACGAAGGTGGTAATGACGCTGTTGATGAGGGGGAGTTACAGGAATTGGTCGTAGAGGTTGAACAGACACGCAGCGCGGGTTGCGGTTGCTAGCAGGTTGCGGATTGTGCCGGTTTGACGGGGGGATAGCATGAATTTATTTACACGCCTGCGGCTTATGCACAGGGCATTTGGGGTTGCCGGGTTTGGGGTTGCTCTGTCGCTGGGCCTGCTGTTTGCTGTTACACCGGCATTGGCTCTGGATGCAGGTCAGACTGCAAGCGGGGCCGTGCAATTGGGCGGCATGACAATTCCACTGCCCCAGGGCGAATGGTCCGTCTATTACGCCGTAGAGGATAGCGACGAAAAATTTCAGACCTCCAAACTGGGGTTGCTTTTGATCAGCGGAAAGACCGTAAAGCAAACAGCCTATTTCCGCGTGTCGCGTTCAAAAACCGGCGCCGGTTTCAAGCCCTATGAACAGTGCGCGCAACCATATTACTTTTACAGCGAAACTGTCCTGAACCAGATTAGTGGTGCACAGGACTGCTGGCATGTTCAGGCCGAAACACTGGCGCCGGACGAGGCGTCCGACCGTCAAAAAGCAATTCTGGCGTTTGCCAAATCACGCGGCCTGTTCCTTCCTCTCGCGGTCATTGGTCCGCGTTTTCACCGGGCCAGTGCAGATGTTTTGTTACAGGCTTCCTATGGCTGGACGCCAGATTTGATTATCAAGGCCCCCAAGGATATGAAGGTCTGGCGGTTTCAGGACTGGACGGCCGAGGCGGTGGCGAAGGAGCCGCGCAAAAAAGTCATTATGACCAAATTCAAGCGCTGGGGAGAGGAGTGGCGGCCACAGATCGACACCGCCTTTTCCAGCTTCAGCAAGAAGTAGCAGACATCCATGCGTAACCCGTTTTCAGGCTATTTCATGTGTATGCTGCTGGGCGCCCAGCTTGCATCGGCTGCGGCGCTGGCCCAGGCGCCGCAGCCGAATATTCCGGGTACGGTCGATCCGGGCCGCTTGCAGGAACGCTTTGAAGCGCCCAAATTACCCCGCGCGGTGAATGAACCCCTGATACCCGATGACGAGAAAAAATTACCGCCGGAAGAGGCGGACAAAATCCGCTTTACACTTTCCGCCATTACCCTGCGCGGCAACACCATTTTCCCGGATGCGGCGCTAGGCAATCTTTACAAGGAACATCTTGGCAGGGAAATCTCGCTTGGCGTAATTTACCAGATCAGCGATGCGATTACCGCGCGCTATCGCAATGCGGGCTATGTGCTGGCGCGCGCAACCGTACCGGCGCAGCGGGTTGAGAACGGCATTGTGCAGATTGTCATATTCGAAGGACAGATCGGCAAGGCCTCCATCGAGGGGAAGCTTCCCGGCAAGGACAAACTGCTTGAAGCCTATCTGAATAAAATTACCGCATCCACGCCGCTCAGCGCCGATGTGCTGGAACGTTATGTTCTTCTGATAAATGATTTGCCGGGGGTCGCCGCAAAGGCGGTTCTGGTGCCGTCGTTCGATACGGCGGGCGCCACCGATCTGGTGCTGCAGGTTAGCGAAGACCCGTGGGACGCCGCGCTCAGCGTCGATAATCGCGGCACTGAATTTATCGGCGCGGTGCAGTTTCGCGCGCAGGGCGGGTACAATAATCTGCTGGGCATGTATGAGCGGATCAGCGCGCAAAGCGTGGTGACCCAGAATACCAATGAATTGCGTTTCTTTGATTTTGGTTATGCGCAGCCGGTGGGAACCGAGGGAACGGTTGCGGGAATTTCGGCGAATATCAGCTATTCAAACCCCGGCTCTACTCTGAAACAATTTGATATTGAAGGACAAAACCGCTCCATCACCGCGACGCTCAGCCACCCGTGGGTGCGCTCGCGCCGGAAGAACATTTCCTTTCAGGGCAGCTTCACGGCCAAAAACAGCCGCACCGATCTGCGCAGTTCGCTGCTGACGGAAGACCGGCTGCGTGTCGTGCGCGCCGGGGCTTCGGCGGATTTCACCGATGGCTTTGCCGGCGTCAATCTGTTCGGCCTGGAAGTCAGCCAGGGGCTGGATATCCTGCATGCCACCAATAGCGGTGATCTGAACCGCACCCGGTTTAGCGGGCGCGAGGATTTTACCAAAATTACCGGCAATGCCATGCGCATTCAGAGCATTACGCAGCGCACACGCGCAGTATTCGCCATGAATGGCCAGTATGCGCTGTCGCAATTGTTTTCATCAGAAGAATTCGGCTATGGCGGCGTACCCTTCGGCCATGCCTATGACCCGTCGCAATTGACCGGCGATCACGGCGTCTCTGCGCGTGCAGAAGGCCAATATACCACGCCCTATCAGAATGATTTTTTACGCTCCAGCGAGCTGTACGCCTTTTATGATATTGGCTCGGTCTGGCACATTGAGAACAATGCCCGTCCGTGGAAGGAATCCGCCGCATCCCTGGGGGGCGGCGCGCGTTTCACCCTCAGCGATAAACTGACCGGCTATGTCGAGGTTGCCAAACCCCTCACCACCAGCGTCCCCGCCCGTGGCACGGAAGGAAAATCGGCGCGCTTCTTCTTCAGCCTGGCCGCGCCGCTGTAACGCGGGCGCGGGTTTTCGTTTTTCTACCGTACAATGCGGTACAGCACCGTGCCCTGCGCCACCAGATCGCCGCTGGCGCGCTCGGCCACATCCACATGGCTCCAGAATATTTCATTGTCGCGGTTGGCGACGCGGGCGTAGGAAATCAGTTCGCCCTTTGGCTGCGGCTTGTGCAGTTGCGCCTGGATGGCGGCGGTCGAGGCCTTGTAGGGGCCCGGGCCGGTTTCCGCCCATGCGGCCATCGCCCCGCAAGTGTCGAGCAGCGCCAGAACCGCGCCCTCATGATGGCCGCCGTTCAGATCGCGGTTGGCTTCGATGTCGGGCATGGTCATCCGTGCACGGCTGTTCGCCATATATTCGGTTTTCAGGCCGCGTCCGGCGATGAAACTGACGCCGCCCATCATCTTGCCCATGGGGCTGACTTCCGAGCCGCCTTCGTCCACAGGGCATTTGACCATTGCAGCGGGCGCCAGGCCCATGCGCCCGCGCATGGCCAGCGTGGCGTGGCCGGTGGGTTTGCCGTCTTTTGTGTGGGTGGTGACTTCGACGAAACACAGTTCCTTGCCACGGCGCAGCAATCTGGCTTCGCCGATAACATCTTCATTGATGGCGGCGGCCAGATAGTTGATCTGAAAGCCGATCGTGTGCCACGGCCCGCTGGCTTCGCCCAATGCGGCGCGCGCCATGGTGTGCCCGCCGATGGAGGAGAGCGAGGCGTAAACGCCGCCATGCAGCGCCCCGCCGGGATTGGCGTTGCCCTCGCTGAACGGCAACAGGAATGCTGCGCCTTCTTCATTCAGGCTGGTCAGCTTGACGCCAAGCGCCATCGCATAGGGTGAGCGTTCCACCCAGTCTCGTACAAAATCCATACTCTTTTACTCTTCTGCTATTTCATGTTGGGGATAAGGCAGGTGTGGATCGATTCATCACCCGGCACCTGACGCGCCAGGGTTTTGATCGCCAGTTCCGCGTCTAGCAGATCAAAATCATGCGTGTGCATTTTCTCGAACGGCACGGTGCGGCTTTCCAGCAGTTCAATGGCGCTGGCATAGCCTGACCAGGTAACGCCCATGGCGCCTTTGATGGTGATTTCCTTCATGACGATAATATCGGAAATGAATGCGGGCACCGGCTTGTAGCCCTTGACGCCTGCCAGCACGATGGTGCCGCCGGGGCGCACAAAGTTGAGCGCATCGGTCACCGGTTCGGTCGCATAGGCGGACACGTCCACCACCACGTCCGCACCCTTGCCATTGGTATATTCCTTCACCTTGTCGCGGGCCTTTTCGTTCTGCACGTCAATGGTGTGATCCGCGCCGAACAGTTTGGCGATTTCCATTTTTGGACGGTCGGCTTCCAGCCCGGTGACGATCACCTTGGCGGCGCCCGCAGCCTTGACGGCGGCGACGCTGGACAGGCCGCGCTGTCCCGGCCCCATGATCACGACTGTGTCGCCCGGTTTGGTTTGGGGAATTTCCACCGCCCAGCGGAAGCCCGCACCCAGCGGATTGAACATCACCGCCAGTTCGGTGGGCAGGCTCTTGTCGAGCTTATGCAGAATGGTGTTGGGATCAAGATACATATATTCCGCATAGCCGCCCCACAAGCCGCCGCCATCATTGATGGGAATATAGGAATAAATGCGGCGATTGTCGCACAGATGATAGCTGCCCCCAAGACAGGGCGGGCAGAAGCGGCACGAAATCATGGTTTCGACCGCCACCCGGTCGCCGACATTCACGCCCCAGCGTTTGGCCGCATTGTCGCCAATGGCCTCGATGAACCCGATTGGTTCGTGACCGGGGATCACGTTCATCGGCATATTCAGAAAGCC
>Ga0073919_1000028_pt1 | contig 31915 bp, 30 predicted proteins | sample GWRWT3_25Nov14_FD_71202 | JGI IMG/M metagenome (GOLD analysis project Ga0073919, IMG submission 71202) | Sand microcosm microbial communities from a hyporheic zone in Columbia River, Washington, USA - GW-RW T3_25-Nov-14 | ecosystem: Engineered > Artificial ecosystem > Sand microcosm >... | reverse complement strand
TGCACCACCCATTCCAGCGGCAGGCGGCCATGTTTGCGGTCCCGCGCCCAATGGGTCAGCATGAAGGTGGGTACACCCGCATCGACAATCAGGCTGCAATGCGCGCCGCCATCGCTGCCGCCCAGCAGGGATAATGGATGCATCAGCATCTCGCGGGTCATGTCCAGATTGCCATCCCCATAGCCCGCCGCCGCATAGAACAAAAACGCCTGGCCATTATCCTCCAGCATAAGGTCATAGGCGACCTCGGTTGGTTTGCGCCCCGTGCGTTCGGCAATCGCGGTCAGGCTTTGGCCTGGATCGGGTTCATAATTGGGCACGGCGCCCAGCGCATAGGTCAGCTTCCACGGATTGGCGAAAAGCTGTGACCATGCGGTGATCGCCGGGTCTTTGTCGGCCAGAATGCGCGCCTTCACCTCGGGCTTGCGCAGCATCGCCAGACGCTCCGGCTGCGACAGTTTCTTCAGTGCGATAAAGCTTGGGAAGCGCGCAAACGGGTTTTCGCTTTCGAAACTGAACAGCATGCCGACAGGCCGGCCAGAAATTTGCGGCATAAGCTGCGCGCCTTCCCGGTTGGCCTCTTCCGCCATTGCAAAAGCCTTGAGCGAGGAAGAAGTGGTCAGGAATGTCAGGGGCCGGCCAGATGCGATTGACAAACGTTTCATCAGATCCATTTCGGATGAAAACGGGATGACGTCGGATTTCACGACGCCGCTTGGAATGACTTCAATGATCCCCTTGCCGGATGCGCCGATCGCGCGCGCAATCGCCATCAGTTCGGCTTCCTTGGCGAAGGTGCCGGGAATGGGAACGCCCCTTGGCGTCAGGTGGATGCCCGTGCGCGATGTCGAAAAGCCCAGCGCGCCCGCCTCCATCGCCTCGCGCATAAGCGTGGCCATGCGCGCCGTTTCCTCGGTGCTGGGGTCCACATCCTCGGCCCCGCGTTCGCCCATCACATAGGTGCGTAACGCGCAGTGCCCGACATAGGCGCCGATATTGACGGCGCGCGGCATACGGTCCAGCGCATCCAGATATTCGGGAAAGCTTTCCCATTGCCAGTCCATCCCCGCCTTCATGGATGCCGCCGGGATGTCCTCGACGGACTCCATCAACTCAATCATCCAGTCGCGATTGGCGGGCTTGACCGGGGCGAAGCCGACGCCGCAATTGCCCATCACCGCCGTCGTCACCCCGTTCCAGCCCGACGGCGTCAGCAGCGGATCCCAGGTCGCCTGTCCGTCATAATGCGTATGAATATCCACCCAGCCCGGCGTCACCAGCAGCCCATCGGCATTGATGGTTTCGCGCGCACTGCCCGATAGCTGCCCGACCTCGGTAATCACCCCGTCCTTGATGGCAATATCGCCGGTAAACCGCGCGCTCCCTGTTCCGTCAACAATGGTTCCGCCCTTGATGATCAGATCATGCATGCCGTTTCCCTCCACATTTTGCGGCCGGGATTATTGGCTTCCCGGACATTTCTTTTAATTCAGCTTAAACAATATCAGCCGGGAAGGAAGCAAAAGCTTAATATTCAGGCGGGGGAAAGACTTGCGCGGGCGGGGTGTGGGCTGCCGGGAAAATTCATAACGGGTCATCCTGTTTTCCTCCGAAACCTGGAAGGGTGCAAAACCAACAAGAGGGGTCACAACAAGAGGGGTCACACAACAAGAGGGGTCAGGTCTTGACATGACAGTATTTGCGGGCTAATCTTCATCCATGTCCCGTCCGCTCCGGCTCGAATATTCAGGCGCTGTTTATCATCTTACTGCGCGCGGCAATGCGCGGCAGGCGATTTTTCTGGATAATGCGGACAGGGAGATGTTTCTGGCCTGCCTTGGCGGGGTGGTGGCACGGTTTGGCTGGCTGTGCCACGCTTTTTGCCTGATGGACAATCATTATCATCTTCTGGTCGAAACCCCCGAGGCCAATCTGTCGCGGGGCATGCGGCAACTGAACGGGGTCTATACCCAGCGGTTTAACCGCCGCCATCAGCGGGCCGGGCATGTGTTTCAGGGGCGCTTCAAGGCCATTGTGGTGGAGCGCGACAGCCATCTGCTCGAATTGTGCCGCTATGTGGTGCTGAACCCGGTGCGGGCTGGCATGGTGAAGCAGGCCGCGCGGTATAAATGGAGTTCCTGTCCGGCTACACTGGGCATGGCGCCGTGTCCGGACTGGCTCAGCACCGACTGGCTGCTGGCGCAGTTCGGCAAGCGGCGGTCGGTGGCGCGCGCAAAATATGCGGATTTTGTTGTGCAGGGCATGGCGCAGCCCTCGCCCTGGGCCGGGTTGCAAGGGCAGGTGCTGCTGGGCTCCGAGCGCTTTGCAGAGCAAATGCGCCCCCTGCTGGAAGGCGCGGATGCACTGAAAGAAGTGCCCCGCATGCAGCGCCAGTTGCTGCGGCCCAGCCTGAAAGTGCTGTTCGCCGGGCGGGTGCGCGGCGATAAAATTTTGCGCGACGCGGCGATACGAAAGGCGCTGGAATACGGCTATAGCATGGCGGCCATCGCAGAGCATGCCGGGCTGCACTATTCAACCGTCAGCAAGATCATTAAAGGCGAACGCTGAAACTGTCATGTCAAGACCTGACCCCTAGGATGCGCTGACCCCTAGGATGCGAGGATGTGCTGTGACCCCGAGGATGTGTGTGTGACCCCGAGGACTGACCGGAAGCATGGAAAAGACGGCGCTTGCAGTACCGACGCGGTGACCTTACCCTGAGGGTTACAGCTTCACGCTTACCAACGGAGTTCAGCCCAACGGAGTTCAGCAATGACAAGTACGCCAACTTACATCCCGCCCAAGGTCTGGAAATGGGATGCCGCAAGCGGCGGGCGGTTTGCCAACATTAATCGCCCCATAGCAGGTGCGACCCACGAAAAGGATCTGCCGGTCGGCAAACATCCGCTTCAGCTTTATTCACTGGGCACACCCAATGGCGTCAAGGTCACGGTGATGCTGGAAGAGCTACTGGCGCTTGGGCATGGCGGGGCGGAATATGACGCCTGGCTGATCAATATCGGCGAAGGCAATCAGTTCGGCAGCGGCTTCGTCGCCGTTAATCCAAATTCCAAGATTCCGGCGCTGATGGATCGCAGCACGCCGAAGCCGACCCGGGTTTTTGAGTCGGGTGCCATTCTGCTGTACCTTGCCGAAAAATTCGGCGCGTTCCTGCCACAGGATCCGGGCCTGCGCGCGGAATGCTATTCCTGGCTGTTCTGGCAGATGGGCAGCGCGCCCTATCTCGGTGGCGGCTTTGGGCATTTCTACGCCTATGCGCCGGAGAAGTATGAATATGCGATCAACCGCTTCACGATGGAGGTCAAACGCCAGCTTGATGTGCTGGATCGCCATCTGGCGGACAGGCAATATTTCTGCGGCGATGTTTACACAATCGCAGATATGGCCATCTGGCCCTGGTATGGCGCGCTGGTCAAGGGCACGCTGTATGAGGCAGGCGAATTTCTTGATGTGGGCATTTACAAAAATGTTATCCGCTGGACAGATGCCGTGGCGTTGCGCCCGGCCGTTAAGCGCGGGCGCATCGTGAACCGCACCTGGGGCGCGCCGGAAAGCCAGCTTCCAGAACGCCACGACGCCAGCGATTTCAAGAGCAAGACCTGAATATAATACCAACGCCCCCTGATGCGGCGACATTCTTCGTGCATGTCATTCTTCGTGCATGTTATTGCGGCGAAGTGTAAAGTTGCGCCAACGATGTAATTGGAGATTTCGATGAAGGTTGGATTATTACAGTTTTTCTCCTGGACGGGACGTGTGCCGGTCGCCAGTGTCTATGACCGCGCCATGGATCGTGTGGATCGCATGGAAGACAGCGATTTCGATTGCATCTGGCTGGCCGAACATCATTTTACGGATTACAGCGTCTGCCCTTCGGTGACATTGATGGGCACGCATATTGCGGGGCGGACAAAGCGCCTGCGGATCGGCACGGCGGTCACGCTCAACGCCTACTATCATCCTCTCAGACTGGCCGAAGAACTCAACATGCTCGACATATTCTCCAAGGGCCGCCTCAATTGGGGGTCGGGCCGGGGCTTCGATCCGGTCGAGTTCAAGCTGTTTGGGGTGACGCCCGACGACGTGTATGACCGCTTTCGCGAGACTGCGGATATCGTCCAGAAATCCTGGGCAAACGAGCGCTTCTCCCATCACGGAAAATATTACAATTACGACAATGTGCTGGTGCTGCCGCGTCCCTATCAGGATCCGCATCCCCCGATCTATCTGGCCGCTGATTCGCCCGATTCCATTCGTAAGGCCGGGGCCGATGGCTATACCATCATGCTGGGCCCGCACGCCTCAAATGCCGACTGCAAATATAAGCGTACACTCTATCAGGAAGTGATGGAGGCGAACGGCCATGTGGTTGGAAATCGCGACCTGCCCATGGTGCGTTACGTTGCGCTGGGCGAAACCCGTGCCGAGGCGGAAGCGGTGGCGCGTGCCAGTTCCGGCTGGACCGTCGGCGCCTATGCAAACGCGGATAAGACCGCGCATCTCAGATCCTCATCCGCTGACATTCTGGTTGACCCGAAGGTGGACCCGGTCGAGCGTTATCTCAATGACGTTGCGATTGTCGGCACCGCACCCGAAGTGGTGGACCGCCTCAAACAACTGGAAGCCGAGATCCCCATGAACTATCTGATGCTCGCGCCAATGAGCAACGATTCATTCTTGAGGTTCACGAAGGACGTGCTGCCAAAGCTCGTATAGGGCGGGTTTTTCAGCGACCTGCTGAAATCACAAAACATAACTCCAGGCATTATAATACCGTCGCCTGCACCACGGCCTTCATGCGCTCGATCAGTGAATATTCGTCCGTGGTGAAATCCGCATCGATCCACCATTCCTCGACCTCGCGCAAAACGGCTCCGATCTGCGGGCCTTCCGGAACGCCCGCCAGCCTTACGTGATGCCCGTCCAGCGGCAATACCGGCGGTTTCCAGCTATCGATCATGGGAAGCAGGGCGCGCCATTGCACCGCATTATGATTGCGCTTCACATCGCCCGCCCAGCGCAGCATGGCCACATCGCGCATGACCTTGGGCGTCATGCGGTATGCGGTGCGGCGCATTTCGCGCACCGACATATAACAAAACACACGCAAGGTGGCGGAAAGCATGGCAACCAGACGGTCACGCTGTGCATTCGATAACCGCAATCGGGTCGCAACCGCAGCCGCAACTGCCCCGTCATCAGGTAACAGCGCGCCAAAACGCAAAATGGGATCAACCTCAAAAAACGTCATGGCGTCAATTTCGATCAGGGCGTTCAGGCGTTCCAGATTGCACGCTTCCGGCAGCACCGCCGTCAGAATCCCGCTGGCCGCCATTTGCCGCAGGGCTGGCATGGGGTTGCTGGCGGAAATCAGTTTCAGTAATTCTTTCGCGATCCGCTCCGGCGACAATTTCGTCAGGCCGGTCATATGGCGCGCGCAGGCCTGCAACCCATTGCGGTCCATTTCGCCTTTTCCGCACCAGGCGTAAAACCGGAAGAAACGCAAAATGCGCAGATAATCTTCCTGAATGCGGGCATCCGGATCGCCGACAAAACGCACCAGCCCTGCTTTGGCGTCGGCAAGGCCGCCCAGCGGATCAAACAGAACGCCATCCATATCCGCATAGATGGCGTTCATGGTGAAATCACGCCGCGCCGCATCCGCTGCCCAGTCTGTGGTATAGGCCACCTCTGCACGCCGTCCATCTGTGTTCACATCATGGCGCAAGGTGGTGATTTCAACCGGGCGATGGTTAGAAACGGCCGTTACTGTGCCATGATCAATACCGGTGGGCACCGCCTTGAGGCCGGCCGCGTTCAGCAGCTCAATGACTTTTTCCGGGGTTGCCGTTGTTGCAATATCGACATCGACCTTCATGCCATATTGCATGGCGCCGCGCACCGTGTCGCGCACCGCGCCGCCAACATAACGCGCTTCGACGCCCGCGCCCGCCAGCAAGGCCTGCATGACCCTGACCACATCGGGATCCATGATCCAGCCAATCATCGGAAGTCTGTCATTGCTCATTACTTTACCTCGCCGGGAATCAATTTCCCGTTTTCCATTCGCGCGGGCACATAGGTGCCGCCTGCATCTTCGCCGCCCACATAGGCCGTGACCAGCATGCCAATCACGATCAGCGCCAGACCGGCTTGCAGCAAGTAACTCAGGGGCATGTTCTGCCATTCTACCGCAACGGCATTCTGATTGCGTTCTCTGGCGTAAAAATATGCCGCATATAAGGCGAGCGGCAGCACAAATAATGCAATGTTGATCAGGACAACCCGCAGCATCATCCATACAGCCTGTTAAACAGATTCACCAGCATGCCCGCCGTCGCGCCCCAGATATTATAGTCCTTGTAGGGCATCGCGTAATATTGCGCCATTCTGCCTTTGAATTCGGTTTCCTTGCGTTGATGATTATCCGGGTTCATCAGGAAAGACAGCGGCACTTCGAAAATTTCAGCAACTTCATTATCGCAGGCCTTCAGCGCAAAACCGGGGGTAACAAGGCCGACGACCGGGGTGATCTGAAAGCCGGTGCCAGTATGATAATCATCCAGCCGGCCTACGATTTCCACATGATGCGCTGGAAGCCCGACCTCTTCTTCGGCCTCGCGCAGTGCGGCGGCAACGGGATGCGCATCCGTTGGATCGACGCGACCGCCGGGAAACGCCACCTGTCCGGCATGCTTGTTCATGTGATCGGGGCGCCGCGTCAGCAACACGGTCATCCCGTCGGGATGGTCAATGATCGGCACCAGCACAGCCGCAAGACGAAATTCTGTGATGTCCGACAATACATGCCTTTTATCCGCAGGCGGCATGATTTCCGGATGCACCAGCGTGTCCGGCAGCGTGACGCGCAGGCGCTCACGGATCAAATCGCGCATGTGTTTTGCCCCACCTGATCTGACGGCATAAAGGGATAAAAAATACCGCTGCTCCAGACACCGAACATATCCGTGCCGTTAACGGGTTCATCTACACAGAGTTCAACCAGATCGTAAAACACTGCCCGGTTGATCAGCGCCTCGAGGCGTCCGCGTACAAGCACATAGGGTGAAGGTTCCAGCGTTTCGGGCTTCAGCGTCACGCGCAAGGGATGGGCGGCGTCCACCGTAACCCAGTCATCGACATTGGTGCGGAACGACAAAATCTGTCCCCGGCCTTTATTTTCGACTTTCATTTCGATCGCCACAAAGGGGGCGTCATCGACCCGGATACCGACTTTTTCCACCGGGGTGACGAGATAATAGTTGTGATCCGCGTCCCGGCGCAGCACGGAAGCAAACATCTGCACCATCGCCACACGGCCAATGGGCGATCCCATATAGTACCAAACGCCATCGCGGGCGATCCGCATGTCGATATCGCCGCAGAAATCCGGCTCCCACTTGTCCACGGGGGCGGGCCCCCGTTTGGCGCGGGACCATATCTGCTGCTCAATCCCCCGAAACAGGTCGGCGGGGCTGGCGGGGCTGGTTTGGCTCATATCCCAGGACTATCCTTCTTCAATGCCGTTCACAATAGCGCTATGATGGAAAATAAGATGTAATGATTTGATGCGCCAAGGGTTTCTATTGGGATATAGTCATTCATATGCATAATGTCAGCGAAGCTTCCACAACTATAATCCCGGAGATTGAGCGGGAAATTGCCCAGCTCGGCGATAAAATCGCCAGGGTCCGCGAAGGCATTGGGCGGGTCATTATCGGCCAGAATGAAGTGGTCGACCAGACCCTGATCACTATCCTGTCTGGTGGCCACGCCCTTCTGGTGGGTGTTCCGGGGCTGGCCAAGACCCGCCTGGCGGCGGCCATGGGGACGGTGCTGGGGCTGCATAATAACCGTGTCCAGTTCACCCCCGATCTGATGCCCGCCGATATTCTGGGCTCGGAAGTGCTGGAAGAAACCACCAATGGCAAACGCGGCTTCCGGTTCATCCACGGGCCGGTATTCTGCCAGTTGCTGATGGCCGATGAAATCAACCGGGCCAGCCCGCGCACCCAGTCGGCCCTGCTGCAGGCGATGCAGGAACATCATGTCACCGTGGCCGGACAGCGCTATGACCTGCCACTGCCATTCCATGTGCTGGCAACGCAAAATCCGCTGGAACAGGAAGGCACCTATCCTTTGCCCGAGGCACAACTGGATCGCTTTTTGTTGCAGATCGATGTGGATTATCCCGATGCGGCGTCCGAACGGCGCATGCTGCTGACGACGACCGGCGTCGAAGAGGCTGTCGCCGAACAGGTGATGAATGATGGCGAGCTTGGCGCCGCCCAGCGCCTTGTGCGGCGCTTGCCGGTGGGCGAAGCCGTGATCGACGCCATTCTGCGCCTGGTGCGCGCCGCGCGCCCGGATGACGCCGCCGCGCCGGAAATTCGTCAACATGTCGCGTGGGGGCCGGGGCCGCGCGCCAGTCAGGCGCTGATGCTGGCGGTGCGCGCCCGCGCCTTGCTGGATGGCCGTTACAGTCCCTCGATTGATGATGTGGCGGCGCTGGCCGGACCGATTTTACGTCACCGCATGGCATTGAATTTTACTGCGCGCGCCGATGGGGTTAGCATTAAAGACGTGATCAACCGACTGGTTGGAAATCTTACTTAAAGGCCGGGATCAAAGCGCCATGGCGGCCAATGCTCAGGGAATGGATGCTGTCGGCCAGGTAACTTTCCTGCGCCGGTCCGCTGACGCATTATCCACGACACTGCCTGCCCTGATGCTGCAGGCGGATCAGATTGCAAACACCCTGTCCCACGGCGAACATGGCCGCCGCCGTTCGGGTATTGGCGAAAGTTTCTGGCAATTCCGTCAATACAGCCCCGGCGATGCCGCGAATAAAATCGATTGGCGGCAATCGGCAAAATCCCAAAGTCATTTTGTACGCGAGAATGAATGGCAGGGCGCGCAAAGTGTGTGGCTATGGTGCGACCGTTCGCCCTCCATGAATTATTGTTCGGCATTCGCAATGCATACCAAGCAGCAACGGGCCCTGGTGTTAAGCCTGGCGCTGGCCGCTCTATTGATGCGCGGGGGCGAGCGTATTGGACTATTGCAACGCGGCGGACAACCGCCCGCATCGGGACGCACGGCATTATCACGTCTGGCGGAAAACATGGTGCTTTCACCGGCGGGTGAAAATGATCTGCCGCCCCTGTTGCCGCTGCCGCGTTTTGCCCGACTGGTTCTGGTGGGAGATTTTCTGTCGCCACTGGAAGAAACTGCGGCCTGCGTGAATGCCTATGCCGCGAAGGGCGTGGAGGGCCATCTGCTGCAAATACTGGATCCCGCCGAAGAAGACCTGCCCTTTACCGGGCGGGTGCGGTTTGAAGGCATGCAGAGCGAAGGAAGCCTGACGGTTGGCCGCGCGGAAGGATTGCGCGGCGCCTATCATCGCCGCATTCAGCAACATCAGGACGGATTGCGCGCCCTGTGCCGCGGAATCGGGTGGAGCTTCGCCAATCATCGCACCGACCGGCCCCCGCAACTGGCGCTACTTGCGTTGCACCAGCTTTTGTCGGGATCAACCCGTATGGGGCGCTGATGCTGTATCTTGGCCCGATCGCATTTGTATATCCCTGGATGCTTGCGGCCCTTGCCGCCTTGCCCGCCATCTGGTGGCTGCTGCGCGCCGTTCCGCCGTCGCCGCGCCAGGAATGGTTTCCCGCGATCCGCCTGTTGCAGGGGCTGCGTGAAACGGAACAGAGTGCGGAACATACGCCATGGTGGCTGTTGGCGCTGCGGCTGCTGCTGGCGGCGCTTGTGATACTTGGACTGGCGCGCCCGCTTATTAATCCGTCTACGCAAGGATTGACGAATGGCGTTCTGATCCTGGTGATCGATGATGGCTGGGCGTCGGGTCCACAATGGGAAGCCCGGCGCAAGGTCATGGATGACATGCTGGCGCAGGCCGAACGTCATAACCGTGAGGTGTTGCTGCTGACCACCGCGCGAGAGGATGCCGCCGCCAGTCCGCCCCGGATAACAACGGCCAGTACGGCGCGGGCGGTGGCGGCAAGCCTGCTGCCCAAACCCTGGTATATTGACCGGAGTGCGGCGGCAAAACGTCTGACGGCTGTACCCCTGACAGATATGCAGCGCAGCAACATCACCAGCGTCTGGCTGAGCGATGGGCTGGCCAGCAAAGAGGATCAGGCGCTAAGCGAAGCGTTGGCGTCACTGGGGCCGGTGACACTTTTGCGCGATCCGCCATCCATGCCCGTGGTCGCATTGCTGGAACCGCAATCCGCAGGAGACGGTTTCGAGATCAATGTCCTGCGATCGCATGCAGGCGCACCGCAAATAGCGGAGTTGCATGCGCTGGGCGAAGACGGAAATATTCTGGCCATCGCACCCATTACATTCGCCGCCAGCGACACAAAGGCCGCGGTTCGGCTTACGTTACCCACGGGGGTGCGCAATACAGTCACGCAAATCCGCATTGCGGGGGTTCATTCCGCCGCATCAGTCTGGCTGCTGGATGACCGCTGGAAACGGCGCACGGTCGGCATCGTTTCCGGTGCGGGAAGTGAGGCGGCGCAGCCCCTGCTGGATGACCTGTTTTATCTGGAACGTGCGATGAACCCGTTTGCCGATATTCGCAAAGGAACCATTGGCGCGCTATTGGCCGCGCCCCTGTCGATGCTGGTGCTTGCAGATGTTGGACGGATCGTCGGCGCGGACAAGGCTCTGGTGGAAGACTGGCTGGAAAAAGGCGGGCTTCTGGTGCGCTTTGCCGGTCCACATATGGTGGAGCAGAGCGATGATCTCATTCCCGTGAAGCTGCGGCAGGGAGGAAGGGCACTGGGCGGTGCGCTATCGTGGGATGTGCCAGCAAAGCTGGCGCCATTTCCGGAAACCAGCCCGTTTTTCAGCCTGCCTGTTCCCGCCGATGTAACCGTGGCGCACCAGATTCTGGCGCAACCGGGTGCGGCGCTGATTGCAAAAACCTGGGCGGGACTGGAGGACGGAACGCCCCTGGTTACCGCCAGCCGCAACGGCAAAGGCTGGAACGTGCTGTTTCATGTGACGGCGAATATGCGCTGGTCGAACCTGCCTGCGTCCGGGCTTTATGTCGGCATGTTGCAGCGTATTACCGCCCTTGCGCAGGGCGCAGGCGACGTGGCCGCACATGCGCAAAGCGCGCCCCTGAGCGCATTGGTCGTGCTGGATGGGCAGGGCCAGTTACGCAGCCCGCTGGATAACGTGCGTCCATACGTCGCGGGCGATGCGGCGCCCGATACCGGCCCGCATTTACCGCCGGGATATTATGGCGCCAACACATACCGGGTGGCTGTGAATTTGAACCGGGATGCAGATCATCTGCGTCCGCTTGGCGTATTGCCAGGAACGCAAGATCTTGATTATGGGCCCCGTGTGGAATTGGAAGTGGGCCCCTGGCTGCTGTGCGTAGCGCTGATCCTGTGGCTTGTGGATGGTGTTATTGCACTGGCGCTGCTGGGCCGGTTACCCGCATGGACTGGAAGAAAAATTATTTCTGATACGGCAGCGGTTTTGTTTATTGCGCTTATCATGGCGGCATTTCCAAACGCCACATTGGCGCAGGAAACCCGCGCCGCAGATGAACAGGCGCCCCAGGCCGCCCTCGAAACACGGCTTGCCTATGTGATCACCGGGGATGCGGCGGTTGACGCAATGAGTGCGGCCGGCCTGACGGGACTGTCAAAAGTCCTGCGCGACCGCACCGCATTTGAAGCCGCCGATCCAATGGGCGTAAACCCCGAGCATGATGAACTGGTGTTTTTTCCGCTGATCTATTGGCCGATGACTGTCAGGCAACAGATGCTGCCGGAAAAAGCGCTGTCGCGCATTGACGCCTATATGAAAAATGGCGGCACCATTTTATTCGACACCCGTGACCAGCTAACCAATTTCAATCTTGGCCGCGAAGGAGAGCGTGAGCCGGGCCCCGGTCAGGCGGTGTTGCGCGAAATTTTAAAATCGCTGGATATTCCACCCCTGATGCAGGTGGCGGAAGATCATGTATTGACCCGATCCTATTATCTGCTGCGTGATTTTCCGGGCCGCTATGCCGGTGGACAATTGTGGGCGGTGGCCGCCGCAGACGGCGCGCAGGAAACCACCGGCGGCGACGGAGTTTCCGCCATCATCATCGGGGCCAATGACTGGGCCGCAGCCTGGGCAGTTGATGAAACTGGCTCACCGCTATTGCCCGTGGAACCCGGCGGCGAACTCCAGCGCGAGCGCGCCTATCGCACCGGGGTTAATCTGGTGATGTATTCCCTGACCGGAAATTACAAAACCGATCAGGTGCATCTGCCGGTATTGCTGGAGAGGTTGGGGCAATGAGCATTGTTCTGGTCCCGTCCATTCCCGGTATCCTGCTGGCGCTGCTGGCGATTGCGGCAGCCCTGCTGAGTGGATACGCACTGTTGCAGCGCACACGCGGTGCGATATGGCGGGCGCTGGGGGCAGCGCTGTTGCTGGTGGCATTGGCCAATCCGATGATTGTACGCGAAACCCGCGCGCCGCTGCCTGACATTGTGGCGCTGATCAATGATCAAAGCCCCAGCCAGGAATTTGATGGCCGGGCGTTGCAGGCGCGCGAAGCAGAGGCAAGCCTGCGCAAGCGTCTTGCGGCAATACCTAATCTGGAAGTGCGCAGCGCCACGTATAAAGGATCAGCCGAAGGAACCCGCCTGTTCGAAGCGGCGCAGAATCTGCTGCTGGATACGCCGCCGGATCGTCTCGCGGGGGTCATTTTTCTGACCGATGGACAGGTGCATGATGTGCCGGACACGGCAAGGCCGGGGCCATTGCATGTGTTGCTTACCGGCGATCCAAAACATTCCGACCGCCGGCTGGTGCTGGAGCAGGCGCCGAAATTCGGCATTGTTGGCGAACCCATATCCCTGACTGTACGTTATGAAGATCAGGGCGAAACGGCGGCGGCGCAAAGCGCGCAATTAACCGCGCGCATCAATGGCGGCCCCCCGGTTCATGCGCGCATAGCCAATGGCCAAACGCATACGCAGCAATTCAGCCTTGATCATGCAGGCACAAATATTATCGAGCTGGAGATTGAGGAGCGGCCGGGTGAATTAAGCACACGCAATAACCGCATCGCGCTGACCATTAACGGGGTGCGCGACCGTATGCGCGTGCTGCTGATTTCAGGCGAACCCAATCCGGGCGAGCGCACATGGCGCAATCTGCTGAAGGCGGACCCATCTGTGGATCTGGTGCATTTCACAATTTTACGGCCGCCTGAAAAGATGGACGGCACGCCGGTGGATGAACTGGCGCTGATTTCATTTCCAACCCGTGAACTGTTCATGGTCAAGCTGCACGATTTTGATCTGATCATTTTTGACCGGTATCAGCAACGCGGCGTTCTGAATTTCACGCATTTCGATAATATCGCAAAATATGTCGAAAAGGGCGGCGCGCTGCTTTCTGTGTCCGGCCCTGATTTTCTGGCGCCGGACAGTCTGTACCGTACGCCACTGGCTGTGGTTTTTCCCGGCCAGCCAACCGGGCGGATCCTTACCGGCGGGTTCAAACCGCTTCTGACCGGCACGGGCCTGCGCCATCCGATTACCGAAGGCCTGCCCGGCGCCAACAAAACTGCAACGCCGGAATCTGTCCCGGAATGGGGCCGCTGGTTCCGGGTGATTGAGGCTGAAAAACTGTCGGGTCAGGCACTGATTGCCGCGCCCGGCGGAGAACCGCTGCTGATTGTGGATAAATTTGGCGAAGGACGCGTGGCGCAGATTTTATCCGATCACGGATGGTTGTGGGCGCGCGGCTTTGAAGGGGGTGGCCCGCAGGCGGAATTATTGCGCCGCGTCGCCCATTGGCTGATGAAAGAACCAGGCCTGGAAGAAGAAGATTTGCGCGCCGAGGCCGCCGATGGCCAGATTACAATTACACGCCGCAGCCTTTCAGACACGATCATGCCGGTCGAGGTAAGTTATCCCGATGGAAGAAAACTGCCCGTCACCCTGAATGAAACACAGGCCGGCCGCTGGCAGGCGGTGATTGAAGCGCGTGAACCCGGAATCTATCGCCTGAATGATGGGCAGCGCACGGCGCTGGTTGCCGCCGGTCAAACCGACGCGGTGGAATATTCCGATCTGAAATCCACCGATGCAATTGTGCGCCCTGCTGTGGCGGCGGCAGGCGGCGGATTATTCTGGCTGGGCGGCAATGGCATGCCTGCGGTACGGCAGGTAAAACCAGGCCGCGATATGGCGGGCCGTAACTGGATCGGGCTGCGCGATAATGGGCGCTATCGCGTGCTGGCTTCACTGCAGCATCCGCTTTTTCCGCCTGTGCTTATGCTCGCACTCGCCGCCGCCGCCCTTGGCATGGCCTGGCGCACGGAAGGCCGCTAAAGCGAAAGTGCGCGCCGCATTTGTGCATGATAGGTGTGCTGACTGAATTGGCTGGCGTCCGTTTTGGCGCGATTTCCCAAACGCTGGCGCAGAGTAGGATCAGCCCGCAGCAGGCGCAGCCATCGCGCCGCGTCATCAATGTCGGGGGCCGCCCATTTTTGATCCGGGTAATGATAATTACCCTGCGGATCGTGCGCCGGAATTAGTCTGTAAGGAACCGGACAGGCATTTTCGATATTCAGGAAATCAGTGGTCGCCGACCAATCCGTGGCGATGACGGGTTTCCCCAGCAGCATCGCTTCCGCCGCCAGCAACCCGAATCCTTCGGCGCGATGCAGCGATACAACAACATCTGCCGCCGCCAGCATGGAGAACACATCGCCGCGCGTCATCACCTGCGTCACAATCTTTATATTCCTGGCCCCACCGATGGCGGCATGCAGGCGGCGTACGCCTTCAGGCCATATTTCGGGGTTCAGCATCTTGATGATCAAACAAGCAGCGCTATCAATGCCGAAGGCGCGGCGGAAAGCAGTAATCGCGGCCAGCGGATTTTTACGCTCAAAGCCCGACGCCATATTGAACTGGGTGACCACCAGAAATCCGTTCCCCGCCATTGCGCGCCACGGCGCCGGGTCAATATTCTCAGGCACTGTTACTGCGTGGGGAATGACGCGCACCGGCCCCTGAAAATCCTGCCGGACGGCGTCTGCGACAAAGCGGCTTGGCGCCCATACTTCATGCACATGCGCGCAGCCCGCCTGCCAGTCTGTCGGCAACCGGGGCAACTCCCAATGCCAGACGCCAATAATGTGCTTGCTTGCTGTGATCGGCCGCCCCAGCATGCGCAAGGCATAGGGTACAAACGGTCCGCTGACATGCAGGATCAGCGTTCCTGGCCCCGCAGCAGCGGATGGAAATGTTGACGGCGCCAGTTCCTGACTGCCCAGCAGCGTATGACTTAAATCGGCAACGCCGCATGTAATACCGGCGTCATGCAGGGCGGCAAGGTTCAGCCGTGCCGATTCGCCCAATCCGCTGGCAGAACGAAATACGCCCGCAACCGTGACCGGCGGGCGCGCCACGCCCGGATCGGGCAATGGCCGCACCCCAAAACTGCTGGCCCGCACAAACAGCCAGCGGCGCGGTCTGCGCGGCAGCAGCGACCAGATTTTGCGGATGAGATTATTTATCATGGTCATTTTTTTGCCAGCAAACCTGTAACCCATATAGTGTGCATATGAAACAAATCAGAGTTCAGGAATGACGGGGACCAAATCACAGTGACCGGATTATACGCATAATGCAGATATTTGGAATTGTTGGCTGGAAAAATAGCGGTAAAACCACGCTGGTGACGGCGCTGGTGCGTGAATTTTGCGCGCGGGGCCTGCGTGTATCGACCGTAAAGCATGCCCATCACGCCTTCGATCTGGACCGGCCGGGAAAGGATTCCTTTCTGCATCGTGACGCGGGCGCGCAAGAAGTGCTGATCGCATCACAAGGCCGCTGGGCGCTGCTACATGAATTGCGCGGCACAGCGGAACCCACACTCGGGGAACTGCTCAAACATATGTCGCTCGTCGATCTGGTGCTGGTGGAAGGATTTAAGGGCGAGGCGCATCCGAAGCTGGAAGTGCGACGCAACGGCATTGATGGGCCCTTGCTGGCAGAAGTTGATCCGCATATTGTCGCGATTGCCACAGATGACACGATTGAGAACAAGAGATGCCCGGCATTTTCCCCGAATAATATTACCGGAATTGCGGATTTTATTCAGAATTATTGTGGACTAACGGTCGCCCTATAATTCATTTGGCAGAAAAAGTGGGGCCTTTGTCATTGCCGCCATACCGCTGCGAGCCTAGATTGCGGCCATGCGTAACAAGCCCATAAATTCCAGCGTCAGATCCAGCGTTAGATCCGTTGTCATGCTCGGCTTCCCCGGCGCGCAGGTGCTGGATATTACCGGGCCGATGGAAATTTTTAAGGGCGCCAATGATGTGCTGGCGCGAAATGGGCTTTCGGACAGGGTTGCCTACAGGCTTGCGCTGGCCACCCATGAGGGGGGCCTGTTTGAAACCACATCTGGCATCCGGCTTGCCGCAGACGGCTCTCTCGCAGAGATGACCCAACCCATCGACACGCTGCTGATTAGCGGCGGCGATGGGGTGCGCGAGGCAATTCGCGACAAAGCGTTGATCCGTTTTATTCAACAGGCGTCAAAAAAGGCGCGCCGTGTCGCCTCGGTTTGCAGCGGTGCGTTTTTGCTGGCCGAGGCCGGACTGCTGGATGGGCGGCGCGCCACGGCGCATTGGAGATCATTGGATTTGCTGGCGAAAAATTTCCCGAAAGTCACCGTGGACCGCGATGCGCTCTATGTGCGGGATGGAAAATTTTCCAGTTCTGCGGGTGTCACGGCGGGCATGGATTTAGCGCTGGCGCTGGTGGCCGAAGATTGCGGGCAACGCGTTGCGCTGGAGGTTGCCAAGGACAAGGTTCTGTTCATGATTAGGAGCGGCGGACAGTCACAATTCAGCACGCATTTACTGGCGGAAAGCGCAGAAAGTGACCGGCTGTGCATGGTGATGAGTTGGGCGCTGGAAAATTTACACACGGAGATTACCGTTGAGGTTCTGGCCAATCGCGCCGCCATGAGCCCGCGAAATTTCGCCCGCACATTTGTCAGGGAAATAGGCGCCACGCCCGCGCAATTTATCGAACGCGCCCGTATCGACGCTGCGCGCCGCAAACTGGAAAACAGCAAAAAAGCGGTCGATGCCGTCGCCACAGATTGCGGCTTTGGCAACGCCGAACGCATGCGACGCGCCTTTCACCGGCAACTGGGCATTGCGCCCAATGCCTATCGCGAACGGTTTCATATCCACTGATACAGGAGACATCTATGGCCAGCACAATCGGAATTCTGATTTTTGACGGCGCGGAAGAACTGGATTTCGTCGGCCCGTGGGAAGTATTCACAGCATCAAATGAAATCCGCGATCACCTGAAAGACGCAACGCCAAAAGACCGGGTGCTGACCATCTCGCAACATGGCGGTACGGTTACATGCGCCAAGGGCATGCGGGTAATTGCCGATCACAGCTTTGCCGATTGTCCGCCCATTGACGTGCTGCTGATCCCCGGCGGTCAGGGCACACGGCGTGAGGTGGAAAACCCGGCAATGCTGGAATGGATCGCGAAGACCGCCGTCAACTGCACCTGGGCGACCAGTGTGTGCACCGGATCATTGTTATTGACCGAGGCCGGACCGGCGGCGGGCCGGCGTGTCACCACCCATTGGGGCTTTGCGGATCAGTTGGCCGAACGCGGCAAGGCGACGGTGCTGAAAAATGTGCGCTATGTGCGCGATGGCAATGTGGTGACGGCGGCGGGCGTTTCGGCGGGCATTGATATGGCGCTGTGGCTTACCGGGCAGATGCATGGTGTGGCGCATGCCCGCGCCACGCAGCGACTCATGGAATATAACCCCGCACCGCCTTATACCGCCGACACGTAAGACGCCAAAAAGTGACATTTCCTTTGTATTTTATAAGGAAACCACTAGGAAACTGTCACCGCTGAGCAACAATCCTTCAGAATAGCAGCTAAATCCCCTGCCAGAACCGTCCCCCAACTTGACTATTTAACCGCCCGAACCCTAGGGTCTGGCCTCGAATTCTGAAAAAACTCCAGGAGATCAGGAATATGGCTCGTTTTTCTTTCGTTCTGCCCGCAATGGTCGGTCTTGCCGTGAGCGTCAGCACTGTCGCACTGGCTGCCGGTGGCGGTAATTGGGCCGGCCCCTATGCCGGTGCACAGTTCGGTTATGGCAATGCAAGTGATGACAATGTCAACACCAGCGGCCAATTGGCGGGCAACATCAGCAACGTAGCCGGTGGCGCACGCCCCGCCAGCGTATCACTTAATGCGGATGGCATGGTTGGCGGCGTTATGGCCGGTTACAACTGGCAGTCTGGCAATGCGGTTTTCGGTCTTGAAGCAGACCTGAACCTGACGGACATTGAAGATTCGAAATCCGTAGGCACCCTGTCTCTCGCAACTGCCACCCCACCCCTTGCAGCGCTGAATAACAACTTCAAGCAAAGCCTGGATTATCTGGGTACGGTTCGTGCGCGCGTTGGTTACGCCTTCCAGAACACGATGGTATATGGCACCGGCGGTCTGGCCTATGGCGGGATCGATAACAGCGTGAAATTCTTTGCCGCAACTTCCCCCACGGGCCCGCTGCAATTCCAGGGTTCAGATGATGAGCTGGAATATGGCTATGCGCTCGGCGGTGGTATTGAGCAAATGGTAAACCCCAAATGGGTCGTTTCCGCGAACTATCTGTACTATGATCTGGGCAGCAAGACGACCAATGTCGCTGCCGTTCCGGGTGTAGGCGCAGGCGGTTACAACTCCAAGTTTGACACCGCCGGTCACATCTTCCGCGCGGGCGTTGGCTACAAGTTCTAATAGCGCCACCTAAGCCGTTAGCAAAAAACCCCCGGCATCCGCCGGGGGTTTTTTTATGAAAATATCACCCATCATCCGCCTGGATAGGGACAGTGTATTGTTGACAGCTTGATTGCTTTCTGCGGACAATGCGGTCACGAATAATAACGCCTGGACATAAAAGGGCGACAGGGGGATAGATGACCACCGCGCAGATGGGCAATAGCAGCCATTGGGTAGATAACGAGCGTGGCATTATTGAGCGCGACATTTTTGTCAGCGACGAAATCTATGCCCGGGAGCTGAAACAGGTGTTTGGCCGCGCCTGGCTATTTGTCGGGCATCAGAGCCAGATACCCAACCCATATGATTTCTTTGTTTCGCGCATGGGCGCGGAATCCGTCATCATGACCCGCGACAAGACCGGACAGATACACGTTTTTCTGAATACCTGCCGCCATCGGGGCATGAAGGTATGCCGCTATGACCAGGGCAATGCCCGCGTCTTTACCTGCCCCTATCACGCCTGGTCTTATTCCGTAGACGGAAATCTGACCAGTGCGCCTGGCGGGCTTGCGGGCGTGCCGCAATACAAGGCCATCTATCATGATGAACTGGACAAGTCACAATGGGGCCTGATCCCGGTTGCCAAAATGGTCAATTACAAAGGCAGCATCTGGGCCACCTGGGACGCGAAGGCCCCGGAGTTTGAAGATTATATTGGCGGCATGAAACTGTATCTGGATGCTGTGCTGGACCATCGCGATGGCCGGCCCGGCGGTTCAGAAATCATTGGCGGCATCCAGAAATGGAAAGTACCGAGCAACTGGAAATTCGGCGCGGAAAATTTTATCGGCGATCTCTATCACATCACCAGCCATCGCTCGGTGGATATGGTGTCGATCGGACCCAGCGGCGCAGGCAGGCGCGATGCGCCTGTTGTGAAGCGCGAGGGCGCCAGGCGTCCGCCGCCTTTCGCCAGCATCGGCTTTCCCAATCATGGTCACGGACTAATCGGCAATCTGCCGCATTATGAGGAAGCGGATTATGTGCCGCAGTTCACCCTGACGCCGGAGGTGGAGGAATATTACAAACATATTTATCATGCGCGGGTAGCGAATTTGGGTAACCAAAAGCGCGTGCTGGCGGCGGTGGGCACGATATTTCCCAACCTGTCCTTCCATGGCATGCAGCCGCGCGCATTATTCACCTGGCATCCGAATGGCCCGCGTGAAATGGAAATATGGAAATGGTATCTGGTGGACGCGGACGCGCCCGCAACCGTCAAGGATGTGCTGCGCCGCTATTATCTGCGCTATGCGGGGCCGGCGGGCTTGACCGAACAGGATGATATGGAAAACTGGAATTACGCCACATCGGCAAGTGCGGGCCAAGAGGCTGGGCGTTATCCGTATAATTATCAAATGGGCCTGGGCTATGAACAACAGGCGCCGGATCTGACGGATGCCGTTTACACCACAGCCGTTACGGAACAGAACCAGCGCATATTTTACCAGCGCTGGGCACAATATATGGATGCGCCGGATGGCGCTTCGCTGCATCCCGGCGGCAATTCCAATCTCGCCGATATACTGGCGAGGAGACGCATATGAGCGCGCGGGAAACCGCCATTGACGCGCTGTTGCTGCAACGCGAAATCGAGGCGTTTTATTATCACGAAGCCGAATTGCTGGATGACCGGCGCTTCGACGCCTGGCTTGATCTGTTAACGGACGATATCGTTTACTTCATGCCGCTGCGCCGCAACGTCAAATATGGTTCGCAGGAAGAGGCGGAAAATTCCGCCGAGGGGGTGGATGCCGCCTGGTTCGATGAAGGCAAGCACACTTTGTCTCAGCGTGTCGCGCAGATCAAAACCGGCATTCATTGGGCAGAAGAACCTTTGTCGCGCATACGCCATCTGGTAACAAATGTGCAGATCACGGATGCGCCCCCGGGGGGGCATGGTGCGCGGGAACTGGATGTGAAAAGCCGCTTCCTTGTCTACCGCAACCGCATTGATGACGAGACCGATATTTTTGTCGGGCAACGCACAGACCGGCTGCGCCATGTGGATGGCGGCTGGAAAGTCGCCCGGCGGGTGATCCTGCTGGATCAGAGCACCTTGCTGGCGAAGAACCTGACATTTTTCTTCTGAGGGGCGACGACAATGGCTGACAATGAAAAAAAAAGCGGCAGCAGTCTGGCCCGCCTTGAAGGTGTGCTGACCCTCGATCTGGTGGCCATCGAAGAAGGCGCCAGGGTGAAACTGCGCGACGGTGAAATTGCCGAGGTAATCGATAATCCGCGCGACGGCATGTGGATATTGCTGCGATTTCTCGAAGCGCCTGATGATCCCGCCCGGGTGGGTTCTGAAGAACTGGTGTTCTGGGCCGATGTTCTGGGCGTTTTGCAATGAGCGGGCGCATCGTTCTTATCACCGGCGGCACCTATGGCATTGGCCGCGCGGCAAGTCTTGGTTTTGCCGCACAGGGCGACAGGGTTTACACATTCGGCGTAGGCGAGGCGGCGACCCAGGGCGTCACGGCGCTGGCGCGTGAGGCGGGTAATGAGGTCATCGCCAGCACATTGGACATCACCAACACCGCAGCCGTCCGTTCACTGATCGCTGATATTCTGGCGCGCGAGGGCCGCATTGACGTGCTGGTCAACAATGCCGCCGCGCGCCCGGTGGGCACTATTGAAACCGCCACCGATGAAGATTGGGATCTGGCCTTCAACGTCAATATTCGCGGCATGTTCGTCACCACCAAGGCGGTGCTGCCGCAAATGATCGCGCGCAAAAAAGGCGTCATCGTCAATGTTTCATCGGGATCGGGAAAAGGCCGGGCGAATCTGATCGCCTATGGCGCGTCAAAGGGGGCGGTGTTCGCCTTTACCCAATGCCTTGCCATCGACCATGCGCACCAGGGTATCCGCATAAACACGGTTGTGCCTGGCTTCACCGAAACCGGCATGACCGAGGGCATGCCGGAACGGGCCATGGCGATGGGCGCAAAAATGAGCGTTGCCGGCCGCGTCAACAAGCCCGAGGAAATCGCCGAAGCGATTATCTGGCTGGCGTCGGACCAAGCCTCCGTCATCAGCGGCATCACGCTGGAAGCGGGAACCTTGCCAAGACAGGCTTAAATCTGCCGCGCCCGCCCGGATCACAAATGATACCAACGGCCCGATGATCTGACCCGTTGTGTCATTCTGAGCGACCCGCTGCGCCAGCGCCTGCGCGGCGAGAGCGAAGAATCCCCATCCATTTCGGGGAGATCCTTCGCTTCGCTCAGGATGACAGGTCTGTTCATCAGGCCGTTGGTATGATGTGGCTTCAGTCGCGAATGATGCTGCTGCGCCGGAATTCATCATCAGGAAACACGCGCCCGGTCATTATCGTTTCCCAGATATGATCGAATACTTTGCCGGGTTTTCCCTTTTCCCTGCCGGAGCGAAAATACGAATGGCCCTTGGGCATGTCATAGGCCGTATTCACATCGTCGCAATCCACCGCATACACATTGGATGGGGTAAGGCTCATATCCTCTGGCCCCGTGTGACCAAGACGGCGCGACGCGATCTTGTTTTTCAGGTTTGAAGCCTTGCTGGAACGCAGAGCAAAATCATCGGACGCATGATAAACAATGACATTGCGCGAGGCATAACAGATCAGCTCGCCCACTTCGCCCTTGTGGATGGATTCATTTTCAATGTCCGCCGCAACCAGATAGGTGTTGCGGAAAATAAGCGGAACGCCATTGGCAAGATCATATTTGTCCCAGGCGTGCAGGGTTTGGCGCAGCACCCGGTTGCCCATCGAATGCGCCAGCATATTGATACGTTTCAGGCACGGATCATCGGCAGGATTTTGTTTTGCATCCTCTCGCCATTTCAAAAAATGCTCCAGCACCCGCGCCAGGGAGACGGCACTTGTGTCCGCGGCTTTCTGATCGTCCCAATAATCCTTCACAATGCCCAGATCATTGTCGCAGGGCCAGATGATAGGGACCACCAGCACCTCATTTTTCTTTTTGCTGTCACACAGTTCCTGAAATTCCATCGCGCCATCAAACACGGCCTCAGGCAGGTTGGAAAAGCCATGGATGTAAATCAGCAATTGCCGGTAATTTGAGGCCTTGAGCGCGGACATGAAATTGAAACCGCCAACTTCTTCATACTGGTCCGCGCCGTTGCGCCGGCAATAGAACACCGAATTGCTGGGCGCATTGTTTTTCAGATCAAAATCAAACGCCCGGCCAACCCGTGTCTGAATGCTCTGTTTGGGAAAACGATTGGTAATGAACAGCATGCGGCCCCCTGGTTTCCATTGGCGTCTTTTTGTGACGGATTGAACCAAAAAATCCTCATCGCGATGACACCGTGGCGTGTTAGCTTAAAACGGAAAGACGCAGGCGTCCATGCCATCATGAATCATTCCGCCGCGCCGTCCAGCCGCCACTGAAGCTGGTTGTCATCGCGCGCCGCGCAGCGGCGTGGCGATCCAGAGGCTCACGGTATGGCTTATGTTTGTGACTCTGGATTGCCACGGCGCGTACCGCGCCCTTGGGGTCGCGGGCAACCAGCACCAGCAGGGCGCGCACCGCCGGATCAATGGCGTTACGCCCCTGTTCCCAGTTGCGCAGGGTGGCTACGGGAATGCCAAGCGCGGCGGCAAAAGCCTCCTGCGTCATGTCAAGCCGCCGCCGCAAATTCTGTGGCGCGATCAGCATGTCGATGGTGACGAACGGGGCCGTATCCGGATCATCCGCAATCTGACGGGCAATCTCCCTGTCGCCGGGAACCCGCAATTTGCTCTTGTCCGCCTTCAGGGCGGCGGCATGAACCTGTTTCAGCGTCTTGCGAACAATCGCCATAGTTCCCTTCCCTGCGACTGGCGTGTCTGGAGCGTAAGGTTTTTAATTGAACCGCTAAGATATTTTCTTTCTCACCCCACCCCAACCCCTCCCCATCAAGGGGAGGGGCTTCCCGCCGAATTCTGATCCTTTGCTCACCATAGCACGCAAGCGCGACGGCTGGGTACTCCCTCCCCCTCGTGGGGAGGGCCGGGGTGGGGGGGCTGTGTGTAAAAGCTTTTTTTACGCGCATAAATGCGCGTACCCCTCATCCCCTGAAGGTGCAGGTACCAATATGGCCTTCTCCCCCAAGGGGAGAAGGAAAAGACCAACTGCATATGCGATAGCCCTGCCATCAAAGGGGAGGCATAAAGGCATAAAGGGGTCTGACCCCATTTTGAGCCATTTTTGCCCGGACTCGCCCAATTTGTTGATTGTGAGTTTGATAGCAGATTGTATTATCTGCATAAATTAGGTTCGAATATCAATAGGAGCGCCTATGAAACAAGCTTTTATCAGCCTAATTTTCATAGCTGTAATAGCACTGGTGGTTGTTTTTAAATTCTCAGCTGTAGAAACTAGCTTCAAATGCAAAGGAAAAATTACAGCCGACAATAAATCAGAAGATTCCACCATTTACATAAAGTTAAGCGAGTATAGACCTTGGGTTGGCTTATGGAGTGATGCTGATGGTGATTTGGAATTTGAAATTCCAAGCCAATATCTTGGGCATTACACTCCAATCAACGAAGTCGGCGATCAATTGCAGATATACGATGGTCAAAAGATTGCAGGTCATTTTTCTAAGCTTAGTGATGTACTAGCCCTGAAAGTGCCTACCGGGTTTTTTGATGGCGAGTGTACAGTGATTGCAAAATAATCCATGACCAACACCAGAGAATATAAAAGGCATTACAATAAATTTTCTCAAACCGTCGCTTATGCGGCGAGAACATGGCATCACCATGTGCACTTAAATAGTAGAGCAGCAGAAGATCCAGCTATTCATGAGGCTCTCAACAAAGCACCACTTTATTGGTTAGATCAAAGTTACGCTGCTGTTCAGACAACTATCATTTTTCTTGGTAAGATTTTCGATAATGACGGCCGCGCACACAATGTTGATAAAATGCTTAATGCTGCTCGTGATGAGAAAGACCATTTCAGCAAAACGGAACTGCGCAAAAGGAAAGTAGAGTCAGGCGGTGAATTTGAAGGGCTCGATGAATACATTGAGAATGCAACGGAACCGGATAGTGAAGATTTCAAAGCCATACAAGCTGAAGTGAAAAAAGCCAAAATTATATGGGAGCGTATTAAACCGCTAAGAAACAAAATATACGCACATAACGAAATTATGTCTGATGCTGAACGCGAAGCATTATACGAAGCAGTCAAAAATGATGACATAACTGAGATTTTACAAATTCTGATGAATATCTCCGAGGTTTTGTGGCAAATAGAATTCAATGGACTTAAGCCTGATTTCTCATTCAATTGTACCAAGCCAATCGAGTGGGCTAAAGACGACATTGAAGAGCTGATTGCTAGCCTATTGCACGTTTGATCTAAAATTTACAACAAGTTGTCCCACTACGAAACGCTTTGCATTATTCCTCTGATTTACTGGTGTTTAGTCCCGCAGTATGATGGTGTAAGATATAGCCATTTACGGAGAGACAAGCTATTAAGGGCATAGAGGGGGCTGACCCCATTTTTTTATTACGCCGCCTTCTCGCACTCCGCATCCACCACGCGCACAATATCGGCCATGATGTCGTTGAGCTGATAGTCCTTCGGCGTATAGACGCGCGCCACGCCGGCCGCCAGCAGGCGCGATGCGTCCTCCGGCGGGATGATGCCGCCGATGATCACCGGGATATCGCCAATGTCGGCCGCGCGCATGCGGTCCAGCACGTCGAGCACCAGCGGCACATGGCTGCCGGATAAAATCGACAGGCCGACCACATGCACGCCTTCCTCGAGCGCTGCATTGACGATTTGCGCGGTGGTCAGGCGGATGCCTTCATAGACGACTTCCATGCCGGCGTCGCGGGCGCGCACGGCGATCTGTTCGGCGCCGTTGGAATGGCCATCGAGGCCGGGCTTGCCCACGAGGAATTTCAGGCGACGGCCGAGTTTGGCGGATACGGCCTCGACCGATTTGCGCACATCCTCCAGCGCCGCCCCGCCACTGCTGCGCGCGGCGCGGCCCACCCCGGTGGGGGCGCGATATTCGCCGAAAACTTCGCGCAGGCTTGCCGCCCATTCGCCGGTGGTGACGCCCGCTTTGGCGCACATGATAGACGGCGGCATGATATTGGCGCCCGATTGCGCGGCCCTGCGCAATTCCGCAAGGGCCGCCTTGACGGCGCCATCGTCACGCTGCGCGCGCCAGATTTTCAACCGTTCAATCGCCTGCGCCTCGACATTTTCATCCACCGTCATGATGCCGCCATCGCCGCCCTGCGACAGGGGCGAAACTTCGGTCTCGGTAAATTTGTTGACCCCCACCACGATGTGCGATCCGGCCTCGATGGCGTTCAGGCGCGCGGTGTTGGCTTCGACCAGCTTCTGTTTCATATAGCTGGATTCGACCGCCGCGATGCCGCCGCCCATTTCATCAATGCGCGCCAGTTCCGCCAGCGCCTCTGATTTAAGTTCCGCCACCCGGGCGGCAATCACATGGCTGCCTTCAAAAATATCGCCATATTCCAGCAGGTCGGTTTCATAGGCGACAATCTGTTGCAGGCGCAGCGACCATTGCTGGTCCCATGGCCGCGGCAGGCCCAGCGCCTCGTTCCAGGCGGGCAGTTGCACGGCGCGGGCGCGGGCGTCTTTTGAGAGCACGACCCCCAGCATCTCCAGCAATATTCTGTACACGTTGTTTTCCGGCTGCGGCTCGGTCAGGCCCAGCGAATTGACCTGCACGCCGTAACGAAACCGGCGCAGCTTGGCGTCCTGCACCCCATAGCGTTGCAGCGTCAGTTCATCCCACAATTCGCCAAAGGCGCGCATCTTGCACATCTCGGTGATAAAGCGCACGCCCGCATTCACGAAAAAACTGATGCGCCCGACGACCTGCGCAAAATCTTCCGGCGGCACCTGGCCGCTGGCCTGCACCGTATCCAGAATGGCAAACGCATTGGCCAGCGCAAAGGCCAGTTCCTGCACTGGGGTCGCGCCCGCTTCCTGCAGATGATAGGAACACACATTCACCGGGTTCCATTTCGGAATTTCCCGATAGGTATAGGCGATCATGTCCGAGGTCAGCCGCAGGCTGGCGGCGGGTGGAAAAATATAGGTGCCGCGCGACAGATATTCCTTGATCAGATCATTCTGGGTGGTGCCGGTCAGGCTGGCGCGCGGCGCCCCCTGTTCCTCGGCCGCCGCGATATACAGCGCCAGCAGCCAGGGCGCGGTGGCGTTGATGGTCATGGAAGTGTTCATGCGCTCCAGCGGAATGCCATCGAACAGCGCGCGCATATCGCCCAGATGCGCCACCGGCACCCCCACCTTGCCCACTTCGCCACGCGCCAGCGCATGATCGGCGTCATAACCGGTTTGCGTGGGCAGATCGAAGGCGACCGACAGGCCGGTCTGGCCCTTGCCCAGATTATTGCGGAACAGTTCGTTCGAGGCCTCGGCCGTGGAATGCCCCGCATAGGTGCGCAAAATCCAGGGCGCGTCTTTTTTGGGGGCGTTGCCGGGTGTTTTTGCATCGGTCATGAGCAAGTTCCATTCCTCTAGTCAATTTCACATAAATATCATATTCTGTGCTGCGGTGCAAAATTCGCTTGAATTGACACCCATGTAAGCGCTTTATCAAGCATTATGACTTAATTTTAGGCAAACCCGCGCCCCTGGAGCTTTACCCATGTCGCAAACAAAAGCTAAAGTACAAGAATTAAAAGATTTATACGAGATCGGCGAAATTCCGCCGCTGGGCCATGTGCCCAAAAACATGTATGCCTGGGCGATCCGGCGTGACCGGCAAGGCCCGCCCGAACAGGCCATGCAGCTTGAAGTAGTCGAAACCCCCACCCTGGACAGCCAGGAAGTGCTGGTGCTCGTGATGGCGGCGGGGGTGAATTATAATGGCGTCTGGGCGGCGCTGGGAACGCCTGTCTCGGTTTTCGACGTGCACAAGCAGCCCTATCACATCGCCGGATCGGATGCGTCGGGCATCGTCTATGCGGTGGGATCGAAAGTCACGCGCTGCAAGGTCGGCGACGAAGTCGTTGTGCATTGCAACCAGACGGATGGCGATGATGAAGAATGCAATGGCGGCGATCCGATGTTCTCCAACAGCCAGCGCATCTGGGGCTATGAAACCCCCGATGGATCGTTCGCGCAATTCTGCCGGGTGCAGGCGCAACAGATCATGCCGCGCCCCAAACATCTGACCTGGGAGGAAAGTGCGTGCTACACCCTCACCCTCGCCACCACCTATCGCATGCTGTTTGGGCACAAGCCGCATATTCTCAGCCCCGGCGACAATGTGCTGGTATGGGGGGCCAGCGGCGGGCTTGGCTCGTTCGCGGTGCAGCTCTGTGCCACGTCAGGGGCCAATGCCATCGGCGTGGTGTCGGATGAAAGCAAGCGCGACTTTGTAATGTCGCTGGGCGCCAAGGGCGTCATCATCCGCAATGATTTCAACTGCTGGGGGCAATTACCGCAGGTCAACGGCCCGGGCTTCGCCGAATATATGACCGAGGTGCGCAAGTTCGGCAAAGCCATCTGGGACATTACCGGCAAGGGGGTGGACGTGGATTTTGTCTTTGAACATCCGGGCGAAGCCACTTTCCCGGTATCCTGCATGGTGTGCAAGCGCGGTGGCATGGTGGTGTTCTGCGCCGGCACGACCGGCTATAACATCACTTTTGACGCGCGCTTTGTATGGATGCGGCAAAAGCGCATTCAGGGCAGCCATTTCGCCAACCTGATGCAGGCCAGCCAGGCCAACCGTCTGGTGATCGACCGCCGTATCGACCCGTGCATGTCGGAGGTGTTCAGTTTTCAGGATATTCCCAGGGCGCACACCAAAATGTGGCAGAACAAACACGCCCCCGGCAATATGGCGGTGATGGTCAGCGCCAAGCGCCCCGGCCTGCGCACGGTTGAAGATGCGATCGAGGCAGGTCTGGAATAAGCCCGGTTTACAGGGCCTTGTGCCCAAAGAAACTCATAGAAGAACCATTTTGCCCAAGTGTGTAACTAGTGATACACTTGGGCCTGTATTGGTTTAGGTGAGGCAGAATTAATGGCGACCGGTAATCCAAGAATCCAGGTCATGCTCGATGATGAGACCAATGCGCTGCTCTCCACTCTGGCGGGGCAGCAGCGCCGCTCCATCTCTGCAACCGCCGCGGATCTGATCCGCGAGGCGCTGGAACTGCATGAAGACATACTGCTTTCCAAACATGGCGATGCCCGGTTCACCTCCGTAAAAAAATGGATCCGCCACGAAGACGCATGGAAGTAGCGCGTGTGGACGCTGCGCTATGCGGACAGCGTCATCCGTGAAGATATTTCGCGGCTGGATGTTGCGATCCGGGAGCGCATCCGCAAATCTATCGAAACCAAACTGGTGATTGATCCTCTGCGCTTCGGCAAACCATTGCGGCACAGCCTGCATCATTTGCGCAGCCTCCGGGTTGGCGATTACCGGGTGCTGTACCATCTGGATCAGGATGCGCAAATGGTCTCCATCGTCTCCATTGGCCATCGCCGGGATATATATGAGGAATAAGGTGGCCATGACGTGATAGACATGGTTTACAGCGGGGCGGCGCGGCGCTAGCATGCGCTTTCCAGGTTTCTGAAGAACGCAAGCTTGTCATTCCGTACTATCCGAAGAATGACAGAAAGCGGGATTTCTCGAAAAAGAGGAGCACGGGTCATGGCGGTAGAAGTGGAAGTTCTGGATGCGCCGCTTGGCGCGATTGTATTTGGCTGGAATCCCAAAACTGAATTGTCCGGAGCGGATGAGGCTGCCATCCTCCAGGCGTTGCAGCGGCATCAGGTGCTGGTGTTTCGCGGCCATGCAACCCCCACCGACAAGGAACTGGTCAGCTTCGCCTATCGTTTCGGCAATCTGATCAAGGGATCGGAATGGTTTGGCGATATTGATCCGGTCGCGGAAATTCTGCGGGTGAATAATCTGGTCGGCGCCGACGGCGTGGCCGAAGGCACCGGCGCATCGGCCTCGCTGGAATGGCATGCGGATTATTCCTATGTGCCGCATGTCGGCAAGGAAAGCTTTCTGGAGGCGGTGGAAATCCCTGCAAAAAACCCGCCGCAAACCTGTTTCGCCAATCAGTATGCGGCGTTTGAAAGCCTGCCAAAGGCGATGGCGGACATGCTGCGCCCGCTGTTTGCGCATCACAGCATTACCGGATACGCAAAAGACGGCGAACAGGAGTTGCAGATCACCGGCGCGCCGCAAGGCGCCGAGGATTTCCGTGAAAGCTTCAAGGCCAAGAAGGAACGCAACGCCCGCCTGGGTGTTGAACGCCCGCCGATTCCGCAGGCCGTGCATCCGGTCATTCTGCGCCATCCGGATACGGGGCGCGAAATTCTTTATGTCAGCAAAGGCATCACCCGCAGCATCATCGGCATGCCTCGCGATGAAAGCAGCGCGCTGCTGAAGGAGCTGGCCGCGCATTCGACGCGCCCCGAAAATGTCTATAATCATGACTGGCAGACAGGCGACATGGTGATGTTCGACACGCTGGGCACTCTGCACCGCCGCGACGCCTGGGATCCGGCCGAACGCCGCGTCATGCGCCAGCTCAGCACCCTCTGGACCCCGCCCGCGCATGCGCATTCGGTGGCGGCGGGATAAAAACTGTCATATCAAGACCTGACCCCGATTGTGTCAAGACCTGACCCCGATTGTGCGCACTGCATTAACATGGCAATGAAAATCTTTGTGCGCGATATTGCAACCGCCGCTTGCTGCGAGCGTTCCCGGCTTGCATAATGGGTGGAGGCGGCGCCTTTAGAAGCCGCCCCACAATAAGGGAGAGCCATGCCATGACTTTGCGTCAGGAAAATTATCAGGCAATGCTGATCGACAAGCGCGCCAATGGTGTCGCGGTAATCACGCTGAACCGGCCGGAACGGCTGAATGCGGTGAATGGGGTGATGCACCATGAACTGGCGCGCTTTACACGCGAGGCCGAGGCGGACCGCGACGTAAAAGTCGTGGTGCTGGCGGCGGCGGGGCGCGCCTTTTGCGCAGGCGGTGATTTTGGCGGCGGCGGCGACGCTTCGGAACTGAGCCTCGAAGAAGGCCGCCAGATTGTGGATCACATCCTGGAATTGCGCAAACCCATTATCTCTGCGGTGCAGGGCTACGCCATGGGGCTGGGCGCGACGATTTCGCTGCTATGTGATGTGGTGGTTGCCGGGAACAGTACCGTGTTCGCGGATACGCATGTCAGCATGGGCATCGGTGCTGGCGATGGCGGGCAGGTGATCTGGCCGCTGCTGCTGGGCGTCAACCGGGCGAAATGGTTTCTGATGACCGGCGAACGCCTGACCGGGCAGGCGCTGTTCGACATGGGACTGGTCAATTTTCTGGTGGACGACAAGGATATTCTGACCAAGGCGCTGGAATGCGCCGACAAATTGGCAGCAGGTCCGCAGGCAGCGATCATCGCATCGAAGGTGCCGATCAATTCCTGGATCCGATCAATCTCCAACCAGGTGCTGCCATTGTCGCTGACCATGGAAGGCGAGACGATGCGCAGCAAAGATGCTAAAGAAGCCCAACGCGCCTTCGCTGAAAAGCGCCCGCCAGTGTTTGGAAAGAAATAGGAACCTGTATGTCAAACGATCAGCTTTTCCCCGTCCCAACTGAGTGGGCCAAAAAGGCCCATGTGGATAATGATAAATATCTGGCCATGTATGCCGCGTCTGTTAATGACCCGGAGGCGTTCTGGGGCGAACAGGGCAGGCGCATTGACTGGATCAGGCCCTATACGAAGGTCAGGGACGTATCGTTCGACGCGAAGGATTTTCACATCCGCTGGTATGAAGATGGAACCCTGAACGCCAGCGTCAATTGCATCGACAGGCATCTGGAAAAACGCGGCGATCAGGTGGCGATCATCTGGGAAGGCGATGAGCCCACGGATGACAAACGCATCACCTATAAACAGCTTCATGAAGAAGTCTGCCGCT
>Ga0073919_1000019_pt1 | contig 36564 bp, 23 predicted proteins | sample GWRWT3_25Nov14_FD_71202 | JGI IMG/M metagenome (GOLD analysis project Ga0073919, IMG submission 71202) | Sand microcosm microbial communities from a hyporheic zone in Columbia River, Washington, USA - GW-RW T3_25-Nov-14 | ecosystem: Engineered > Artificial ecosystem > Sand microcosm >... | reverse complement strand
CCATTGATCATGCGCGATTCATCGGACGCCAGGAACAGCGCGATATTGGCAATATCTTCGGGTTCGCCAACGCCAAACGGATGGCGTGACATGCCGAGTGCGCCGATTACCCTGGCTTGATCGCTGTTCCCGCCCTCCAGATTCTTGCCAAAGCGCTCCTTCACCCGGTCGGTCATGATGACGCCCGGACAGATTGCGTTGGCGCGGATATTTTCACGAAAATATTGCCCGGCAAGCGAACGCGTGAACGAGATGATGCCGCCCTTGGCGGCCGAATAAATCATTGCCGGAAAGCTGCCCTGCAATGCCGCTGCGGACGAGACATTGACGATAGTTCCGCCGCCTGCCTTGATCAGATGCGGTATGCCGTGCCGACAACACAGAAACGGCCCTTTCAGGTCGAGATTCATGGTGAAATCCCACACCGAAAGATCGACCTCGGTGACTTTTTTGTCTGCGGCGATGGAGCCGCCTGCGCAATTGAACAGCACATTAAGTTTGCCATATTTCGCAGCGGTGGCGTCGATGCCTGCCTTGACGCTGGCGTCGTTTGTGACATCGGTCTGAAAAAAAGCGGCGTCACCGCCCGCCGCGCGAATTTCGGCCTCACACGCCTTGCCCAGTTCTTCGTTCAGCTCAAGTATCCCGACCCTGGCCCCTTCGCGGGCGAAAATATTTGCCGCCGCGCGCGCAATGCCGGAACCCGCGCCGGTGATCGTTGCAACTTTGCCTTCCAGTCTCCCCATGGCCCTGTCTCCCTGTTTTATTGTTTATTTCGTTTCTCTACCGGCCGTTCAGCCGCGTGATGAGATCATCATACAGCAGGTTTTGCGGCTCAAAAATATATTCGAGCTGCGCCACGCTGACATGGCTGCATCCGGCATCGCGCAACCGGGTCATCACGGTATACAGACTTGCTGTTGGGCAATGCAGGCTTCCGCCCGCGCCATCAAGTTGCACAGTGCAGCCCATCTCTTTTTCCAGCGCCGCCAGGGTCTGCGCCATGCTTTTGCTGCCGCCAGATGCGAACTGCACAAGTTTGAATTCATTCGCCCGGCTGCGCCCCTGCATCATGTCCAGGATCTGGCGCAACGCCCTGCGCGCGCTATCGCTCCAGCGCGCCGTCAATGACGCCGCCAGACAGGCCTGACTGCGCAGGATAAGCCCATCATCCAGTATTTTGAGATGATTGGCGGTCAATGTGCTGCCGGTGGAGGTAATATCAACAATGGCTTCCGCCGCACCCGAATTGGGGGCGCCTTCGGTGGCGCCCAGGCTTTCGACAATGCGGTAATCGGAAATGCCATGATCGGCAAAGAAGCCGCGCGTCAGCGTCAGATATTTTGTCGCCACCCGCAACCGCCGCCCATGCCGCCGGTGAAAATCCGTACAGACCTCATTCAGATCATCCATGTCGCGCACATCTATCCAGGCGCGCGGGACGGCCACCACCAGATCGGCGCGCCCGAACCCCAGCGGTTTCAGCAACACCATGCAGGCGTCCATATCCAAAGTTTTTTCGCGCAAGAGATCTTCGCCGGTAATGCCAAGATGTATGTTGCCGGCTTCAAGCTGGGCTGGAATTTCGCCCGATTGCAGAAAAACGATTTCGACATTATCAAGCCCGCGCATGCGGCCGGTATATTCGCGTCCCTGACCGCCGGTGATGGCCAGCCCGCTGGCGGCAAGATAGTCGTGCGTCTGTTCCGCCAGGCGGCCCTTGCTTTGCAAGCCCAGAATTAAAGGTTCATTACTCATTTCGCGGCCTCGCATGCGGCCAACAGCCATTCGGTGCGGATAGCGCTGCCGATAGCAGGAATATCGCGTGGCGCGCCCAGCCGCCGCAGCAGCGCGTCATAGCGGCCTCCCCCTGCGATTTGTCCGTGTTCCCCCATATCCGGCACCCGCAGATCAAATACGAAACCGGTATAATATTCCAGGGTGCGGCCAAATTGCGCCACATACTGAAACTGGTTCGGTTCAAGTGCGCGCTTTTCCATCAATTCCAGGCGCTTTTCAAAACGCCCCTGCGCATCACGCAGGTCAATGCCGGCATCGGCTGTCAGCGCATTGATTTCGCTCAGCGCATTTTGCGGTGTTCCTGAAATTTTCAGGAACGCATCAATCAGATCGGTGATTTCTTTCGACAGACCCGGCGTGCGGGCGTCCGCCGCCTGATCGAGGAAGCGTTCGGCTATCTCGCGGCTGTCGCGCCCACCTGCCGTCATGATGCCAGACATGCTTAGTACTTCTTCCAGCGCAAGACGGGCCCTGGTTCCGTCCAGGCTGCCGAGGGCTTCCAGAAAGGCCGCGCGTCCTTCGGTGGCCGTTTCGCCATTACCATCTGACAATCGCGCCAGCAATTCGTGCAACGCATCGGGACGCCAGAACTGATGTTTCAGCCGCTCACGCCAGCGCAGCGGAAGCGCCAACTGATCCAGCAGCGAAAAAAACAGGCCCAGATCCCCCACCTGCACATCAAAGCGCGTCAGCCCGGCGGCCTGCAACGCCTCAACGGTAAGCGCCAGAACTTCGGCATCCGCGCCCGGTAAATCCGTATCGCCCAGGCATTCGACGCCTGCCTGCAGAAACTGGCAGGGGCGGTCGCGTCCGGCTGTCTGAAACCGGAAAGCAGGGCCGTTATAGCACAGCCGCGCGGCCTCATCCCCGGCGTTTGCATTTTGCCGCAGATACATGCGGCATGTGGGAATGGTCAGATCTGGGCGCAGGCACAGCTCATTGCCGGCGGGATCATTGAACACATAGATGCGGCGGCGGATTTCCTCGCCGGATTGCTCCAGAAAAATTTCCGCAGGCTCCAGGATCGGCGGTTCGACAAAACCATAGCCGTGCCGCGCGAATACGGCCGCGATTTCACGGTCCTGCGCGTGTAAGCGCTGTAATGTCCGGGCGTCATAATCGGGCATTCCGGTGATTGACATCATAAAGTCCTTAGGAGCGTTTTCGTTCAGGATTACGCGCCCCCGCCCGCGTCATTGCGAGCCGCGCAGCGGCGCGGCAATCCAGAGTCTCACGCAAAGGCCTGTGTTTGTGACTCTGGATTGCCACGCTTCGCTCGCAATGACGGGCGTGGGAACATTTCAGCTTACTTACAATATGCCGTAACCCCGGCGGGTGCACTATATTCAGCCAGATCAGAAATTCAATGTGCGATTATCGACCGCAAGGGCGGCTTCCTTGAGGCTCTCGCTTAAGGTGGGGTGGGCGTGACAGGTGCGGGCGATATCTTCGCTGGATGCGCCGAATTCCATGGCCAGCGCCGCCTCGCCGATCATGTTGCCGACATCGGGGCCGATCATATGCACACCCAGCACCCGGTCGGTGGCGGCGTCCGCCAGCACCTTGACGAACCCTTCGGTGTTACCTGCGACCTTGGCCCGCGCATTGGCGGCGAAGGGGAATTTGCCCGCTTTATAGGCGATGCCATCGGCCTTTAGCTGTTCCTCGGTTTTTCCGACCCAGGCGACTTCCGGCGCAGTGTAGATGACGCTGGGAATGACCGCGTAATTCACATGACCCGCCTTGCCCGCCAGCAGTTCGGCCAGCGCCACGCCTTCGTCTTCCGCCTTGTGCGCCAGCATCGGGCCCGCAATCACATCGCCGATGGCTGAGATGCCTTCGACATTGGTGCGGTAATGCGGATCGGTCACGATCTGGCCTCGATCTGTCGCCACGCCCACGGTTTCCAGCCCCAGATCATCCGTGTACGGTTTACGGCCAATGGCAATCAGCGCCACATCGGCCTCCAGTATTTCCGCCGCACCGCCCGCTGCCGCCTCGATACTGATCTTCAGCCCTTTGGCGGATTTTTCAATGCCGGTGACCCTGGTGGACAGTTTGAATTCCATGCCCTGCTTTTTCAGCATGCGCTGAAAATTCTTGCCCACGTCCCGGTCGGCGCCCGGAATAATGTGATCCAGAAACTCAACCACCGTAACCTGTGCACCCAGCCGCGCCCAGACCGAGCCAAGCTCCAGCCCGATCACGCCGCCGCCCACCACCAGTAGATGTTTGGGCACCGCCTTCAGCGCCAGTGCGCCGGTGCTTGAAACGATGCGGTCTTCATCGATCTCGATGCCGGGCAGGGATGCGGGCGCGGAACCCGTGGCGATAACGATATGCGCTGCGCTCAGCACCTGTGCGCCGCCTTCGTTCAGGCGCACTTCCACCTGGCCTTGCCCGGCCAGTTTCGCTGTGCCTGCGATATAGGTGACCTTGTTTTTCTTGAACAGAAATTCAATGCCTTTGGTCAGTTCACTGACGGTTTTGTCCTTGTGCCCCATCATGGCGGGCAGATCCAGGCTGACCTTGCCGGTTTTAACGCCGAATGACGCCAGATCGGCGCTATGTGCGAACAGCTCAGATGCGTGCAATAGCGCCTTGGAGGGAATGCAGCCCACATTCAGGCAGGTGCCGCCCAATGCGCCGCGTTTTTCCACACAGGCCACCCGCATGCCAAGCTGGGCCGCGCGGATGGCGCAGATATAGCCGCCGGGGCCGCCGCCAATTACCACCAGATCAAAATTTTCCGCCATGATTATAAGTCCAGCAGCAGGCGCTGCGGATCCTCGATGCATTCCTTGACCCGCACCAGGAAGGTTACCGCCTCGCGCCCGTCAATGATGCGGTGATCATAGGAAAGCGCGAGATACATCATCGGCCGCACCACGACCTGGCCCTTGATGGCGATAGGACGATCCTGAATTTTGTGCATGCCCAGAATGCCGGACTGTGGCGGATTAAGAATGGGCGTGGACATTAATGATCCGTACACGCCGCCATTGGAAATAGTAAAAGTGCCGCCCTGCAGATCATTGATCCCCAGCTTGCCGTCGCGCGCCTTCACGCCCAGCGCATTAATGGTTTTTTCCAGCCCGGCAAAGCTCAGCATATCTGCATCGCGCACCACGGGAACCACCAGGCCGGATGGGGTGCCAACGGCGACGCCGATATTGTAATAATTTTTATAGACCAGATCCTCGCCGTCAATTTCGGCATTTACCGCCGGAATTTCGCGCAGCGCCTGAATGCAGGCCTTGACGAAAAAGCCCATGAAGCCAAGACGCACACCATGTTTGGTGAAGAACAGATCCTTGAATTCATCGCGCATCGCCATCACTGCGCTCATGTCCACTTCGTTAAATGTGGTCAGCATGGCGGCGGTGTTCTGCGCATCTTTCAGGCGTTTGGCGATGGTTTTGCGCAGTCGGCTCATGCGTACGCGTTCTTCGCGGGCATCCTGTCCGGCGGGCGCTTTCACGGCCATGGGGGCAGGGCTGGCGGCGGCGGCCAGCATATCACCCTTGGTGACGCGTCCGCCTTTGCCGGTGGCGGCAACGGTTGCTGGATCGATCTGAAATTCTGTGGCGATGCGCCGCACGGACGGCGCCATGGGAGATTCCCCCACGGCTAACGCCCTGGGTGTTGCAGCCTGCATTGCCACAGCGGGTGCTGCGCTGCTGGCGGCCATGGCGGCCACCGGCTTTACGGCCACGGGTTTTGCGGTACCGGCGCCCGCGCCAGCGATGAAGGAGGCGAGGATTGCGCCAACCTCAACCGTCGCGCCTTCCTGCACCAGAATTTCGCCAAGTGAGCCATTAACGGGTGCTGGCACCTCCAGCGTTACCTTGTCGGTCTCCAGCGCGCAGAGCGGATCATCCGCATTTACCGCTTCGCCCGGTTGCCTGAACCATTTGGCTACGGTCGCCTCGGTGACGGATTCGCCCAGTACGGGAACCTGAATTTGAATGCTCATAACAATTTCATCCTCGAAATAACTCTTTATTCAGTTAGCGCGCGTTGCAAGAAGGCGGCGGTTTCCTGCGCATGGCGCGAACCAAAGCCCGTGGCGGTGGATGCTGTTGCCGGCCGGCCTGCATATTGCGGCCGGGCATGGACTGCATTCAGCTTGCCCAGCACCCATTCAATCTGCGGATCGACAAAATTCCATGCGCCCATATTGCGCGGCTCTTCCTGGCACCAGATGAACTTTGCCTTGGGGAAGCGTCCGGCTTCCTGCATCAATGCGTTCGACGGAAAGGGATAGAGCTGTTCGATGCGCAGAATTTGCACCTTGTCCAGGCCGCGCTTTTCGCGTTCTTCAAACAGATCATAATAGACCTTGCCACTGCACAAAATGACCCGTTCGATGTTTTTGTCAGCCGCCAGTTTTAGCGAAATGCCGGGGCTGGTTTCGGCCAGATCCCACAGAATGCGGTGGAACGACGAACCTTGCGTAAATTCCGGCGTACTGGACACGGCCAATTTGTGACGCAACAGCGATTTGGGCGTCATGATAATCAGCGGTTTGCGGAAATTGCGGTGCAATTGCCGCCGCAGAACGTGGAAATAATTTGCGGGCGTGGTGCAGTTCACCACCTGAATATTGTCTTCCGCGCAAAGTTGCAGATAGCGTTCCAGCCGCGCGGATGAATGCTCCGGTCCCTGACCTTCATAGCCATGCGGCAGCAGCATAACAAGGCCGCTCATGCGCAGCCATTTGCTTTCACCGCCCGCAATGAACTGATCAATGATCACCTGCGCGCCATTGGCGAAATCGCCGAACTGCGCTTCCCACAGCACCAGCGCATCGGGTTCCGCCAGTGAATAGCCATATTCAAAACCCAGCACGGCCATTTCCGACAGCATGCTGTCAATCACTTCAAAGCGCGCCTGGCCTTCCTTGATGTGATTCAGCGGAATATAGCGCCGCTCACTTTCCTGGTCGACCAGTACGGAATGCCGCTGGCTGAAGGTGCCGCGCGCCGAGTCCTGCCCGACCAGGCGCACCTTATAGCCTTCAAGGGCCAGAGAGCCGAACGCCATTGCCTCGGCCGTCGCCCAGTCGAACCCCTGACCGGATGCGAACATATCGGCCTTGGCTTTCAGCAGCCGTTGAATGGTGCGATGCACATTCAGATCGGCGGGGTAAGTCGTGATCGCATTGCCAATGGCCGCAACGCAGCTTGGCTGTATATGCGTTTCACCCCGGCGCACGTCTCCTTTGGCAATATTCATTCCCTGCCATTTGCCTTCCAGCCAGTCCGCCTTGTTGGGCTTGTAGCTGGTGGCGGATTCAAACTGCGTTTCAAGATGGCTGCGGAACTTTTCCGTCATCCCCGCATATTCGTCTTCGCTGATGCTGCCTTCATCTATCAGCCGTTTGGAGTATAGCTGTAATGTGGTTGGCTTATTGCGGATCAGCCTGTACATCAGCGGCTGGGTGAAAGATGGTTCGTCGCCTTCATTGTGCCCGTGCCTGCGGTAGCAGAACATGTCGACGACCACATCCTTATGGAATGTCATGCGATATTCGGTCGCCAGCCGCGCCACAAAAACCACCGCTTCGGGATCATCGCCATTAACATGGAAAATCGGCGCCATCACCATTTTCGCCACATCGGAAGGGTAGGGGGACGAACGGCTGGCGTGCGGCGCGGTAGTGAAACCGATCTGATTATTAACGATAACATGAATGGTGCCGCCGGTGCGATGACCCTTCAGGCCCGAGAGGCCAAAACATTCCGCCACAATACCCTGGCCGGCAAACGCCGCATCACCATGCATCAACAGGGGCAGCACCGCATCGCGGCTGTTGCCGTGCAATTCCTGTTTGGCGCGCGCCTTGCCCAGCACGACCGGATCAACCGCTTCCAGATGCGACGGATTGGCGGTTAGCGACAGATGCACCACATTGCCGTCAAATTCGCGGTCCGCTGAAGTGCCCAGATGATATTTTACATCGCCGGAACCCTGCACATCCATGGGGGTTGAGGAACCGCCGCTGAATTCATGGAACACTTCCTGATAGGGTTTGCTCATGACGCTGGTCAGCACATTCAGCCGCCCGCGATGTGGCATGCCGATGACGATTTCCTTTACGCCCAGCGCGCCGCCGCGTTTGATGATCTGTTCCAGCGCGGCAATCAGCGATTCCCCGCCATCCAGGCCAAAGCGTTTGGTGCCGGTATATTTCTTGGCCAGGAAACCTTCGAAATGTTCCGCCTCGATCAGCTTGCCCAGAATCGCCCGTTTGCCCTGCGGGGTGAAACTGATTTCCTTGTCTGCGCCTTCGATGCGTTCCTGAATCCACAACCGCTCTTCCGGGTTGGAGATGTGCATATATTCAACGCCGATATGGCCGCAATAGGCCTTTCGCACGATTTCCAATATCTGCCGCACGGTGGCGCTTTGCAGGCCCAGCAGATTGTTGATGAATATCGGCCGGTCCATATCCGCATCGCCAAAGCCGTAGGTGGCGGGCTCCAGATCAGGGTGCTCTGTCGGCTTGACCAGACCCAGCGGATCCAGCGTCGCCTTCAGGTGACCCCGAATGCGATAGGCGCGAATCAGCATGATGGCGCGGATCGAATCCTGCGCACTGGCATTGACTTCCTGTTCGCTGGCGCCGGGTTTGCTGGCGCGGACCTTCGCAGTAATTTCGGACTCCAGCACGGACCAGTTGCCGTCCAGCGCGCTGACCAGCTCACCATTGGCGATGGGTGGCCAGTCGGGGCGCTGCCATGCCGGCTGCTTCAGCGCGCCGTCGGTTTCGCCCAGGGATGCGAAATACTGCTGCCAGCTTGCGTCAACCGATGCGGGATTAGCCTGATAATCGGCATACAGTTTTTCAATGAAGGCGCTGTTGGCGCCAAACAGAAAAGAACTCTGCTCAAAAATTTCGTTTTCGCTTTCCATAATATTCTGGGCGGATGTCGTCCGCACCCCTTTCCCTGATCCCATGATAGAAATTATCCGTTCAGCACCTGGTTAAGCGTTACGCCAAGTGCTGCGGGCGAATCCGCCACGATAATACCGGCGCGGCGCATGGCCTCGATTTTATCTTCGGCCCCGCCTTTGCCGCCCGATATGATTGCGCCCGCATGGCCCATGCGGCGGCCCGGTGGTGCGGTGCGCCCGGCAATAAAGCCCACCATCGGCTTTTTGATCTTGGAGCGCATCAGGAATTCCGCCGCTTCTTCTTCGCCGGAGCCGCCAATTTCACCGATCATAATGATCGACTGGGTTTCGGGATCGGCCAGAAACATTTCCAGGCAGTCAATGAAGTTTGTACCCGCCACCGGATCGCCGCCAATCCCGATACAGGTGGTTTGCCCAAGACCGGCGGCGGTGGTTTGCGCCACAGCTTCATAGGTAAGTGTTCCCGAACGCGAAACAATGCCGACGCTGCCGCGTTTGTGAATATGGCCGGGCATGATGCCGATCTTGCACTCGCCGGGCGTGATCACGCCGGGGCAATTGGGGCCGATCAGGCGCGTCTTGCTGCCGGTCAGCGCGCGTTTCACCTTGACCATATCCTGCACCGGAATGCCTTCGGTAATCGTCACCACCAGCGGCACGCCCGCATCAATGGCTTCCAGAATGGCGTCGGCGGCAAAACCCGGCGGCACATAAATGACGCTGGCGTTGGCGGCGGTTTTTTCCACTGCTTCGGCAACCGTATCGAACACGGGCAGATTGATGTGCCGCATGCCGCCGCGTCCGGGCGTTACACCGCCCACCATTTTGGTGCCATAGGCAACGGCCTGTTCGGAATGAAACGTGCCCTGTGAGCCGGTAAAGCCCTGACAGATGACGCGGGTGTTTTTATCAACTAGCACGGCCATTAGCGGGCCTCCTTTACAGCGGCAACCACTTTTTCAGCGGCATCGGCAAGATCATGCGCGGACAGAATCGGCAGGCCGGAATCCGCCAGGATTTTTTGTCCCTGTTCCACATTGGTGCCTTCCAGGCGCACGACAAGCGGCACTGACAATTTCACTTCCTTGGCTGCGGCCACCACGCCTTCGGCGATGATATCGCAGCGCATGATGCCGCCAAATATATTGACCAGAATGGCCTTCACATTGGGATCGCGCAGAATGATCTTGAAGGCTTCGGTGACTTTTTCCTTATCTGCGCCGCCGCCCACATCGAGGAAGTTGGCGGGGGAACTCCCATACAGTTTGATAATGTCCATGGTCGCCATGGCAAGGCCGGCGCCATTCACCAGACAGCCGATTTCGCCATCCAGCTTTACATAGTTCAGATCGCGCTTGGACGCTTCCAGCTCCACCGGGTCTTCTTCCATGGCGTCACGCAGACCAGCGATTTCAGGATGCCGGAACAGCGCGTTATCATCAAAGTTCAGCTTGGCGTCGAGGCAGATCAGATTGTCCTGTTTTGTCACCACCAGCGGATTGATTTCGATCAGACTGGCGTCGGTTTCCTGAAATACGGTGTAAAGCTTTTCCACCAGATCCTGGCATTGCCGGGCCACATCAAAATCAAGCCCCAGCGCAAAAGCTATGCGCCGCCCATGATGCGGCTGTACGCCAGCCGCCGGGTCGACCGTCAGGGTGACGATCTTGTCGGGTGTATTTGCGGCGACCTCTTCAATGTCCATGCCGCCTTCGGTGGACGCGATAAAGGCGATGCGCGATGTGCTGCGATCCACCAGCAGCGCCAGATAAAGCTCGCGATCTATGTCGCAGCCCTGTTCGACATAAATGCGGTGCACCAGTTTGCCCTCGGGCCCGGTTTGCGGCGTCACCAGGGTCATGCCCAGCATGCGCTCAGCTTCCAGGCTGACTTCGCCAATGGATTTGACCACCTTGATGCCGCCGCCCTTGCCACGCCCACCGGCATGAATTTGCGCCTTGATCACCCAGCTTCGGGTGCGCAGCGCATTTCCGACCTTGACCGCCTCATCGGGGGTGAACGCAACGCCGCCACGCGGAACGGCGATGCCAAATCCCTTAAGTACCTGTTTTGCCTGGTATTCGTGAATATTCATAACGTCAGGAGTCCATAGTTTGGGGCAGCCGTGTCAAATAATGGCACACGCCAACCACTTCTTCGAAGCCCTGGTCTCCGCAAACAGGCGGCGGCGAGAGATACGAAGCCTCGTTCTTGCTGCTGGCCCCTTCCTCCAGCTTCCATGATTTTAGTTAACGAACCCTAAGCATGAAAGCGTGACGTTTCATTTCCCATTTGGAATCGCGGTTTTATTTTTTTCCGCTTTTACCCAGTTTTGGGCTGATTTTTTTGCAGGCCTGAACCAGATCGCGCACAGCAGCGACAGATTTTTCGAACATTTTCTTTTCGGTGGCGTCCAACTTGATTTCAACCACCCGCTCAACGCCCTTGGCGCCGATAATGACCGGCACGCCGACATAGAGATCCTTCACGCCATATTGGCCGGTTAGATGCGCTGCGCAGGGCAGCAGGCGCTTTTGATCACCCAGAAAGGATTCAGCCATGGCGATGGCGCTGGCCGCAGGCGCGTAAAACGCCGAACCGGTCTTCAGCAGGCCAACAATTTCTGCGCCGCCGTCGCGGGTGCGCTGGACAATTTCTTCAAGACGTTTTGACGTGATCCAGCCCATTTTCACCAGATCGGTAAGGGGAATGCCGCCGACCGTCGAATAACGGGTCAGGGGAACCATGGTGTCCCCGTGGCCGCCCAGCACGAAGGTCGTGACATCCTTGATCGAAACATTGAATTCTTCCGCCAGGAAATGCTGGAATCGCGAGGAATCCAGCACACCGGCCATGCCAACGACCATATTTTGCGGCAGGCCGCTGACTTCGCGCAGCACCCAGACCATGGCGTCAAGCGGGTTGGTGATGCAGATCACAAAGGCCTTGGGGGCATATTTGCGGATGCCTTCGCCCACTGCTTCCATAACCTTGATGTTGATGCCCAGCAGATCATCCCGGCTCATGCCCGGCTTGCGCGGCACCCCGGCGGTCACGATGACCACATCGGCCCCCTTGATGCCCGCATAGCTGTTGGCGCCGGCAATTTTCGCGTCAAAACCGTCAACCGCGCTGGATTGCGCAATATCCAGCGCCTTGCCCTGCGGCAGGCCTTCCAGAATGTCAAAGATTACAATGTCGCCCAGTTCCTTCAGCCCGGCCAATAAGGCCAATGTGCCGCCAATCTGTCCGCCGCCGATAAGGGCAATTTTCTTGCGCGCCATGATTTTTCTCCGCTGCTCTGAGCTATAATATTAACTATATGGCTAGTAGCGCGATTTTTCCCGCACTGCAAGAGAGCGTGCACGGGAAATCAGGGTAATTTCTTCTGTTTGGGGAAATTCAGGCGGGCGAGGTAAGCCGGTTCCAAAAACCGGACAGCCATGTTAGGTAATTGACCATGCGGGTGCAGCTCGCGGGTGTAGCTCAATGGCAGAGCAGAAGCTTCCCAAGCTTACGACGAGGGTTCGATTCCCTTCACCCGCTCCAGTAAAATCAATAGCTTATTTGCAATCTCAGATTTATATAGCGTTTATTGTGACAAAATGTGACACTCCACCCAATTACAGGGTGTCGCATGGCTACGATCTGGAAACGCGGACCCCATCAGTTTTGCGTTCGAGTCCGGCGCAATGGCGTCTCTGAAACAAAGACTTTCGAGACGCGGCGCAGGGCTGCTGACTGGGCCCGCATCATGGAAGGCAAAGTCACCGGCGAGGAACCCCTCGACGTTGGCAAAGCGCGTGACATGACACTCTCGCACGCCCTTGAATGGTACGAAAAGATCATAGTTCCAAATACCCCAAGATCAGCGAAGGGAAAGCTAACCCAGGTGGCCTACTGGAAAGCGAGCAGGTTCGCCAGTTGGTCGCTGGTCTCACTGCATCCGTGGGACCTGATCGACTGGCGCCGGGAGGTTCTGGACGAAGACAATGCCGAAGACGGCGGGCAGATCGGTCCAGATGCCGTGTTCGCGGCACAGACATGCGTACACCGGCTCAATCTGATCTCGCATCTCTATGGTCAGTGGTCACTGATTAACAAGGTTCCCCTCGACAACCCCGTCGTGCGCGGCGTACGGCCATCACTCGATAATAGGCGGGACCGCCGGCTCGATCCGCATCCTGATGAAAATGGTAATACTGAAGAGGAGAGGCTCTATAAGGCTTGCGATGCGTCAAACTCGAAGTGGCTGGGAGCTGCGGTGCGTATCGCGATCGAGACCTGTATGCGGCAGGCGGAGCTGGCCGGCTTGACATGGGACCGCGTTGAATTAAGGGGACCGTATCCCCACGCCGATTTGCCAAGAACCAAGAATGACCGGCCACGGCGCGTTCCTCTGAGCACGAGAGCCGTTAAGGCGTTCCGTTCTCTGCTCCCTAAGGGCGTCACCGCCATCGGGAAGCAAAAAGTTTTGCTGATCGAAACGCCGCGCGCGATCGGACACGCATTCCGGGCCTCGGTGAAGGAAGAGAAGTTTCCTGATCTTCGCTGGCACGACCTCCGGCATGAAGCTATCAGCCGGTTATTTGAGAATACTGATCTTCGCGATCATGAGATTATGGCCATTTCCGGCCATCTTTCGACCGAGATGTTAAAGAGATACAGCCATCTCCGGTCTCACAGGCTTGCGGGCAGGCTGGGATAAATTAACATGCGTGCATTTATTGAGCTTGATCGCCGTTTTCGGGATCTGACGGACAAAGAACGCGAAGATCCAGAATTGCTTGCGCTCTGGGGCGAGCAGGAGCCTTATCGTGGCACGTCTTGGGACGAGTTATTAGAAAGCGAGCGCGTTATTATCCTTGCCGAGGCAGGGGCTGGCAAAACATGGGAAATGAAGGCTCAGAAAGCGCGTCTCACATCTGATGGTCACGTTGCCTTCTTTATACCTATAGAAGTGCTGGATAGTGAAGATGTACGCAGCTATCTGGCTATGGAGCCGGATGAAGTGGAACGATTTGATGCCTGGCTTGCAAATGACGAGCAGACTGCCTGGTTTTTTCTGGATGCGGTCGATGAATTAAAACTTACAAATGGCAAGCTTGAAATAGGCCTGGGTAAAGTAGCGGACTCTCTGAGCGCGGCGCGCAATCGCGCACGGATATCAGAGCGTCACGGACAAGATAATCGCCGAACTTGAACAGGGCCGCGTGCCTTGGGTGCAGCCTTGGAGCGGGGCCAAAGCGGGGCTTGGCCTGCCCAGGAACGCCGTCACCGGACGGCGCTATTCCGGGATCAATATCCTGATCCTGTGGGGCGCGGTCCTTGAGGCGGGCTTCGCCTGTCAGCACTGGCTGACCTTCCGCCAAGCCCTGGACTTGGGCGGCGTAGTCCGAAAAGGCGAGCGCGGCACGACCGTCTGCTATGCTGACCGTTTCGTTCCCAAGGGCGAAATTGAGCGCGCGCAGAAAGACGGCGACGCGCCCGGATGGTAATTTGACCGGGCGGGCGAAGACGCAGAAGCAGATCATCCGCGATTGCCTCGATGGCGCCAATGGCCGCGACAAGACTGATACGTGGCTGCCCGGCTGGATGGAATTTCCGTTCCGGGGCTATGGCGATGGTGCCAGCGAGATTGCGGACGCAACGAAGTCCATCGCCGCGCTGTTCCCCACGGCGTGAGGTTTTGGCGGGCGGCGGCCCAAGCCACCGCCCGCCTTTTTTCCGCGAATTCATCCCCCGGTTTTCATCCGAAGCCCCCTTCGTATGCAACAACCAAATGCGCGATGCCCCGCCCATCGGCTCATCACTTTCCCCGGCTCGGTTATTGCGTAAATATTGCTTTCTCAATATTTTGCAAAGCACAACGCCGAGAATTCTGAGACCCGTAACTGCGGCACAGGATGCTGACTATGCCCCGAAACTGTTGCCTTCTATCGTCTTCACAAACCGGAGCATACTCACAACAGTATCGAAAATGAACCGGGCTTCGTTCGATTCCACCAGAGAATTGTCGTGCGCCAAAGACTCATTATTCCGGATAGCATTATAGAGTTCGAACGTCTCGACCGTCGATTTCATGATCTTTTCCGAGATCGGGCGAATCTGCCCAGAGCGCCGGAGAGGATTGAAATATCGACCTGCACGAGCATTCAGTGTTTCGCCGGTCGAAGGTTGCTCGCCCCGTTGCCGTAGCAGGTGGGCGAACTTCTTCATGCAGTAGGTATGCAATCGGTCCAAGGCCACATGAGGTTTGTGTGCCTGAATGTCGCGTTCAATGCTCGCAACCAGTTCATCCAGTGTTTCGTCATCCTCGAAGCGCTCGATAGCATCGGTTCTAGCCAACCCGCTGTCGCCCTCAAGCCGATGAATGATCTGAAAGAACCTATTCTGGGTATTTTCCAATGTATCTTTGCGTCCGGACCGGACTCTGATCGTCTCGCGATATTCCCATAGCTTGCGCAATGCGCGCGCGGAAAGCCTAGGATCTGAGATTTGCAAAAAGCGTCGAAGGCGCTTGCCCTTGGACCCGCCGTCCTGTGCAAAGATCGGGTCGTCAATGTCGATATTCAGCTCTTCTGCGAAAAAGCTCGCAAAGGTCCGATCCGAGAAATTCAGCACATAGCCGCTTTCCATTTCGAGCACCTTGTCGAGAAACAACATGTCGATGGGCTTGATTTTGCTCACGCCTTTGAGATTCGCTTCCATTAGTTATTTGTACCGATCCGCTTGTTCCTGACAGTGTGCGCGCACGCGGTCTATCCACACATCATACCAGACCCAGGTGTTCTTATAATCCCCCGCGCGCCCGAAGCCCTTGGCCGGGTCTTTGGCCTCAAGCGCCTTCCAAAGATTGGTGTGGCTCTGCTGATTGAAACGCAAATATCTCTCTGCGTTCATCAATGCAACAACCTGTTTGGCGGTATACCGGTGCTTATCCACTTCCTTCAAGCACCTGCTTTGGCTTGAGACATCGGCGATTGATAGAGCAAAATAAAGACCGCAAAACGATTGCCGGGTAGGCTCAGCCAGCGGCGTTAGTGCGGTTTCCCCATCTATGTTGGAAGCAGAAAGGACATCGCTCCTGCTGTGAACGAGGTCAAGTGGAGGCATGCGAAGTACTATTTCGCAGGTGTATTCAGGTGCTATATCACTTTTTCAGAAAAAGTTATCTCTCTTCAGAGATCATTGATCTGCAACAGATCAATGACGGCGGCTTTCAGGTTTCCCCCCGAACGCCGCTATGGGGCCGCTATTTGATAAATTCGTTTATTTCGATTATTGCGTTTGTCGGGATTAATCTCTATATTGGCCATGAACCAACAGGAGCAGACCCATGGCTATAACAGCATTGACGATCAATCCCCCCTCAGGGGCCGAAGTGGAGCTTGCGCGCGCCTCCGGCCAGCGGCTGGCGCCCTTGGCGCGTTTGGGGCGTCCACTGACCATACGGGTGCGCGATTCCAGACGGGAAGAGACCATCGAGTTGCCGGTAGAAGCGGTGAAGCTTCTCGTGAAGATACTGGAGGACATGGCCTCTGGCCGGTCCGTGACGATTGTATCCCGGAACGCTGAGGTCACCTCCCAGCAAGCGGCCGACTTCCTGAACGTGTCCCGGCCGTTTCTGATCCAGCTTCTGGAAGAGAAGAAGCTCCCCTTCCGCATGGTGGGGACGCACCGGCGTGTGCGTTTCGAGGACGTGCTGAGATACAAAGAAGGGATCGACGCCGGGCGCCGCAAGGTGCTGGACGCGCTTGCCGCTGAGGCGCAGGAACTGGACATGGGATATTGAGCCTTGGCGAATTTAACGGCGTTTCTGGATGCCTCTGTCCTCTACCCGGCGCCGCTGCGAGACCTCCTTATGGAGCTGGCGGTCTCCGATCTCTATCGGGCCAAGTGGTCGAACGCTGTCCATGAGGAGTGGATCCGCGCGCTGCTCCGTACGCGCGACGACCTGACGCGGGAGCGGCTGGGGCGGACGCGCGACTTGATGAATGCGCATGTCCTTGACGCGGTGGTCTCTGACTTTGAGGACCTGATCGGGGTCCTGAAACTGCCTGACCCGGACGACCGCCATGTGCTGGCGGCTGCGATCAAGGGGCGGGCCGATCTCATCGTCACCGCCAACCTCAAGGACTTTCCGGCCGGCGCCCTGGCGCGCTGGGGGATAGAGGCGCAGCACCCCGATGAATTCCTGACGCATCAGTTCCATCTATCGCAGCCGGTATTCCTCAAGGCCGTGAAGACAGTGCGTCTGCGTTTGAAGAACCCGCCCAAATCCGCCGAGGAATATCTCGACACGCTGCGTGCGCAGGGGCTGCTGGCCACGGTCAGTGAGATCGCGCCGTTCGATCAATTCATCTGACCGCGCCGCTATGGAATGAACAATGTCATCGAAGAAAACGCTCAATACCAAAAACCTGGAAGCCCTCGGCGCCCAGCGCCTCGCCGAATTGCTGATCGAGATCAGTACTGGAGATGCCGCCGCCAAGCGCCGCCTCCGGCTTGAGCTTGCCGGTGCGGAAAGCCCGGACGAGGCCGCCAAAGAGGTGCGCAAACGGCTGACGGTGATTGGCCGGTCGCGCGCGTTCGTCGATTGGCAGAACCGTCGCGTTCTCATGGAGGATCTGGAAACGCAGCGCCGGGCCATCGCCGGGCAGATCGCCAAAGCGGATGCCGTCGAGGCGCTCGACTTGATGTGGCGGTTCATGGCGCTGGCGAACCCGATTTTCGCGCGCTGCGACGACAGCAATGGGGCGGTGATCGGCATCTTCCACGCCGCCAGCACAGACCTCGGCGTAATTGCCCGGGCCGCCAAGGCCGACCCGTACAAGCTGGCGGATCAGACCTTCGAGGCGCTGACCCGGAATGACTACGGCCAGTATGACGGCCTTATCAGCGTTCTGACCCCGCCTCTGGGACAGGAAGGATTGGAGCACCTGAAGCAGCGCATGATCGCGCTCTCCAGGGAGCCGGTTCAGAGACCGCCTGAAAAGGAGCGGCGCGTCATCGGCTACGGATCGGGTGGTCCGCTCTACGAGGACGAGATTGCCGAACGCGCTCGTGTCAGCACCGTTCGCCAGGCGTTGATGGAGATAGCCGACGCCCAGGGCGATGCAGATGCCTTTATCGGGCAGTACGACGAAGAAACCCGAAAGGCGCCGAGGATCGCGGCCGGGATAGCCCAGAGGCTTTTGGCCGCGGGCCGTGCGGAGGAGGCTCTGAAGATCATTGAGGCTGCTGTTCATCGCAAACCCAGTAACCGGGATTGGCCGGACTTCGAGTGGGAGGATGCCCGGATTGATGTGCTCGAGGCTCTCGGGCGGGCCGATGAGGCTCAGGCCGCGCGTTGGTCGTGCTTTGAGCGGTTCCTGTCGGCCCAGCATCTGCGTGACTATCTAAAGCGGCTTCCCGACTTCGACGATGTCGAAGCCGAGGAACGCGCACTTGATTACGCACAGGGGTCCAGGAGCCTTCTCCAATCGCTGTCATTTCTCGTGTCCTGGCCTTCCCTCGACCGGGCGGCCGCACTCATTGCCCGGCGGGCGGGTGAGCTGGAAGGTGACCATTACGAGATACTGACAACGGCTGCCGGGGCGCTCGCGGGCAAGCACCCGCTCGCCGCAACGCTCGTGCTGAGGTCGATGATCGATTTCTCGCTGAACAAGAGCCGGTCCAGCCGGTACCGGCATGCCGCCCGCCATCTCATGGAATGTTCGAGCATTGCTTCGGCTGTCACGGATTTCGGCGCCTTCGAGACACACAACGCCTATGAGACCAGACTGCGGGCGGAGCATGGGCGCAAGAGCTCGTTCTGGTCCCTGATTTCTTGATCGCGGGATTCGAGCGCCGGAAACGCTATAATTCATCTTGCGCTGCTCTGGACTTCAAAGGGATTTGATCAGGAAACGAGTTCTGGCAGCGCCTCAAGAAGATGATTTGAGAGAGCCGTAAGCTGCACCTGATCCGTGTGGATCATTTGTGACAAATTGTGACAATCTTTCCGGTAAACCCCGGGAAGTAGCGGTAAACAATGGTAACTCGAATCTGGATTTTTCAGATAGTTACGGCGTAACTATCTGAAAAATAATGGCTTTAACCCGCTTCCCAAGCTTACGACGAGGGTTCGATTCCCTTCACCCGCTCCATGGCATTAATCTGCAGACTTCTGCAGCAGCGCTCACAAATAGTGACGGCGATCACGCGTTTGACGAATTTTTAATAACTGATCGTGATGTAAAATTCTTGTAAGATTCCTGATATAGGGTTTCTACAGGGGAGCATCATCCGGTGCATAAAATAGAATATCCGCTTCTTCCGATAATAAAACAGACTGTATGCCAAATATTGTGGCTAAGACTACGTGCAGTAAATCGTATCTAATAATGGAGATTATTATGAAACTTATCACTAAAACCGCTCTGGCGGGATCGATAATCGCTGGCGCGCTGACGGCGTTTCCCGCGCAATCGGCCATAATTACTTCATATAGCAACACGACCTACGGCGTGTTCGACAGCAGTACTGGCAGCCGCAGCGTAACCGTCACGGCCGGTGACGTCGCTCCAGGCGCCGGTACACTTCTTGACGTCAATATCACAGTCGAATTCTCCAAGTGCGGGGGCGGGAATATTGGTCCGTCAGGTTCGTTGGTTTGCCCGGACGATAGTTTTTCCTTTAACAATGAAATTGTCTTTCAGCTGAGGTCGCCGGGTGGCGCTATAATTTATCTGGTTGAGGAAGATACTTTCAGCGGACAGGAGCCGGGCGCTGGCAGGCTTTCGATCACATTTGATGATGAGGCGACCGGGCCCGCCGGGGGAAGCGCCATCGTTGCGGGCAGCTTTAATCCTGTGCAGGCTCTGTCCGCTTTTGATGGTGAAAACGCCATCGGCGAATGGACTTTGACTCTGGTGGACACAGTGCCAAATGATCCGCTTGAGTTTTTCAGCTTCGTGCTCACCCTCACTACGGATGTCCCAGAGCCCATCACCCTTTCGCTTTTTGGGGCCGGTTTGGCAGGGATGGCAATGCTGCGCCGTAGACGCTCTCTGCTTTGAAATAGAGAGGGGCCCATCTCAGGCCAGTCCCTCTCAATCTTATTCCTGCGGCCAGACGACAGCCACCAGGCGGTGACTTTCGTCGGGCCGTTTTCGTTTGGGAACGCCCGCAAACCCAGTCGCAAATCTGCTTCTGCCACGCTGGATTTACCGGAAGGTCATGGCCTGTGACCGGGTTGGCCCCCTCAGCTATCCAGCCAATCTGTTTATCTCCGGCGCATCCGAACTATACCAGCCCTTATAATATTTGACTGCTTGAACGCCTTCACCCCGCAATTGCGGGGTGAAGATTATCAGAACCGATGTAAATCGTGTGGCGTCAAGCTACACGCCGAAAAAGCCCGATTCATCTCCTGCGGAATAATGGTCAGGAGAACAGGAAATCAGATGCGTCCAGACTGCCGATTGCAATGCCTTTCAGGGTAATTGTGTGACTTGCATCCAGAGCTATGACTGTGTCGAGGCCAACCTGCTGGCTCGCCGTTTGCACCGCAAGAAAATCAGCGAACACATCATCGAATTCGATGCGATCCGTATTGCCAAAATCGGCGATCACATTCTGGAAGAAGCCGGGTCCAAAGATGAACCTGTCATTTCCGGCGCCACCGGTAAGAATGTTGTTGCCGGTTTCTGCGTAAAGATTATCGTTCCCGGCGCCGCCGAGAAGTTGATTGACGCCGCTGCCAGCATAAAGTGAATCATCGCCATTCGCGCCATTCAGAATGTCGTCTCCGCGGCCGCCGAACAAAGTGTCAGTGCCATTGCCGCCGGATATCTTATCGTTGCCATCGCCGCCATTGACCGTGTCATTGCCGTTGCCGGCATTAATTGAATCGTTGCCGGGGGCGCCGTTTATGCTGTCGTCGCCATTGCCACTGTTGACGCTTCCACCGGGTTCGGCCAGATCTGTCACAGTGACGCTGATCGCCTGAGTGCTGGCGGCGCCGGACGGATCGGTGGCGGAAACAATTACATTATAGACGTTGTCAAGATTTGCATCTTCCCTCGTCTCAAAATCACGCGAGGTAAGGAAGTTCAGGGCGCCCGTGACAGCGTCAATAACGAATAATGATTTGTCGTCACCGCCGCTCAACTCGAACAAGACCGCGTCACCGTCCGGATCCTGAGCAGCAATGGTTGCAACCAAGGTGAGATTTTCCGAAATGCTGAAGGCCTGCGCAGACGTAAAGACCGGCGCCCGATTGCCTGCAGTTACAGTGGCCAGCACAACGGCCGGGTCCGACGTCAATCCAGCGTCTTTCAGGATGACGGTAAAACCGCCCCCGGATGTTTCTGATCCATCGTGCCTGAAGCTGACTTTACCTGCTTCAAGATCAGTCTGGCTGAAGGCTGTAGCATTGTCGCCGTCGATTTGAACTGCGCCGTTCTGCGTTCCTGTCACAATGTAATTCAGTACAAAACCGGAATTGTCAGGATCGGCCTCGTTAAGGTCGGCTGTGGTGATCACCACGGCGCCGCCTTCGGCAACATTGATGGCAAGGTCGCCTGTAATTACCGGCGCAAGGTTCGCGAATACCACGTCGGAGCGCAGGTTGAGGTTTTCAATGCGCAAATCAAGCGCGGCTGGGGTATCGGCGACATTGTAAGCCTGCTCCGGCGTGCCGAATTTCGTTTCCAGATAGTCCTCGAAAGCCTTCTGTTCGCCCAGTGCATTTGCCGGGACGTTGGCCGCGGCTGTGAAATCCAGGCTCCGTTCGACCGGCCCCGACAGCGTGCCGTCATTAAGCAGATACCTGAAGTTTGCCGCCAGGAAATTACCGCCGGCGTCGGTCATGGTTTTTACTGGATAACCGTCCCCTCCATTGGCGGTGAAGTTGGGCGCCACGACGCTGATCACCATGGAAGCCGGGGCTACAATAACCCCATTTTCAACGATCTTGGCGATCAGTTCACCCTGATCGTTGATCAGTCCGGCGCTCACGACGCGCGCGCCCGCTGGATGGTCCGGATCGAAAGAGAACTTCACGCCGCCGATCTGCGGGAAGCCGCCCTGCTGCGAACCGGTTGCGCCGAGTGTGGCCAGATTAGCGCCAAAATTAAGAATGTTGAGCAGGCCTTGTGCGCTGGTGTCGAACACCATCAGTTTGTTGTCAAAGCGCAGCGCGTTTTCGACATCAAGCTGAGATATGTTGCCGTCGCTGCCCGGCACGATCACATTGGCGATCTTGGCGCCGTCTTCGTCGATAGAGCCGATCGAGGAGCGCAGGCCGCCGCCGTTCTTGAGCGAGACCATGAACGGTTGATTTGGCAGTGCCGCCAGCGCTTTGTACGCATTGGCGTCGGCGGTGATATCGCCGAGATTGGTCTCCTGCGTGCGAATGAAGACCCGGTCGCCCTCGAGATAAACGCTGCTGAAGCCGAACTTGTTGCCGTCCTTCGCGGTTACTATGGCGTCGATGGCGTCGGCTATCGCCTCGACCTTCGAGCCGATCACGCTGCTATCAATGATCTGTTCGGATGTCAGCGCGGATCCATACACGCTTTGCAACGTCGCCTCGTTAGATGCGTAAGCGCCGTTGATAATCGGGTCGAGCGCGTTCAGCAGCAGTTCACCGTTGCTGTTGAACTGGACGACCAGCCGGCCCAGATAGGTGAATTCGGTGTCGGTTGTGACAATGAGTGTCGCCTTGCCGTCTGATCCCGCCGTCACGATCGGATAATTCTCAACGAAGTTCGCATCATGTCCGTTAAAGGCGGCCGCCGTGTCGTTCGCGTCACCCATGCGCTCATGGCCTCCGCCGGCGACCATGATGTCGATGCCATTCAGCATCGGAGCCAGAATTTCGTTGCGCTCGAGCGTGTCGAGCTGATCAACCATCACAATCTTGTTGATTCCCTGGGCGCGTAACCCGTCCACCGCCGCCTGAATATAGGCGGCTACCTCCTGGAGATCGTCGGTTTCCGGAAGGCCGTCATCCTTGGGCACGGTCCCGTTGGGTGAGGTTCTGATCAGGAGATCATATGTGGTGGCGCCCACGATGCCGATCCGCTCGCCGCTCATTGTCACAACGGTCGACGGCGCGATTTTGCCTTTGATGGCAGACGCTTCCTTGCCCGCGAAAGCATTCGCCGCATTACCGCCAAGGGACGCATCCGCGAGGCCGCGCAATGAACTGTCGGCCGCGAAATTCAGATTCGCCGTGATGAACGGGAACTGCGCGCCCACCCAGGCGCCCGAGGCGGCGATGGCGCCCGACACGACCGGCGAACCCAGATCGAACTCGTGATTGCCGAGAGCTGAAGCGTCGGCGCCAAAGGCGTTCAGGATTGCAATGTCCGGTCGCGCCAGCGCGGTTGCGCCGATGCCGGGCACCGCGCTGAGCGCGGGGTCGGCGCCGGCAACCAGCCAGGGGCCCGGAATCCAGGTATCGCCTTCCGCCAGCACCAGCGTGTTGCCATTGTACAGATCGTCGAACTTGTCAATCATTGCGCCCATGATGGGCGCTGTGTCCTTGGCGATCGTGCCGGTCTCCGCGTAGAAATGCAGCAACTGGACGGTAAACGTCGCCTCGTCAGTCAGGTCGAGTCCGACAATGATCGGATCGTGGTCGGATACCCGCGCCAGCGTGTTGGCGTCGAAAATCGCCGGATCGCGGCCGAAGTCAGTGTTGTAGTCGAGCGCATCGGCCTCATCCGCGTTAATGTGCCATTCGGTCACGCCGGTCACCTGGTCAGCGGCGGACGCGTTGGCGAGGATGTGATCAAGCGAGCCCCGCTGGCCATCGAAAATGAATGAATAGCGGTCGTCCGCCGGCAAGGCCGCGGCGAGGTTGGTGTACCCCCCCGGGATCAGGACATCATCGAGCGTGTCTTCTTTAAGATACGAGTTGAAATCACCCAGCAGCAGCACATCGGCATCGCCAGAACCCGTGGGGTCTGTTGCGATCCATTGCCGGATGGCTTCCGCCGCCAGCTCGCGCTGGTTCTGCCAGTTACCCTGACCATCGAGCTGATCGGCATCGGCGCCCGTGCCCGTGCCGCTCTTTGATTTGAGATGATTGGCAACCACGGTGAATTCGCCGCCGGTCGCAAGTTCGGTGAATGAAACCGCGAGCGGGACACGGCTCGTGTTAACGCCATTAAAGATCGCGCCGATCGTGCTTTGCGCCAGCAGCGGTCCGGCAACATCGGCATCATCCAGTGTCGCTATGGCCGTGCCCGCTGATACCATCACCTGTGACGGCTTGTAGATGAACCCGACGGCAATCGCATCACCGCCAACCAGCTGCTGACCCGGATTGACCCAGGCATAAGTGTTGGCCCCAAGTTCGGCGTTCAGCGCATTGACGAGATGTTCGATGGCGTTGCCCGGTGCTCCGGGGGTGAAATTGTTCTCAAGCTCGACCAGCCCAAGCACATCGGCGTTAATCGCCGCGATGACGTTCACCAGCTTTTCGGTCTGGCGGTTGAATTCGGCGGCATTCGTCGCTCCGCGCGCGGCCAGGCCGCTTGCGGTTATGCCAGCGCCAAGCGTGGTAAAATAATTAAGCACGTTGAAGCTGGCGACCTTGAGGGTGCCGCCGACTTCGGCTGGCGCCGCAGGCCGCGGATTGGCATCGGTAAAGATATTGTCACCGTCGGCAACCGAGCGCACACGGAACTGGTTGAACGCGAAGTCGAGCACGCCGGTCAGGCCGTCGGCGGTGTCGCCCATGCGCGGCGCATTCGCCGTCGTGTAGACTGGGCCGAAACCATCGAGATTGCCTATGGCGGTGTTCTGCACATTGAGGCCATCATCATAGACGATGGTGCGGCCGGCGGTTTCCGCAAGCCTGGCGGCGGAACCGGCAACATCCGGCTGGTTTTCCTGCGTGAAGGTGACTGGCACATCGCCCGCGACCAGCCGCACTTCGACAAACTGGTCCAGCGCGAACTGCTCGCTGATGGTCATGGTATCTGTGAATTTGACCAGCATGCCTTCATAGGCTTCCAGATCGGCATGGAACGATGTGGTGGAATTCGCCACTGTTCCCGGCCGCTGAATCACATTCGCCGCCGGAAGATCAACTGACACGGCCAGGGTGTCGATATTGGCAACGGCATTGGCCTGGATCACCGAGATATCGGTTACAGCGTTGATCTGGGTCGATCCGGAAAACTCCGAAACATTCCCGGTCACGCGCACACGGTCGCCGATATTCACATCCGGCAGGTTGGGTGAGCCGCTTCCCTGGAAGACGAAAATGCCTTCCGAAGTCGCGATATTGCCGTCCTGATCGGCGGCTTCCTCTTGGAGATAAAAGCCATTGATATTGCGCTTGACATCCGCGTCGCCATTCTGGAAATCGCCCACCACAATGGCTTCGACAGTGACGGTCTGCCCGGCAAGCGGGCTTGCCGTTCCGGCGCCCTGGATTTCGTGTATCTTTGTAAATTCAACCAGCGCCTGCGGCTGAACCGTAAACTGGCTCACGATTTGAGGTATGTCGTTGATGATTGCGTCAGGATTGGCCGCCAGCTGCGCAGCATTGTATGCGTCAACGCCATAGGTGGTGACCGTAAGCGCCTGGGTAACCGGGTCGATGTCGAATTTGGTCCAGCCAAATGTATGGGTAGCGAGATAGTCGCCGCTGTTCAGTGTGGCGTTGATGCGGCCATTGGCAATGGCGAGGTTGCTGTCAAGGCCGACCGGGTCGTAACCCAGCGGTGAAAGCTGCTGATTGACCAAATTTTCAAGGAAGTCATCCTTGTCATTGAGCGCACTATCGGCGTCGGGCGCGATCGGCAGCGAGTCATAGAACGCCTTTGTTGGCGTATCGATCAAACCCAGCGCCGAAGCAAGCCCGGCGATGGTTTGCCCAAACGGCGCGTCGTAGGCGACAGAACCGGTGGTGATCTCGAATGCGCCGGTGGCGATCTGAGCGCCGCCCACGGTCTCCTGATAGGTGAGATTATTGACCACGGTGCCGTGGATGTCTGCTGAAATGAACACCACGTTGGTGATGTTATTGTCTTCGATGAACTTGAGGAGTTGCGTGCGCTCCGCCGCATACCCCTCATAACGGTCCTCTGCCGCCAGTGCGCCCAGATTCTGGATCGGCTCCGGCATCATGACGAATTTCCAGGTTACGCCATTGGCCTGTGAAGTTAACAGATCCGCTTCCAGGCGCGCCAGTTGCGGGGCGCCCAACATCGTGCGCGATGGATTGAACGACTGTGCGAGGAAGGCGCCAACCGCTGCCGGATCTCCAATATTGGCGACAGGCGTCAATTCCTGACTGCGGAATGAACGCGCATCGACAACGAAGGTTTGCGCGTCAGCGCCATATGTTGTTGTCGTATAGAGATCCGGGCGGCCGTCAAAGGTGGCGTCGCCAGTTCCGGAGTATTTTTTATCCGCAATCGGATTATATTCAACAAAGGCCTGAAGGCCATTCTTGTAGAGCGTGGATTCGTTGATTAACCCGGTATCGGGCGCAAACCGCGTGTCAGTGGTGGCCGAGGCCGCGCCGGCGAAATCATTGGTGACTTCATGATCGTCAATGATCGCAAACACGGGTGTCGTGGCGCGCAGGTCCCCCAGCGTATTCATTCCATCGTGATCGGAATAAACTTCGTCATGCTTGGCGCGGTATTCGTCGAGCGTCGTGGCCTGGCCGCCGGGCACTGCTGGGGATGCGACGTCAGCGTATATCGTGTCGCCCAGTTCAACGAAAAACTTAAGGCCTGCCGTGTCGGCATTGCTGACAGAAGGATAAGGCGCCAGTTCGCCGCGCCAGTCGCCGGATACGCCAAAGGATAGCCCCACCTGCCCATTGGCAAGGCTGGCCGGCGTGCCAAACGTTCCGGTCCTGGTCGAGCTGCTGTCGGTGAACCGGTAATAATACTGGGTGTCCGCGACGAGACCGCTATCAATGACCGCCTTCACAGGCTGGTTGAGATCGGTGACATTGACAACCTGACTGGCGACAATATTCGTGAACGCCGCATCGGTCGCGATCTGGAAAGCCGCATTGCCGGTCGCGCCGGCTTTGGCCCACAGGATTACGGAATCCTGATCGGCATTACCGCTGGCGATCTGCGCGGCGAGCGAGGAATTAAGCAGGCGTCCTGGCGAGCCAATTTCATTCGCATCGGTTGCCGCCACGAATGCGCCATTGATCCCAATGGCGCTCAGTTGCGAAATCGCCGTGTTGTTCAGATGGGCCGCGTTGTCGAAAGTTGACAGCGGCGCGATCGAATCCGATGCGCCGAAGTTCACGCTGGCCTGAAGCGCGCCGATGCTGTCATAAATGTTGACGCCGTCACCACCCGTGCTCAGCCCTACACCCGATCCGCTGTAGGTGCCAATTTGCAGGCCGGCTGGCGGCGTGTTTAATCCGAACCACGTGCTCAGGAAGCTCGAAATCGCAGTGCCCGGGGTGGAGGACTCGATAAAGATCACAGTCTCGCCCGGCGCGATGCTGGTGATGCCGTTCAGCGCCACGGCCCCGGCGAAGGACTGGGAATTATCGTCCATTCGCCAGCCCGTGAGGTCGACAGCTGTCGCGCCATAATTCGTCATTTCGAACCAGTCGGCGTTCACCGGACTGCTGCCGCTGGACCAGGGCGCCACCTCCGTAATGAGCACCTTGCCGGTGGTGCCGGGAGATCCCGTCTCGGTGTTGTTGGCCGACCGGAAGGCGCCGTTCGTCCCGATCGAACTCAAGGTGCTGACAGCCGGCAGCGGCAATACCGGGCTGCCAAAGCCCGTGAAATTGTCGAAGCTGACGCTGGTGGTGGCGGCGCCGAAGCTGACGCCAGTGATCCGGTTGCCATTACCATCGAAAAGATTGACGGCATCTCCCCCGGAGCTCAGCCCAACGCCGGAACCGCCATACGCCCCAACGACGACGCCAGCAGGAAGGGTTGCGGAACCGAACCATGCAGTCGAGAAGTTGGCGATGATCGCCGCATCGGTGCTGCCGTCAGCGGTTCCCTCAATGAAAATGGCCGATTTACCGGGCGCGATGCTCGTCACACCGCGGAGCGCAACCTTGCCGCTGCCGTTTGAATTATCATCCATCTGCCAGCCGGTAATATCCAGCGCGCTGGCGCCGGCATTGGTTATCTCGAACCAGTCGGCGGAATAGGAGCCGTTACCGCTGCCAGAGGGATGCGCTTCCGAGATGAATACCACAGGAACGGCAGGGGTTTCATTGACGATATCGGTGATCTGCAACATGAAATCGGCGGTTGCATCCGGGGCCGCGCCAAGTGTGGCGTCGTCAACATTGACCGTAACGCTGTAGCTGGTTTTGGTCTCGTAATCGAGGACAGTTCCTGCCTTGATGAATAATCCACTGCTGGTGATTTCGAAGAAGCTGGCGTCCGCGCCAGTTACTGTCAGGTTGTTGGTACCCAGCCCATCGTCAGTTACGACGATGTCCGCCACCTTGACCGGCGCTGCCGTGGTGCTGTTCTCAAGGATTGAATTTATCGTGTTATTAAATGCAACTGCTGTAGGCGCCTGATTGGGAACAAGGGATTTTGCGTAGACCCAGAGCTGCGGGTGATCGATATCCCCGCCGCCGTTCTCGTTGACAACATAAATATTGCCGTCGCGGTCCATCGTGACGCCTTCATGCTGATGGTTCGCCACCGATAGTGGACTGCCCTGGTCAGCAACGATTTGAAGCATGCTCGAGATGTTTCCAGCCCGGTCGATATTGACAATCTTTCCATCCGCCTGGCTCAACACCAGCAAATTGCCGTACTGTGTTTGGCCATCCAGCGATGGCAGATTCGACAGAGCGAAAACATCGGCGAAGTCAGACATATTGGCTAATGCTGGATCGAACAGGTTGATTGAATTTACGGTGGAGGATGAGCCGTTAGTTGCGGTGCCCGACGCAAAATCGACACCCGTTTGGTAAATGCCTTCGGGGCTTATCTCTTTGACGACAACGAAGCCGCCTGTAAGCGGATCGTATGAAAGGCCTTCCAGTCCCGTATTGTCCACGAATGTGCCGAGATCCACGGTTTGCGTGCCGGCCCTGTTCAGTGTTGTGTTCGCAGTGTAGGTGAATTTGACGAGTTGACGGTCACGCTCCTCCGTCATTACGAACTGGCCATTGCCGATATAGGTGATGCCCTCCGGGTCGTAAAACTCTGTGCCCTGGGGGCTGCCGCCTGCCGCCAGCGTCATCGTGTCGATCAGAACACCGGTCTTTGAAACCTGAGTAACAGATCTACCACCGTCGCCAACAATGAACAGGCTATCGGTGTCCCAGTTGTACGTCACGCCCGAGGCTTCCTGGGCCAGCAAATTGTTGGCGGGCGCGGTTGTCCGTGTCGGTTCGGGCAAGTCGTAGCGGGCGACCCGGACATAGGTGGACAGATCAATGCCCCCAATCACGGGCGCAGAATCATCATTAACAATGGTTGCCGCCGCCTGTTTATCAACGCCATTCAGCGATGCGGTGACCGTGAAATTCTCGTCCGGCTCAACAGCCGTATCCGCATTGACCTGGAATGTCGCGATGGCCGAGGTCTGACCATTCAGCACCGTGACCGAGGCGGGAATATTTGCAAAATCACCCGCGTCCGCGGCTCCGGTGAGCGCAAGCGCCACTGCCGTGTCGCCAATCGCTGGCGCACTCAGGGTAACGGTGAAATCAATATTCGTCGTTCCGCCATTGCTGCCTTCGTTCTGCGAAACTGCAACCGGCGCAATGGACTGCAGAACGGGCGCAGCCGCGATCACCGAGAACGCCGCATCGGAAAACGGCACGTCGGGGGCCGTGATGTCAATTCCCTGATCGCCCGTCCCATCCTGCGCATCCCAATTGGCGGCGTCAGGAGTTGCGTTGATGGCGCTTCGAATAGCGGCAAAGTCACTATAACCGCTTCGCGCACCCTTCCAGGCAAAAATATCCCCATCCAGATCGCGCAAACCGAGATTGAGCGCATTGATACCATAGGTGAGACCCGTGCCAACAAGTGATCCGTTGGCCGCGTCACTACCGTCATTGCTCACGGCGGTAAGAAAAACCGGCGCCGCCCGCGAGCCAGTATAGGCGTAAAATGTTTCGTCGGAAGCCGCGAGGCCACGGTTAGCGCCATGCGTGGCGCTTGGAGCCGATACCAATGTTCCTATCGAAGCTGCCAGGGTTCCGGCGCCCAAATTGTCGAGACGAACAACGGTACCCGCCGCCACGTCGGACGTCGCCGTCCAGATCAGCGCATTCTCGTTCGCATCAGCCCAGCCCGTGCCGTTCCATTCATTGTCTTCAAAGAATATCGCTTGTCCGGCGGTAATGGTTTCAAGCACTACGAATGCCAGATTATCGTTTCCATCCGCATTGAAGCCAATAATTGCAATCGAGCCGGGTCCAAGCGCCATGGTCATCTCCTGTTGAAATTTATTTTATGAAAGTTTAGTTCGGAACCCTCCCACTCAAATGTTGCGTGAATGTTAATCAAATATTAAGAAATCCACTCCGGGAGGATTTTTGGGCTGGATCACTACCCGCGACGTCATTGCGTACGCGCCGGCAACCGTATCGATCCGGTCATGTGGCGGCCTTGTAAATACCTTGACAGACTCGCAGGCGACGATCCGCCGTCTGCGAAACGAACGGCCCGGCGCCGCTTCACTGCGGAAGAGGTGAAAAAGAAGGTGAAGCGGGCGGCCGCAGCGCTGATGCGCTGAAGGGTTAGCAAGCGGTTGCGGGAAGAATATTCAGAGGCCGTGCCCGCGCAGATCAAGACTGACCCGCACCTGTCCGGGCTCATTGCTGTTTGTCAGGGTGACAAAACCTAATTCATGCGCCATCGCCCGCATGGCCCGGTTCTCGGTCAGAATATCGCCGGTCAATTCGCCGATACCCCGCATTTTGGCGTAATCGATGATTTCCCGCATCAGGGCAAAGCCCAGGCCCGTGCCCTTCAGCCGGCTTTGCACCAGCACCGCAAAATCGGCTTTCTCGCCGTCCGGGTCTGCGGCAAGCCGCACGACGCCGCTGACGCCATTTTCATCCAGCGCCACAAACGCCATTTCCCGGTCATAATCGATCTGCGTCAGGCGCGCCGCCAGCTGATGCGGCATATGGCGCATGTGGGATAAAAACCGCAGCCGCGCATCCTCAGGGTCCAGCGCCTCGACCATGGCAATCAGCGCGGGCTCATCCTCCGGGCGGATAGGCCGCAGATCATACTGCGCGCCGGAATTGGTGGTGATCACGCGGGCAAGCTGTGCGGGGTAGGGCGATATTACAAGACGATCCGCCGGTTCGCCCGCAGCGGGCGCGACGCGAATGCGCGCATCCAGCGCCATGACGCCTCTGGCCGAACTTATCAATGGATTTATATCCAGTTCACACACTTCCGCAAAGTCAGTGGCGAGATGCGAGATAGCAATCAATACACGGATAATTGCATCCATGTCCGCCGGCGGAACATTGCGATAGCCGCGCAGCCGCCGCACAATCCGGGTCCGGTCAATCAGCTCGCGCGCCAGAATGCCGTTAAGCGGCGGCAGGCCAATCGCCTTGTCGGCGGTGACTTCCACACCTACGCCGCCTTCGCCGAACAGGATCACCGGGCCGAAGGTCGCATCCGTATTGACGCCAACAATAAGTTCGGTTGCGTCTTTACCGCTGATCATGGGTTGCACGCTGAAGCCATCGATGCGCGCCTGCGGATGGGTGCGCCCGAGCCGCGCCAGCATCGCCTGCGCAGTGGCGCGCACCATATCCGCGCCTTCCAGGCCCAGCGCCACGCCGCCCGCATCGGATTTATGGGTGATATCGCGCGACATGATTTTCAGCGCCACCAGCCCGCCAAACGCGTCGGCGATTTCGCCAGCTTCATCCGGTGTTTTTGCAACGCGGGTTTCCACCACCGGAACGCCATAGGCCGCCAGCACGCATTTCGCTTCCGCCTCGCTCAGCCATTCGCGCTGTTCGTGCAACGCCCTGTCAATGATTTCGCGCACTTCGCCGCAATCACTGTCATGCACGGTATCGCTGCCGCCGCCGGGTGTCTGCATCAGCAAGTCCTGGTTGCGGCGATAGCGCAGTATATGACCAAACGCCCGCACCGCCTGGGTGGGCGTATCATAGCTGGGGACGCCCGCCGCGCGAAACATCGCCCGCGCCGGTCCGGTGCTGGCGCCGCCCAGCCAGCTGGTCAGCACCGGCTTGCGCGTATCGCCTATATTATCCAGAACGGCCTGGCCGGCTTCGCTGCTGTTGGCGATTGCGGTCGGACAATTCAGCACCAGCAGCGCGTCCACATTTTCATCTTCCAGCAGGGCGCGGGTCGCCTCGGCATAGCGCGCGCCAGGGGCGTCGCCGATAATGTCCACCGGATTGCCATGCGACCAGGTTACCGGAAGCGTTTTATTCAATCGCGCCAGCGTTGCCCCGGATAAGGACGCCATTACGCCGCCATCGTCGATAAGCTCGTCCGTCGCCAGCACCCCGATGCCCCCGCCATTGGTGAGGATCGCCAGGCGCTCGCCGGACGGGCGTATCCCGGCAGCCAGGGTTTCCACCGCCTCAAATAATTCATCCAGCAAGGTCACCCGCAACATACCGGCGCGGCGGAATGCGGCCTCATACACATCATCCGACCCGGCCAGCGCGCCGGTATGCGAGCTTGCCGCTTTCGCTCCTTCCGCATGGCGGCCCGCCTTGATGACGATGACCGGCTTGATGCGGGCGCAGGCGCGCGCCGCCGACATGAATTTGCGGGCATGGGTGATGGATTCCACATACAGCAACACGGCGCTGACATTTGTATCACTGGCGAGATAATCCAGCATATCGCCAAAATCCACATCCGCCATGCCGCCCAGTGACACCATGTGCGAAAAACCAATAGAGCGTGACGCCGCCCAATCCAGCACCGAGGTCAGCACCGCGCCCGATTGCGTGACAAAGGCGAGCTTGCCGCGTAATGCATTTACCGGCACGAAACTGGCGTTCAGATTGACGCCGGGAACCAGTATGCCCACACAATTCGGCCCGATAATCCGCAACAGATGCGGCCGCGCCGCCTGCAATAATTGCTGTTGCAGGGCGCGTCCTTCCGCGCCCATTTCGGCAAATCCCGCAGTGATGACGATGGCGGCCTTGACGCCGCGCCGGCCCAGCGCATCGATCAGCCCGGGCACGGTGGCGGGCGGCGTGCAGATGACCGCAAGGTCCGGGATAACCGGCAGGCTCGCCACATCCTTATAGGCGGTGAGAGAGGCAATCATCGTCTCGTTGGGATTTACCGGCAGAATGGGCCCCGCAAACTCCTGGCTGAGCAGGTTTTTCATCAACACCTGACCGACCGATCCCGGCCGCTGGCTGGCGCCGATCAGGGCAATGCTTTCAGGCGCGAACAGAGATTGCAGATTGCGTATAGACATCGGGGCCTGCTCCTTGGGTTGGCGCCATTATACCCCGCGCTTATCGTTCCAGCACATACATTCCCGGCGCATCACCAAGGGGGGCATAGCCCTTATGCGCGGCGCCCATTTGCGGCGGACTGACCAGAGCGTCCAGGGAATGCCTGGCCAGCCAGTCCTGCCAGCACAGCCACCAGGAGCCTTCCTGGCGCGGGGTGGACTGCTGCCAGCTATCCGGGTTCACATAGGTCTCGCCTTCTTTCAATGTTGATATCTGGTAGTGCTGGCGGGGATGCCCCGGCGGATTGACGATACCGGCATTGTGACCGCCATTCGACAGCACAAAGGTCACATCGGAGTTCGTCAGCATCTGAATTTTGTATACGGACCGCCATGGCGCAACCTGATCCCCGATGGCGCTCACCGCAAAGATCGGGACGCTTATGTCGCGCAGCGACACGGGCCGTCCGTCACACTGGTAACGGCCCTCAACCAGATCATTGTCGAGAAACAGATGCCGGAGATAGCCGGAATGCATATGGAAAGGCAGGCGGGTCGCGTCTGCATTCCACGCCATGAGATCGATCATCGGCCGGCGCTCGCCCATCAGGTAGGTTTTCACCATTGCCGACCAGATAAGGTCGTTCGAGCGCAAAAGCTGAAAGGCGCCTGCCATCTGCCTGGTGTCCAGATATCCCTGCTCGGCCATCATGTCTTCCAGAAAGCTGACCTGCGCGTCATCGATGAACAGCATAAGCTCGCCTGCTTCGGTGAAGTCCGTCTGGGCCGCAAACAGCGTCATGCTTTTGAGGCGCGCATCCCCATCGCGGGCCATGGCGGCGGCAGCGATGGCGAGAAGCGTACCGCCGATGCAATAGCCGGTAGCATGAATCTGCTGCCCGGGAACGATAGCCGAGATAGCATCCAGCGCGGCCATAACGCCAAGCCGACGGTAATCCTCCAGTCCCAGATCGCGGTCCTGGCCGGTGGGGTTCTTCCAGGAGATAATAAAGACTGTATGACCTTTCTCCACCAGATATTTCACCAGCGAATTATCCGGCGAAAGATCAAGAATATAATATTTCATAATCCAGGCGGGCACGATGAGAATGGGCGCGGCGTGCACCGTCTCCGTTGCCGGGGTGTACTGGATCAACTCCATCAGGCGGTTGCGGAACACCACCTTGCCCGGTGTTATCGCGACATCCCGCCCAACCTGAAAGGCCTCGGCGCCGACCGGTGGCGCGCCACTCACCGCCCGGCGCCAATCTTCCCGGAAATTGGCCGCGCCTTGCAAAAAGTTCTTTCCACCCTGCCTGATGGTAGCGTTCAGGATTTCCGGATTGCTGAGCGGGAAGTTCATGGGAGAGACCATGTCAAGCAGCTGGCGCGTGACGAAGGCTACGACATCCTCGTGATGCCGCGAGACGCCATCTACTCCGGTCGTGGCGTTGTGCCACCATTGCTGCGTCAGGAGGAAGCCTTGATAAATCGCAGCGAACGGCTGCTTGCGCCATGCGTCATCGGCAAAGCGATTGTCCTGGGGCAGCGGATCGATGCAGGCCGCGCAAGACGGTTCCGTGCTGGCGCGCAGGCAATAGTCCGCATACCGGGTCCATTTGCGCATCGCCTTTTTCACCAGCAGCATCTGCTTGTCAGGCGAAAAAAGCAGATGCTGCATCCAGTCGGTATAGGCTTGCGTGACTGCCGCAGGCGATATCCCGGCTGTCAGCAATGCAGTAGCGGCATGCAGCGGACGGTCGAAGGAAAACGGGAGATGTTCGGGCGGTTCTTTCTCATTCACGCTTAGTGACGGCGATCTCTTCGGCATGCTTACTCCAACATGGGTGCAGGTGCTGTACAGCCATGCCCAGCGTACAAACACCAAACAGCTTCATCAGAAAATCATTTCTTCCTGATGCGCGAAACAGGCCGGGATTTTACTGCAGACAGCTTCTCTCTGCCGGTCTTCAGCAGTGCGCTAGCGGTCTTCCTGTCCATTGGCTCATCTTCCTCCTCGGACTGTGCATCCGCAGGCGCGGGGAGGGCGGCTGCCTCACCCGTTTCCGCTGCAATTTCAGAAACCATCGAGGCGCTGCAATCCTGCAGTTCCCGCGTCAATTCCATCCAGGTTCTGGTTTGCGCTGTAAAATTTTCAATGAACCCTTCCACCAGGTTCGATTGCGCCTCAATCAGTTCGAATGGCTGCCGCGCGCCAAATATATCCTGGAAGTAACGTATGCTTCGCTCATTCGCAGCTTTTAACGACCGGGCCTGGGCGGACGACGCCTCCTGGAACAGCCTGTTCATTTCGGTCTTGAGATCCTGATATTTTTCGAAACGGGACTCGATATTGCCTGTATTGACGAGTTTGGACAGTCCCCACCAGGAGGACAGGCTGTTCACAAAATCCTGTTTTGTCGGGATACTGCTAGACGATGCATTCATAATCCGTACTCCCCAATTGGAATTTGCACATTGTGCGTTTCACACCCAGACATAAGATCAGCTCAACCCAGCTTCATTCGCACCAGCTGTAAATCTATCTCACGCCCATGACGAATTCGTGACATGCGCTAAAATTCTTCATCCTGCTAAAGCAGCAGGCTGGCGGTAAGAATATAACTCATCAGCGAAAAGGCGTCCTGAATAACGGTGGCGACAGGACCGGACCCGAGGGCGGGATCATATCCGAATCTGGCAAAGAACCATGGCAGCAGAAAGCCGATGGCGGTGGCGGCGCTGCTTGCAACGGTTAGCGCGATCGCAACAGTTGCCCCCAATGCCAGACTGCCAAAAGCCAGCCAGACCAGCGGCAGCGCAAGCGCCCCAAGGGTCGCGCCAATCAGGACGCCGGTGCCGATCTCTCCCATCAGCAACTGCCCCATCCTCTTCATCAAGCGGCCGCGCCGCGCCATCATCGAGAAAGGCCGTGCACAATTCCAGCACTTCGCCCGGGCTGAAGCAAATGATTTGAGCAGGCCGTAAGCGGCGCCTGATCCGTGTGGATCATTTGTGACAAATCGTGACAATCTTTCCGGTAAACACCGGGAAGTAGCGGTAAACAATGGTAACTCGAATCTGGATTTTTCAGATAGTTGCGCCATAACTATCTGAAAAATAATGACTTTAACCCGCTTCCCAAGCTTGCGACGAGGGTTCGATTCCCTTCACCCGCTCCAAATCAGACTTCACTAAAGATTTGAACAACAAGAGAAAAAATCACCGATTTTTGCCTATGTAGGTACTGTGCAGAAAAATTTGCGGTATCGATTTGCCGCTGCCCCTTTCATCTCCCTTCCTCGATCCCGAATGCCGAACAGCAAAACAGCAAAACAGCAAAACAGCAAAACAGCAAAACAGCAAAACAGCAAAACAGCAAAACAGCAAAACAGCAAAACAGCAAAACAGCAAAACAGCAAAACAGCAAAACAGCAA